>Ga0209761_1002500_pt1 | contig 12068 bp, 14 predicted proteins | sample GraSoi013_1_40cm_4_FD_185818 | JGI IMG/M metagenome (GOLD analysis project Ga0209761, IMG submission 185818) | Grasslands soil microbial communities from the Angelo Coastal Reserve, California, USA - Sample 09_25_2013_1_40cm (SPAdes) (version 2) | ecosystem: Environmental > Terrestrial > Soil >... | reverse complement strand
CCAAAAATCGACTGGAAAAAAACCGCGCTACCGTACCGCGGCCGTCCCGGCCTGTCAATACGTCGTGGTCTGCCGACGGCCGGCCGGCTGGCCGGACTCCGAGGCGACCTCGGCGAGGTACCCCGGGCCGATGGCGTACAACACCATGACCTGCCGGTCGGTCACGGGGAACCAGGAGGAAGACTCCGTGCGGACCTTGAGGAACGGGATGAAACGCGCAACCGAGAGCAGACGCGCCGCTGCGCCGGGGAGCGGATCGAGGAGCGCGCGCTCGACGCGATCCGCGCGCGTCATGCCGGTCGTGTCGTTCGCCCCGATCAAATAGCGCAGGCGGTGGCCGTCGCGGAGGCCGAGCCACTTCAGACCTCGGTCCCATGCGATGAAGTCGCCCACCAGGGCCCAGCGCGCCCCGGCGATCTCCCCCTCCATCACCCGGCTCGAAGGGTAGAGCGGATCCGGGACGAGGCGGATCTGCACCTTGGCCCAGCCGGAGCGCCGCGCTTCGATCTGGCCGACCCGTACGGTCGACTCGTTCGGCTGGAAGTCGGCCTGGCCGAGGGCCAGGAAGGCCAGCGCCGCCCCGACGAGGAGAACCACGATCTCCAGAAGGAGCCCCAGGAGCCGGTCCTGGATCGTGCCGCTGCGGTAGGGCGCGCCGAACGTGAAGCGCGCGCGCACCGACTGGACGAGCCTGAAGGTCCCGCGCGCGCACAGAAGGACTCCCGCGAACGACACGATCGCGGCGATGATCCCGAGCCGCCCGACGCTTTCCATAGCGCGCGGATCGTATGTCCACGCCCCGGCCCCGTCAACGAGAAGCTCACGGCAAAGGGACAACGCTTGACCGGAAGACCGCGGGTCCCGGATACTGCGCCCAGGAGATGACTCGATGGAGACGTGCCGATTCACGACGAGCTGGGGAGGGGTGGCGCGCTGCAGCGAGCCGGTATACCGTCTCGGGTTCTGCCGGTTCCACTTCGACTGCTACCGCAGGGGGGAGATCGACATCCGCGGCGTGATTTCCGAGCGGGTCACCGATCAGGAGCGGCGGCGGGAGATCAATTTCCACGGCCTCCCGCGGGAGAGCGCGATGTCTTCCGCTGCCTGAAAGGCCGGACCTGATACTGCCAGACTGCCCGGTTGTGCTCGCTCAAAGTCGTCGAGAAGAAGTGCCGGCCGGTGTTCATGGACACGAAGTACAGATAGCGGGTGTCGGCCGGCTCGACGGCCGCCTGCAGCGTCGAGGACCCGGGATTGCCAATCGGCCCTGGCGGCAGCCCGAAATAGCGGTAGGTGTTGTAGCGCGAATCGATCTTCAGATCCTCCTTCCGGATGTTCCCGTCGAAGGCGTTCCGCATGGCGAGCGCGTAAATCACGGTGGGGTCGCACTGCAGGCGCATCCCCAGGCGCAGCCGGTTGTAGAACACCGAGGCCACGAGAGCGTTCTCCTCGGCCTGCGCCGTCTCCCACTCCACCATCGAGGCGAGTGTTGTGGCCTCGCGAATCGTGAGGCCCCGCTGTCGCACTTTCTCGATCCACGACGGCTGGAACACCTCGCGAAACCGCGCCACCATCGTCGCGATGATCGCCTTCGGCGTGGTCCCCTTCTGCAGGCTGTAGGTGTCGGGGAACAGGTAACCCTCCAGGTCGGTCGCCTCGGAATCGAGGTCGGCGATGAGGGAGGTGTCGCGGAACGCCTCGCGGTACTCCTCCTCGGTGCCGAACCCCGATCGCACAAACTGCGCGAACACCTCGTCCGAACGCACGCCTTCCGGGATGGTCACGCGGTGGTAGTAGACGTCGCCCGAGATCAGCTTGTCGAACACCTCACCCGGAGTCATCGGGCGCGTGAACGAATACTCCCCCGCCTTGAGGCCGCGGGTCCGCCCGGTCATCCGGAGGTAGGTCAGGGCGAGCGGTGAGCGCTGGATGATGCCGTGCTCCTCGAGGACCTCGATGGCGCGCAGGGCGCCCGTGCCCTCCGGGATCTCGATGATGGCGAACGAGGCGCCGTATCCGCGGTACGGGATCGCGGCCCACAGGAAGATCTGGGCCGACACGGTCAGCAGCAGGACCAGGAGCACGATCCCCGTGGTGCCGAGGAGCCAGTGGTCGCGCAGCCACGTCGGCAGCCGGGTCATTCCGCAACATCTCCCGCCCGCTGCGCGTCCAGCCAGGTCTGCAGGAGAATGACCGCGGCTACCTGGTCGATCACCTCACGGCGCCGGGCCCGCCTGACGTCCCCCTCAATCAGGATCCTCTCCGCCTGGACGGTCGTGAGCCGCTCGTCCCAGGGCAGAACCGGGAGACCGGTCGCCCCGCGGATCCTCTCGATGAACGTCTCGGTGAGGCGCGCGCGCCCTCCCCGTCCGCCGTCCATGTCCAGGGGCAGCCCGACGACGATCCGGCGGACGTCGTGCTCGCGGATGATGGCGGCGAGTCGCTCGAGGTCCCTGGGCCAGGTGGTGCGCGCGAGAGTCATGAGCGGTCGGGCCGCGAGGCCCAGCTCGTCGCTGAGGGCGATGCCGATCCTCCGGTCGCCGTAATCGAGGGCGAGCGTGCGCCCCGCGCCGCCACGCCTTCCGGCCGTGGAGTCGTTCATGGCCGTAAGGTATACGCCGCGCCGGGGGAGGTCAAGGAAGCGGCTCCCCGGGGACCCGTCAGCGCTTCGTCTGGGCTTCCTTCCAGTGGATGACCTTGGGGATGTACTCGGCCGGCACGTAATCGGGTGAATTCTCCCGCGTATGACAGGTGACGCAGGACGAAACGTCGATCCTGCCGAAGCCGGCCTCTATCTGCTCGGGGTGGCGGCTGCTGGGACCGTGACACGCCTCACACCCGACGTTGATCAGGTTGGACGTCGCCTGGGGGTTCAGGTAGCCGCCCCTCTGGCCGAAGCCTATCGTGTGGCACGGAAGGCACTTCGGGTTGTACTCCTGGTGGGCGCTCAGGAGCGTCTGGAAGGCGTGCGCGTGGCTCGATTTGGCCCACACGGTGAACGCCTGCTCGTGGCAAAGGGCGCAGCGATCCGAACCCGTGTACGCCGCCTCGGCCGGCGGCGGCGTCGGGGCAGCGAAGGGGCTCATGGCGAGCGTCTGCTCCTTGTTGTACTGGTTGATCGCCACCTTCACCGTCTCCATGACCTCCGCCAGCTTCGGATCATCGGGCCACTCGCGGGTGAGCTGGATGATGGAGCGCTGGTTCGAGCTGGCCGCGCCCTTCGCGTCGAACACCAGCCTGATCTCGCCCAGGACCTTCCCCTGGTCCCCGGCATAGAGAAGGTGGGCGCGGCCGAACTCGGTGTCCTCGGGGAAGTCGTCGGTGCGCGTTATCATCGCGGTTCTCCCGGGTGTGGAATCCGCTCCCAGGATCAAGGCGATGTCCTTCACGCGCTTGGGCAATTGCCGTGCCTGCTGCAGATCGAGAGCGACGAGGGCCACGATGACATCGGCCTTCTGGCGGAGCGCAGGCAATTGCTTCTCGGCCGCCGAGAGGGGATCCACGGTGACGATGCGCCGCCCCTTTGGCCCCTCCTTGAGGAAGGCAGGATCGTTGCGGGTCAGCCCGATGAAGCCGAGGCGTACGGTCTTGCTCCTGGCTCCGTCGCGCAAGGTCGCCTTGACCACCGTCGTCGGCGCCACGATCGGCTCGCCGCTGTCCTGCCACACGACATTGGCGGAGACGAATTCGAAGCGCGCCTTCTTCTGGCGCTCGACGAAGACGTCGTAGCCGTGCGACAGCTCGCGCAGCGACAGGTTCGCGACCTTGTACCCCAGGGCGTTCATTCCCTCGATGAGGGCGTCGGTCTGCATCTTGCCGGGAGTGGTCGGGTCGCCGGTGAAGTCGCCCGCGTCGACCCAGAGGACCGGGCTGGCCGGGTAGGTCTTGCTGAAGACGTTTCCGTAACCGGCCCTCCGGGCCAGCCCTCCGCGAGGGTTATGCGGTCAGCCGCACGGCTCGACGTAGCCGGCGACCTGGGCGGTGAACACGAGGTCCAGATCGGGAGCCGGACCGGCCGGCAAGGGTGGGGTCACCGCCGGCGGCTTCGCGGGGATCGATGGCGAGGACACGTCTTGAGGTTCGGCGACGGAGCCGGCCAGGAGGGCCACGAACAGTCCGACAACGCAGCGGCTCGGTCGCATCGAACCTCTCATCGATGACCCGTTTTGGCGTGAGACGGGACGCGGGGATTATAGAGTCGAGCCGGGAGGCGGTCAAACGCCGCGTTGCGCCCCTCAAGTGCTTTCCGCTAAAGTGAGCCCGGCCCGGACGTCCCGGGCGCACGTCTCCCGACGAGGAGGCCCGCTCCATGGACAACAAGCCGTCGCAGGAGATCCAGCTGCGCGTGCGGATCGATGATGCAGTGGCCGAAGGGGTCTACGTCAATTTCGGCAGCATCGTGCACAATCGTTCGGAATTCATCCTCGATCTCGGGCGCATCGTGCCGGGCAAGCCTGAAGTGAAGATCCTCACGCGCGTCCTGACCACACCCCTGCACGCCAAGCAGCTTTGCCGCGCGCTGACCCAGAACATCGAGCAGTACGAGAAGTCTTACGGTGAGATCGCCGGCGCGGACGAGGCCAATAAGCGGGTAGGCTTTTAGGTGGCGCGCGCCGGTCTGCAATTCTGGCACCTCGTGGTGATCGTCCTCTTGGCCGGTATGCTCGGTACCGCCCTGGGAGATATCTTCGGCAAAGCGTTCCCCGACTCGGCGGCGGGGCGCTTCCTGTCGGCCGGCATCACGGTGGGCACGACGACCCCGTGGGACCTCGACCTGCGGGTCGTCACCCTCACGGCCGGCGTGGTGCTGCGGCTGACGGTCCTGGGGGCGGCCGCGGCCATCGCCGCGCTCGTCATTTTCTTCCGCCGCCTCTGACGCGCCTCCGCTCATGCCCTCCCGCTCGATCGTGCTGGTCTCCGCTTCACCCAGGCGTTCCGATCTCCTGCGCCTCGCGGGTCTCACGTTCGCCGTGCGCCCCGTCGAGGTCGACGAGACCCCGCGCCCGGGAGAGTCCGCGGGTTTCCTGGCCGAGCGGCTGGCGCGCGCCAAGGTCCAGGCCCTCGCGAAAGCCCCCTCGCCCGCCCTGGCGGTCGCCGCCGACACGGTCGTGAGCGCTGCGGGCGCCCTGCTCGGCAAGCCGCGCGACCGGGCGGACGCCCGGCGCATGCTGCGACTCCTCGCGGGCCGCACCCACGAGGTGACGACCGCGGTCGCCCTGCGCGAGCTTCCGGAGGAGACGATCACCTGCGAGCGCACGGTGTCGAGCGTCACCTTCGCGCCGATGTCGGCGGAGGAGATCGACTGGTACGTCGCCACGGGAGAGGGCATGGACAAGGCGGGAGCCTATGCGCTTCAGGGAATCGGCGCCCTTTTCATCGTGTCGATCGCAGGCAGTTACACGAACGTGATCGGCCTGCCCCTCGAATCCCTCTATCCGCATTTGCGCCGTCACGGGCTGCTTCCGTTGCCGTCCCGGCACCCCTGACTCGCCACCGGAGCTCCTCGTCGCGCTCCCGGCGGCCTCGCGCCCTTGCCGTCGCGGCCCCGCAACCCTAGATTTTCAGCGGCCACTGCGGACAACGGAGCCTGGCGAGCGTCATGGAATCGGCGGTCCTGGAAGCCTACGAAAAGCTCATCACGATCACCATCAACGGCAAGAGCTACGATGTGCCGGAGAACAACACGCTCCTGCGCGTCCTGCAGTTCATGAATCTCGAGCTGGCCTACAGTAAGTATTGCTGGAACGGCGACTGCCGCAACTGCGCCTTCCGGTACGTTTCCCGCAAGACCGGCAACGAAGTCGAGGCCCTCGGTTGCCAGATGCGTCTCTTTCAGAGCATGGTCATCAAGCGCCTGCCCGAGGGGGTCATCCTGAACTGAGGCGTTCGCCTGCGGCCCGCGGCGCGAAGCGCGCGCCGCCTCCTAACGCGGCTTCTGGGGCGATGTCCAGCGGATAACGGGATTGCGGGCGGCACCGACCTCGTCGAGCCTCCGCACAGGCGTCGTGTGCGGCGCGGTGCGGACCAGGTCGGGATCCTCGCGCGCCTCCTCGGCGATGCGCCGCATCGCCAGGATGAAGGCGTCGAGCTCCTCCCTGCTCTCGCTTTCGGTCGGCTCGATCATCATCGCACCCTTGACGATCAGGGGGAAGTAGATGGTCGGGGGGTGGAAGCCGTAATCCATGAGCCTTTTGGCGATGTCGAGAGTGTGGACGCCCGTGTCCTCGAGATGGCGGTCGGAGAACACCACCTCGTGCAGAGACGGCGCATCGTAGGGCAGATGGTACGTGGACTCTAGCTTGCGGCGGAGGTAGTTGGCGTTGAGGACCGCGGTCTCGGACATGCGCCTCAGTCCGTCCGGGCCGAGCGCGAGGATGTACGCGTAGGCGCGCACGAACATGCCGAAGTTGCCGAAGAACGAGCGCACCTTGCCGATGCTCTTCGGCCGCTCATGGCGCAGGACGTAGACCTCCCCCTCCTTCTCGACGGTCGGCACCGGAAGGTACGGCTCGAGGGATCGCATGACGCCGACCGGACCGGCGCCGGGGCCTCCCCCACCGTGGGGCGTCGAGAAGGTCTTGTGCAGGTTGAGGTGGTGCAGATCCACACCCATGTCGCCCGGGCGGGCCCGTCCGACGAAGGCGTTGAGGTTGGCGCCGTCCATGTACAGGAGACCGCCCCGGGCATGGATCACCGAGGCGATCTCCTGGATCTCGCCTTCGAAGACACCCAGCGTGTTCGGGTTGGTCAGCATGAGGAGCGCGATGTCCTCGGACATCCGGCGGCGCAGCGCGCCAAGATCGACACAGCCGCGCTCGTTCGATGGGAGCTGCTCGACGCGGTACCCGGCGATGTGGGCGCTCGCCGGGTTGGTGCCGTGCGCCGAATCCGGGATCAGGACCACCTGACGCGGATTGCCGCGTTCGCGGTGGTAGGCGCGCACCATCATGATCCCCGCAAGCTCTCCGTGCGCCCCCGCGGCCGGTTGAAGGGTGAAACGGTCCATGCCGCAGATGGAGCACAGCGCCCTCTCCAGGTCGTGCATCAGACGCAGGCATCCCTGGGCGGCCCCCGCGGGGAGCTGCGGGTGCGCGCCGGCGAACCCGGGAAGCCGTGCGACCTTTTCGTGGATCTTCGGGTTGTACTTCATGGTGCAGGAGCCCAGGGGATAGAGACCGAGGTCGATCGCGTAGTTGAGCCGGGACAGCCGCGTGTAGTGCCTGACGACCTCCGTCTCGCTCAGCTCGGGGAAGCCCTCGACCTCGTCGCGCGTATAGCGCGGGTCGAGAGCCGCCCGATCCGGCGCGGGCACGTCGAGGGGCGGCAGGGCGACGCCGCGCCGTCCCGGTCTGGACAGCTCGAACAGAAGCCTCTCCGGATCACGCAGGCTGCGCGGCTGCATCAGTCGAGCCTCCCCAGCTCGTCGGCCAGGCGATCGATCTCGGCGCGCGGGTTGGTCTCGGTGACGCACACCAGGAGGTCGCGATCCATTCCGGGGAAGTAGCGGGACAGTGGGATCCCGGGGACCATGCCGCGGTCGAGAAGGGTGCGCACCGCCTTGTCCGCGGGGACGGGCAGGCGCACCGTGAACTCGTTGAAGGTGGGTGCCGTGTACGGCAGGCTGCACCCCTTCGCCGCGGCGATCCTGTTCCGGGCGTAGGCCGACTTGGCGTGGTTGTGCGCCGCGAGATCGCGCAATCCATTCTTCCCGACGACCGCCAGGAAGATCGAGGCCATGAGGGCGCAGAGCCCTTCGTTCGTGCAGATGTTCGAGGTCGCTTTCTCGCGCCTGATGTGCTGTTCGCGCGTCGAGAGCGTGAGGACGTAGCCGCGCCTCCCGTCCACATCACGCGTTTCCCCCACGATCCGCCCCGGCATGTTGCGCAGGAACGATTGCCGGGCCGCGATGAAGCCGAGGTAGGGACCTCCATAGGAGAGCGGCACGCCGAACGAGTGCCCTTCCCCGACGACGACGTCGGCTCCCTGCCGTCCCGGCCCTTTCAGCAGGCCCAGCGAGATCGGTTCGGCGACGGCGACGATCAACTGCGCCTTCGCCTCGCGCGCTGCGGCGGCGAACGCCTCGATCTCCTCCAGACAACCGAAGAAGTTGGGCTGCTGGACGACCACGGCGCTCGCCTTTCCTTCTCGCAGCGCCCGCCGCGCCGCCTCCGGGTCGGAGCTGCCGTCGTCGCGGTGGCCGAACGTCGTGATCGGGAGGTCGAGATTCGCGAGATAGGTCCGGCAAACCTCCAGGTACTCGGGGTGCACCCGGTCCGAGACCACGACGCGCCCCCCGTGCGTCGTCCTCTCGGCCATCAGGACCGCCTCGGCCAGCGCAGAGGCGCCGTCGTACAGCGACGCGTTGGAGATCTCGAGCTCGGTGAGCTGGCAGATCAGCGTCTGGTACTCGAAGATCGCCTGCAGCGTCCCCTGACTGCCCTCCGGCTGATAGGGAGTGTAGGAGGAGTAGAACTCGGTCCGCGACACCAGGTGATCGACGACCGCCGGACTGTAGTGCCGATAGGCGCCGCCCCCGAGGAACTGCGCGCCGGGATCGGGCTGGCGGTCGTCACGCGCCCGGCGGGACATTTCGGCCCACAGCTCCTGCTCGGACATCGCCGGGGACAGGGACAGGGGTCCCTTGAGGCGCAGGGGCGCCGGGATGCTCGCGAACAGGTCGTCGATCCGCGCGACGCCGATCTCCCGCAGCATCGCGTCCCGGTCGGCGTCGGACGCCGGGATGTAGCGGTGGCCGTCCCCCATCTCAGTTGGCTTCTTCCTCGATGTACTTCCGGTACTCGGCCGCCGTCATCAGCGCGTCGAGTTCCTTCGAATCGGCCAGCTTGAGCTTCAACAACCAGCCGTCGCCGTAGGGATCCTTGTTGATCGTCTCGGGGCTCGTGGCGAGGGCGGTATTCACCTCGAGGACCTCGCCCGAAACGGGGGCAAAGATCTCCGACACCGCCTTGACCGACTCGACCGTGCCGAACTCTTCCCCGGCCACGACCGGGGACCCCGCAGCCGGCAGCTCGACGTAGACGATGTCGCCGAGCTCCGACTGGGCGTAGTGCGTGATGCCGACCGTGCCGACGCCGCCGTTCACGGCCAGCCACTCGTGTTCCTTGGTGTACTTCAGGTCTTCGGGGTAAATGCCGTTCCCTTTGCTCAAAACGGGCCTCCTCAGTGCGCCCGCCTGTAAAAAGGCGTGGGCACGATGACCGCCTGGGCGTCGCGACCGCGGATGCCGACGGAGAACCGAGTCCCCACCCCGGCCGCCCGGGAGGGGAAGTACGCCAGGCCGATGCTCTTCTTGACGGTGGGTCCGAAGGTTCCCGAGGTCACCGCGCCCGTCTCCGCGCCCTCCACCCTGATCGGGTAGCCATGTCGCGGAATCCCGGCGTCGATCATCTCGAACCCCATCAGGCGGCGGAGCGGCCCTCGTTCCTTTTCGCGGGTCAGCGCCTCCGAGCCGATGAAGGGGCCCTTACCGAGCTTCACGATGCTGTCGAGACCCGCCTCCAGGACGGTCGTGGTCTCGTCGAGGTCGTTGCCGTACAAGAGCAGGCGCGCCTCGAGACGCAGCGTATCGCGCGCTCCGAGCCCGCACGGCAGGAGCCCGTGCGGCGAGCCTTCCCGCACGAGGGCGCTGAACAGGTCCGGCGCGTCTCCGGGCGGCGCGTAGATCTCGAAACCGTCCTCGCCGGTGTACCCGGTGCGCGCCACGATGCATTTCGTCCCGCCCACGGCCGTCTCGATGAAGTGGAACGATCGGATCGGCGCGAGAGGGACCTGCACCAGCGTCTGGAGGATGGCGCGGGCCCGCGGGCCCTGCAGGGCCAGCTGCGCGTAGCGCGCGGACGCGTTGATCACTTCGACTTGACCGCGCGCCTGCGATGCGATCCAGGCGAAATCCTTGTCCGTGTTCGAGGCGTTCACCACCAGCAGGAAATCGTCCTCGTCCCGGCGGTAGACGATGATGTCGTCGACGAAGGTCCCCTTGTCTGTCGTCAGCGCGGTGTACTGCGCCTGACCCGGGCCGAGACGCGACACGTCGTTGCTCGTGAGCTTCTGCACCACCTCGAGGGCCGCCCGGCCGCGCACCTCGACCTCTCCCATGTGCGACACGTCGAACAGGCCGGCGGCCGTCCGCACCGCCTGGTGCTCCTCGAGGACCGAGGAAAACTGCACCGGCAGTTCCCACCCCGCGAAATCAACCATCCGCGCTCCCATGTCGCGGAACAGGCGGGTGAGCGCAGTGGTTTTCAGGGGGCCGGCCGCGGAGGGCATGCTGACTCCTCAAGAAGAAGCGTAACCGTAGCACAGGGTCGGAGGTCAGTCAAGAAAACGTTTGTTCCCAAGTCCTTGCGTTTCTTGCAAATACGCGCGTCGGACCCTATATTCGCCCGGCCGGGGAATGGCCCACGTGTGCCCTCTCGGGGGCACCGCGGAGTTCCCCGTCGGAGCCGTTTGTGCGGCGAGAGTATCCGACCCAGTGCTGGTCATGTCTCGGCGAGTTCGACGCCGCGACAGGCATCTGGTGCGCCTGCAGCGCGAAAAGCGCCACGAAGCTCTGCCCCTTCTGTTTCCACTGCTTCTGCCAGTCGGACGTCGAGTATCGCGACACCTTCTGGAGGAATGCCCCCACGGAGCTCAAGGAAGAGCGCGATCTTCTGAAGGGCGCCGCCGGTTCATCCGGTGAGGCCCTGATCCGCTCCAACCTGCTCAGCACCGATCAGCTCGTCTCGGCGCTGCGCTGGCAGCAGAACCGCGGCGGGGCCCTCGAGGACGCGCTGGTCGACCTGGGTTTCGTCTCACGCGAGAACCTGGAGCTGGTCGTGAAACGGCAGGGCGCCGCTACGGGAACCACCATGGACCTCTCCAGGGGACTGGTGGACGCGTCCCTGGTCAAGGCGGTGTCGGTCGAGCTGTGCTACCGGAAGAAGATCCTGCCGATCAGTAAGGAGGAGATTGGCGAGAAGACGATTCTGACGCTCGCGATAGCGGGACCGACCGATGTCGAGACGATCGACCAGGTCCAGAGCCTGACGAACTGCCGCGTCATCCCGATGAACGCTTCGGAGAACGACATTCTCGATCGCCTCCGGGATCTCTTCCCCAAGGAGATCGCGGCGCTCGTCGCGGGCGAGAGCCCGGAGAAGATACCCGTGTCGTCGACCGGGACGGAGGGGGCCAGCCGCACGAAGGCCCGGGCCTCACGCGCTCCGAAGCGGACGCCCGGCGCGCGTCACGCGGCGGCGTCGAAGCCGACCGCGGAGGAGATCGAAGAGATCGAGGAAATTCTCGAAGCCGTTCCCACGCCGGCACCAGCGCCGGCGGCGGCTTCCCTCTCCCCCGGCGCCGATCCCCTGGCGCTGCCGCAGCCGGCCTCGGCCGTTCCTGTTGCACCGGTCCCGGCCGCCCCGATCGCCGCCGCTTCCCCGACGCTCCGTGCTGGCGGCCCGAACCCGCCCGCCACGCCGGCGCAGAGCGCAGGCGACGAGGGGAGCGCGCTGCAGACGATCCTGGCGGAGGCCATCTCGAAACGGACGTCGCTGTTGCAGTTCGAGGTCCGCGACTCGGCGCTCTCACTGTTCTTCCGCATCGACGGCAACCTGTTCCGCGCCAAGCTTCCTTCGCTGGCCTCCGCCGCGGGCATCGAGCGCACGCTCAACGCGGTGGCCGCTCTGCCGCCCGGCGATCATCCAGCGGCCGGACGATTCGCCGTCAAAACGGGCGACCGCAAGATCGACGTGGTCGTGCGACGCTTCCACTCGCCGGGCGGCGGCAGTTTCCTCCTGAAGATCATCGAGCGCTCCGACTTCGTCCGCCCGCTCGCCGATCTGGGTCCGAGCGCCCTCGACCTCGATCGGATCCGTCAGGTCCTGGCGCTGCAGCGCGGTCTCGTGGTCCTGAGCGCCCCGCCTCACAACGGCCTCGAGACGACGCGCCACTCGCTGATGTCGCACCTGGCGGCCGAGCGCAGACGCGTGCTGTCGGTCGATTCGCCGCAGTTCGTCGCCTTCCAGGGGATCCGCCAGCAGGAGACCCCGTTCCCGGCCGACGCCGCC
>Ga0209761_1002499_pt1 | contig 12068 bp, 13 predicted proteins | sample GraSoi013_1_40cm_4_FD_185818 | JGI IMG/M metagenome (GOLD analysis project Ga0209761, IMG submission 185818) | Grasslands soil microbial communities from the Angelo Coastal Reserve, California, USA - Sample 09_25_2013_1_40cm (SPAdes) (version 2) | ecosystem: Environmental > Terrestrial > Soil >... | reverse complement strand
AGGTTTTCAATAAATGGTAAACTAACCTTGGATAAGATCTCGGAATTGACCTTTGCTGGTTCAGCTAAGGGCTGTTCTGTTAGATGGTCTTTGAGAACCTTTGAATTAAACATGGATGCTTGAGCTGGAGCTGTAAATCCTGTTGGTGTCAAAATAGATAGTACAAGTATTAAACCGACTGCAACAGCGAAAATTGATTTTAATGAAGTCTTCATTTCTTGTGCGAACGTAATTGTAATATTAAAATAATTGGTAAAAATATTACGGAACAATCTTCTATTTTATTTCGTAGTCCTATACAAGATTACGCACTTCTTGAGCTGGTTAAATCTTATTTAATCATGATCCAACTTGAAACGAAATTATCCCGAGTCTTACAGTTTTTGAACTAACAGTTGGTACGAGTCCAAGAGATTTTGTGAAGAAAATGTAACAGAAAATATTCAGTAAGCTAATCGGAGTAGCTACAAAACTCCTTCCCAAATTTTTTATTTTTTGAATGAGGGAGTTGAACCAAAATAGTAAATCCCTTAGTGGGTCCCTAAACTAAATCAAAATAGTATATGACCCAATTGAATCGATATGTTATGAAACTGTAGCAAGGTACCTGAAGTTTAATCTAGATAAATGTTAGACTAGTTTTAAAAATATTGATAACCAAAATATCTGATGTAGAACGGGCGATCTCTCAGTTATCTTTGAGAAAGGGTTGCCCTCTTCTACCAATAGTGTGCAAGTTATGCACGAATCTATGACAATTTTTGATATCAAAATAAAAAGAAATTTGTATCCAGTTGAAATCACTACGCCTTTCAGAATCTAAGGTTCATTTTCTTGATTAAATCCAGGAAACTCTGTAATTCTTGAAAGAACCTCATACCCTTCTCAGTTATCTTAATTATCCTGTTTCTTTTGCGCATGACTGATTCTATCAAGCCAGCATCCATCAGTTTCTGGCATTTTTCTTTCATTGCAAAGTGTGAAAGATTTGTTCTTCTGGATACCGCTGAGGCAATCATTCCATGTGCTCCGCCGTCCATGGTAGCATCCAAGATCTCGATAATAATGCCCATTTCAGACCTATAGTGCGGTTTTAAGAAAGGATTATTTGCAAACATCGACTGTTATCACTAATTCTGTATCTAGGCTACAACAGGTTTTACAAATTTGATAAAAAGAGAACCATCGTGACTAGATACAGGAATAACAAAAGGAAAATATTTTGATCGCCCTCGATTATTTTTTATCTCTTTTCTGTTAGCAGAATCTTTTTCATGATGTTGATGGTGTGATCGCATTTGCAAAGTGGAATCCAACCTTAGCATGAATTGTATTTATTGATTTTGTTAGATTGTTATGGTCAAAAGATACATGGCAAAAATACACAAGACTTTATTATCATTAAAATGAGAGCCCAAGAATCAAAATGAGATACGATACAGTAAATGAGAAAACTTTCAGCGTATGCAATAAAATAGGCATGTCCCGGCTAGAGACTAGTAAGAAAGAGCTGACCAGAATAAACTGGAAGATAGTGAGAAGGATTGTTACATTTCTGCACTATAATAATAGAATGAAGAAAACAAACATTGCTATGAGATGTGCAATGAGTTATGACAGATTTATTCGCTACCTTGACTGGATGAGGAGTATCGATCTGGTTAAAAAAGAATTAGACGGGGGTCGCGTTGAATTGATAAGTTTGAGCGAGAAGGGAATCGATCTTTATCAAAGTAATTTCAAGGACATGGTGAATTTGTCCAGCAATTAGATTTGGAAACTAGAAAATTGTTACCTGTCAATTTTACTCCTTACTGTAGGACTTGCTCTGGGAGTGAGCGCGAGTTAATAGCGATCCACACGTGTAAACAACAATGACTTCAGCAAAATTACTGGGAGCAACGATGGCATTGTTTATTATGATAGCGATGCCTGGACTAATTCAGTCGACAGCAACAGAATTAACAAACGCGAAAACATTCTCTGCAACTACACAGGAGGGAGAAAAAATGGCAGCAACATTCCCAAGAGAGCCAACCGTAAGTGCACCAACCACACCAATACCTGGAATTCCGGTGCCGGAAAATGCGCTAGCTACTCCTGATGGTGGATACGTAACAATTCCCCGTACTGTAGACGAAAATGGTAACAAACTAACTATACATTACGAGGTAGGAGAGAAAGGTACGGGCGGGAAAATTGTTCCGGCATGCAGAGGCCCAACTGCAGGACTATATCAAGAAGGAGCAAACTGGATAGTTTCTGCCAATACGCAAAGAATTGGCTCAGAAGAATCGTGGAATTTTCCAACAGGTTCTCTTTCGGGTACTAGTGTAGGGATTTTCTACAATCCAATCAACTTCTGGTATCCGGCATCATCACCTAACTATGACTTCTTCCAAGTAGATTATGGGCTAGGAAACAATTTAGGAACACGCCATGGATGGATAATGACATATTCTTATGTTGATGCTAGTGGCCATAGGCAATATCCGTGGACTAACATGGCTTCAATCACAGTCTCTCCCGGCTCTACATACAAAGTCGATGGCATGCTTCAACCATATCCTCTGGCAAACCCAGCGGCATACGTGGTTCAAGTGACTCTTGGAACAAATTCTTGGATCTATAGCCAACCATTGGGTTATGCGCCAAGTCCTGGTAGTGTAAATACATTCCAATCATACCAAGACCAGTACTTAGAATCATCGGGTAGCGGTTCAAACTATCTATCAGACACGAACGCTAATCCGAATATCATCAAAGATGTGAGCAATTCTATAGTACATGACTCTTCCCTTGTGACTGGAATGACTTCATTTGACACAATTAACACCCAAGATACCAGTTTCTCGACAAGAGATGTGCTTTCACCATCACCCTTGAATTCTATTCCATACAACGATCTGCAAGAATGTTCGTCATGGAATTAATTCAAGAAACCCCTTTTTATTTTAGTTAGTTTTTACTATAGGCTATGATTAGAAAGAATGGCGTTACCTACGGAAAGGAAAAAATTTTCTTACACCATCTAATTATAATAGGAATAATTATAGTCGCTATCGTACTTTTAAGTTTTAAAAATGTCCTCGGTTCTGAGGTAGTTCCACCTACTGCTCCTGTACCACTTACTGTGTACACTGATAAACTAAGTTATGTTGGAAATGACACTATAGTTATTTCTGGAAATGCCCAATTAACAGATAAGGAAGATACGATTCTGGTCCAAATCTTTGATCCGCAAACCATGCTTATTGTGAGCCATCAGACATCAGTTTCATCCGATGGAACATACCTCCTAAGAATTCATAGCAATTTTGGAATAGCTGGAATATACATTGTGAGATCAACTCTTAAAAATGGTTACAACACAGAAAGACCATTTCTGTTTATTGTCGGTCCGTATAAGTTGATGGTCAACCATACTCAATACCAGATAAACTACAATATGACTTCGGGCCTTCTGAACGACATTTATGCAGGCGAAGAGGATAAATCACTTACCCTGAGTCTTGCAAATGTTACATCAAGTACCAAATTTACAATAAATCTTCCGAGAAATCTAATTGATTCAAAATTATTACAAGGCGATTCTAATTTTGCTGTTTTGATATCTACAAAAGAATCTGACTTCAGACCGGCAAATTTTATAGAAGAACATAACGATTCTAGTTCTAGAACCTTGAGCATTGGTATTCCTTACGATGGTATAAAAAATCCTACTGGAAGATGGAATGTCAAAATAATAGGAACAAGCTTTGTTCCAGAATTTCCTACTGTAGTGACAACAATACTTGCAACTAGTTTTGTTGCATTATTGTTTTATCAACGAATACAGAATGTAATAAAATAAAAAATTTGGGAAAGGGGTTTTGTAGCCACTCCAGTGGCTTACTGTCAAAATTTCCCGCTTACCGAAACCCACAGTGGGCCGTCGCTCCATCGGACCCGCCTCCATCGTGGTCTCATTTTTGGATCCCTGAAAATACCCTTTGATGGGTATTTCATATTGAGTTCAAAACCCACACAATATGGAATAGGATAATGATACTTCGTAACCCCATGCAAGATTACGAAATAAGACACATTGTGCGGGCCTTTTAGGGCCCGAAACCATGACAGCGGGTCTCAACAGACCCAATACACTACAATTTCATCAGAGAGTGTGGTTCAATCAAAAAGACACCTGTAGAGAAGGCAGGAATAAAATTAGATTTAGGACAAAACAAAATAGAAAACCTGATTAAATTAGCAACTAAAAATGTAGAGAGGAAATGACACAAGCAATTAGAAAAATTTCTTATGATGGATGGGAATGTGAGTGGAAAGAGGATCACATAAAAGTTAGTTATCCATCTTCCTCAGTCTTAACAGAATACAAGTTAGTAAGACAACCTTGTTGTAAAACATGTGGCACTCCTCTTTTTCAAGGCAGAGAATGTGGTGAACCAACAAGAGATGGTAACCTCGAACTAGCCAACGGTTCGTTTCAACTTGGTCATTATTATGCATCAAAGCTTGAAGAATATCACACTGATCCTCTTACAAGGGAAATTATAGAATTAAAACAAGATCCGAGATTTGCAGTACCAATAGGTATTGCTTTATCACTCTTGATACTAAATAGGCATGAGCAATTATTAGAAACAGATATGCTAATACCAATTCCATCTAAACATAATCAATCCTTGGAATTATGCAGAGTAATCTCTGATGTGATATTTGATCAGACAAAAAAAAGAATTGAAGTAAATGACTGTTTGATAAAAAATAAGGATATCACTATGCATGCTTGTAATTTTTTTGAGAGACTGGAAGCTGTAGACGGAATGTATTCTGTAAAGGAGTCAGCAGGGATAAAAAATAAATCAATTACCATAGTTGATGATATTATAACCACTGGCTTAACATTGGGTGAATGTTTAAAAATACTGAAACCGCATGGAGCATCAAAGATGTTTACTCTGGTAGCTGGAGCAAATTATTCATGAGGACACAAACTGAAGAATTATTATGGATTGCTTCACAAGAAGATCATCTTATACCAACGAGCCTTATACAATTTGCAACATCAAAGAGGATAGGTTTACGAGAATTATTGGAAGACTGCAAACCAAATGATTTCCAAGGAATAAGTTTTGATGATTTATCAAAGTTCTTGAAAAACAGAGAGTCAATCAATGTACGAAAATATCAGATTATTTGGGATACTGTTCAGAAAGAACGGATCAATCTAATTACATATGATGATCTAATGTTTCCATCGCAATTAAAAGAATTACAATCAAATCATACTGTAATGCTTTATCAAAAAGGCGAACCAGTTGAATACAAAAATTGTATTGCAGTAGTAGGTACACGAGATTGCTCCACCCGTGCAGCTGAAATTGCTAGAGAATTAGGTATGAGACTTGCAAAACAAAATTATGTCATAGTAGCTGGTTTGGCTAGAGGAATAGATGCATCTGCGCATAGAGGTGCGATTGCAGCAGGTGGCAAAACTATTGCAGTCTTACCGTGGATACACAATCCATACCCAAAAGAACATGCTAAACTTTTAGAAGAAATAACACAGAATGGATGTGTTATAAGTGAAAATTTCAGTGCTCATAAAAAACTCGATAAATTCAAATTTATTGAAAGAAATGCAATAATCTCTGCTATTTCGGATGTACTTGTTGCTGTCGAATCTTCTACCTCTGGAGGAACAGTTTGGCAAGTAGAGATAGCAGTAGAGCAAGGAAGACCAGTGATAGCTATTGAACCAGAGAGAGAAAACAAAGATGCCTACAAAGGTTTTGAAAAATTTGTAGATAGCGGGGCTATTCCAGTACGTTCTGTCAAAGATGCCTTGGCTACGATAAAGAAAATAAAAGACATACAAGGAAAATCCGAAGAAACAATTCCTGAGAAACCTAATGCGAAAAAATTATCAGATTATGCCTAATAATACCCGCTAGTTAACACGGAGAACAAACACCTTCAAAATTAACAGAAGTAAATTTCGGAATATTTATTATCTAAATGTCAAAATTTGATCAGAATTTGGATCTAAAATGCTGCTGAGATATAGCTGGGTCTTACCAGACCAGTATCCACCTGGTAGTGAACCCTATGCTATTGTAACTTGATAAACAAAACCAATTCATTACTTATGCTACTCTAGCATTGACAAGGGAGACCGAGGCTTCAACATGTGAAAGAACATTTTGCGACCTTCAATGCCCGTTTCCGTGATGCTGACGCGCGCTGATTTACCGTGGCCAATGAGCTCCACGAAGCCCCAAGTTTCAAGTTTGTAAAGTATAGAATCGAGCTGTCCATACAATGCTTGAGGGGTAACAGACTTGCTTTGACGCGGTCCTACTTTTCCGGTTTTTTTCAGCTCGGTGATCAACAAGTTCTTCGAAATTGGTTCTTTCGTACTAGCTATAAATTCGAGTGCTTCAATTGCTGCCTGATCAAGACGCGGAATTTGAAATGTTGGAACAAACTGTGGAGATCCAACCGTAGGAAGGTCACCCTCTCCATGTACAGGCTTTGCCATCTCGTTGATTCCTATATGATATGGACGTACACCCCAGAACATGCCAGCAATAACACCGGCGATAGATGCCGCCCTAGCACCAGTAGAGACATTGTACATATACTCATGATGAGGGTATGCAGAGACGATGGATCCTACCTCATTAACAATTTCGCTAGAGTCAGAGATATTACACTCGATAATTGTAGTAGGGATATGCTCTTTTTCCAATTCCTTCCTAATTATCTGCGCACTAAGTCCTGATTGATCAGTTTTGCTAAGGGTTAGCAGTATGGCCACATCAGCCTTGAGGGTTATCATTGGTTTTACCACTCGTATGACCTCCCGTCCAACAGGTGCAATATGTACTCTGAAGCGAACAGTGGTCGGTCCCATGAGCATATGCTCTTCTCCGGTTACTAGTATTTTTCGGTCTTATCAGGTTAATCAGCCTTGTAAGGTTACACCCTTTATTATCATGTAACGATATAGAAAGACAATGTCAAAAGAACACGATATAGACACAGAAAAACAGAATACAAAAGATGAAAAAAATCATTTCGAGATTTTTGTAGGAGACATTAAAGAAGAATGGTCTCAAAGCCAAGTACTGGCGTCAGACATCATAAAAAAGGCCGGAACGGAGGACGTTACTACCGTCATACTAGAAGCCCTTGATCATCGTAACGGCAAAGCAGTGGCTGAATTCAAACCAAATGAGATGGTTGATTTGACGCTTAGAGACCGAAAATTCTTCAGAATCACCCCCGGCGGCGGTGGCTTCTCCTGAGTCAATCAATGCTAGAATCAGATCTCCCCGCAGTATTACAGGAAGCTTTGCGATATCTGCGTGAGCAAAAAATGTCGGATGCGCGGGTTGACGCGGTTGTAGACAATTGGATTTACTTGTGGTTGCCAGATGTCACACTTGACGAGGCGAAATATCCTGCACCTCATCAACGCGGTCTGTGGGTCAGAATACCGATTCAATTTCCCTTCGCCAATCCTCACGGCATCATCACAAAGGAACCGCTGAATCCAATAGACGGTCATCCAATCAAAGGTCATAATCCAAATCATGCTATGTGTGCACCTGTTTCCAACTTAGGTGGGGTGCATTACTATAGTTGGACTTGGAGTGGAGAAATGGGACAGGGTCCGGCTTTGCGTAGTTCTACCGACATTCTGGCTGTTGTTGCATGGGTAGAACGAAGGATCCGACAAGGATGAACAAATATCAAGAACTTCAGTGGGTCATCACAAAGAAGCTGCAACAAGAAGCTTTAAGCACATTATTCCGACCAGACGAGAGATATCCTTTTGCGCCGGAGCGGGGATTTCTTGGCATCATCCATCCTGGTAATGGAGTAAGCCGTAGAACATTGATGCTTCGCCAAATTGTTCCTCAAAAAGAGGGATGGGTCAATGACTCGGGAAACGGTTTGTCATTTGATCCACAATACTTCAGTAGTGCCCTAGACATTGTATCTAATTTATCATCTGGTGCTGGAATAGTAATAGTTCATTCACACTTTGGGCCTTCAGGTCCAATCAAAGAGCAACCTAAACCAAGCAAGCCAGATCTTTACCATGAGCATAGACTTTTGTTTCAGTTAACACGTGCACTGACCGAAAATGCTCCAGTTGCTTCCGGAATTTTGGCTCCTAATGGAGCATGGAGAATCAGGGAATACCACTGGCCAAGACCTCACAGCGTGCGAGAAGCTAATTCTCGGAAATTTGGAATTGACGCAGCCGCGTTTAATGATGCAGCCAGTCTCAGGATTGTTTCAAATGATATACTCGAAGTTTATCGGTATGATAGACCGCTACGTGTTGAGCTAAATGCCAAAGCAGTTGACAGTACCCTGAGGCTTTGGGGAGAAGGCGGACAGGAAATACTGAGTAGGATTCGCGTAGGAATAGCAGGTTTAGGCGGAGTGGGAAGCATCCTCACAGAGTTTCTAGCTAGGCTCGGTGTAGGCGAGCTAGTATTGGTTGACTTCGATGTTGTCAGTGAAGAAAATTTAAATCGGTTAGTCGGTGCGCGTCGCAAAGAGGTCGGCAAGCCAAAGGTTAGATATGCAGCTAGAATAGCAAAAGCGGCTGCAACGGCTAAAAATTTCATTGTGCGCCCAATTCGGGAAAGCGTTGCTGAGTGGGATGGATTAAGACATCTACTAGATGTTGACATTTTGATGAATGCTGCTGACAGTCCTTTCGCCCGCCAAGTATTAGATCACGTTGCATATGCTTATGCCATACCGGTAATCGATGGTGGTACTATATTGCTAGTAGAATCAAAGAGCGGCAAGGTTATTGGAAAATCACAAGTAGGCAAAGGAGGTCCAGGGGAACCATGTCTCGAGTGCTGTGGTGCATACACTCAAGAAGATGCTACAATGGCTCGCGAAGAACCATCTATGCAAGGACCTGATGCTTATGTACAAACTGACAAATATAGTACTGAAGAATTGTTGCCGCGTGCTCCAAGTGTGATAAGCTTCAATGGATTGGTAGCATCCCTAATGGTTCAAAGGATGCTAAGCACCCTTCTCGGCTTTCCACCTCATGATAAACATGGCCAACAAAGATACTATATTGAAGAAGGTATACTCGATTGGGGTCCGATCGAACAATGTAAGGAGGACTGTCCCAAGCATGATTGGATTGGACTAGGTGATTCTCATCCCGTTCCTGTCGGTATCGATCCAATTTGGAAACAAATGCGAGAATCATTTACATCACAAAAGCGGCAGAAGAAGAAATAGAAAAATTAGTAAAATGACTTTTGAGTCCTTTTAAAGTCAAGTTTTATTTTAATTTGTTAATTTTATCCTAGAAAGCTAATAAGACAAAATAATTATTGAATATTGCTTGAAAACTTCACTTGTAATATCAACCGGAATTCTATGTGTATTAGTTCTATTCTTATCTCTTTCATCAGTTTCACTTCAAATCATAGGTAATCTATTATTTATGATCATATTGCTTGCTGCAGCAATGATAATTGGAACATATTTCAACGCAGTTAAAAGAGTAAAAAGTGAGATTGAAAAAAAGATTTCAAAGAAGTCCAACATCTTTTCACGACAAAGAAAAATCAGTGAATCAGAACTATCAAAATTTTATATTCATAATTATAAAAAAATAGAAAGAAAACCTCTCAAGTGTTTTAAATTGTTTATTTCTATCTGGGGTATCTCAACTTCTGTTGCAGCTACTGCAGTACAAATAGGTATATTCATCGGGATAGACAAACTGCCGCAAATGCCATTTAAACCTCTATTTCAAATTCCATCACAATATGTGATGAACATACCTTCTCCAACTACTCCCGAATCATTTATTTTTTGGACTTATCTTTTCTGTGTTCCAATGGCAGTTGGAATTCTTGCTCCTGCAATGCTGTTGAGAACTGCAAATCTTCGTTACATGAAAGATGATGGTATGGTGATTCCAATTGCAAAATATAATTTGGATATTATTGGAGGCATAGGAGGTGTCATAAGTTCAACATTTCTATTCTTTAATGATGTGGGTACATCACTGGATATGCAAATTAAACTTCTGAATTATGTTATTGTAGATTTAATTATTATAGGAATTCCTATTGCAATTTTTTGTTTATTCTATGTTTGGCATTTGGAATCTAAACTAAAGCCACAAATCTTATCCTATCTTCATAATGAACTCCACATACGAGTAGAGAATTAATATGAACAATGGAAAAATCAAATCACGGTGGATTGTAAAATATATAGTTATTCTTGCTGCTTCTGTTATTGTAACAGCAATTGTTATCCCTTATGGAATTTATCAGTATTTCATTTTCACTTATACTGATTTCAAAGTAATAGAAAAAATTCCAGCGTTCAACGATTTCCCTAAAGTATGGAGTTTTGAAGAAGGAAAAATAATTAATACTGCTAGAGAAAAATACATCTTTCCAGATGATCCGCTTGAGTATAAAGTTACAATACACAATCCGCAAGGAAAGGATCGACAACTTGCTGGTACTCTTATGATTTTCAAAGGTGGTGAATTGAAAGGGAATCCCATTAAGACTGATTTGTTGATCAGAGGAAATGATAAATTTCAAGTGAAAACAAACTTTTTTCTTAAAGAAGAAGGAACTTACAAGTTAGAATACGAGTTTGTTTTTGACAGTGACCTTCCTGGAAGTGACCATCCCAATCATGCTTTTATTATAGAAAATATTCAAGTTCAATCTTTAAGTAATAAACTACTGGCAGACGCTAATATCTCTAACTTCTGGAATTATGTAGCAATACTTGCTTCTGCAATTGGAGGGAATATAATTTCATTAATTTATTTAAGAAAACAATCCCGTCAGACTGACAAACAACTAAGTCTAACTAAAAAAGAACTAGAATCTAGGCTAAAAGCAGATCTTGAGGTTTCTGTAGGCGAATCTAACCTAAATGAGAAAGGTGACAAATGGGAAGGGACAGTCAAGATTATCGTTAGAAACAATGGAAACATTTCCGCAAGAAATGTCAATGTTCATTTCAAGGATCCGACTTCAGCTTTGGATCTCCCTCAATTAATTCGTGATGAAGAAGAAATTAAAAAATCAAGTTTTCCGATACCTGGAAGCATCCCATCTCATTTGCATTATCCAGAACATATTATTCATACAACTACTCTTGATGAATCACGACCATATGATTTAGCTATATGGATTAGTTATGATTACGCAGATGTAAAAAATATGGAATTTATTCAAATTGTGAAAATTAATTCCCAAAGTAATTCAGTTGGTCCACTTTATGGAAAAGAAGATATTGAAAATGAAAAAGGAAGATTAAGAAGACAAGGATTTTGAAAGCTTAAATCAATCTATATGGTTTATGAATTCAAACTTAACAATGTTTAAAGTGGAACAACTAATTAGACAAAACCCTCAAGGGAACCTAAAATGGCAGATTATGGTCGCTAATCCCATCGGGCATGGTATCATAATTCTATGAATAGATTGATCTAAAAATGTCTCCCATTCTTTGCAAAGGTTATAACTAAAAATTATTAAAATTTAAAAATGTTCCATAAGGATTTCATTTTGTGCCTGTTATGAAACATTTGTCTAAAATATAGCTTTTCGTTATATCGTAGAATGAAATAGTAAAAAAATTTGGAAAGGAGTTTTGTAGCTACTCCAATAAGCTTACTGCCTTGCGGGCTCAGTTTTTACAGCTGCGGGTTCTCCCGTTTCGAAAAAGTCAGAGGCTGTCAACACCATCGGACCCGGCTACCAATTTAGGAACAAACGGGTCCAAAATAGTCCCGAAATAGGGCATATTCCCACTAGATTCTACCTATGAGAAATTTTCTCTTGTTTTAAAGTAAGGAACTATGCCAAGTACACGAGTCACCTCAAAAGCATCGAATTTCATAATGAGTGGTGTTAGTCCTCTACGTTCCGCTACCGAGAGATATCAAATTTTCAGCTAGTTTTTAGCTGAATAATGTTACTTTCAACTAGGAACTTTATTGCATTTAGTAGATCATCGTCAGATAT
>Ga0209761_1002497_pt1 | contig 12078 bp, 12 predicted proteins | sample GraSoi013_1_40cm_4_FD_185818 | JGI IMG/M metagenome (GOLD analysis project Ga0209761, IMG submission 185818) | Grasslands soil microbial communities from the Angelo Coastal Reserve, California, USA - Sample 09_25_2013_1_40cm (SPAdes) (version 2) | ecosystem: Environmental > Terrestrial > Soil >... | reverse complement strand
GTTTGTACATTTTGTAAACGAGAAGCGAGATAAATCGCCGACGACCTGGGACGGATATGGCGCAGAGTTCGAATCCTAGCCCTCACACTCAGGCCGAACACGTCGCCCTCATTACGGGCGCGAGCCGCGGCCTTGGGTACACCGTCGCGGAGTTTCTCGCCCGGCAACGCTGGACCCTCATCCTTACGGCGCGGCACGAAGGTCCGTTGCTCGAAGCGGTGAAACGCCTCCAGGCCACCGGCGCATCCATCAGCGCCGTTCCGGGTGATGTCACGGAAGACCAACATCGACGCGACCTCCTCGCCGCGGTTCGCCGCGTCGGTCGTCTGGATCTCCTCATCAACAACGCGTCCGAACTCGGGGCATCGCCGTTCCCCGCGCTCGTCGATTATCCGCTCGACGTCCTCCGCCGCGTGTTCGAGGTCAACGTCGTCGCACCGCTCGCGCTCACTCGCACGTGCCTTCCGATCCTCCAGAAATCGCGCGGCCTCGTCGTGAATATCACGAGCGACGCCGCCCGCGGCGGATATCCCGGATGGGGCGGGTACGGGAGCAGCAAGGCCGCGCTCGATCTCATGAGCAAGACGCTCGCGAACGAGTTGCGCGAAGCCGGCGTCGGCGTCGTCGCGGTCGACCCGGGCGATCTCCGGACGCAGATGCACCAGGACGCGTTCCCGGGACAGGACATCAGCGACCGGCCACTCCCGGACGTGACGCTGCCGTTCTGGGCATGGCTCGAAGGCCAGAAGCCGTTGCGCGTCACGGGGCAGCGGTTCGAGGCCCAAGGCACGGTCTGGGAGGTGCCGGCGTGAAACGACAGGAGCTCGTGTTCGAGCAACCCCGCGAGCTGTTCGCGGCGACACCCGTGGAGACGGAGCATGGCGCCCGGGACGCGGTGCGTCTCCTCGTGACGACGCCATCGGGACACCAACACGCGACGTTCGCGGACCTGCCGCAATTCCTCTCCGCGGGAGACCTCCTGGTGGCAAACGAAAGTGCCACGTTGGCGGCGAGCCTCGAGGCCCACGGGCCCTCCGGGTCGTACACGCTCGACCTGAGCACGCGGTACGCGGACGGTCTGTGGCTCGCCGAGCCGCGGTGGGATCCGGCCCATCCCGGCCCGATGCCGATCGAGGCGGGTGAGGAGGCCCGCGTGGGGGACGCAACGGTCCGGTATGTCGCGGCGTATCCGGGAATCCCTAGACTCTGGTTCATCACCGCGGACCGGCCGCTCGAGCCGATCCTGCAGCGCGCGGGAGTGCCGATCCACTACGGTTACGTTCAGAAAGTCTGGCCCCTCGACGCGTATCAGAGCCTGTTCTCTCGGGTGCCCGGGAGTGCGGAGATGCCCTCGGCGGCGCGACCCATCACCCCGAAGATTCGAGAGGCGCTTCAATCCGCGGGCATCGGGTTCACGTCCGTCCTCCTCCACTCCGGGGTGAGCAGCCTCGAGATCGAGACGGACCAGGTGGAGGAACAAGCGGTGTACCCGGAGCCGTTCGAGGTCTCAGCGGCCACCGCCGACCTGGTGAACCGCACTCGCGATGGCGGCCACCGCGTCATCGCGATCGGGACCACCGTCGTCCGTGCCCTCGAGTCCGCATGGACGCCGGACGGCGTGCGACCGCGACAAGGATTCACCCGTCTCTTCGTTCATCCCGGAAATCCCGTCCGATCGGTCGACGGATTGCTGACCGGCTTCCACGACCCCGTCACCAGCCATCTCGCGATGCTTGCCGCGTTCATCGGGCTGCCTCGCGTAATGGAGGCGTACCGCGCGGCGATCGCGAACGGATACCGGTGGCACGAATTCGGGGACAGCCACCTCATCCTCCGCAAGTGATCGGATCCGACGTCCTTGCATTCAAGGCGGAATGTTCTGATTCATCCGGAACCGGTTCTCCGGATCGTACTTGCGCTTGAGGCGGACGAGCCGCTCGTATTTCTGCGGGTCGTATGCCGCTCGAACCCGTTCGGTTCCCTCGTCGCGTTCGCCCCCGAGGTAATTGACGTAAACGCCACCGGATGCGAACGGCTCCATCGCATTCCAGAGACCCCGAGTCCACGCGATGTTTGCTTCGTCCTCCGCGGGATCAGACCAAATCGACGTGATGACCAAGTCGAAACGCGCGTCTCGATGGCCGAAGGCGGTGTCCCGTTCTCCAACGCGGGAGACCGCACCGCCTAGATACTCGAGCACGACCTGAGTGCGTTTTGAGGGCACGCTCTCGGCGTGGCGGACCATGGTATCGACGGCCTCCTCTCCGAGATCGGCCAGGAAGCCGGACTTCCAATAGTTCCGTGCGCCCGGCGGATATGCCGGTCCAAGGATGCCTTGGAGATCGACGTACGACATTCGCTTGATGTCATCCAGGATCGGCGGGCCAAATTCGCGGACCGGTCGTAGAATTCGTTCCCCCTCATCCACGGGGCCGAAGTAACCCGCGAGGATGACTGCCACGGGAACGCCGTCCGGCGAGGTGCCCAGCGCGGCAAACAAGGTGAGTTCATCGGGTGCCCCCTCGACGAACTTGCTATAGAATCGAAGGAGTTCCCGGGCTCGTCCCATGGGATGGACGAGGACACCGCCGAGAATTGCACCGACCGGATGCAGTCGGAACTGGAACGATGTCGCAACCCCAAAGTTCCCGCCGCCGCCTCGGACGCCCCAGAACAGATCTGGATTCTCCTGTTCGCTCGCGTGTGCGACGCGTCCCTCCGCCGTGACGAGATCGACCCCGAGGAGGTTGTCGCAGGCGAGGCCCTGGGTCCGCGCGAGGAAACCGGACCCGCCCCCCAGGGTCAGTCCGGCGACGCCGGTGGCGGGGACGACTCCGCCCGTTGTCGCCAACCCGGCGCGCTGCGCCGCCTGATCGAATTCGCCCCATGTGACCCCTCCGCCGACGACCGCGGTTCGTCGCTCCTCGTCGACCCGGATGTCTTTCATCCGAGACAGGTCGATCACGAGGCCTTCATCGCACACCGCGTTCCCCGACACGTTGTGTCCACCGCCTCGGACTGCCAAGACGAATCCATGGTCCCTTGCGAAGGCGATCGATTGGATCACATCGTCCGCGTCCTTGCAACGCACTATCACCGCGGGTCTGCGGTCGATCATCGCGTTCCAGATTCGCCTTGCCTCGTCGTACTTCGCGTCTTCCGGTCGGATGAGTTCCCCATGCAACCGGCTTGCGAACTCCGCAAACTCTTGGTCCAATGCCGACAACGCTCTCCCTCCGCCGTCTTGATGGGAATGCTAGGGACTGTGTAAAGGATTGTGGTCCCTTCCCTTTCCAGGAACCCGCTCTATGCCCCGAGCCTCGCGAACCAGCCGGCCAAAACCAGCACGGCTGAGAGACAAATTCCGGACAACACAGCGCCAACGCCCATCGCGCTGCGGAACGGTTCGGGCCCCGCGCGGGCACGGTGGAGCCCAATGAATGCGAGGAGGTTAGCCAGGTTCGCAACGAAGACCGCCAGCATGACGAGCGGTACGGATGTCCAGAGAGCGGAGGAAAACAAGGCGGCGACGAGGACTACTGCCGTGGCGATCGGCAACCCAATTCCAAGGGAAACCGCGGCCAGATGGCCGGCTCCGAGGACCCGGCCGCCCGTCCCCGCATCTGTGGGATACATCCTGCTTGCCTATCGGATGCACGGGGAAGAACGCATCGTTTCCGGCGCGGCCCTTCCGGGAACGTTCGAAGGAAAGGATTTAAGGCCTCTCCCGAGTTCGACGCGGTCACAACACTTCGCGGGGGATACCATTGAGCTGGGGACTTCACAATCGCCTGTCTCGGATCATCCGGCCCGCGGATGGGCACACGGTGATGCTCGCCGCGGACCACGGATACTTCCTCGGGCCGACGCACAAACTCGAGATCCCTCGGAAGACGTTAGAGCCGCTCCTCCCGTACGCGGACGCAGTGATGGTCACCCGGGGCGTCGTGCGGACGTCGATCGATCCAGGCGCGAACGTGCCAATCGTCCTCCGGGTCAGCGGTGGCGCGAGCGTGTTGAACGAAGATCTCTCGAACGAGAAGATTACCACATCGATGAAGGAAGCGGTTCGCCTGAACGTATCCGCGGTGGCCCTGTCCATTTTCGTCGGCGCGGCCCACGAACATGATTCGCTCGTGAACCTCGGCAAGCTCGTCGATGAGGGCGAGGAAGCCGGCATGCCGGTGCTCGCGGTGACCGCGGTCGGGAAGGAGCTCGAGAAACGCGACGCGCGATACCTCGGCCTCGCGTGCCGCATCGCTTCCGAGTTCGGGGCCCATTTCGTCAAGACGTATTACGCCGAAGATTTCTCGAAGGTCGTGGAATCGTGCCCGGTCCCGCTCGTCGTCGCGGGCGGCCCGAAGCTCGAGACGGAACTCGACGCACTCGAGCTCGCGTACGATGCGATCCAGGACGGCGCGAAGGGCGTCGACATGGGTCGGAACATCTGGCAATCGACGAATCCCGTCGGCATGATCCGCGGCATCCGGGCGGTCGTCCACGAACGCGCGACCCCGAAGGAAGCCCTCGAGCTCGTCAAGGGCGCGAAGCCGAAGAAGTAGGCGCCGCACCATGCGCGCCGCGATGTACTACGCGAACGACGACGTGCGAATCGTGGACCTGCCGACGCCCCGCATCGGGCCCGGGGAGATTCTCGTCCGTGTCAAGGCGTCCGGCATCTGCGGTTCCGACGTCATGGAGTGGTACCGCAAGCCGAAGGCGCCGCTCGTCCTGGGCCACGAGATCGCGGCCGAAGTCGCGCAGGTTGGTGGCGGCGTGGACACCGTCAAGGTCGGCGACCGCGTCTTCGTCTCCCATCACGTGCCGTGCGGTTCCTGCCGGTACTGCCGTGCGGGCCACGAGACCGTGTGCGACACCCTGCGGACGACGAACTTCGATCCGGGCGGCTTCGCCGAATATGTCCGCGTGCCTGCGATCAACGTGAAGCATGGCGTGTTCCTCCTGCCGCGCGAAATCTCGGATGACGAGGCCACGTTCGTCGAGCCCCTCGCCTGTGTAATCCGTGGTCAGCGGTTGGCGGACTTCCGACCCGGAGCCACGATGCTCGTCCTCGGGAGCGGCGTTGCCGGACTGCTGCACATCAAGCTCGCGAAGGCGGCCGGGGCGGCGAAGGTCATCGCGACGGACATGGTGGAGTTTCGGAAAGCCGCCGCGCAGAAGGCGGGCGCCGATTTCGTCATCGACGGTCGGGAAGATGTCCCGGCCAGATTGCGGGAGGCGAACGAAGGGAACCTCGCGGACCTCGTCGTCACCTGCACAGGCGCTCCCAAGGCGATCGCCCAAGGGCTCGCTTCGGTCGATCGAGGCGGGACGGTGCTGTTCTTCGCGCCGATCGAGCCGGCCGCCAAAGTCGACATTCCGTTCAACGAGGTTTGGCGGGAGGAAGTCACCATCACGTCTTCGTACGGCGGAAGCCCTCGAGACATTCGCGACTCGATCAATCTGCTCCGCGAGAAACGCCTCGTCGTCACGGATCTGGTCACGCACGTCCTACCGCTCGCCAAAGCTGCGGAAGGATTCCGACTCGTCACGGCGGCACGGGATTCCATCAAGGTCATCCTGAGACCTTGACCTGAGTACGCTAGCGGCTAACGCCAAACGGTCCGAAGGCCATCCACCGTTCCGGCCGCGGGGTCATTTGTGATCAATGGTAGGCCGCGATGGACCGCGTCCGCCACGACCATGCGATCGTGAAGTTCCGGGATGTTGAGCTGCAAGAAAGTGTCCCAGGCTGTCGGGGGCAGGGAAGACAGGGCGAGGTACTCCGAGGCTCGAATCTGATCCACGACCTCGTCGATTAGGGCCCGCGGATTTGGAGCATGAATCCGACCGCGGAGGGCGATGTAGATAAACTCCGCGAGGGCGATTTCCGGCAAGAAGAGGCGGCCTCGGCGCCCTTCCGCGTCACGAAAAGCTCGGTCGGCCGCGGGCGGGAGGTCGTCTTCAAGGTGGCGCACCAACGCAACCGTGTCGATCACGAAGTCCGTCAGAGGGTCCACTCCTTGCGGAGCTTCCGGAGGTCTTCTTCGAATCGCTCGGTATCGATCTTGCCTTTGAGAAGGCCCCGAAGACTCGCTCGAGCATGCTTGATGAGGATCCCTTCCCCTGCGTCCAACAAGACTGCGGTCTCGCCTTCTTTCAGATGATATTTCTCGCGTAGCTCCTTCGGCAGTGTGATTTGCCCTTTCGAGCTGATCGTGGCGGACTTCGCCATGGACCCCCATCACGTATTCTGGGTAAATAAGCTTTACTTAAGGTAAAGTAAATCTACTACGGCTCTCACCGCCAGCGCTGGCGGCTACCAATCCCCGGAGAGTAGCGTGATAAGCCGAAAGGTCATTAGCACCCCATCGCAGCGAGAGAGTCCGTGTGGGTTCGCCTCCGGTGAGATGATGGTCGTTTCGAGCGCGACGATTGACAGCCTCCTGAAAGAGAAGGAGGAATACCCGCCGCCGAAGTCGTTCCGCAAGGACGCATGGGTTCGCGATCGCAAGGTCCTGCGGGATGCCGCCGCCGATCCGGAGCGATACTGGTCCGACCGGGCGAAGGAGCTGGTCTGGATCAAGAAGTGGTCGAAGGTCCTCCAATGGAACGCCCCGTTTGCCAAATGGTTCGTCGGGGGCCAGATCAACGTCTCGCAGAATTGCCTGGATCGACATCTTGACTCACCCCGGCGGAACAAAGCCGCGATCGTGTGGGAAGGAGAACCGGGCGACCGGCGTGTGCTGACGTATCAGATGGTGTGGCGGGATGTCAACCGGTTCGCGAACGTCCTGAAGGGCCTCGGCGTGAAGCGCGGGGACCGCGTGACGATCTACCTGCCGGCAATCCCGGAACTTCCGATCGCGATGCTGGCGTGCGCTCGGATCGGGGCGATTCACAGCGTGATCTTTGCGGGCTTCAGCGCGAAGGCGATCCGCGATCGAGCTGAGGACTGCCGCAGCGAAGTGATCGTCACGGCGGACGGGGGATATCGTCGCGGCAACGTCGTCCCGTTGAAGAAGACCGTGGACGAAGCGATTGAGGACCTGCCGTTCGTCCGCCACGTCGTCGTCTATCAACGTACGAGAGAGCCCGTGTCGATGACGAAGGGGCGCGATGTCTGGTGGCACGAGGCTATTGCGGATGTCGACGACTTCTGTGAGCCGGAGCCGATGGAGGCGACGGATCCGCTGTTCGTCTTGTACACCTCGGGGACGACGGGTCGGCCGAAAGGCGTGCAGCATTCGACGGGCGGCTACCTCGTCGGAGTCTCGACGACTCACCGTCTCATCTTCGACATCAAGGAATCCGACCTGTACTGGTGCACCGCGGACATCGGATGGGTCACGGGCCACTCCTACATCGTCTATGGGCCCCTCGCGAACGGCGCGACCTCTCTCCTTTACGAAGGCGCTCCGGATTGGCCTCATCCCGATCGGTTCTGGTCCATCGTCGAGTCGTACGGCGTCACGATTCTGTACACGGCGCCGACCGCGATTCGCGCGTTCATGCGCTGGGGGGACGAGTGGCCGAAGAAACACGACCTGTCAAGTCTGCGTCTTCTCGGGACGGTCGGCGAGCCGATCAATCCCGAGGCCTGGCGGTGGTATCACCGGACGATCGGAGGAGGTCGCTGTCCGATCGTCGACACATGGTGGCAGACAGAGACCGGAATGATTCTCCTCACACCGCTCCCTGGGCTCACGACCTTGAAGCCCGGATCGGCGACCCAGGCGTTCCCGGGCATCACCGCGGAGGTCGTCGACGAGAAAGGCCATCCCGTCTCGGTGAACAAAGGCGGCTACCTGGTGATCTCGAAGCCCTGGCCCGCGATGCTCATGACGCTCTACAACGACCCGGAGCGGTACAAGCAGGTATACTGGTCCCAGGTCCCCGGGAAATATTTCACAGGGGACGGAGCCCGCCTCGACGAGGACGGCTGTTTCTGGCTCATGGGCCGCATTGACGACGTGATCAATGTCGCAGGCCACCGGATCGGGACGATGGAAGTCGAATCCGCGTTGGTGAGCCATCCGAAGGTCGCGGAGGCGGCGGTCGTGGGGAAGCCACATCCGCTGAAGGGGCAGGCCCTCGTGGCCTACGTCGTCCTGAAGGGAGACCAGGTTCGCACCGACTCGCTGACGCAGGAACTACGCGATCACGTCCGGAAAGAGATCGGGGCCATCGCCGTGCCGGACGAAATCTACGTCACAGGGAAATTGCCGAAGACCCGAAGCGGGAAGATCATGCGCCGCGTGATCCGCTCGCTCGTCTCCGGTCAGGAGATTGGCGACACGACGACCTTGGAGGATCCGGATGCGGTTGAGGAAGTCCGGAAGTGGCTCGCCGAGGTCGAGGGTGCGAAGTCGTGACGGTCCCGCATGGAACGGGCGAGTTCAGACGCCTCGCGTGTACCAGGCGCCGCCACAGCAGTAGAGCGACGAGCCGTCCGCCTCGCCCCAGATCACGTGGTTCGTCCCGGCCGAGTCGACCGCGAGACCGAAGTAGTCGCCGTCCGGGAACGCGTAACCCACGAGGGTCTTGTACGGCGCCCCGCTTCCCAGATCGGACAATCGCACGCTCGCCGTCCATGTACCGCCTCCGTCCGTCGTCCGCGCGTACCACGTATTCCAACTTCCGAGTCCGCCGCAATCCGAGCACGCCGCGTTTCGGTTGTCCTGCCACGCCAGGCGGAAGTCCCCGGCGGTTGGTCCCGCCACGATCGCCGGGAAGTTGCTGTCCCCTTGGTCGTTGAAGAGGACCGGGTCGCTCCAAGAAACGCCGTCGGATGAGGACCGGATGAACATCCGATGCGCGGTCCCGTTGACGTCGTTCCGCGTGTACGCCACCAGGAGATTGCCGGCGGCATCCGCGGCGACGGCCGCCTGAGCCGCAAAGTAGTCGCCATAGCATCCCGAGATGGCGCACGGCGTCGCAACCATGCTCGTGTCGAGATACACGTTCTGCCACACCGTGCCTTGGTGGTTCATCTTGAGAACGAAGATCTTCTGAACACCATCCGTGTGCCCCTGGTTCGTCCGCTTTCCGTTCGTCTTCGCACCGGCTTCGCCGGCTTGGGCGAAGTACACGTTGCCGTCCGGCGCATAGGTCCCGCCGTAGGAATACCACCACAAACTCTCGTTGCTCGTCTGCACCTGCGCGAAGGTGTGCCCAGCATCGTGCGAGACCGCGACGTAGGAACTCAGCTTCACGTTCAAGGCGACGTACACGTCCTGGCCGCTCGGAGAGATGACGAGGATCGGCTTGTCGTTGTACCGGATCGCCCCGTTCATCGTGAACGGTCCGGACCATGTCGCACCGTGGTCGGTCGATTTGAAGAGGACGCTCCCGGGGTCGAACGTCTGCAGGAAGACCACGTACACGGTCCCGTCCGCGGCCACCCGGATCTGCGGGTCGAACTGCCAGCCCCGTCCTCGGGCCATGGACACCGGATGAGCCGCTCCCCAAGTGACGCCCCCGTCGCTCGATACCCGCAGAAAGATTGCGGTGCCGGGGCAACCCGAGCAGGTCTTCGAGGCGTTGATGTACGTCACGGCCTGATAGACGTACGACGAGCCGGGGTCCGCGGCGATCGTCGGTTCCCAGTACGCGCCGCCCCCCGGGAACGGCTGCTCCGAATCGAACCTGGGCGTCGACCCCACCGAGGCTGCCGCGGTGTTGAACGAGGTTGGCATTAGAACGAGGAGCGCGACGGCCAACGCGGCCCCAGCCAGATAGATCCGGACGGTGTCTGCCTCCCGGTGGCGGAGAGGGGTCGATTCCTATTTCACGCTTCGGGCACGTTCGGCGGCGAGTACCGAACGGTGTCGAGGATGAGGCCTCGAAAGAGCATCGGTGTTCACGAATGTGGTATGAATCCGACCAAGCGGACATTTGTATCGGAAGGTATTAGCCACAATCCCCCTGGTACGGGCCATGGCCGGTATGAGAGCCATCTCGGCCGGTGGTCGCGCATTGCTCGTTGCGGGCGCAGCGGTGCTGCTCGGCAGCCTGTTCATGCTCCCGTGGTTCGAAGTGTCCGGGACGCTATCGGGATCGCAGCCGTGGGCCGCAAGACACGGCGCATCGGGACATCGGGGATCGTCGTCTTGCTCCTGTATGTGCTCCTCCTTGTCGTCGCGCCGCCCTATCTGAACCCGCAAGCATCGAGTGGCACGGTGTCGGTGAGCTTCGGCTACGGATTCGTAGCCGGCGTGCTCGGCTCTGCCCTCATCGAGGCGGGCGCTCGTTGGCCACGCCCGATCCATGGGCGGTACGAGGTGCCGACGACTGCCGATTGGGAAGAGACATAGACCCGCGCTTCGGGCTTCGGATCACCCTGGCGCATGCTTCCAGCGGAGCCCCGACAGGTCGTGACCGCTGCGATCCTCCGCGTCTACGGGTCGACCCAGTGGGCCCGTCGCGACGCGATGAATCCCATGAGCGCCGCGAACCCGAGGAGGTACGCCCACCCGATGACGATTTCGGACGTTGGGATCGTGATGAGCCCGAAATAGTACTTCGCGAGCTGGGCGGCGTGGGTCGTCGGGATGAGCATCGCGATCGGTTGGGCGATCGCGGGCAAACGGTCGAGCGGATAGTACACGGGGGGCAGGAACCCCAACGCGATGCTCAGAACCTGCGGGATCGAGTTCGCGCGCCGCGCGTTCTTCGTCGTCGCCCCGATCGCGAATCCCACGAAGACCAACCCGATCCACAGGAGCAGGGAAGTTATCAACAGGAGAAGGACTCCCGCCGCGGTCGTGGGCCCAGAGAGGAGCAGGAGGATGAGGGCCACGGCGACGCCGGGCAGCGCGACGACGAGGCCACTCACGGAAAGTCCGACCGCGTAGGAAGCGGGGGACACCTTCGATGCGACGAGCATGTCCTGGAAGCGAAACCACTGCTTGTTGAAGTAGACGCTCTGCGAGGCAAACAAGCCGGTGAATGAGAACGTCAATACGATGGCCCCAACGAGGGATTGCATCGCGGACCGTTGGTCCGCGAACACGAAGATGAAAATGACGGGCAAGAACGAGAAGAGGCTAATCACGACGAGGAGCATCGGGTCCCGGAGGAGAGGGAGGGCGTCGAAGAGTCCGATGTACAGGGCCTCACGTATTCTCGACCTCAATCGATCCCCCCACGATCTTGATGAACGCGTCTTCGAGGCTCGCCGGTTTGAACGTGATCTTGCGCTTCTCGCGCAGGCCCCGCTCGACAATCGCGAGGATCTCTTCCGCCGATCGAGGTTCGAGTACCTCCGGCGCCGTCGATCCATTGCCCGCGGCCGGCTCTACGATGACGCGCATCCCCAGGCCCGTGTCACCTTTCGCCTCCTCCACGGTCCCGAGGAAGGCGGTGCGTCCCTTGTCCACGATGAGCAAGTGGTCCGCGAGGATCTCCGCCTCGTCGAGGTAGTGCGTGGTCAAGAGGATCGTCGCGCCCTTCCGCGTGAGCTCCCGCAACATGTGCCAGACCGAACGCCGGCCGAGGGGATCCAGCCCGATCGTGGGCTCGTCGAGGAACAGAACCTCCGGGTCCGCGACCATCGCCATGGCGATGATGAGACGCTGGCGAAGACCGCCGGACAGGTCGGATGCGAGCTTGTCGCGGTGCTCCCACAAGCCTAGGTCCACCATGACCTTCTGCGTTCGTTCGCGGGCCTGGGCTCGCGATTGTCCGCGGATGAGACAGAAGTAGAGGATGTGGTCGTAGGGAGACAGGAGCATCTGCGGCCGTGCCTCTTGGGGCACCACCGCGATGTGCGGGCGGATCGCCTGCGGCTCTGTCATCACGTCGTGGCCGAGGACGGACGCGCGGCCCACGGTCGACTTGAGTTGCGTGGCGAGGATCCGCAGGAGTGTCGTCTTCCCCGCGCCGTTGCGGCCGAGCAGGCAGAAGATCTCGCCCTTCTGGATCGAGAAGGAAACGTCCTCGAGGGCTTTCGTGCCACCGGGGTACGTTTTCCCGAGCCCTTCGACGCGGACGACCTCCATGCCCCGCGCCCAACGGGCGCGTGCTACTTGAGTCTTCTGCGCGGGGCCTCGCGACAACTGCCACCTCGCAGGAGAA
>Ga0209761_1002495_pt1 | contig 12080 bp, 15 predicted proteins | sample GraSoi013_1_40cm_4_FD_185818 | JGI IMG/M metagenome (GOLD analysis project Ga0209761, IMG submission 185818) | Grasslands soil microbial communities from the Angelo Coastal Reserve, California, USA - Sample 09_25_2013_1_40cm (SPAdes) (version 2) | ecosystem: Environmental > Terrestrial > Soil >... | reverse complement strand
GAGGGTAGGTTAGCCACATGTTACTGAGCCGTACGCCACGCTCCCACCGTGGCTAGGAAGCGTGCGACTCGCATGGCTTAGTCTCATCCCGATAGCAGTTGGGTCCGCCAGGATCAAGCGGAGTCTAGAACGATTGGAGTTTCGGACGCCATAATATGTACAGGAATCGGCTGGAGTTTAGCAGGTGGCTACGAGCCTATCTTGGACCTAAACGTTCCAGGGTATTTGAATGCCCGGGTTTCTTTGGGTCCGCATGATCTTTCGCCCACAGTGGAGGTCAATCGGTCATACACAGGCGTAACGCCCTAAGCGTCGGATTGACGCCGCCGCCGGGACTATGGGCTACTATTCGACCTGCTATGCTACCAAAGAAGCGTACGCGACGAACAGCCGATTTAAACATTTACCCTCAGTGCAAACCAAAAAATTCCTCTTCCAACCTCGAGAGTTCTGGAGATTTTGCAACAGCATATTTTTCCAACGGGTCTTGGTTGAGCGAGAGAAAAGTATCTCCCCATGTGAACAATGACAAGATTGCACTGGCAGGTTGTCGGAAGCCGGTTAGAATGAGTGCGGCAGCAAGAGCCTCGGCGGTGCTGAGTCTGCCAGCTATTCCATAGTTTGTCGGATTCCCTGGCAAGAGGACGGGGAGTCTCCTGTTAATCCCCGGAATGTTTCGATCAAAAACATCTTCCGACAGGTTCCAGGAACAGTCCAGTGCAACGAGTCCGTGTCGTTGGACTAATTCGCGATCTTCATGCGAGAGTGTTCGACTGCTTGTCGGGTTCAAGACTATAGCGGAGGAAGGGATTCGCTTCAGGCTTGGGAGACTTCGTACTAGCCGGAATTTTCTAAGTCTTGCTGATGTGCATTTCTTGGGATCATCTTGTCGGAATTCGCATACCATGAGCTTTGGAACTGAAGGCTCGACCGTCATCCCCTCAGTGCCTGGTAGGAAGTCTCCGTGCAAGATACGATCGCTTTACCGACGTCCTACCAGTGCGTAGCGTGTAATAGTTGGACTTTTCTTTGTGACGAAAGACTTTCTAAAAGGATACTAGGAAAAGCCGGGCAATATTTTCCCCAAGGCCGCACTATGCGTTGGATTCCTTGCGCTCAAGCATTCCAAGTCTAATTCAGATGTCTACATATCGCCATTCGAAGACCTATCTTGACCTACAAACGCTAACCTGCTCGAATTTGCACGGGTGTCACTATTCAACAGTTCTCGGGTTGGGTGAACGAAGGTCTAGGTCAAATAGGAGGGGCCGTGCTGATGACTATTCCCTGCGGCGTCATTTCGTAATAGTATCCCCTGGATGGGATCTGTGTTTTTCCCAACTTCACCAGTCTTAGCGTTCCGCCTCTGCTGATACCTTCAGGAGTTTTTCTCCTCTCGAGTTCGAGGACCACATCTGCGAAGTTGACCATGGCGTTCTCGATCGATTCATCAAGCACTTTTGTATGAAGGGTCGCGACTCCGATTGCCTTGGCGAAGCGGGTTGCGTACTTTAGGACTTGGCCGAACTGAAAGACCCTTTTTGCTTCGACCATGAGAAAGAACGGCGTTAGAGAGTCCATAATGACAAACTGTTTCTTTCCTAGGTGCTTCAGCGTGAAGCTTCTGCCTTGGGCAACGAGGTCGGAGAACTTGAAGGTGCTGTCAACGATTCTCTCCGGCTCCTCAACGGGATAGGCTTCAGCCAGGCGTTCCACGCCTAGAGCGAATATGTCGATGAAGGCTAGACGTCCTTCTTCCTCATACTTTGGAACGTTGATCCCATAAGAGGCGACTCCCTCTCTCACGTCCTCTGCAGACTCGTCTATGGCGTAGTAGAGGACTCGGAAGTCTTTTTCGAGCATATTGACCGCGAGCTGTCTAACCAAGGAGGACTTACCACTCCCCACTGCGCCGATCAAGCCGACTGCTGAAGGCCTTGGGAGACCACCGGACAGAAGGTCATCTAAGACCTTGATGCCAGTAGGCTCCATCGTCGTCACCTTATGTTGCCCTCCTTTGTGCGCGATTTAAGCGGATTGTACCTTTCATCTGTGATAAAGTTAACACTGGGTTCCTATCGATCCTGGAAACGAAACTAGATGTTGTCGTCATCTTGATCTGTGTCAATAGATTTTCACCGATCGATCGGGTCCTATGAGAAGCCGGAACCATTTGGTCTCATGCGCTCCCCTGTAGCTGTACACTCGAACGAAACGGCGAAGCTCCCCATCCGTCTCGTCCAGTTTCATGTCGATCACTCCATCGAAGCTGGAGCGGACTTCGTTGTAGAACGAGTTGCTGTGTATTCCAAGTTCTATCGCGTATGCGCCTATGTTGCCGTGCTTTTTCATTCGGGCTAGGTGTGATTTCATGAAGCGTATGGAAAGATCTTCGGAATTGTAAGAGAGGAGAGTTGATAATGAGTCAAACACAACGAAGGAGCGGTCGCCGGCCGTCTCCGCCGCACTTGACAGTACGACGCTAACTGATGCGACATCTGATGCGTTGTCTATCTGGAATCTTTCCTGAGAGCGTTCTCCAAGAAGCCATGAGTACATGTCGACGTAGATTATCTGGTCAGCCCTTCCAGGCGCAAGTCCCATCGATCGAACCTGTTCTTTGATCAGCGAAACGGGATTGTTTGTTATGACGTAGAGACATCTCAAGCCAGCTTCAACAGCTTCCTTCAGCAAGCTCTGGCAGATGGTGGTCTTTCCCGCGCCAGGCGGCGCCAAGAGCGCGAAGTTAAGCCCGGTTGTGATAGGGGTGATTACCAAGCCTTTGAGGAGGTCGAAGGATAGCTCTTTGTTAGCGAGAGCATTCTTCAAGGCTTCTTCCTCCTCTGTTTCTCCCAATCTCTGTATTCGACCCTCGAATGGACGCTGACTTTCGCAACTGTCAGAGCCCAGACGTAGGCCACGAGCACCATCACTAGCGATTGTATGGTGGGAGACGTCAGGACTAGTGTGAAGAGCAGGAAGGATATCGCGTAGAAGAAACCGAGCGTGTGGGCCTTCTCAAGCCCGGCGCTGTCTTTGGCCTTCAACATTTCGATGAAGATGAAGACTAATAGTGGGACTAGCGCGAGGTCCGCGATGTAGATGGGTGCTAGAAGGCCTAGTGCCAAGAACGTCACGAGAAGGATGTACGGCGTGGAGATTAGCGTACCACTGAAGAGAACCGCCTTCCTCACGTTTTTGAAAATAGTGGCCGAGGTTCGGATGCCCGCCTTCATATCCCCGAAATAATCGGGCAAGTTCTTGACCGTCCCATAGGTGAACATGAACCACGTTAGGAGCCAGAGCATCGGGTTGAGAAGATCGAGAAAGCCTCTAACGCTCAAGCCTCCAAGAAAGGGAAGGCCTAGTGCACCGGAGAAGGAGACAAGGCTAGCGAATGGCTTGGCCTTGAATCTCAGAGGAGGCAACGAATAGAAAATGGAATTGAGGATGCCCAGGCCTAGGACCAGCATGAAAATGGATCCTAGGTAGACGGCAAGGGCAGTTGCGCTGGAATAGAGTATCGCTAGAGAGGCGGTTATCTGTCTCGAGCCGATCTGGCCAAGCCAGAACAAGCGTTGGGGCTGATTAGTTGCATCTTCCGTCCTATCGGCGTAAGCGTTTATGATATTGGTTGCAGCGGTCACCAAAGATGCGACCGCTATGCCGATACCTATCTGAGATAGTTGTCCACCGCCTCCTACCGCATAACCTAGGATAAAGCTGAAAGAGGGGAAGACCCACGTCCTCGGACCGGAAAGCCGAAACAGTATCGAAAACGTGTGCGGAACAATTGGAACGCTTCCGAGCACCGGGAGACTCGGGCCCTGTATAGTGTCGTAATGTTTGTTTCGTGTTTTTCTATGGGGCACGCTCTCCACCGAGCCACCGTAGCCTAGGTTGGAAGTTTGAGGCCTGAATGCACTTGGCCTTCTTGGACGGTGCTAAGGAGGGTGTAACCAGGATTTCAGTGGACCAGTAACGTGCGAGTCCAAGTGCGTCTTAGATCGCAGAGAATTTCGGAACGTGCCCACTGAGGTTTTTGGTGGTTGCTTTCCCAGACGAGGGGAACGTTATGGCTTGTACTCGAAACCCAGCAAAGCAACCAGCCTATCCGACAGAGTCTGTTCGCATTGACATTTCGTTAAGCCACAACCCGTAGCCCCATCCGACTAAACCAAGAGAGAAGATTAGACCCGCAATACTGCCGATGACGAACAAGAAGAAGAAGCCGAGCGCTAACGGTACGGCGAGGATGATCATCCAGAGGGACAAGCGCGGAACAATGGCTGTACGCGGAACGATAGCTGAACGGAGCGTGGCAATGGCAAGGAGAAAGAATCCGAGGCCGTAGATTACTGTGATAAGCCCCACTGTCAACAATAAGGGATCGTGGAGGTAGCCTCCGGCGTCGAGAAGAGACGGTGTTTGGGCTGCGATTAGAGGACCAATGACTGTACCTACAACCAATAGTTCGCCAGGCCTGTTGGCTCCACCAATGAAGGCTAGGAGGAAGCCGATCGATCCTAGATGGCCCAACCTTCCAGAGTATTGGCTGTAGAACCCTGCCGATCCTAGTAGAATTAGCACCCAAGCAACCGAACCGATGAAATGTACTGGCACCCAGACGCCGGTTAGAATGAATGTGGATGTTTCCCCCAAGGGGTGAGTCAAGTAATGGATGGCGAGAAGAAGACCTCCAAGCATGAGCGTCGGTCCGCTCCAGTGTGCGAGGTTCTGAACACCCATGCTCGGCGTGAGCGCCCGGAATCAAACATAAGCTTTCGGTAACCTCGTGCAAATTTTTCTTGCTTGTCGCCCAACGAAGGAGTTTGATGGGATAACATGAACGAGAAGGATCGACTTCATCTCACGGAAACTCTTGTTCCAGCAGCGTGCCCCAAGAGGCTGCCCTGTTCCCATTGAGCTACTTTGGATTGTCGCCTCAGCTGGAAGCTGTAACCTTCGCGACGAGCGCCCGGTAACAATAGGGTTCAAGACAGGTTCTAGGGGTGTTGAATCCGAAGCGATTTATACCATGTTGGAAGTATTTGCTTCAAAGTTCGAGTGTGAGAGTGAACAGTAGCAATGCCTATGGTTGATAGAACTCCTACTGGAATTCCGGGCCTGGACGAGATTCTGACGGGTGGTTTTCCACGGGGACGAGTCATACTGCTCGTTGGCGGGCCTGGTACTGGAAAGACGATCCTGACTTCTCAGTTCTTGATGAACGGGATCAAGATGTACGGCGAGAATGGCGCGTTTGTTAGCCTGGATGAGACCAAGGCGCATTTCTATCGTGAGATGAACCTGTTCGGCTGGAAGTTCGAGGATCTTGAGAAGGGGAAGAAGTTTGCTTTCATCAACGCGTCACCATTACGTCATATGCCAGGTGAGGTAAAGATCGGCCGGACTTCAATAGGCCGGAAGGATTTCTCGATCTTGAGTCTTATTGAGGGGATTAAGACTCATACGGAATTGATCAATGCTAAGAGGATTGTAGTTGATCCTGTTACCTCGCTGATCTTCCAATATCCCGAGATGACGGAACGGAGGACTGCGATTCTGGATCTCGTCGATGCACTTGTGAAGACTGGTTCGACTTGCCTAATGACGACAGAGCTGCGAGCTATGGGGCCGACAGTGGAACGAGCGGTGCAGCTTGAAGAGTACTTGGCACACGGAGTCATGATCCTCTCCAACGCGAAGGTGGGTAAGACGTACAACCGAGTCATGCAGGTCGAAAAGATGAGAGAGACAGCCATCGACATGCAACCACGTCCATACAAGATCTCGAGCAACGGAATCGAAGTGTTCCCGAAGGAAACAATATTCGTAGACTAGACAAACTGGTCACGTCTGCGTAAGCGTCCTCTCGTTCAAGGACCTTTGGCCTCGGACACTTATGCGGCGCGAGGTCAGGTCGCTAAGACGCCCTTATTTCTAGAACATCAGCTGATTGGCAGCGATTCCAGGCGAGACAGGCTGATCAGGGCGCAGTCCTGGTGGAATGGCTAGGCGAAAAACTCGATTAGCCCAGTGAATCTTGGCAGGAGGTTGGGGAAACCTCCCAGATTAAAGAACAGGGCGCAAATTGGGCGAATTTTTTCGGTCGAAGGGCCGGTTTTCCGATGTTTCAATTAGCTACGCTCTCGAATAGCATCCGAGCGCTATTTTCCAGGCTAGCTGTGATTTTCAGCGGTTGGCCGAAGAGAGAAATTGCAATCTGATCCGGCGCATCCCGCACCATTCTAGTGGAGACATTCTGGCGCTGGAAAAGATAGGATCTTGAACAAACCTGGTCCGATTTCGAATCCTGCGAGCTTGCAACGTTTTCATTCCGCGCTCTAGGCAAGAATTGTTGGCACTGCAAGAGCCGTTTAATGGCTCTATTCCAGAAAACAACTGCGGGGCGCGAAGAGATCCGACGAAATGGACAGCGATGGATTCCCCCAAAAGAAAGAAAGGCTGAGTGATCGACAAGATCGTTTCCGGCGATTCATCGTTTGAACGATGAAACGTACAACATGGGAATATACGGAGGAAGAAAGATCCTGCTAGCGATTTCATGGCACGACATTGAATTGGCCCAGTCTCGACTAAAACCGTTGGAAAAATTGGTTTCCAAGAAAATAGGAGAATTCTTAAGCAAACACCATTGTGAATATGGAGCCGGGTGAACAAGCCGACGAACGCTAAGAAGAAAAAGTCGAAGAAGAAAGGCGGCATGTAGGAACAGAGCCCGACCTCCTCACCCTAAGCTTTTCTTCTTTTTTTCTCCTTATCACCTGTTGATCCGAGTGAGTGCTTGAAGAGCACTTGACCTCAAACGAGCCGGTTTTCAAATGCTCGAGTAGGCTGAAGACAATGAGATCGAGTTGCCGTAGCCGCTTTTTCGACATTTCAAGAATTGAGACGAAGACGGCCAACAGACCAATTTAGCAAATCTTCAGAATCGATTCAGAATGAAACATGTTATCTTTGCGCGGCGACGAGACAGTCGGGACAAACCACAGTCGGAGGCTTGCTCGGAAAGTTCACTTAGCTCTTCTCGCGAGACCTTGATAGACCTACACCAACAGCCAATGAGACCTTTGCACTCGAAGTCTGCCCCGCATCGTTCACAATTCTTTGTCTCTGACAATGGTTACGCTCATCATAGTTGGTGGGTTGAATAAGAAACCGACGCAGAGAATCGCTGATGGGAGGTGGCTTGCTATTGCGCTATTTTCGTGGAAAGGTGAAGGTTTCTTGGGGAGGTGGGCTTGAATTTGAGAACTCGGCTGGTTCCCAGCGTTTTCCCTAGGGCGCGCTAGGCGTCGGCCAAGTCTGAGCAATCAGACTTTTTCTGTGAGAGGAAAAAGGGTAGGCTGATAAGGGAGGTAGAACATACCGAGCGTTTGCGTACAGCGTACTACCGATGTCTCGGAGGTGAACGAATGTCAGAAGAACCAAAGAAGGCAGAGAGGGCTCCTACCCAAATGCGCAGAACTGATATCCCAGCGGACACCATTCTGATCGGTAAGAAGCCGATCATGGCTTATGCTACGGCTGTCATGATGCACTATAACACTGGCGCCAAGAAGCTGACCCTAAAGGCTCGTGGACGAGCCATCAGCACTGCCGTCGACGTGGCCGAAGTGGTGAACAACCGCTTCTTCCAAGGCGGCTTAGCCAAGAATGTACACTTGGGTACGGAGGTCGTCGGTGAAGGCCAGGATGCACGGAACGTCTCCACCATAGAGATTATCCTAGAGCGAACCAAGTAACAATGGATAACGCATCCTGAAAGTGTGAAACTCCCACTTTTTAGAAGCACTTTTTGCTTCTCGCCACGAAGGAAGAAGGGGACAGGTAAGCGTGGGGTATTCTGCGTTTCACGAAGGGCGGGGCGCGAGAAAAACAGACCTCCCCGGGGGCCAAGGAGTTTTCATGTAGATTTGGCTGAGAAACGTATGGATATGTCGTTGTCAGACGTTTAACGTCTTGACTATCCCTATGAGCCTTTGACGGTAGACGTTTTTCTACAATACGCCGAAAAATATTGGATCAAAACTGCTCCTTAAAACGCCCTAACTGTTACGTGCAATGTTACTTGTCTAGCGCCTAGGCACCTTGTGCCAGAATTTGTGTCTATGCATTTTCTCGTCCCTATCAGACGATTAACGCCGCCGTCGACACGAGGGGTCTTTGCAGCAGAGTGCAGTCAACTCAAGCCTTTATCAAACCAGATTCGTTCTCTTGCTTTCACGCGGGGGTTGCCAAGACAGGTCAAAGGCGCAGGGCTCAGGACCCTGTCCCGTAGGGGTTCGTGGGTTCAAATCCCACCCCCCGCACCAATTTACAGGTACAAAATGAAAACAAATATCCAATGCCTAAAATCTCAAGCTTTGGTACGTAATGATATATATCACAATATCTCAAATTTGAGAGGTTGTGATATGAATGAAAACTAATGTTTTGCTTAGAAAGCTTCGCATGGAGGATAAAGAGTTTGTAACGTCGAGCGAACTCAGAGCATATTGTAAGACTTTCAAATTGGATTACGATATTGTCATAAGGAATCTTGTCGCAAGGGGATATTTGGTAAGAATCCTTAGGGGGATATTCCACGTTAAATCCTTCGAAGAATTGGAGTTAGGCAGGCCAAAATACAATTATTTCGAACTCGTCGCTAAAGGCCTGGAACTGAAGAATGTCAGAAACTGGTACTTTGGGCTTCACAGTGCACTCAAGATCAACAATATGACTCATGAACACTTTGCGATTGAGGAAGTGGTAAGCGATTCCCTTTTCAGGGCGAAGCCCGTAACCATAGCGGGCTACAAGTTCAAGTTCGTCAAACTCTCGCCTTCACTCTTCAGCTTTGGGATAAGGAGAGGGGAGAACGGCCTCAAGTATTCAGATCCAGAAAAGACCGTACTCGACTTCATCTACGTTTGGAGGTACAACGGAATACCGGAAGAGAAGATAGCTAGTGACGTTTCTGATTGGGCCAAGAAGGCCTCCGAAGAGAAGCTGAGAAAGTATGCGAGAGAGTATCCGATTACCGTTGCCCGGATCATGAAACGGGTGATTGAGTGAGAGCTGACTTTGTGAATGAGGTCGGCAATGTCCTTGCCATCAAGAGAACGGACTTCATTGAGAAGGACCTCATCCTACATCAGATACTGACAGACCTCTCTGATCGTGAGTTCTTCGCCGACAGTTTTCTATTCAAGGGTGGTACGTGTCTTACAAAGTCGTATCTAGGTTACTTCAGATTCTCCGAGGACATAGACTTCACATGGAGAGACCAAAAGGCATTCGATGGCAAGTCAAAGAAGCGTGTCAGAACCCAGCTATCGGAGCTCATCATCCAGACTGGGAGGATCTTTGAAGAAATTGCCGCAAAGCGAGGACTAGATTTTAAGTGCGTAAAGAGCAACAGAGACTATGTAGAACTGGGCGGAAGTAACAAGACGTGCACGTTCAAGATCTGGTACGTATCTGACATTCTCAAGCGCCGCACCTTTCTGAAAGTTCAGATCAACTTCGTAGAAAAAATGCTGTTCGCCCCAAAGAAGGGCAAGCTCATCGGTCTGATAACGGGGAAGCAAGAAAAGCTTGAAGTTCTATTTCAAGAATACAAGGAGTACGCAGCTACGATACCTTTCGAGGTCTATGACATACGAGAGATATTCTGCGAGAAGGTGAGGGCGATTCTGACGCGAGAAGGGACAAAAGCCAGGGATTTCCTTGATGTCTATTTCATCTCGCTAAAGTTCGGGATAGAACCGAAGAGCATGGAGAAAAGCGTGGTAGACAAGCTAAACTTCGTGCTCAAGCTATACACCAAGTACAATTCCAGTCTTAGAAAGAAAATACCCCTTCTGAGTTCGGGCAAAATATTTGCATGGGGGGCGGAAAAGGAACTGCTACTCACCGACATAAACGAGGAGGAGTTCTATTCATTTCTAACCAAATTCGAAGATTTCTTGAAGCGGATAGTCAACGACCTCAGACCCTAATGTTAATCCTACCGAAGTATTAGATCGTTTGAATAGTCGCCTGCGTCGTTTAGGAACTACTCCGTTAGAATATTATGCACCTTCGTGTAGCATCGATTTGTTTCTACATCCAAGAACCGGGCTTGGCGATATTGGTAAAGGCAGACCAAGCAAGAACCCGGACTACGATCCGAGCAAATATCCTATAACCCTAAAACCGTTGAACTGGGAACCGGGGTTCCTTCCTCCTCAAGAGGAGACAAGGGCGGGTTCGTTTCCCAAGACCCTATCCATTGGTGACTCATCCAGTTCTCGCAAGCTGAACGGCGATGTCTACTCATATGACGATCCAACAACCCGCTCAGATTCAAGTGGTCTTGCAGACTGCAACGTGTTTGACCCTTGGACATATAGAAGGTGTGTTCAGAACTTGAGACAGAAGATTGTTAGTGCCCCCACCCGTGAGAAAGATTGTCAATATTGTGAAACCTGCGATAAATAGAGTCGTAGGGGCAATTCTCAACCACATCGTCGTCCCCCGCGGTCAATGATATCAGATCCCTACGAACGGCCACCATCAACACTATCAAGACGATAGTAGACCTCGACCGGAACGCTCTCAACCTAGAGTGCAAAGGCTTCAGTGGATTGGCAACCAATTCTGGTCTCCATAGCAAGGATAGAAATGTAAGAGCATTTGTAGAATGCAGCATAACTGCAGGAGTCGTTGTGGGAACAGCTCTGGCGTTGCGTTATGGAGGGGCATCTTTGAGCGCCACCGTCATAAGAATCATTCTTGAGGATAAAGGAGTAAACATTCCCCCCATTGTTGGACATCCGCTAGGAGGATTCATCGCCCCAGAATTCCCTGAGGCTCTTTCTCACTTGGCTTATGAGGGAGCTGAAGCTTTTGGGTCTATAGCGTGGGGATGCCCTTCAGACGTAGGCGGGATCCTATCCGGTGCAGCTAACGGGCTCTCCGGATCAGGAGCCATTCCCCTATAGGCAGAATGGAGAAACACTTCCGTGAGCGAGGCCCTATCGCGAGAATGGGTTGAGTATGACGCTGAAATTGTTAAGGTTGGGCAGGAAGTCTGTCAGCTTCTGGGGATCAAGTCAAGACTCTCTCGCTTGTCATGGAGAAAATGGTCCCTGCTCGTAAGGGCTAGCTCTGATGATTGTATCTTTGCCGGAAGTGTGTTGGCGCTTGCATGGTGGATGAGGGGGAGACTCAGGGCCTCGGAATGGAGGCCGCTAATGGCGTCCTCATTAATCTACAACCGACATCTCTTTTGGACGATAACAGAGGACACGGCAATAACCATTGTTATGATGGTGATTCTTAGCATAGGGGGAGGCGGATTGATCTTCGAGATCCTTGGAATCCCTGGGGTCTTGTTGTACCTTGTGTTCTTGTTTGGGCCGTTTCTTCAGTACCGGTTTTCCCAAGAGAAAAAGAAACTGAGACTCAAGGCGGACGTCCAGGCATCCAAACTCATAGGAGTCGATGTGTTCTTAGCTGTTTTTGAGAAGATAGACTCTCTAGGCATGGAAGATGTTCAGCGGGTTAAGCGGAGAAGACTCTCACGATATTTCTCGAGCAAGCCTAGCATTACAGAGAGAATTCTCAATCTTCGAGGCGCTGGCAACCTCTGAGCTTAACGGAGTAAACCAATTCCTTGAACGGCTTGAACTTAGGTGTTACTGGCCGCTGAGGGCCCAAAGTCGATCGTTGGATGCTTGAGAGGGAGGGATTGTGCCGAATCCGAGCCGACTGCCTATCTCTGGGTTTGCAATCAATCTGACTGCCTAAGCCTAGGGCCAAGCAGGATCTTTCTTTGGCTCGACTACGGGCCAAGAGTAAGTCTGGTTATATGTACCGGTAAACTCGGGTCCAAATCCCACCCCCCGCACCAACTTACGGGTAAACATAAGGCGAGATTTCTGACTTAGCACCTCGACCGCATGGTCGGGTCGGGTCTAAATCCTACCTCCTCATGATCTGACGAACCGCCAGGGCTTCTCGAAGAAGCGGCCGGACGATCATTGCCGTAGTCCTCCTTGTTCTAGTCGTCATAATCTCCAGAGTCA
>Ga0209761_1002492_pt1 | contig 12087 bp, 9 predicted proteins | sample GraSoi013_1_40cm_4_FD_185818 | JGI IMG/M metagenome (GOLD analysis project Ga0209761, IMG submission 185818) | Grasslands soil microbial communities from the Angelo Coastal Reserve, California, USA - Sample 09_25_2013_1_40cm (SPAdes) (version 2) | ecosystem: Environmental > Terrestrial > Soil >... | reverse complement strand
CGAGACTCGGTGCGTGCGCCGCGATCGTGAGCGCGCGCAGGAACCGCTCCGCCGCCCGCGCGCCCCCCTTGAGCTCGACCCCCAGCATACCCCCGAAGCCGTTGAGGATCCGCGTCGCTACGGCGTGATCGGCGTGCGACGGTAGCCCGGGGTAGTGCACCGCGGTGAAGTGCGGCTGCTTGGCGCACCACTCGGCGACCGTCAGAGCGGTCTGGTTCTGCCGCCCCACGCGCACGGCGAGCGTCTTCATCCCGCGATCGATCAACCAGGCCGCCATCGGGTCCAACGCCTGGCCCCACACGTGCAGCAGCTTGCGCACCTCTTCGATCACCGACTCGCTGCCCACCACCGCGCCCGCGAGCACGTCGGAGTGACCGTTCAGGTATTTCGTGGCGCTGTGGATCACCACGTCCGCGCCGTGCTCGAGCGGCCGGTAGTTCAACGGTGTCGCGAAGGTCGAGTCGACCAGCAGCGCGAGCCCCTCGGTCTTGCACAGCGCGGCGATCGGCTCGAGGTCGAGCACGCGGAGCAGGGGATTGGTCGGCGTCTCGACGAAGATCGCCCGCGTATTCTTCTTGAGCCCGCGCTTCCAGGTGCGCGGCTCCAGCGGATTGACGAACGACACCTCGATGCCGAAGCGACCGAACTCCTGCGCGAACAACCGCTGCACGCCGCCGTAGACCCACTCGCTCGACAGCAGGTGGTCGCCGGGCCGTAGCACGGCGAGGTGCGACAGGGCGATCGCGCCCATCCCGCTGCCCACGAACAGCGCCGCCTCGGCGCCCTCGAGCAGCGCGAGGCGCTTGGCGATTGCCACCTGGTTGGGGTTGTTGCCGTAGCGGGCGTAGATGACTTCCTGGGCCGACCCGATGGGATTGGTGAACGTGGCGCTCTGGTACAGCGGCGCCACCACCGGCGCCCAGTCGGGGCGCGCGTCCGGGTCGCCGTGCACGGCGCGGGTCGAAAAGCCGAGGCGACGCTTCACGTCAGCGTGAGGGTCCCTCCGGGGGAGCGCGCCGCGAGCCGCCGTGCCACCAGCTCCTCGAGCAGCGCCGCCGCCGCGTCCGGGGCTCCGACCGCTTCCAGCGTGCCGTCGGGCCGCTCGATCAGCACCGCGAGCCGATGGCCCGCGAGCACCGGCTCGATCGCTTCGCGGTGTCCGTCCGAGATGCCCATGAGCACGAGCACCCCCGGCCGGCTCCGCAACAGCTTCGCCACGATCTCGTCGGCGCACGAGTAGTCGATGCAGCCCACGCGCGTGAAATCGATGCGGGCGACGGCGCCGTCCCCTGAGGCGGTCGCCATCGCCCGCTCGATACATGCACGCACCACGCGCCCCGTCGGACGCGTGACCAGGTCCGTGTAAACCCCCGACACCGATTCCTGGAGCACTGCGTGCACGTCGATGTGCGGTATCACGGCTTGGTGGACCCCTGCTCGGGTATGATGATGAGCACCTGGGCGCCCGGGAACGCCGGGAGGCCGTCCTTCAAGGGCACGTCGTCGTCCCACTTGGGCACGATCGCAATGCGGGCCGTCCCGCTGCGGATCGCGATCTTGCCGTCCCAGCGGGCGAGATAGCGGCGGATCCCGGCGAGCCCCTGGCCGCGGCCCGGATCGCGGAACCGACTCACGCCCTGGATCAGCGCGGCCTCCAGTGCGGCCGCGTCCCCCCAGCGCGTCCCGAAGCGCTTGCTCTGCGTCGGCTCGAGGGAATGACGGAACCCTACCCCCGCGTCCGCCACCGCGATTACGACCACCCGCTTCGCCAGCTTGCGGCGCCAGTGGTACGCCTGCACCGCCACCCAGCCGCCCGTGCCCGCGTGTTCTACAATATTCTGACACGCCTCTGAAAGCGCCATAGCGAAGCCCATCGTCGCCTTCGGATCGAGCCCCAGCTCGGACGCCAGGATGGCAGACGCGCGCTGCTGGATGTTCGAGACCACGGCGTGCACGTCCTCCGCCGCGCGCACCGGCGTCACGGGGAGCAGCACGTCGCTCTGCTCCGCGGCTTTCACCCGGGGCACCTTACCGTGGATCTCGAACAACTCGGCTGCTTCGCGGAAGAATCCGGCGCGCGTCCAATAGGTGAGGACATCGGCGTGCGTCGGCGCGGTGAGCAGCGGTCGCTCCGCGCCTCCCCCGCCCCCGCCTCCCGTACCCCGCGCCGCCTGCCCCGCCGCGAGCAGGCCCACCAGGCCGTACGGTGACGCCCACTCGGCCGCATGCGCATCGAACAGGAGTCGCTCGCCGTCTTTCGCCGCTTCGGCGAAGGCGCTCGCGAACTGGTCGAACGAGCGATCGTCGAACTGGGCCGGGACTTCGACGAGCCGGGTCACACCGCCGAGAGCCTGCCCAACAGGTGGTCGCGCAGACCGGTGGCGCCGCGGTGGCTCACGTTGCGCGCGCCCATGTGCGTGCCGAGGCGCAGCGCCTCCTCCAGCGGGGCGCCGGCGGCGAGCGAGGCGACGACGGTGGCACCCAGCACGTCACCGCAACCCGTGGGATCGCCCTCGGGGTCGGACGCCGGATCCGACGCGATCCGGGCGCTCCGCACCGGCCGGCCGGTGAAATAGGCCGCGCCTCGCGGACCCAGCGTCACGACGAGGGTCTGGCAGCCGCGCGCCAGGGCGCCGGCGGCGACGACCAGCGGATCGGGGCCGAGCTGCCCCAGCTCCTCTTCGTTCAGTTGCACCACGTCGAAGCAGCCGAACCACGCCGGCGCGTCCGGCAACGGCTGGGGCACGCGCGTGCCGTCGGGTTCCTTCCCCAGGAACAGGCTGTGCAGGTCGGCGTAAAGGAAGCGCGGGAATCCGCGCCGCAACAGCTGCGTCGTTTCGAGGTCCAGCTCGTATCCGGAGATGAAGTTCACGTACAGCGCGTCGAGGTCGCGCACCTGGGGCCCCAGCTCCGGCCACGTCCAGGGCGGCACCCCGCCCGACATCTGCTCGCAGCGGCGCTCTGCCTGGAAGTAGCGCAGCGTGACCCGGTTGTTCGGCGCCGGCACTTCCAGGAAGCGCGCGCCGGGGGCCACGTGGCGCAGGCTGCCAAGGAAGTCGTTGGCCCGCGCCGCCAGGTCGCGCCCGACCTTGACGAGCGGCACGATCTGCCAGTCGTCGCGCAGCGTGGCATCCAGCGCGGCCAGGGAATAGGAGATCCCACCCCATTCCTCGACGGCGGGCTGCGCGGGGTCGCGGCCGTAAATGGTGTCCCACACCATGGAGCCGATGACCCCGAGTCGCTTCACACCGCTCCCCAGGTGCGCTGGACGAACACGGCGGCGGCGCCATACACGCCCGCCGTTCCGGTGAGCTCCCCGGGCACGATGCGGCACGCGTCGACGGCGGGTTTAAAAGCCCGGCGCTTCACTTCGCCGCGGAGCGGCGCGAACAGCTTCTCCCCGGCCAGCGTTACGCCGCCGCAGATCACCACCACCTCGGGGTTGAAGATATTGACGATATTGGCGACGCCGGTTCCGAGGAACTTCGCCGTTTCGTGCACCACGTCCAACGCGTATTCGTCGCCGTCGTGCGCTGCTTCGTACACGATCTGCGCGGTGATCTTGGCCAAATCACCCTTCACGTAGCGCGGGAGGGAGGTTTCAGCGCCGGTTTCGATTCCCTCGACCGCCCGCGCGGCGATCGCGGGGCCCGACGCGTAGGCCTCGAGGCAGCCGTCGTTGCCGCACTTGCAGCGCCTGCCGTTGGAATCGATGGACATGTGGCCGATCTCCCCCGCGACGTCCGAGGCCCCGCGATAGACCTTTCCCTCGAGCACGATCCCGCCGCCGATCCCGGTCCCGATCGTGAGCCCGACCACGTAGTCGGCGCCGCGCGCCGCCCCGCGCCACCATTCGCCGAAAATGGCGCAGTTCGCGTCGTTATCGAGCGTCGCGGGCAGATCCAGCGCGGTTGCCAGCCGATCGCGCAGCGGGAAGTTCGTCCACCCGAGGTTGGGGGTGAGCAGGACGATGCCGGTCTTCGTGTCGAGCGGGCCGGGCGAGCCGATCCCGACGCCCGCGATCTCTTTGCCGCGCGCCGACGCCATCGACGCGCGCGCCAGCTTGACGATCCGCCCGAGCACGGCGTCCGCCCCCTGCTCGGAGATGGTCGGCTCGGACACCAGCCCCAGCACCTCCGAGCCGTCCTCGGCCACCGTCCCCGCGACGATGTTCGTTCCGCCGAGGTCAATCCCGACGACGTAGCGCACCGGTCTCCTCGATTGCCTTAAGGACGTCCTGCACTGAGAGCGACTTCATGCACAGGTGATGCTCCAGCGGGCAGCTGGGCGGCCCGTGCGCCGAGCACGGGCGGCACGGCAGGCCGTCGAGCTGGACCACACGGTCCCGCGGTCCCCGCGGCCCGAACCCGAAGGTCGGCGCCGTCGATCCGAAGATCGCCACCGTCGGCGTATCGACCGCCTGCGCGAAGTGGAGCGGGGCGCTGTCGTTCGTCACGAGCACGGCCGCCCGCCGGATCGCCTCCACCGACTGACGGACGGTCAACCGGCCGCACCCACTGACCGCCTGACCACCAGATCGCGCGACTGCTGCGGTGATCTCCGCGGCCAGGCCCGCATCCTCCGGCCCGCCGACGACCAGGATCCCCGCTCTCTCCGCCAGCCGCTCCGCCAGCTCTCTATAGTAGGGCCAGCGCTTCGAGCCCCAGATCGATCCCGGCGCGAGCGCGACGAACCGTTCCCGGATGCCGTGCTCCCGCAGGAAACCCTCCGTCGCTGCGCGATCGGCGAGCGTGACGTGCAGCGCCGGGCGGGCACCGTGCACTGCGACGCCCGCGAGTGCCAACACCCGGTCGATCTCGTGACCGTGCGTCGCCCGCCGTCGGACGTCGGTATAGAGCGACCGCCAGCCGTCGTCGAAGCCGACCCGCTGCGGGATGCGGGCGAGCCATGCCGCCAGCGCCGTCCGCAGGGAGCGATGCGGAAGATACGCGCATTCATACCGCTCCGCGCGCAGGGCGCGGGCCAATCGGAACAATCCACCCAACCCGCCATCGCGGCCCTTCTTGTCATAGGGGATCACCCGCCGGACCGCGGGATGCGTCTCGATCAGCGGTGCGGCGCCCGGGGTGGTCACCACGTCCACAGGCCCGTGGCGGGCGGCGAGCACCTCGAGCAGCGGCGTCGTGAGCACGACGTCTCCCAGAAAGGCGGTCTGGATGACGAGGCTAGTCAACCTGCAAGACCGCCAAGAATGCCTCCTGCGGGATCTCGACGGTTCCCACCTGCTTCATCCGCTTCTTTCCTTCTTTCTGCTTCTCGAGCAGCTTGCGTTTGCGCGTGACGTCCCCCCCGTAGCACTTGGCGGTCACGTTCTTGCGCAACGGGCGGACCGTCTCGCGGGCGATCACCTTGGTCCCGATCGCGGCTTGAATCACGACCTCGAACAGCTGGCGCGGGATCAGCTCCCTCAGCTTCTCGGCGATCTTCTTGCCCCACTCGTACGCCTTGTCGCGGTGGATGATGACGGAGAACGCGTCCACGGCGTCGCCGTTCAGCAGCATGTCGAGCTTCACGAGATCGGCGGGGCGGTACTCGAGGAACTCGTAGTCGAGCGACGCGTAGCCGCGTGAAATGGTCTTCAGCTTGTCGTAGAAGTCGAGGATGATCTCGGCCAGCGGGAATTCCCAGCTGAACTCGACGCGCGTCGGGTCCACGTAATGCATGCCTTGGTACACGCCGCGCCGCTCCTGACCCAACTTCATGATGGCGCCAATGTACTCCGCGGGTGCCACGATCCGCGCCTTGACGTACGGCTCCTCAATGTGGTCGACCGCCGAGCCATGCGGCATCAAACTCGGATTCTCGACCAGCTCCACGGTGCCGTCCGTCCGGTGCACGTGGTACTCCACGTTCGGCACGGTGCTGATCAGATCGAGGTTGAACTCCCGCTCGAGCCGCTCCCGCACGATCTCCATGTGGAGCAGGCCGAGGAACCCGCAACGAAACCCGAAGCCGAGCGCCACCGAGGACTCCGGCTCGTAGTGCAGCGATCCGTCGTTCAGCTGCAGCTTGCCGAGCGCATCGCGCAGCTCTTCGAACTGCTCGGCGTTCGTCGGGTACAGGCCGGCGAACACCATCGACATGATGTCGCGGTACCCGGGCAGGAGCGGCACGTCACGATGGTCCGCGTCGAGCACCGTATCGCCGGGGCGGGTGTCGCGCACGCCGCGCACGTTGGCGACGAAGTAGCCGACTTCGCCGGCTTCGAGCTGCTCGGTGGGCTTGTGCCCGAGCTGCAGGTAGCCGACCTCGTCCACCTCGTAGACGTCGTCCTTGTGCGCGCCGAAGGCGATCTTCATGCCGGGCCGGATCGTGCCGTCCACGACCCGGATGCTGGGGATCGCACCGCGGTAACGATCGTAATACGAGTCGAAGATGAGGGCGCGGAGCGGTGCGTCCGCCACGCCGCGGGGCGGAGGGATGCGCTGCACCACGGCCTCGAGCAGCTCGGGCACCTTGGTGCCTTCCTTGGCGGAGATGCGGAGGATCTCCTCGGGCTTCGCGCCGATGAGCTCATGCAGCTCTTGCGCCCGGCGGTCCGGCTCGGCTCCGGGGAGGTCGATCTTGTTCAGCACGGGGAGGATCTCCAGCCCGGCGTCCATCGCGAGGAACAGGTTGGAGAGCGTCTGCGCCTGGATCCCCTGCGACGCGTCCACCACGAGGATCGCCCCCTCGCAGGCCTGCAGCGAACGCGACACTTCGTAGGTGAAGTCCACGTGCCCCGGCGTGTCGATCAGATTGAGCTCGTACACCCCCCCGTCACGGGCATGGTAGTTCATACGCACCGCGTTGAGCTTGATCGTGATGCCCCGCTCGCGCTCCAGGTCCATCGTGTCGAGGACCTGCTCTCGCATCAGGCGCTTGTCCAGCGTGCCCGTGAGCTCGATGAGGCGGTCGGCCAGGGTCGACTTCCCGTGGTCGATATGGGCGACGATGCAGAAGTTGCGGATGTGATCTTGGCGCATGTGGGGCTAAAATATAGTCATCCGTCGTCCGTCATCCGTCGTGGCCCGTCGTTTGCGGATGGCGGATGACGGCGAACGCGGTATACTCTGAGAGGAACTCCCCTGGCTCCCATCACCGGCTGGTTCGACCCCACCTCCAACGGCGGCGCTGTACGGCTCGCCGCCAACAGCTATTTGCCCGCCAAGGGCGATCCCGGTGTGCGCCTCCCCGGACTGCGGCGCGGTGACCTCGTCACCGTGGAGAATGGGCGCGTCGTGAGCATCAACGGCCTGCCGCCCGCCCGCCTGGGCGAGCGGCCGGACTTCGCAAAGCTCGGTGCCGTGCACCCATCGCGTCCCCTGCGACTCGAGACCCCGCAAGCCTCGAGCCCGCGCACGGCCGAGATCCAGCGCGTCGTCGATTTGATCTGCCCGCTGGGCTTCGGCCAGCGCGCGCTGATCGTGTCGCCGCCCAAGGCGGGAAAAACGGTGATGCTGCAGGCCGTGGCGGAAGGCGTCGCGCTCAACCATCCCTCTGCGATCCTCCTCATCCTGCTCGTGGACGAGCGGCCGGAAGAGGTGAGCGAAATGATGGATTGGGGTCGGGGCGAGGTTGTCGCGTCGAGCTTCGACCTGTCACACGAGCGGCATGTCGCGGTGGCCGACATGGTGTTCGAGCACGCGCGCCGCCAAGTGGAGCTGGGGAAGGACGTCGTGATCGTGCTCGACTCGCTCACGCGCCTCGCGCGCTCCCACAACACGACGGGGCGGGGGAGCGGGCGCACCATGTCGGGGGGTCTGGACGCCAACGCGCTGGCCAAGCCCAAGGGGTTGTTCGGGGCCGCGCGCGCCGTGCCCGAGGGCGGTTCCCTCACCGTAATCGCCACGGCGCTCATCGAGACGGAAAGCCGGATGGACGACGTGATCTTCGAAGAGTTCAAGGGGACCGGCAACTCGGAGCTGCGGCTGTCTCGCGCGCTGGCGGACCGCCGCCTCTACCCCGCGGTGGATGTGGCCGCGAGCGGCACACGGCGCGAGGAGCTGCTCGCGGACCCCGCGACGGTGGCCGCTAAGCAGCAGCTCCGGCGGGGCCTGGTCGGGCTCCCGCCGGAGAAGGCGATCGACGTCCTGCTGGCACAGCTGCGGCGCGCAAAGACGAACGCCGAGCTGCTCGCCGGCGTCAGCTAGCCGTCAGTTTCCGCCGCCGACGATCCGCTTGTAGCTGTCCGGGTTCCAGCGGGGTCGCTGGGGCGTGTTCGCGACGGCCAGCCCCAGATGGAACAGGAGCCGTGCGAACCGCGCCTCCTTCTCGGCGTCGATCTTGTCCGGGGAATCGCTCACCTGGTGGTAGTCCGGATGCAACCCCGTCGTGAAGAAGAGGATGGGCACGCCCTTCTTCGCGAAGTTGTAGTGGTCCGAGCGGAAGAAGAGCCCTTCCTGCGGCCAGAGATCACCGACCGGCTTGATGTTCAGCTCGCGGTGTGTCGCGGCCACGCTGTCGAGCGTCACGCCCAAATTGGAGTGCTCGCGGCCGATCACGGCGACCGTGTCCTTCGCATTGCGGCCGACCATGTCGATGTTCAAATCGGCGATCACGTCCGCGAGCGGTACCGTGGGGTGGTCGGCAAAGTACGCGCTTCCCCAGAGGCCCCGCTCCTCCCCGCTCACGGTCATGAATACCAGGGAGCGCTTCGGTCGCTCGCGGGCCGAGCTGAACGCCTCCGCCAGCTCGATCACGGCCACCGTGCCCGAGCCGTCGTCGTCCGCTCCGTTGCAGATCGAGTCGGCGCCGCGGGGTGCGCAGCCCTCCCCGGCGCTCGGCGTGCCGATGTGATCCATGTGCGCGGTGAACAGGACATATTCCTTCTTCAGCGCGGCGTCACTGCCCTCGAGAATCCCGATCGCGTTGGGAGCCGACGCATTCTGGAGCACCCGCTCGCGCACATCCAGGTGCAGCGTGACGTCGGTCAAGGGACGCGCCGCGAGGGGCCGCTCGCCCCATGCCCGGAGCGAATCGAGGCTCACGCCCCCCTGCGCAAACAGCGCCCCGGCGGTCGCCGTCCGCACCGCGAACACGGCGGGGACCGCGGGCCCGCTCTCGACGCTGGGATTGCGCACGCTCACACGTGCCTCGTGACCGGGGAGTTTTGCCCAGATCGAGTCAGGGAACGCGGCCACCAGCACGAGGGCGAGGGGCCGGAGCGGGAGGACCTTCGGCGCGATCGCGTTCAGCCCCGGCCCGTAAGCCAGGAAGACGATCTTTCCCATAACGGCTGCGGAATCAAGCGTGCCCCCGGCATCGGCAGAACCGGTGATTACCACGGCCGGGCCGGCCGCCGCCCCCGCCGGCGGCTGTCCCTCCACGAGCAGCATGTCCTGGCCCGAGCGCCAAATCCCGGGCGTGCGGCCGGTGATCCGGATGGTCGAGCTTTCGGGGTCGAACCGCCGCACCTCGAGGGGATAGTGCTGGAAGTAGGTGCCGCTGTCGCCGCCCGGCTTGAGGCCGAAGCGCTGGAACTCGCCGGCTACATAGGCCGCCACGGCGTCGAGCTGCGGGCTCGGCGTGGCACGGCCGAGCATCGAGTCGTCGGCGATGATTCCCATGCGACGCTGCACATCCGCGATCGTGATGGACGCCGCACCGCGGGCGGCTGGTCGCTGCCGTTGCGCGGCGGCCAGTCCGGGGAGCACCGCGAGCAGCAGCGCCAGGCGGTATCGCATCGCTCAGGGCCTTGAGGTAGGGGAAGGGAAAGCTAACGCGCCCGACCGCGGGGGACTACGGTCGGGCGCGCTCGCGCTGCTGTGTCGGTCACGGCTTGCGCCGCTTCAGCTCGGGTTCGGCGCGTGGCTTCTCTTTCGAGGGCTCACGCTTCGGCTCGACCCGCGGCTCACTGCGCGGCGGAGGAGCCTCGCGCCGCGGCTCGGCGCGCGGTGGCGGCGGCTCTGCGCGCCGCCGCTCTTCCGGGACGGCTCGGCGCTCCGGTTGCGCCGGCGGCCGCGCGGGCTGCTCGGGCCGGTCGGGCCGATCGCGCCGCTCGGGACGGCCGGGCTGGTCCCGGTGATCGGGCTGGTCGGGCCGGTCGCGACGATCGGGCTGGTCAGGCCGGTCGCGATGATCGGGCTGGTCGGGCCGACGGCCGCGGCCGCCGTCGTCGTTTCCCTGGTCTTCGGAGCTGGGGCGACGCCGGGGCGGCTGAACGTTGGGCGGCGGGATGACGCCCGTGCCGCCCAGGTCACGACCGCGCACGCCTACGTCGCGCCGGCGATCGTCGTTCACGGGCCGCTCGCGCACCCGCGTGATGAAGGCATCCGATGCCTGGCGGTCCTTGAAGATGAACCGGGGTTCCGGTCTGTAGGGACGCGTGAAGACGACCCTCGTGCCGCCGTAGTACCGGTACGGGTAGTAGTACGGATCATCGAAGACCACGATCCGGAAGCGCGCGCAGGTGTAGTCGTAGGGGCTCCAGGACGAGTAACTCACGTACGTGTGGCAGTCGTAGCACAGGAACCGGGGATAGTCGTAGTGCCGTTGCACGTAGTACGGCGCGATGTCGTAATCCCAATCACTGTAGCCGTCGGGCACGATGCGCTGTGCCAGGTCGGTGAGGGCGACGTACGGATCGCCGCGGACCCGCCCGTCGGCGATCGACCGATAATCCCAGTGCTCCTTGCTCTGGATCCCGTCGTAGACGAACGGGTCGGCAGAGGCGACGGCGAACAGGTAGCCGACACCCGGATAGTCATCGACGTAGAAGGCATCGCGGTCGTATCCGCCCTGCACCTCGTAATCGCGACCACTGCGGGCGAAGTTGTCCTCCCACGGCTCGCGCGGAAACAACACGCGCACCCGGCCGTCGGTGTCGACGCGCAGGATCGTAACGAAGGCGTCCCGGTCGGCGCGGAAGTGCACGCGGACGCCCTGGCCGCCGGCGTAGGGGCTGTCGCCCCGGTCGGTCCAGACCTCAACGCGGGGGCGATACTCGACGGACACCGGCCGGATCGAGGGGCTTCCGGGCTGCGCGGCGACGAGGCTGAGCAACCAAATGGTGTGCAACATGGGGCCTCCGTTCGTGCAGTGAGGGGGCAGGTTGCATGCCAACCCGACGCTCGGTTGCAAAGGTGCTAAGTGGCCATGATGCTTGATGTTCCACCGCTCATTGATGCTGATCACCAGACCGGGGATGTCCTCTACCCGGGACATTCGGCTGTTCATTAGCTTCCGCGAGGCCATGGCCGACGTGCAGCGCATCGATCTCCTGGATCCCGCCGAGGTGGCTCGCTTTGGCGGGATCGAGATCGTGGCGCAGGGGGTCGTGGAGGGCTTTCTCAGCGGCATCCACCGCTCGCCGTTTCGCGGGTTCTCCGTCGAGTTCACGGAGCACCGCGCCTATCAACCCGGCGACGAGCTGCGTTACCTGGATTGGAAGATTCTCGCCCGGGCGGACCGCCTGTTCGTGAAGCAGTTCGAGCAGGAGACCAACCTGCGCGCGATGATTCTGGTCGACGCGAGCCGGTCGATGGCGTGGCGCGGCGCGCCCAACCGGCTCACCAAGCGGGCCTATGCCGACCGGCTGGCGGCGGCGCTCGCGTTGATCTTGCTGCGACAGCGCGACGCCACGGGGCTGATCACCTTCGACGAAGTCGTGCGCGAGGTGGTGCCGGCGCGAGTGAAGGCGGGACAGTGGGCCCGACTGGTGCGAGGTCTGGTGGACACGCCGGACGGCCGGGGGACGGCGGCGCAGGCCGCCCTGGTGCGCCTCACGTCGCTCCTCGCCCGCCGTGGGCTCGTGGTGCTCGTCTCCGACCTGCTGTTCGACCGTGAGCTGGCGCTCACGGCACTGCGCTACCTGCGTCATCGTGGCCATCAAGTGATCGTGCTGCACCTGATGGATCCGGCGGAGGCCGAGCTGTCCGGCCCGCCCGAGGTGCGGTACCGCGATCCTGAATCCGCAGCGAGCGTGGTGGTTCGGCCGCGCGAACTGGCGCGGGCCTACCAGGCAACGGTGCGTCGGGAGGTTGACGCATGGCGCACGGCGTGCCGGCGGCGCGGCATCGCGTACCACCACATCCTGACCGACATGCCGTTCGGCATGGCGCTTCGGCTGCTCGCGTGACGTTCCTG
>Ga0209761_1002491_pt1 | contig 12087 bp, 10 predicted proteins | sample GraSoi013_1_40cm_4_FD_185818 | JGI IMG/M metagenome (GOLD analysis project Ga0209761, IMG submission 185818) | Grasslands soil microbial communities from the Angelo Coastal Reserve, California, USA - Sample 09_25_2013_1_40cm (SPAdes) (version 2) | ecosystem: Environmental > Terrestrial > Soil >... | reverse complement strand
GAGCTGGAGGAGAAGATCGTCAGAGACCAGCCCGACGTCGTGCTGCTCGACATCGTGATGCCGAAACGGAATGGCTTCGAGGCGCTCCGCGGCCTTCGCAAGGACGAACGCACCAAGCAGACGCGCGTGGTCGTCGTCAGTTCGAAGAACCAGGAGAGCGACCGCGTCTGGGGCATCCGGCAGGGCGCGGACGAGTACTTGCCGAAGCCGTTCACGCCCGACCAGCTCCTCACGATCGTCCGGCGGTTCCTCAAATGACGACGAGTCTGCTCGACACCTCCGCGGCGGTCCGCGCGTGCGTGTTCACGCTCGTCGGCGAGCCGTTCGCGATCGACGTCACGCAGGTGCGGGAGGTCGCGATCTTCGAGGAGTGGACGACGGTGCCGCTCGCCCCACCGCACCTGGTGGGTGTGGCGAACCTTCGGGGCGACGTTGTCCCCATCGCGGACGTCCGGGCGACGCTGGGGCTCCCGGAGCGTCGCGGCGGGCGCAAGCTCCCGACGCTGATCGTCGAGGCCGAGGGATTCGAAGTCGCGCTGGTGATCGATGGGGAAGTCAGCCTCGAGGCGTTCGGGGGGATCACGCCGCTGGACGAGTCGAGCCCACAACCGTTCGCAGCGTGGGCCCTCGGGTTCTTGCCCGACGGCGAGCGGCTCGTCCCGTTGCTCGACCCGGCCAGGCTCCTGCGCGCGCTGCGCGAGGTGCAGAGGGAGGAGGCGTGACGATGGAACGGCGGACGGTGCTCAAGGTTCTTTTGGGGGCGGCGGCGAGCGGGGTCCTGGGCCGCGACCGCTCGACCGCGTGGGCCCAGGCGCCTGCCCGCAGCGGCGTCGAGCTCCGCGGCGGCACCGCCGGCGTGAGCGCCAAGGACATCAGGATCGGCATGAGCGCCGCGTTCAGGGGCCCATCGGCGGGGCTGGGCAGCGAGCTCTATCGTGGCGCGCAGGCCTGGTACGACGAAGTCAACCAGCGTGGGGGTGTGCACGGCCGGACGATCTCGGTGATCGCGCTCGACGACGGCTACGAGCCGACGCCCTGCATCAAGAACACGATCGACCTCGTCGAGCGCGAGCACGTCTTCTTTCTCTCGAACTACGTCGGGACGCCCACGCTCACGCGTGCGTTGCCGGTGATCAAGCGATACGCCGATCGCCAGGTGATCCTGGTCGGTAATTTCACGGGCGCCCAACCGCAGCGCGAGGAGCCCTACATCGAGCAGGTCTTCAACATCCGCGCCTCGTACCGCCAGGAGATGATGGCCCTGGTCGACCGCTTCTGGCAGACCGGGGCCCGGAAGTTCGGCGTCTATTACCAGATCGACGCCTACGGGCGCAGCGGGACCGACGGCGTGGCCCGCGGGCTCGCGCAACGGGGGACCAAGATCGTCGCCGAAGCGACGTACCGCCGCCACGACAAGTTCGAGGACGACATGAGTCCGGCCGTGCAGGCGCTCCGCCAGGCCGGAGTGGATGTGGTGCTGTGCACCGGCTCCTATCAAGGCTGCGGCGCGTTCGTCAGGACCGCGCGCGACCTCGGCTGGACCGTGCCCATCTCGAACGTGTCGTTCGTCGGCTCCGAGGCGATGCTGAATCTGCTGCTCAAGCACGGGAAGGCGACCGGCCGTGACTACACGCAGACGCTCGTCAACTCGCAGGTGGTCCCGAGCTACGGCGACGTGAGCCTGCCGGCCGTCGTCGAGTACCGGGCCCTGATGGAGAAGCACAACCCGCAGGTGCCGGAGGCGCTGCGCGACGCCAAGCAGCCGCCCGAGCAACTGAGCTTCCGCAGCCTCGAGGGCTTCGTCAACGCCAAGGTGATCGTCGAGGGCCTGCGCCGCGCCGGGCCGAACCCGACGCGCGCCGGCTTCCGGCAGGCGCTGGAGTCGCTCAAGAACTTCGACCTCGGCATCGGCGCACCACTCACCTTCGGACCCGAGCGGCACCAGGGATTGGACAGCGTGTATTTCACCAGTGTCGTGAACGGACGGTGGGCCCCCATCACTGACTGGGCGGCCGCGGTGAAGGCATGAACAAGCCACGGAAGCTTCGACTCGGGCTGCTCGGGAAGATCATCCTGTTCCTGGCCGCGACCCTCGTCCCGCTCGCCGCGGTCACCTGGTGGATCTCGGTGCGGGCGCTGACCACGAACCTGACGGCGGAGTTCACGTCCAAGGGCACCGCCATCGCGAAGAGCCTGGCGAGCTCCGGTGTCGACCTCCTGCTCACGCGCGACGCCTCGACGGTGCAGGGGGTCGTCGACCAGTTCGCCGCCATCAGCGGCGTGAAGTACGTCATGGTCTACGACCCGCAGAAGACGCTGGTCGCCCACACCTTCTCGCCCCTGGTGCCTGCCGGGATCGTCGACAAGAACGTGGTGCCCGGAGAGGCGGCGCAGCAGATCCGGGACATCTCGTATCCCGATCCGGTCACCGGCGCGACGCAGCAGATCATCGACATCGGCGTCCCGGTGCTCGCGGGCCAGCTGGGGACGGTTCGGGTGGGGATGGACCGGTCGATCATCACGACGGCGGCGGCGCACGCCGGCCAGTACCTCCTGGCCGTCTTCGGCGGCGTCGCGCTGCTCGCGGTCCTGGCCGGCATGGTCTTCGCTCACCACATCACGAAGCCGGTGACGCAGGTCGTCCGGGCGGCCGAACGGGTGGGCCAGGGCGATCTCTCCCGGCTTGTGACCGTCACCTCGCGCGACGAGATCGGCCAGCTCGCGTCGACGTTCAACGACGCCGTCGTGCGACTCCGCTCGCTGGTACAGACCGAGGCCGAGCGTGACGAAGAGCGGCGCAAGCGCGAGGAGCTCCAGCGCAACATCACCCGCTTCCTCGACGTCGCCACCGAGATCGCGCAAGGCGACCTCACCAAGCGCGGCCAGGTGACCTCCGACGTCCTGGGGAGCGTGGTCGACGCGATCAACATGATGGTCGGCGAGCTCGCGGCCATCATCGACGACGTGCGCGACGCCGCCCAGCAGGTCCAGACGAGCGCGCACGAGATGATCAGCGCGATGGACGAGACGGCCAGCGGCGCCCAGGCTCAGTCGCGCGAGGCGGTGGGCGTCAGCAGCGCGATCGAGACGCTGTCCCGCTCCATGCGCCGTGTGGCGGAAGACGCCGAGGCCGCGGCGGCAGCGGCCAACCTCACGCTCGACTCGGCGACGAGGGGCGAGCAGGCGGTACGGGTGAGCCTGTCGGGCATGCAGCGGATCCGCGGCGAGGTGCAGGGGATCTCGAAGAAGGTGAAGGGCCTGGCGGATCGCTCGCTCGAGATCTCCGAGATCGTCAACACGATCGAGGACATCGCCTCGCAGACGAACCTCCTGGCGCTCAACGCCGCCATCGAGGCCGCGGGCGCCGGCGAGTCCGGTCTCCGTTTCGCCGTCGTGGCGGAGGAAGTTCGTAAACTCGCCGAGCGCTCGGGCAAGGCGGCCAAGGACATCGTGGTGCTCATCAAGGCCGTGCAGGGCGAGACGCAGCAGGCGGTCATGGCGATGGAGGAGGGCACGCGCGAAGTGGAGGCGGGCTTCAAGGTCACCGTCGAGGCCGGCGAGCGTCTGCACCAGATCGGCGAGATCTCGCAGAAGGCCGCGGCGCTGGCCCGAGACATCTCGCAGGCGACGCAGGAGCAGGTGCGCGGTGTCGAAGGCGGCGCGGTCGCCGTCCAGTCGATCGCGGGTGTGGCGGTCGAGACCGAGAAGGCCGTGGTCGAGACGCGCAAGACGATGGATCAGATGGTCCGGGTGGCCGAGGCCCTCACGGTGAGCCTCGCGCGGTTCAAGCTGGGTGCCTGAGGCGCCGATCGGGGGGAGACAGAGCGTGGCCGACGACCGGCAGTTCCTGCTGAGCGTCTTCTTGATGGAGGCGTGGGACACCCTCGCCGCCGTCGAGGACGGCCTCGTCGCGCTGGGGCAGTCGCCGGGCCAGGCGGCGGCGACCGAGCATCTGGGCGTGGTGACGCACCGGCTACGCGGCTCCGCCTCCCTCAGCGGCTTCCCCCAGGTGGCGGCGCTCGCCGCGGCCATGGAAGAGGCGGTCGAGCGGATGGCCGCCACACCGCCCGAGGACCGGCAGGCGCTCGAGGCGCTGCGCTCGATGGTCGCCTCGCTCAAGACGGCGCTCGACGTCATCGGTGACACCGGGGCCGAGAATCCCGAGGCGATCGCCGAGGCGCTCAGCCACCTGGTGGCCGCGCCGCCGCGCGAGCTCGGCGGCGAGACGGCGCGGCGCCTCGCCGAGCTGGACCGCTTCTTCACCGATCAGCCGGACGTCCTCGAGTACTTCGTGCCAGAGGCGGTCGAGCATCTCGAGTCGATGGCGCAGTCGCTGGTGGCGCTGGAGGGCGACGCCTCGATCGACGCCGAGATCGCGGCGCTCTTCCGGGCGGTTCACACGCTCAAGGGCGCGGCGTACACCGTCGGCTGCCGGATGATCGGCGACCTCACGCATCGCATCGAGGACATGCTGGGCGAGATCCGTGACCACCACCGGCCCCTGAGCCGTGGGGCGATCGAGACGGTCTTCGCCGGGCTCGACGCCCTCCGGCTCCTCGTGCGGAGCGGGGACGACCGCGCGGACGGCCGTGCCGCCGTTTACGATCGCGCCATCGCGCTACTCGATGCGCTGCCGATGACCGAGGCGCCGCCGGCGGGCGCGCCGGCGATGGACACGTCGGTGCCCGCGTTCGAGACGGCGAGCGCCGCGGCGCCGTCCGCCCCCGTCATCGCGGAGGCAGCGCCACGGCTCGAGCCGGTCGCGGCTCGCGGGCCCGTCCGACCACCCCGCGACGCGGGCCCTCGGCGGATCCGCCCGAGCATCCGCGTCAGCCTCGACCGCCTCGACGCGCTGATGAACCTGGTGGGCGAGCTGGTCATCACGCGAAGCCGCCTGGAGCGCCATCTGACCCAGCTCGAGCAGGCCGGCGAGCTCCTGTCGTTCACCCAGTCACGCATGACCCAGACCGTGGCCGAGTTCGAGTCCAAGTACGCGAACCGCGCCCTGCTGCCCGACGAGGTCGCGGGGTACGGCGCGCCCGCGCTGAGTGCGGCGTCGGCCGGCCCGCTGGCCGACGTCTTCGCGGAGCTCGAGTTCGATCGTTACGACGACTTCAATCTGCTGGCCCGGCGGGTGGGGGAGATCTCGAGCGACCTCACCGAGATCCAGCTCCAGCTGGCCGGTCTCGTGCGCGTCGTGCGCGAGGACGCGGGGGGCGTCCAGCGGCTCAGCGGCGAGCTGCGCGGCCAGATCACCCGGGCGCGCATGGTGCCCGTCGGCCGCCTCTTCGCGCCGTTCGTGCGCATGGTCCGCGACGCGGCGCGAGCCGAGGGCAAGAGCGTCGGGCTTGAGGTCCGGGGTGAGACCGTCGAGATGGACACCACAATCGTGGAGTTGATGGCCGATCCGCTGCTCCACCTCGTGCGGAACGCGATCGCCCACGGCGTCGAGACCGAAGAGACGCGGCGCGAGCAGGGCAAGCCGCTCCAGGGCACCATCCGCCTCGGCGCCGCGCACAAGGGCGGGTCGATCTACATCGAGGTGTCGGACGACGGCCGCGGGATCGACCTCGCGGCGGTCGGCGAGGCCGCGCGTCGCGGCGGGTTCGTGACGGCGGAGACCCTCGGGCGGCTCGGCGAGCGCGACATCCTGGACCTGATCTTCCTTCCCGGCCTCACCACCGCGACCTCGGTGACGACGACCGCCGGCCGCGGCGTCGGCATGGACGTGGTCCGCACGAACGTCGGCCGCCTCGGCGGTGAGATCGAGGTCCAGACCGAGGCGGGCCGTGGCACGCGCTTCCGGATCAGGCTGCCGCTGACCGTCGCCATCTCCGACGCGCTCATGGTGCAGGTGGGCTCGGAGACGCTGGCCATCCCGGTCCCGGCGGTGAAGTCCGTGATCCACGTCCGACCCGAGGAGATTCGGCTCAACGACGGCGCGGAGTCGATCGAGATCGAAGGCGAGCAGGTGGACCTCGTGCGTCTGGACCGCCTGCTCCGCATCGCGGGCCGCGGAGCCGAAGACCCACTGTCCGTCGTCACGCTCCGCACCGGCCGCAAGACGCTGGCGGTCGTGGTCGACGAGTTTTTCGGCAAGTCCGAGATCGTGATCAAGAACCTCGGCGCCTTCGTGCAGGGGATCGGCCCGTTCGCCGGCGCCACCGTCACCGGCGAAGGACGAGTCATCCTCATGCTCGACGCCCTCAAGCTTCTCGAGATACGCGCCGTCGAGCCGGTGCCTCGGGAGGTCGAGATCCGCCGCGAACGCGACGCGCTCGCTGCCCCGGCCTCCGACGGCAAGCGCTGTGTCCTGCTCGTCGATGACTCGGTCAGCGTGCGAAAGTTCGTCGGCGGCATGCTCGAGCGCGCGGGCTTTCGGGTCGTCGCGGCACGGGACGGCGCCGAGGCGCTGCAGCAGCTCGCCGAGCACGCCGTCGATCTCGTCGTCACCGATCTCGAGATGCCGCGCCTGAACGGGTACGAGCTGATGCGCGATCTCAAGCGAGAGCCCACGACGTGCGATCTGCCGGTCGTCGTGCTGACCACCCGAGCGGGCGCCAAGCACGTGAGCCTCGCGCAAGAGCTCGGAGTCGAGCACTACGTCGCCAAGCCGGTCGACGAGGCCAGCTTCGTCCGGCTCATCGAGTCCCTGGCCGTCGCCGCGCCGGCGCGGGTGGGAGAGTAGGCCGATGCCTCGCATTCTGCTGATCGATCCCGACCGCCGTGCCCTCGCCGTCCTGCAGGCGGCCCTGCGCGCCGCGGACTTCCACGACGTCGCCGCCGCGACCAGCGGATCGTTCGCGCTGACGATGCTCGAGCGCAACCGTCCCGACCTCATCGTGAGCCGGGCCGGCGTGCCGGACATCGACGGCTATGAGCTGTGCGCAATCGTCCGTAAGGACCCCTCGATGACGGGCGTGCGGTTTTTGCTGCTTGCGAGCCCCGGCGACGCCTCCGATGCCATGCTCGAGGACAAGCCGGACCAGACGCTGGCCGGAGACCTTCCCATCCCCACGATCGTGTCCGAGGTGACGAGCCTGCTGCGCGGCAGCGCCGCACCCGCGGCTATCCCGTCCCCGCCGCCGGCGCCATCCGCGGCTCCGCCCGACGCGACCCACGGCCTCCGCGGCTCACTCGGGGTGATGGACCTGCCGGACATCACCCAGGCGATCGCGCTCGGCAACAAGACCGGCCAGCTGGTCGTCACGTTGCCGTCGGGCCGGGGAGTCATCGTCTTCGATCGGGGGCGGGTCGTGCACGCCGAGTTCTTCGGGCTCATCGGCGAGATCGCGTTCGCGACGCTACTGGTGGCGACGCAGGGTGAGGCGCAGGGGAATTTCGTCTTCAATCCGCTCGAGGCCGGGGCGGCGACCACGACGAAAACGATCCACCGCGACCTCAAGCAGCTGCTGCTCAGCGTCGCGGCGGAGCTGGACGAAGGCCGCGCGGACGCGGCCGTGGCCCCGCTCTCTTAGGAGGACGTGATGCCGAAGGTCCTCGTGGTGGACGACAGCTTGAGCGTGCGGAAGGTGGTGGAGAAGGCGCTCGAGGGTCGTGGCTTGCAGGTGCTCTCCGCCGCGTCGGGCGCCGAGGCGATCGAGTCGATCGAGCGCAACCGCCCCGACGTGGTGATCTGCGACGTCATCCTGCCGGACAAGGACGGTTATCAGATCTGCCAGTACGTGCGGACGCATCCGGCGATGAGCGCGACGCCCGTGCTCCTGATCTCCGGGATCGACAACGGCACCGTCCAGGCGCGGGCCGCCGAGGTGCGATCCAACGAAGTGATGTTCAAGCCCTTCGGCGTCGACGACCTGGTCCGGAAGATCGATGGACTCCTCGGCGGACGGGCCAACGGTGCGACGCAGCCTGCGACCACCGTCCCGCCGGCGGCCACCGCCGCCACCGCCCCGGCTGCCGTCGCCTCGCCCGGCCAAGGCCTCAAGGAGCGATTGGAAGGGCTCGCCGGCACGCCCGGCGTTCGCTTCGTCGTGCTCACCGATCGCGAGGGGTTCCTCATCGAGACGGCGGGCGACTTCGCTCCGGACACCGACGAGGTGGCGGGCGCGCTGGCGTCGTGTCTGGCGGAAGCCTCGGACGGTATCGGTTGTGAGCTCGGCCAGGGCCAGCTCCTGGGCGCGATGCTCGAGTACGAGGCGGGCACGCTCTTGCTCCACACCGTCGGGCCCGCGGCGCTGCTGGCCGTCCTGGTCGGCGATCAGGGAGCGCTCGGCAAGGTCCGCTACTACGTGAGGAAGGCCGTGCCGGAGATCGTGCGGGCGCTCTGATGCGCTTTCTACGCACATCGCGAATGAGGCTCATCGGATGGCTCGAGCTGGGGCTGGGCCTCGAGCTCTACGCCTGCGCCGTGCTGGCGCTCCACGCGCGCGGCCTCAGGGCGACTCCGCTCGACGCCACCCCGGTGCTGGTGCTGCCGGCGCTGGTGATACCCCCGGTGTTCTACCTGCTCGTCGCAATCGTCAGCATGCGTCCTTTCTCGCTGACCCGGGTGCTCGGTGCGACGGGCGCGATGTGCGGGATCCACGCCGTGCTCGTCGCGGCGACGGGCGCCCTCTTCATGATTCCTGACCTCGTCGACTACGCCGGGGCGCTCGCGTTCGCGCTCTGGGGCGCGCCGGCGGTGACGCTGCTCCAGCTGACGGCGGCGCCCCTGGTGTTCGCGCGCCTCCGCCCGCTCCTGCTGGCGCCTCGTGGGGCGCCTCGCGCCGACGCGAGCGGGACGGCACCTCCGCGCCGCGTCGAGACGCCCGGCGTCGCGGCGCCGCGAACGCCGGTCGCCGCGCCGAGGGATGTCGCCCCCCCTCTGGCGCCCCGCGCACCGGTCGTGACGCCGCCGCTGCCGCCTCTGGTCGCCCGCGAGTCCAACGCGTTGCTCCCGGCGTTCGCTGCCGCCCGCCCGGCCGTCCTGACGCCGCCGGCCGCACCGCCGCCACTCGCGATGGCGGCGAGAACCGTCGCGCCGGCGACGGCGGAAGCGATGGTCCGCGTCCCCTTCAACAGGATCGCGGAACAGCTCCCCGTCGATATGTTCGTCCGAGGTCGCGAAGGGTTGAATGCCACGCTCCGTCCCGGGGTCTCGCTCCTCGTTCCCAGGCGCCTGCTCCTGCCACATCTCGGCGAGGGGCTCGCGCTGGTGAAGTGGGGCGTGGTCGCCGATCAGTTTCCGCACGACGAGCTCGCCCTGACGCACGACCAGATCGCGAGTCGGCTCCCCAACGGCTCGCTGATGTTGCCTCTCGACGAAGTGGTGCCGCAAATTCCGGCCGAGCTGCTCGCGCTCTCGACACCCGCCGTCGACGTCTACGGGATCGAAGAATTCCCGCCACCGTTTCAGCCGCATGTCCCGCCATCGTCGGAGAACGCCGTCGCCGATGCCGGGGTTCCGGCAGAGCTCGAGGCGCCGGCGCTCGCAGAGCCCGAGCCCGTGTCGGCGTCGGAGCAGGTCGAGGCGCCCGAGCCTCCGCCGGAGCTCGAGGCGCCGGCCGAGCCCGAATCCCTCGCCGAGCCCGAAGCCCCGGCGGAGCTCGAGCTCCCGGTGGAGTCCGAGTCTTCGATGGACCAGGAGCCCGTGGCGCCCGAGCCCGCCCCGGGGGGGCTGGTGGACCGCGGACGGACGGCGGAAGCGCGACGCATCGCCACGCTCCTGGCGCCGCTGATGAATGGACTCGAGATCGGCGAATGCGACGGCGCCGGGATGACGCTCGTCACCGTCGTCGCGCCGGCCGTCAGCGAAGATTCGGTCGTGCGGACAGCCGTGCGGGTCGCGTCATTCCTGACCGACGCGCGGCTGCCCTCACCCGTCACTCAGGCCACGCTCACGGGGGCGGAGGCGACGGTCGTGTTGACGCCGTTCGGATCTCTGGACGATGGCGGCACGCTCCTGGTGACGGCGATGGCCTCTCGCGCGTCGCTGGCGTGGCTCGAGCGGCTCTCGCGGACCGCTGCCGGTGAGGCGCGGGCGGGCTCCGGGAACGGCAAGCACGCCGGGACGAGCGGCGATCCGCTCCGGGAGACCGAGTTGCGCATCACCACCGTGCCGCCGTCCGTGCGCGAGCTGGCGGGCTCGCTGACGGCGTTCGGTCCCGTGGCGCCGACCGTGCTGCGCGACACGGCGGGCGCGCTCAGCGCCTGCCTCTTCCTGCCGAGCTCGCTCGAGGCGCTGCCGCTGGCCGAGTTCGCGCGGGACCTCTACGGCGTGCTGGAGGAAGCGGAGATCGGAGCGGTGGCGTCGGTGATCGTGAAAATGGGCGCGCATCGCCTCGTCGTGCGGGCGGTGGACGGCGTGTCGGGACGGGCGATGCTCGTCGGCGGCGGACCCATCGATCGCCCGGGGCTGGCGCGGATCGAGCTCGACCGGGCGGCGACGCGGCTCGGCGCCCTCGTGCGAGGCTGAGTGGTGTCGGTCATCAACTACGCGAAGAAGGTCATCGACTTCAAGATCGTCTACTACGGGCCCGGGCTGGCCGGGAAGACCGCCAACCTCCACTACATCCACAAGTGCCTGCCCAACGACCACCGGGGCGAGATGATCTCGCTGGCGACCGGCGACGATCGGACGATCTACTTCGACTTTCTCCCCGTGTCGGCGCTCAGCGTGCGGGATTCGACACGCGGTTCCAGCTCTACACGGTGCCGGGCCAGGTGCAGTACAACATGACGCGGCGGCTGGTCTTGCGCGGTGTCGACGGCCTGGTGTTCGTGGCCGACTCGCAGTTCGAGCGCCTCCGCGAGAACATCGAGAGCCTTCGCAACCTGGACGCCAACCTCCGCGAGTACGAGTGCACGCTCGACGAGATCCCGTACGTCCTGCAGTACAACAAGCGCGACCTGCCCAACGTCGCGCCGGTGGAGTATCTGGAATACGTCCTCAACCGCCGGGCCAAGCGAGTCCCGTTTTTCGAAGCGACGGCCCTCGAAGGGAAGGGAGTGTTCGACACACTCAATACCGTCTCCCGTATGGCGCTGGCGAGCGAGTTCGGGGGCGGGCGCGAGGGGCGCAATGAAGCTTCGTGACACGGTCATCCAGGAAGGCGACGCGGCGCGCATCCAGCAGATCCTCACCCGCTTCCTCGGCGACTCGGGCGCCGGCGAGGCGCTGCTGATCGACCGCGGCGGTCAGCTCCTCGCGATGGACGGCGTCTCGCGGACGCTCGACACGGTGTCCATCTCCGCGCTGGCGGCCGCCGCCTTCAGCTCGACCGCGGCGATGGCCCAGCTGCTCGGCGAAACGGAGTTCACCGTGCTCTTCCACGAGGGGGCGAAGTGGTCGATCCACGTCTCGACGGTCGACAAGGAGGCGATCCTGCTCGCCATCTTCGACGATCGGACGACGGTGGGCATGGTGCGGATCTTCGCCAAGGAAGCGAGCCGGGCGGTCGGCACGGTGCTGGGCGAAGCCCGCGCGCGCCCCAAGCCCGCCGGCGAGTTCGCCGCCCCGTTGAGCCCGTCGGAGGCCCGTCCGGCCTGGACGCCGCCGGCCTGACGATGGGGGCCAACGCTCACACCCGCGCCCGCGCGCGCCGCGGCTGACATGCGTCTGGTGCGGGTCGGGGGTCGATATCTGGAGGGCCGCGAGCGGCGGTTGTGGATGGCGCTCGCCGCCGTCGTCGGGCTCGCCAGCGCGGGGGTGGTCGTCGCCGCCGGGATGCCAGGCGCGCCGCCCCTTCATCCGAAGCTCTTTCATCTGGGTGCGGGGACCGCCGCAGTGCTGACTGCCTTCCGGCTGGGCCCACCGGTCACGCGCCGCCTGCGGAATGTCCGCAAGGGTCGGCTGGGCGAGCGCCTCGTGATCGATCTGCTCTGCGGTCTCCCGGATGACTACTGGCTCATCAACGACGTCACCCTGGGCGTGGCCCGAGGCAACATCGACCACGTGCTGATCGGTCCGTGCGGCGTGGTCGTGATCGAGACGAAGCGGGTCGCGGGGCGCATCCGGTGCTGGGGCGACGATTGGTCCACGGACGGCTATCAGCGCAAGAGCATCAGCCGGCCGGTCAACTCCGAAGCCTGTGGGGTGCGCCACTTCCTGATCGAACGGCACCCGGACCTGGCGTTCTCGGCCTT
>Ga0209761_1002489_pt1 | contig 12098 bp, 10 predicted proteins | sample GraSoi013_1_40cm_4_FD_185818 | JGI IMG/M metagenome (GOLD analysis project Ga0209761, IMG submission 185818) | Grasslands soil microbial communities from the Angelo Coastal Reserve, California, USA - Sample 09_25_2013_1_40cm (SPAdes) (version 2) | ecosystem: Environmental > Terrestrial > Soil >... | reverse complement strand
GTTCGCCCCGTACGCCCTCGCGCGGGGCATCGGGATTACGAGGTCCGCGGAGTAGCCGGGGCGGGCTTCGGAGAGTCCTTCGGCGGGGCGGGCGCCTCGACCTTCGGGGCGGCGGTGAGCACGGCGTTCACGACGCCGTCCTGACCCGGGCGGCTCTGCACCTTCGCGAGGCCCGCCTCCGTCAGGATCACCGCGCCGCGGGTGATGATATTCCGCGTCACGAAGTGCGGGTTGCTGGAGTTCTCCTTGACGGTCACGATCTTCGATTTCGTCGTCTTCCCCGTCTTCGGGTCCGTCACGTTCGCGAACTCCGCGTTCAGGATCCGGACCTTCTGGTTCGCCCCGCGAGTGCGGTACAGCTTGACCTTCTCCGGGCCGAGGAAGGCGAACTGCTGCTCGACGCCGATCTCGAACTTCCGCTTCTTGCGGAACGGCCGGTAGCGGCCGCCCGAGGGCTTCCGGCGGGACCGTCCTTGCCAAAGGGCCATCGATGCACTCCGAGGAGCCGTGCGAAATGGCGGTCGCTATAAAAGGTTTGGCTCGTGCTTCCCGGGAGCCTCGTGCGGCGGGGTCTGCCGGCGAAATCCCTCCATGAATCCCGCCACCCGAAGGCTGCGAATCGTTGAAATATCGGCCGGGCGGTCCGCAAACCATCGGGGGACGTCGATGGTCACGAAAGGGAAATCCGGGGCAGGCGAGGGAACGCGCGAACATCCGTGGACGCTGAAGACGCCGAGCGGGACGTCCGAGTTCCAGGCGTTCCGCGACGAGACGCTCGATCCGCCCGCCCTCGTCGTGAAGTCGGGGGCGACGGAGCTCCGATACCACCTGCGGTGCCTGACGGATCTCCACTCGATGCTGGAGTCGCGCGGCGATTGGATGCTCCTCGGGTCCGCGGACGAACAGAAGCCCGCGGCGGACGGAACGGTCGAGGCTTGGGGGCGGTCCTCGAAGAATCCCGTTGGCGGCTGGTACGGGCTGAAGAAAGGCCTCCGGGGTCGGTTCGGGATGTACGTCCCCCCGGTCATGGAGGCGCTGGGCCTGGCGGAGGTCGAGCACAACCCGAAGAATAATCGGATGCGGGCTCGATAGTGCCTGTCGCGAACGCGGACGATCACAGGATCCGGGCGACGACCCGGTCCCCGATGTCCACGAGACCGAGGTGGCCGTCCTTCGCGGCCCCCGGGTTGATCATCGTGACATCGCCCTGGACGATCCCCGCCGCCTCGTGGATGTGACCGCACAGCACCGCCTTCGGCCGGTACGTCTCCACGATGCGGGCGACGGCGCGGCTCCCGACATGTCCCGCCCCGGGTACGGTGTCGAGATGTCCATATGGAGGAGGATGGCTCGCGAGGATCCCCCTCGGCTCCATGATCCCCTTGAGGCCCCGCCAAATCTCGTCCTCCGAAATCTCGAAAGGCGTGCCGAACGGCGTCGGGTTCGCACCCCCGAGGCCGACAATCGTCTCGCCGGCGATCTTCACCTTCTTCATGTGGAGATTCACCCCGAGTCCCTCGAGGACTCCGACGAGCGAGGGCGGGTCGCAGTTCCCCGGGACGGCGAGTGTCGTGAGCGTGATTCGCCGGAACAAGTCCTCGACGTACGACGCAGGCTTACCGAAATGAGTGATGTCCCCGCACGCGAGGAAGACGTCCGGCACGTGTTCTCGGATCGCGGCGGGAATCGCGTCCAGGGCGGCGCGGGAGCCGTGGAGGTCCGTCGCCATCAGGATTCGCACCCGGTCCACCTCAAAGGAGACCGAACGTCCGGAAGATGCCGAACGCGACGAGGAACGACACGAGGTACCCCGCGATCGCCCCCCCGTTGAGAAGCGGGAGGCCCGCCTGTGGATTCCCTTTCATCACGAACCGCATCAGGATCGTGAACCCGACGAGGACGCCCACCAACGTCATGATCGAGACGAACAGATATGCGGGGACCCCCAGCACGACCATTGCCGGGTACCCGAACTGGGGCCGTAGAAAGATCGACGCGGAGACGACGAGGACGCCGGGGATGATGATGTCTCCGAGCCCCATGAACATCGCCTCCCGCTCCTCCCCCTTCGCGATCTGCTCCTTCAGGCTCTTCTGCTCGAGGTACGAGTACGACGCCTTCTTCGGGACGACGAGGAGGATCGGGAGCTTCTGGCTCGTCATCTCGTCCGCGAGCGTGACCATGTGCTTGGAGCGGTACACGGCCCACGCGTCGTACACGGCGAGGCCGAGGAGCAGAAGGAATGCCGGGAGGATCGCGAAAGAGACCCCGAGGACGGCCGTGACGCCCGCGGCGATCGCGATCCCCACGGTGTCGACGAGGTACCACTCGGGGTACTTGAACAAAGCATAAACGATGAGGATCGCCAGGAGGAACGCGCCAATCGTCGCGAAGTTCCCCGCGAGGTCGGTCCCCATCCACCAGTACGTCGCGAGGTAGAGCGGCACGATGAACACGAATGCCACCGTGAAGAAGATCGATCCGAGGATCACGTACTTCGCGAGGTTCCTCTTGCGGTACCGCACGAGGAGCAGAATCACCGCGGTGAACGCGAGGATCAGCCCGATGTAGATGATCGGATTCACGGGATTGGTCGCGTCCGGGAACGCCTGGAACTGGAGGTCCACGAAGATCGGGGCGAGGAGGAGCGCGATCACCTGGGAGACGACGAGCATCCCCGCCATCGCCAGGATCGAGGCGAGGTCCCTCCGCATGCCCTACTCCCGGTGGACCTTGCCGAAGGCGACGGTCCCGGCGATCTTCTCGATGTACACTTTCACGACGGATCCCTTCGCGGTCCCCGGGATATAGATGATGTAGGGCTCCCGGCGGGCGATCCCGTCCCCCTTCTTCCCCACATCCTGGATCATCACCTCGTACACCTTCCCCTCCTCGAGGACCTTCTCCTCGACCTTGGCGGGCTTCTTGATTGCCTTCACGGGCCGCCGTGCGCCGCACGCCTCGCACTCCAACATCTGGACGCGGTCTTCTTTCACGAGGTGGGTGTCCGGGCGGCCGCACTCCGAGCAGATCACATAGCTGTCGATGTACGCCTTGATCCGGTCCGCGACCTGCTGCGCGGTGACCTTCCCCTTGAACACGACCCTCGGGCCGTCCTGCGCGCCCGCGGTCCCGAGCTCCCGCAGGAGGTACGTGAGGACCATGTTCGGGTCCCTGCGGATCGCCTGGCAGATGTCGAGGAAGTTCCGGAGGATCGTCGTCTTCCCCTCCGTGACGACGTCCGGCTCCGGGACCTGGAACCGTTCGCCCGAGGAGAGGGCCTGAGGGAGCGCGGACTTCGCGCGCTTCAGGAGCTGATCATAATCGCCGCCCATGCGGCGCGAGCAACCCTTGGCCGGGTATAGAGCTTTGCCGTCCCCGTGGTGAGAGGCTACTTCACTCCCGCGGCGGCTCGAACGAGCCCCAGGTGAATCGGCGACGGCCGCAGCGGCCGGGACTTCAGCTCCGGGTGGAACTGCGACGCGACGAAGTACGGGTGGCCCCGCAGTTCAAGGATCTCCATCCGCCGGCCGTCGTCGGAGCGGCCGACGTATTTCATTCCCGCGCCCTCGAGCTTCGTGATGTAGTCCGGGTTCACCTCGTACCGGTGGCGGTGGCGCTCCTTCACGGGCTCCGCGCCATAGAGCTTCGCGGTCTTCGAGTTCGCGTCCACGTCGACGAGGTGCGCGCCGAGGCGCATCGTCGCGCCCATCGACTTCACGCCCCGCTGCTCCGGGAGGAGGTCGATCACAGGATGCTTCGTTTTCGGGTCGAACTCCGTGCTGTTCGCGTCGTCGAACCCGAGAACGTGGCGGGCGAACTCGACGGTGGCAAGCTGGAAGCCCAGGCACACGCCCTGGAACGGAATCTCGTTTTCTCGCGCGTACTCGATTGCCTTGATCTTCCCTTCGATGCCGCGGTCCCCGAATCCGCCGGGGACGAGGATTCCCTGGACACCTTCGAGCGGGGACGTGCCCTTCTTCTCGATGTCCATCGATTCGACCCACCGGATGTTCACATGCACTCCCGCCGCGGCCGAGGCGTGGTGGAACGCCTCGATGTGGCTGATGTACGAATCCTTCAGGTGCGTGTACTTCCCGACGAGGGCGATCGTGACCTCGCCCTTCGGGTTCTTGAGCCGCTCCAGGTACGCCCGCCACTCCTTCAGGTCCTGCCCCTTCGGGTCCAGGTGGAGCCGCTCCAGGATGTAGTCCGTGAGGCCCTGTCCCTCGAAGATCAGCGGGACGTCGTAGATCGTCGTCGCGTCCGGGGCGCTGATCACGCCCTCCACGGGGACGTCGCAGAAGAACGCGATCTTCTGCTTGATCTCCGGTTCCAGGCTCCGTTCCCCGCGCGCGATGATCACGCTCGGCTGGACGCCCATCGACCGGAGCTCCCGCACGCTCTGCTGCGTGGGCTTCGTCTTCTGCTCCCCGACGGCCCCCATGATCGGCACGAGGGTCGTGTGGACGAACAGGACGTTCTCCTTCCCCTCCTCGAGCGCGACCTGCCGGAGGGCCTCGACGAACGGCATCCCCTCGATGTCGCCGACGGTCCCGCCGACCTCGATCAGGACGACATCGGCGCGCTCCTTCTCTCCGACGGCCTTAATCATCTCCTTGATCTGGTCCGTGACGTGCGGGATGATCTGCACGGTCTTCCCAAGGTAGTCCCCGCGCCGTTCCTTCTCGATCACGGTGCGGTACACCTTCCCCGTCGTGATGTTGTGGTCGCCGGTGAGGTTCACGTCGAGGAACCGCTCGTAGTTCCCGAGGTCGAGGTCCGCCTCCGCGCCGTCGTCGAGGACAAAGACCTCCCCGTGCTGGTATGGGTTCATCGTACCCGCGTCCACGTTGAGATACGGGTCGATTTTGACGGGACTGACCTTCAGGCCCCGGGACTTCAGAAGGACGCCAATGGAGGACGTCGAGATGCCCTTCCCGAGGCCACTGAGAACACCACCCGTGACCACGACGTATTTCATCGTCTCACGGGATTGACCCATCCCGCGGTGCTCACATAAAGGTTGTGTGACAACCATTGCCTGACGAGGACGGGGCACGGCCATCGCCCCTGGGTTCCCGGGAGCCGACGTTTCGCATCGCGAAATCAGCGCGAAACCATTATGGCGGCGCCATACGTGGCGCGGTCGGTGTCGAGGGTGTCTCGCTCGGCATCACCGGCCTGCGCGCTCGCAATCGCGTTCCTTCTCGCGTTGGTCTTGCCCCTCCCGTTGGGCCCGGTCGCCGGATCAGACGGTCCTCGCACGGCCGCAGTCATCGATGTCGGCCCCGGCGGCGACCTTCAGGCCGCGCTCGACCAGTCCCAACCTGGGGACACGATCCGCCTCGTGGCGGGAGCGACCTACACCGGCACCTTCACCCTTCCCGCGAAGGCCGCGGGGAATCCGATCCTCATTCGGACAAACGCTCTGGATTCGGAACTTCCGCCCGCAGGCACGCGGATTCGTTCCGCGCACTTCCCTCTTCTCGCAAAGGTCGTCGCGAACTTGGGGTCGGTTTTCACTACCGCACCGGGTGCACACGATTTCCGATTCCTAGGCCTGGAGATTTCGCCGACCCCCGGGACGTTCCTCTACAACGTCGTTATCCTCGGGGACGGCACGGAGACCTCCGTGGCGCAGCAACCCCACGACATCATCTTTGAGCGATGTTACATCCATGGAGACCCCGTGGCGGGAAGCCGTCGCGGGATCGCGTTGAATGGAAGAGGCATCAGCGTCCTTGATTCCCGGCTGTCGGACTTCAAGGAGGTTGGAGCGGACTCGCAGGCCTTGGCGGGCTGGAGCGGTGCGGGCCCGTTCACGATCGTGAACAACTACCTCGAAGGGGCGGGGGAGAACCTGATGTTCGGCGGGGCGGACCCGACCCTGCCCGGGCTTGTCCCCGCGGACATCGTCGTCCGGCACAACCACTTCTTCAAGCCGCTCACCTGGAAGACGGATGACCCGAACTACGCGGGCACCCACTGGAGCGTGAAGAACCTGTTCGAGCTGAAGAACGCGCGGCGCGTCCTGGTCGAGGGGAATGTCTTCGAGCAGAATTGGGCGGACGCGCAGAGCGGGTTCTCGATCCTCTTCACGGTCCGGAACCAGGACGGGACCGCGCCGTGGTCCCAGGTGGACCATGTCGTCTTCCAGGACAACATCCTGCGCCACGGGGGAGCTGGGTTCAACATCCTCGGGTATGACAACAACTTCCCAAGCCAGCAGACCGGGAACGTCACGATCCGGAACAACCTCCTCTACGATGTCGCCGACACCTGGGGCGGGAACGGGGCCTTCCTCCAACTCCTGGACGCGACGTCGGACATCATCGCGGACCACAACACGGTCCTCCACACGGGGAACGTGATCACGGCCGACGGCCGCCCGCACACCGGGTTCGTCTTCACGAACAACATCGCTCCCCATAACCTGTACGGGGTCATCGGCACAAACCACGGGCCCGGAAACGATTCCCTCAATGTCTATTTCCCGGTGCGCGAGTTCCGTCGCAACCTGATTCCCGGCGCATCGACCACCGCTTACCCGGGGGACAACTTCTACCCGCCGGGAATCGGCGATGTCGGTTTCACGAACCTGTCCGGGGGAAACTATCGCCTCTCCGATTCCTCCCCGTACAAGAACGCGGGGACAGACGGCAAGGATGTGGGCGCAGACATCCCTTCTGTGGAAAAGGCGACCTGTGGCGCAGTGAACGGGACGTACTGCCCGTCCTCGAACCCGGGCGGAGGCGGTCTGCCCTTCGGTACTCTCGCGGGCATCCCACTAATCATCATCCTCGTAGTGATTGCGGCCGTCGCGGTGGCCGTGATTCTCGCTGCTTGGAAGCGTCGTCGCCGCGAGTGAGCACTCGATGCCCCGGAGCCGGGCAAAGGCTTATCGCCCGCAACGCCTAGTTCGCGCCGGTGACCGCATGGAGCTGACGCAGTACCAGGGACTTCCGATGGGCGAGCGGGCGCCGGACTTCTCGTTGCCGGGTGTGGACGGGTCCACGCACTCCCTCTCCTCGTTCAAGGACAAGCCGATCCTCGTCGTCGCGTTCTGGTGCAACCACTGCCCGTACGTGCAGGCCTGGGAGGACCGGACGATCGCGACGCAGAAGGAGTTCGCAGGGAAGGGAGTGCAGTTCGTCGCGATCAACCCCAACGAGACGGAGGGATACCCCGAGGACGATTTCCCCCACATGGTGGCGCGGGCGAAGGCGAAGGGCTACCCGTTCCCGTACCTGAGGGACGAGAGCCAGAAGGTCGCGGAGGCGTACGGCGGGGTCTGCACCCCCGACTTCTTCGTGTTCGACCGGAACCGCCGGCTGCGATACCGGGGCCGCCTCGACGATTCGAAGGACCCGAAGGCCGTGAAGCGGCACCACATGAAGGAGGCCCTCGACGCTCTCGTGGCGGGCAAGGAGCCGCCGGTGACGTTCGCGCCCCCGATGGGCTGCTCGATCAAGTGGAAGTCCGCGCACTTCAAGTAGGGCGGGTCAACGCCCTCGCCTCCGAGGTCCCCGTGCGAGATGGCGGAGCCGCCAGTTCAGGAACGAGTAGACGGCCCGCAGGTTTCCCGTTTTGTCGTACGTGCGGGCAATCCTCTCTGCCTCCTCCGGATCATCCCGGAGTTCCCGCACGAACTTCCCGATGTTCGGCAGGGCCCGTGTGAGCTCGTCCACGATCGGCACCGTGGCGGTCCGGGACGTGCGCGACAGCGGGTTGAGATCCACCGTGACCACCACCTTCTTCATCCGGACGAGGGCCTCCGTCCGATCGCCGTCCTCTAGAGGGACGAGGACCGCGTCGGCACCGTAGATCCCCGCCCTCTGGGCCAGCGCCCGCTTCGATTCGAGTCGGGGGATTCGTGCATCGGGCCGGAGTCCGAGCACCTCTTTCGCCCCCGCCTTCCGGAGGACGCGAGCGATCTTGTCCACTCGGTCCCGGCTCCGGTGGAACAGGTTCACCTCGATCTTCGCGGGGATCGCCTTCGCGAGGCGGACGACCTCGGCTGCCGCGAGTGCTGCGACGTTCCCGTTCACGGAGATCACGGGGTCCTTCGCTCGCACGAGGAACGCTGCCGCGGCCTTCTCTGCGACGAGGGCGGGGGCGCTCGTCTCCTCGCCGAGAAGGTAGTCGAAGGCCTCCCCGCGGCCCTGGGCGATGAGCCCCTCCGGGACCGCGATCCCCGCCTTCCACGCGCGCACGAGTTTCTCGCGCGTCATCAAGGAGGTGTACCGGGGATGAGAGCGGGGGATTTTCATAACATCGTCCGAATTTTATTCACGAGCTTCCCGCATCCGTCGACGAGCGGATCGCACGTGGGGAGTCCGTACCGGGACTCGTACTCGCCGGCGATGCGACGGACCGCGTCCGGGGTAAGGTTCTCGTGGTTCAACGCGAGGGCGATCACGTTCGATTCGGAGAACATCTCGAGCATCGCGATCTCCTTCTCGACCGTGGGCATCGGCCACGCGACGACGTCCCTCCGGAAGTTCCTCGTCTTGCGGCCCGGCGCGTGCTGCAGAACGATGCCGCTCGGCATCGACGCCATGATGATCGCCCGAGTCCCCGCCACGTACGCGGGGTGGGAGATGCTCCCCTGCCCCTCGACGACGACGACCCGGGGCCGGTTCTCCTCGAACGCCCGCACGACCTCCCGCTCGAGCTCGCCGACCATGAAGTCGCTTTTGATGGAGTCCAGGGGGACTCCGTAGCGGGCGCCTTGCAGGAGCCCCGTCTGTCCCGTCGCAACGAACTCGGCGGAGATCCCCTCGGCCCGGAGCGCCTCCGTGAGCAGGATGGCCGTGGTCCGTTTCCCGATCGCCCCGTCCGTCCCGAGGACGGGAATGCGGAGGCACGGGAGGTGGCGGGAGAGGTCGCTGAACTGCGCGAGCTCCCGCAGGGGACGCGGCTTGCGGACGTCGATCAGGGAGACTCCATAGCGGGCCGCGAGGGCGACGAACTCGGGGTCCTCGGACAGGTGCTCATGGAGCCCCGCCGCGACGCTGAGGCCCGCCTCGATGGCCTCCCGGATCACGGGACGGAAGTCCTTCGGGATGTACCCCCCGAACGTCGCGACGCCGACGATCATCGTCGTGGGCCTCTCCGAGAGCTTCGCGAGGGCCTCCCGCACGCCCGCGTAGATCGGGATCCCGTTCCGGCGGCCGTCAAGCACCTCGCCTGCGTCCCGCCCCGCCTTCGTGCTGTCGAGGACGCCGACGATCCGGTACCGCTTGGAGTACCGGACGAGGCCGTTCCCGGTCTTCCCCATCGTCTCCCCGAACGACCCCTCGCAAAGAACCAGGGCGCTCTCCATGTGTTTTCACTTTCAGACCTGATATTCGCGGGAGAACTTGCTTAAGGCCTAATAAAGGTGGTCCGCCCGAATGCTCGGTCGACTCGGGCGATTAGCCAGGGCACCCTTTCGCCTGACGAAGGTGGAGCGGGCCCGGCGGCAGGTCGCCCGCGGGAACCAGCTCCTTCGCCGCGGGGAGCTCGGGGCCGCGATGAAGGCGTTCACCGCGGCCCTCGACATCGACCCCGGCAACGAGGCCGCGTGGAACAACCGGGGGGTCGTCTTCGAGGCGCAGGGGAAGCCGGAGGAGGCCCTGCAGTGCCACAACCGGGCGATCCGAATCCGGCCGACGTACCTCGACGCGTGGTGCAACAAGGGGATCGCCCTGATGCACATGGCCCGGTCGGACCGGGCCCTCGAGTGCTTCGACACGGTGCTCAAGGTGAACCCCCGCCACCCGGTCGCCCTCATGGACAAGGGGGTCCTCCGCTCCCGCCAAGGCGAGCACGAGGAGGCCTTGGTGCTGTTCAATCGGGCCCTGGAGGCGGATCCCCGGTTCGCCCTCGCCGCGCTCAACCGGGCGTCCGCCCTGTTCGCCCTCGATCGCTTCGAGGAGTCCATTGACGTGTACAATATCGCGCTCCGTCGGCGGCCCGACCTTCCGGACGCTTGGTACTTCAAGGGGCGTGCCCTCCTGGAGGCCGGCCAGCCCGACGCCGCGGTGATCTGCCTGGAGAAGGCGGTCAACCTGCGGCCTGACTTCGCGGAGGCCCGCGACGCCCTCGACCGCGCCCGCGAGGAGGGAGGCGGGGACCGATGATCCGAATCGCGGACGTACGGCCCTGTCCGAACTGCGCGTCGAAGGTCGTCCCCGTCTGTGTCTGCAACACGTGCGGGAGCGTCGCCGTCCGCGCGGACGTCGCCGAGGTGGACCGAAAAATCGTCTGCGCGGAGTGCCGCGCGGAGAACGCCACGCTCTTCGTATGCGAGACATGCAACACCCGGTTCCTGTTCGAGGAGGTCGCGGGACCCCACAAGGAGCAGTTCGCGTGCCTCCTGTGCGGGACGTTCGTCGACGCGGACGCGAAGTCGTGCCCCGCGTGCGGCGCCGTGTTCGAGGAGGATGCGACCCGGGTCCCGATCGTGAAGAAGGAACGCCCGAAACGCAAGGTGCGCGGCGAGTACACGGACTCGGACGTGGACGAGATCGCCCGGATTCCCGGCGTGGGGCGGGCGAAGGCGGAAGCCCTCTGCCGTGCCGGGTACAACGCCCTCTGGAGGATCAAGCGCGCCTCCGTCGAGGAGCTCGGTCGGATCCGGTTGATCGGCCCCCGGGGGGCGAAGATGGTGAAGGACTCCCTGCGGTTCATCCTCCTCCTTCCGCGACGGAAGTCGAAGGAGGAGATCCTCTCGGAGGAATGTGCGTGCCCGCTGTGCGGATGCGTCACCTCCCTGTTCGCGAAGATCTGCTCGGACTGCGGTGCGGTGTTCGACGAGGAGGAGCTCGACGACGAGATCCGGCGGGACGTCCAGAAGGAGCTCGAGAAGGGGCTCCTCGCGTTCTACGACGTCCACCTGGAGGAGGCCCCGGACGATGCGGACCTGTGGTACGCGCGGGCCCTCTTGTTGCTCGAGATCAACGAGCTCCCCGAGGCGATGAAGTCCATCGACATGGCGGGCCGGATGGACACCTCGTCCCGCCGGGCGATGACGGTCCGCTCGCGGATCCTCGCGGCGATGCGGGAGATGAAACAGGCCGCCCAGGTCCTCCGAGGGACCCTCGCGGGGATCGCGGGCGAGACGGAGGTCCGCCCTCCGGTGGTCCCTGAGAAGGGCAAGGCTCCGGAGGAGGAAGCGGAGGCCGCGTCGGACGCCTTCCAGGCGCTCTCGAGCCTGGCGGAGCGCGAGTGCCCGATATGCGGGGAGCACGTGCTCCCGGACTCCACCGTGTGCCCCGCGTGCGGGCAGCGGCTGGAGCCGGAACCGTCCCCGAAGGCGGCGGCGGAGGAGCTGGACGTCGAACCACAGCCCGCCGCGCGACCGGAACCTGCGTTCTTCGCGATGAAGGAGCTGGAGAAGATCATCGCACAGGCTCCCTCGATTCAGCCTCCCAGGAAGAAGCGGCCCGAGAAGGTGTTGGAAGAGCTGCCGGAGAAGGAGGAACTCCCCGCAGAGCAGGTCCCCGCCGAAGAGGAAGCGAGTGTCCCGGAACCCGAGCCGGAGGTCACGCCGGAGGTTCCCCCGGCCCGCCGACCGATCGAAGCGCCGGGGCCCCGCGCCCGGGTGTCGCCCGCCCCGCCGGCCCGCTTCCGACGAGGGTTGATCGACGGCCACGGCCTCATCAACGGGACCGGCCGGGTGAACGGTCTCGTGAACGGCCTGGGCTTTATGGACACAAGCACGATTACGGACTTCGGCCTCCAGCCTCGGTCCCTCTTGTTCCGGTACGCGGTGATCGGCAGCGCCCTACTGCTCATGTTTGCCATTGTCGCGGCACTCCTTCCCGGACCCGCGGGGCCTCCGACGGCGATCACGATCGACGGGAACCCCTCCGACTGGTCCTCGATTCCGAAGTATGTGGATCCCGCCGCGGCCTCGAACCCGAACGTCACGATCCAGAGGTACGGCGTGTACCAGGAGGGGGACTTCCTATCGTTCATCGTCCAGGTCTCCGGCACGGCCCTCGGGGACCCCGTGGGGAACGACGCGTTCTACGCGTTCTTCGACACGGACGCCTCTCCCGCGACGGGCTACCAGGTGCAAGGCCTCGGGGCCGAGTACGTCGCGGAGG
>Ga0209761_1002488_pt1 | contig 12099 bp, 6 predicted proteins | sample GraSoi013_1_40cm_4_FD_185818 | JGI IMG/M metagenome (GOLD analysis project Ga0209761, IMG submission 185818) | Grasslands soil microbial communities from the Angelo Coastal Reserve, California, USA - Sample 09_25_2013_1_40cm (SPAdes) (version 2) | ecosystem: Environmental > Terrestrial > Soil >... | reverse complement strand
CGGTCGTCGTATTCATTCAAGACGTACCGCTTGATCAGGGACGTCTTGCCCACGGCGTGCTCGCCGACGAGGCAGACTTTCACCTTCATGCGACGGGGTTCCATCATGGCGGACCGACCGGAGAGAGGGGAGAAAACCTCCGACGATTTGCGGCTATTCGTTAGGGTCTATTTATTCGTTGCCGCAAGACTTGCAGTTTGTGCGACGCGGTTTCATCGCACACAACCCTTGAAATAACGACGCAAGGATGCGGCGACGTGGACGCGTTCGCGGCAACGCGACTCGCGGCCGGCGTCGGATTCCTCGTCGTCGCGGCGGCGTCGGACCTCCGTTCGCGGCGCGTCCGAGACCCGTTGTGGATTTCCCTCGGAACCGCGGGGCTCATGACCCTCGCGGCGCAAATCGCATTCCAGGGATTGGCTTGGCCAGCCTGGTTGCTCCTCGTGTCCGCGGCGATCTTCTTCTACGCCGTCTTCTTCGGCGAGCCCCTGTTTGGCGAGGACGGCTTCCACGCACGGCCCATCCGAATCGTGCTGTTCCTCGCCGCCGGTGCCTTGTTTCTGATTTCGGTGGGATCGATACAGGGTGGAGCCGGATACGAGGTCCTCCCTCAACTGGCTTCGATGCCCGTCATGGTCGTTGTCTACCAGGGATTCTACAAGCTCCGAATCCTCCATGGAGGTGCCGACGCAAAGGGGCTGATCGCTCTCACTCTGCTGTTCCCTTCGTATCCTAGTGCTCTCCCGTTTCCCATGTCCCAAGCGGACGCGAGGGTCGACGCTTTCCTTCGCATTGCGTTCCCGTTCTCCCTCGTCATCTGGGTCGACGGGCTAATCCTTTCGTTGGCGGTCCCGGTCGCCCTGCTGGTTTACAACGCGGCGCGCGGAGACCTCGCGTTTCCCCAAGCGCTCCTTGGTTATCGGGCCCGTCTCAATCCGTTCCCTGCCCGCGCCTGGCTCATGGAGAAAATCACGGATCGAGGGGAACACGTCCTCGTCCTGTTCCCGAGGCGCGGCGGGGATCCCTCGGGTGAGATCGCACGACTGCGCGCCGCGGGGGTGGAACGCGCCTGGGTCACGCCGAAGATACCGTTGATGGCCGCCCTCCCACCGGGGTTGGTGGTCGCCTTCTTCGCAGGAAACCTGCTCGTCGCCTTCCTTGTCCTCGCCCGGCAGGTCATTTGAAATCGGGCTCCGTTACGTTACTTGGGCGTCGTCCGTTGCCAAATCGACAGCGAACTTCGCGCACTCTTTGTCACCGCGGGACCAGCCATCGGCAGACGGCAGACGCTTACTTTCGCTCATGCCTGCGAGGGCGCGGGTCCGGGTTTGGTGGGACACGGACGACGTCGCGGGGCATGTTCGCAGGCCGGTAAACCAACTTCACGACCCCTGTATCAAAGGCCGCTGATTCGGCAAGTTTGAGGTTCGCGGCGCTGCTCTCGTCGAAGAGACGCTTTCCCTTCCCCAGGACGAGCGGATAGACGAGCAGCCGATACTCGTCGATCAGGTCATGAGGCAAGAGAGACCGAATCAATCCAGGACTTCCGTGGATCACGATATCCCGGCCGGGCTGCTGCTTCAGCTTGGCCACTTCGCGGACAACGTCGCCGCGAATCAGGTGCGAGTTGTTCCAATTCAGCTTCTTCAGGGTCGACGAGACGACATACTTCGGCATGCTGTTGAACCGATCCGCGAAACCATCGGGGTCCTTCCTCCCGGGCCAGGCGGCCGCGAACCCTTCATAAGTCACCCGCCCTAGGAGGAGCGCGTCGGTCGCGAACGTTTCGTCTAGCTTGAATTTCTGGATCTCGTCGTTCCAGAATGGGAAGGACCACTTCTCCGGCGACTCAACGACCCCGTCCAACGAGACGAAGAACGTGGCTGCAAGACGGCGACTCGGATGGGCAGGCACGACCGCATCACCTCGTTGGCCGACCCGAACCGCGAGGACAGCATAAGCCTTCAGCGCGAAAGCGGCAGGAGGGAGGCATCCGCGTGGCGTGACGCGATGCACGCCGGCGGGGTCCCGGCTTTGACTCCCGCAGCCTGCCCGACAGTGTTCCAAACACGAATCGAAACGCTGATATATCCCGCGTCCTCTCGGTGGTCTCAGCAGTGGTTTGACGGCCAAAGCGGCGGGGATACACCCGGTCCCATCCCGAACCCGGAAGTTAAGCCCGCCCACGTTCCCTGCGGTAGTGCGGTGCGCGAGCCCGCGCGAAGCCTGCCCTCCTTTGAGGAGGGCTTGGGCCGACGACCTAGGTACGCTAGCCGTCCATCCTTGTGGTGGACGACGAAACGTGCCGTTCTAACGGCCGTTGGTCCTTGGAACGCTGTCAGCCACTCTCTATTCCTTTTCGCGGCGTTTCGCGCGGAACTTCAGTCCGACGATAATCAAGGGGACCGCGAGCACGAAGATCATGTCAGAGAGCTCCGGAATCGCGACCGTTGCGGAGGAGCTGCTGCCAATCAGCGCGTACCCGCCCGGAGTCGTGTAGTTCAGGAACGCCCAGTTTATGAGCTGCGAGCCGGTGAAGCTCGCGTTCACCCGCGCCGTCATCGTGAGACTGTGGGCCCCAGGGGTCACACTCGTGAAGTTCCAGTAGAACGTGCGGCCGTTCGTCCAGGTTGGCGCGGGGCTCGCTCCGACGTAGTCGAAGCCGTTTGGAAGCGAGTCCTTGATCGTCACCGTCCCGGCCGCGACGGACCCTGTGTTGTTGTAGTATAGAGTGAAGGTCACGAGATCGCCGGCCCTCGCGTTCGTCGGGCTTGCGGTCTTCACAATCGTAATCACCGGACGCGACACGGTCGTGTTCGCCCACCCCAGACTCCGCGGGAGCGAGCGACCGAGTTGGTCCGCGTAGTCCAAGGTGACCGTGTTCCGGAGGACCTGCCCGTCCGTCGTCGCCGCCGTCACCTGCGCGGTCACGGTGAACGAATGCGCACCCGGGAGGATGCTCGTGAAGACCCAGCCATATCGCGAACCCGAGACGCTGTTGTACGGCACACTCGAGGACGTGTACACGGCCCCGCTGGGCAGCGTGTCGTTCACCCAGACCGTCTTCGCCATGCCCGTGTTCGTGTTGTTGTAGTACAGGGAATACGTGATGAAGTCCCCGGGCACCGCAGCCGTGCGGCTCGCGGTCTTCGCCACCGCGATCGTCGGGCGGTGTCGATCGTTCCCTTGGCTGGGAGACGGAAGGAGAGAGACGTAGAAGTCCGTCGCATCGTTGTTCGTGTCCATCGGCAAGCCGGTAATCGGATCCTTGAACCGGGCCCACGACTGGCCATTGCCGACATTCGACGTATACGTCGTAGCATCGATCACGGTCGTGCCTTGGAGCAGCTCGAGCTGCCCATTCCCGTTCGGGAGGGAGTTGCCCGGTAGCCCGACGGAGAGGTATTCCGAACCGGACCCCCACGCGCCGAGAACTTCGGTCGTGAACGTGAAGACGGTGACCAGCTTGTTTCCGCGGATGATCGCGAGGGTCCAGCCATTCAACGACACGGCAGCCGCGGTCGGATTCGCAAGCTCCACCCATTCCGGGTTCGGTTGGGGTGCGAGTTCGTTGATCACGACGTTCGTCGCCGCCTGCGCACCAACGGGGAACCGCGACACCGCGGCATCCGGCAATGCGACATCATATCCGAGCCTCCAGTCCGAAGCGAAGTAGGCGACCCGGTATCCGGCGGTCAGATTGAGGGCCGTCGCGTTCACGGCGAACTCCATCCGGTGTGCGTCCAACGCCACGGCAATCGGCCGCACAAGGGTCCACGGATTCGCTTGTCCGGGTGCGAACGCGTAAAGACCACTCGAGTTCACGACCCCGTTCCGCCCGATGACGGCGATGGCATAGTCGAATCCGTAGAGGCGGCCTTGGACGTCCGACGGCAGCCCTGTCGAAGTCGAGTTGTCGGAGTCGATGTACGCATAGACAACGTCGACGCCCTCCTGCGGGGTCGCGCCGATCGGACAGATGTAGCGAGACACCTGTCGTCCCGCGTACGGCGGGGGATACCACGCCGGAATCGTGGTGTTGAGCCAACAATCCGGGCCGTTGGGGGAGTCGATGATCCCGTCTCCATCGACATCGCCTCCGGTCCGGTTGTCCGTGACGTTGTCGTTGTTGAAATCGAACGTGAGGTTGGGACCCAGCGTGTTCTCGACCGCGTCCGGGACCGTGTCGAGGTCCGTATCAAGCGGGACCGGATTCGTTCGGGTCCGGGTCGTCGGGATATCCTGGCCGCCGAGGAGCCGACCGTCCACCCGGACGTACCCGGTGAAGTTAGCCCCGACATCGACCGCGGTCGCGAGGAGGTCGACATTTGCATCGTATTGGGGCGCCCCGCTCCGGTTCGTCACGTCGCCGAGCATGTCTTGCCCGTATGGCCGACCGCGCCAGTCCCCGAAGGCGCCGTCGACCCGCAGGGTGGGGGGAGCTGCGCCCACATAGACGAGCCCCGTCTCCGGCGGCAGGAAACTCGCGCTCCCGTTCGACGCGATCCCGGCTACCTTCAGGCCGAAGGTCGCGGTCGGCGTCAGGTTCCCCCACGCCGCTTCGACCCATAGGACGGCGGGTGTCGCCAGATCGAGATTGATCGGGAACGTCGCGGTGTTTCCTACCATGGACGCCGTCGCGAGACGCACGTCGGCCGGGTCGAGAGCCCCGCTTCCATCGTCGCGGTACAACGAGACGTTGACCGAGTCCGCGGACGTCCCGAGGCGGGTTACGTTCAGCGCGGTCAGGTGGGGCACGCCGCCCATCGGGCTCAGGGTGATCCGAAGCACGGTCGCGTTCGGGCCCACAACGATGTCCGGTGCGACGGTCTGCTGGCCGATGACCACGGTCGGGATCGTCGGTTGCACAGACCCGTCTGCGGGGTCCTGATCGCCGAAGTTGTCGGCCGCGTACACGAGGACTCGGGTCGCCGCGGGCTGCTTCACGGTCGTCCGGAGTTCGATCTGCTGCCCGTTGAACGCTGCATCCGCCGAACCGCCGGGAATGAACCGGTTCCAGTCGTTCGAGCGGGGCGTCGTCGATTCGTCGAAGAGGTAACTGGTCACGTGGTCTTGCAGTCCACGGTAATCTCGCCATCCGGTGATCTCGACCAGCGCATCCGCTCCGAGATCGCCGACCGGGTAGCCGGTCAGGCGGTTGTTGTCCTCATCGAGGAACACGAAGATGCTGTCGGTCTCGTTCGTGCGGGCTCCTTGGAACAGGAGTCCCTGCACCCGCGCGTACGCGAAGAGGTCCTGCCCCTGCGAAGCCACCTTGATCGAAACGAGGTTCACATCCGGATTCTGGACCTGGTCCGTCACGGCGTCCGCGTATGCGGGGAACTTCGCCCAGTCGCTGAAGTCCCCGTCGATCTGGACGAACGGGGATGGACCGGTCGGCGAGGGGGACAGCATGCTCGCGAGGATCGGGACGATCAGAAGGAGCGCGACGACCGCCGCGATCCCGATGAGAGAGCGGGACCAGTGGGGCTGGACCGGAATTCGAAGCCCGGGACGCCCGCGAGCTCCGTTCGTGAAGCCGTTCCCGTTGACGAGGCCGTTCGTCGCCCCTTTCCCAAACGTCAGGCCGTTCACGGCACCGGTCGTCAGGCCGTTCACCCGGCCCTCGCGGAGTCCGTTCACTCGTCCGTTCGTCCGGCCGTTGGTTCGCCCATTCGTCCGGCCGTTCGTCCGCCCGCCCCGGGTCCCGTTCACCTGCCCGTTGACCCGGCCGTTCACGCGACCGGTGCCTGCGGGACCGGAGGTTGTCAAGCCGCTCGAGCGCAAGCCGGAGACTGCGGCCTGAAGAGAGCGGCCCTCCGCGCGCTCGAGTGAAGCGGCACGTTCGAAACACTCACGGGCCTCCCCGGAGCGCCCGAGGCGATCCAGGATCTCCCCCTTCGTACGCCACGCAACGGCGAGGGACGGGTCCGCGCGGAGCAGGGATTCGTAGTGGTCGAGGGCTTCGACGAGGCGGGTGTCGACCGTTGCCGGCGCCGCCGTCGCGGCGGGTTGGCGCCACCGGGGCGGCAGGACGGGCGAATCCGCCGTTGCATGGAGGATGTTTTGGACCTCAACCCGATACTGATCCTCCTTCGCTGGGTTCAGGTCCGCGGCCTTGGAGAGGGACTCGAGAGCTTCGTCCCGTCGGCCCAGTTTCTCCAGGATCTTGGCCCGGCTCGACCACGCCCGCTCGAGCGACGCATCGGTCTCGAGGAGCCGGTCGAAATGTTCGAGTTCCTCTTGGAGCCGGTCCGTCTCCGAAACCGGGACGCCTGCCTCGGCCATCCGCTGCCAGCGGCTCAGGAAGTCTTTCACGACCCCTTTCCCGCCGACGCCCGCGGGTTGCGGGACGGTCGGAGACACGGCCGTGCCGCAGATCGCGCAATCCGCCTCATCCGAGAAGAGGTACGCCCCGCAGTGGGCGCAGAAGGGTGCGCCCTCCTCGAGACTCCCCGCGAAACCCGGGAGCAGCGCAAGCTCGCTCGGCGCGTATTGGCGGCCACACATCCCGCACTTCGTCGCCCCCTTCCCCATCGCGGCGCCGCACGTGAGGCAGAGCCGGGCCGGCGGGCCGTCCTCGTCCAAGAATTCCTCGAGCTCCTCGGAGAGGTCGGCCTCAGCGGATCCGGCGAACTCAACGCCGCAGGACGGGCATGCTGTCGCGCCGGTCCCTACGAACGAGCCGCATTCCGGGCACAGGAAGAGTTCGTCCGAGGCCTTGGGCGGGGTCGTGCCGTGCAGAACTCCAAGCAAGGCGTCGACGTCCGCCGACCCCAGGACCACGAGAGACGCGAGTTCCTCGCGGGTGGCGGCCTCCAGCCGTTCGTAGGTCGGGAACCGCTCCGCGACCTTGCGCGCCTTCTCCTCGGTGAAACCGGGGAGGCCGAGCAGCCACTCAAGATAGCTCTGGTCCATCGTGGAGAGCGGGTTCGTCTCCGGCTTAAAGCGACTTATAACGCTTCTATCACGATGTCTATCCAGTCCGTTAACATGTGGCGCTCACTCGGCGCGCTGCCACACGGTCCCGTACGGATCCAACGAGAGATCGAGGAGGACCCGCTGGGTGCCCATCCCGAATCGAACGAGGAGGGTGGTCTCGTCCCGGCGAAGCAGTTCCGGCGAAAGACCTTCCGCCGCGAGCCGACGGACCAACGCCTCCCCGAACGCATCCGCCCGAACGCGGTTCGCCTCGCGCTTTTGGGCGAGCACGTCCGTCGGACGGACGCGCCGGTGCCGACCGTCTTCGAGGAGCTTCACGAGTCCGAACTCGGTGAGCTCGGACGCGATCTTGCTAATCGACTGCCGCGTCAGCCCGACTCGAGCCGCAAGATCCTGAAACGAGATTCCCGGGGCCTCGAATGTCGCCGCGAGAACGGCGGCGCGTCCCGGGGCCGCGAGGGTGGCGAAGAGCGCCGCGTCCTCCGGGTCGATGAGACCGGCCGGGAACATGCGCGTCCGGTCGGCATCGACGTACCGGTGCTCCAAGAGATTCCAGACATGCCACCGCACCGTCGCCTGCGACATGCGGAGTTGTCGCCCCATGTCCCCGATCCGGGCGCAGGGCCGGAGGCAGAGGTATCGGAACACTTGACGGCGTCGCGCGTTCGCGAGGGTCCGACCCTCGGCTGCCAAATCGACATCGAAGCCTTCGAGCGACACCGCCCGTTGGAGGGCGCGCCCGATGCCGCGGGCCATCTCACGCCCCCTGGTACTCCTGGAGGATCAACTCAAGGACCTGTTCCGGCTTCAACGTGCGGAAGTCCTCGTCCGTGAGGCCGTCGAGCGACTTCTCGAGCGCATCTCGCACGTTCTTTGGGATCGAACGGGTGAGGAGGAGCTGCCGGAGTTGCGACGGTGCTTTCGCGGTCGTAGGCTTTCGGCTATCGACCCCATCGATCACAATCCCGAGGCCGCGGAGAATTTGAAACGGGTGGGACGTCGGGCTGTGTCGGCTGTTGCGGCATTTCACGATGTTCAGGAGCCGCGAGGGATTCGCCTGGTCGCTGTTGTATTTCAGATGGACGACGCAGTCCGCGAGGTACATCGGGATGACGGTCTCCGGTCCCGCGAGATCCCCGGGGCCGTGCTCCTCGAGGGTACAGAGGACGGTCCCGACCTTTCGGGTCTGCTTGAACATGTAGCCGATCAAGTCCCGCTGTTCGTACAGGTCTTTCGTGGACCAGAGCACGGGTGTGAGCGGGTCGACCACGATGCGGGCATTGCTCCCTTTCCAGTCCGCGACGAACGCGGGGAGCTCCTTCCGGATGAAGTTCGAGAATTCTCGGCCCGACGCGTCGATGAACACGAGCAGCTCGTCGGCCAGATAGTCGAGGATGTCGGACCATCCCATCTCCACCGCCTCGCGGATGATCTGCTCCTTGTTCTCGTCGAGGGACACGAAGACGCCTTCCTGGCCGTCCTGGAGCCCCCGGCGGATGAACTGGGTTGCGAGGGTCGTCTTGCCCGCGCCGGACCGGCCGATCACGACGGTCGTGCTGTTCTCATTCACGCCGCCGTCCAAGAGCGGGTTGAGACCGTAGATCCCGCTCCGAATCTTGCGCACACGATTTCATCCGGGCGGGGGCACTAAATACGTGCGCCCTGAAAATCAGGCACGAAACCGAATGGGGTCAGGCGAGGACCGGCTGGAGCCGCCGGACGAAATCGTCGACCATCTTCCGGCTGATCCCGTAGCCCAGGACGCCGTTCAGGCGATCCACGACCTTGCCGTCGTGAAACAAGGCGAGCGTCGGGACGACATCGACCGCGTAGTCGTCCCAGAGCGGGTTGTCCTCGTCGTCGAGGTACACGGCGGCGAAGCGCCACGGGTGCGAGGCGGCGAGCCGCTCGAACTCCTGTTTGAACCGCCGGCAGAACGGGCACCACGTGGCCCAAAACATGACGACGGTCGGCTCGTCCGACTCAACGACCGTCTTCTGGAACGCCGCCGGATCTTTCACCTCGAGCATCGCGTTGCCCATGAGGTCATCCGAGGGCGATAAAGCTTCACGCGTGGAATTTCGCGCGTCCGCATGCGGGCGCACGGAAAGACATATACGAGCCTCGCCGGATGGGGCCGGCCGCTTCCTTCTTGAAGGGATGGAATGGGTTCACCCGTCGCATCGGAAGAGGTCCGTGCCTACTTCGCCGGCCTGCTGAAACAGGTCGAGGCGACCTATGCGGTCGCACGCGCAGCACGCCGCCGAGGGTTCGATCCCGAACTGGACGTGGAAATTCCCCTCACGGACGACCTAGCCTCCCGCGTAGAGCGCCTCCTGGAACACTACGAGGTCGAAGGCGTCGCGCGCCGGATCCGCGAGCTCGCGAAGACCCACGACCGGGAGGAGCTCGCAATCTTAGTCGCGAAGGAGATGGCGTTGCGGCCCGCCTCGAACAAGGAGAAGGCGGTCGAACGGGCGGTCCGGGTGGGCCTCGCGATCCTGACGGAAGGGATCCTCGTCGCGCCGCTCGAGGGACTCGCGGGCGTGAAAATCAAACGAAACCGGGACGGCACGACGTACGTCGACCTGTCGTACGCGGGCCCGATTCGGTCCGCCGGAGGGACGGGTCAGGCCCTGAGCGTCCTGATTGCCGACATCGTGCGCCGGGAACTCGGGATCGGCTCGTATCAGCCCGCTCGGGAGGAAGTCGAGCGATTCAAGGAGGAGATCCCGCTCTACCGCCAAATCCAGCATCTCCAGTACGCCCCGTCCAACGAGGAAATCTCGCTCATCGTCTCGAACTGCCCGGTCGCGATCAACGGCGAGGGCACCGAGGAGGCGGAGATCAGCGGCTTCCGGGACCTGCCTCGCGTCGAGACGAACCGGATCCGCGGAGGCGCCTGCCTTGTGATCGCGGACGGCATGTGCCTGAAGGCGCCGAAGATCCAGAAACACGTGAAGAAACTGGGGATCGACGGGTGGGAGTTCATCGACGCGTATCTCCAGGAGAAAGCGGTGCGCCCCGAGGAGACGAAGGACGAAGCCGGCGTGGAGCCGAGCGAGGTGTTCATCCAGAACATCGTCGCGGGGCGGCCGGTCCTCTGCCATCCAAGCCGGCCCGGCGGCCTCCGGCTCCGGTACGGACGGACACGGGCGACGGGGCTCGCGGCGGTTGCCCTGCATCCCGCGACGATGCACATCCTCGACGACTTCATCGCGGTAGGCACCCAGATCAAGACCGAGCGGCCCGGGAAGGCGGGCGCGGTGACCCCGTGCGACCGAATCGAAGGACCGCTCGTCGTCCTCGACACGGGTGACTTTGTCGAGATCTCGGACGCCGCGACCGCACGGCGGGTCGCGGGCCACGTCCGCGTCATCGCGGATCTCGGCGAAATCCTGGTCCCGTTCGGAGAGTTCTTGGAGAACAACCATGTCCTGATGCCCGGGGCGTTCAGCCTCGAGTGGTACGGCGCCCTGCTGCGCGAGAAACTCGCGCGGTTGCCCGAGAACTGGGAGACGGTCGACGCCCCGCAGGCAATCGCTTGGTCCCGGGAGTTCGGGCTGCCTCTTCATCCACGGTACAATCTGTTCTTCCATGACCTGACCGTCGAAGAACTCAAGCGGCTCCGCGACCTGACGGCGGCCCACGGCCGCATCGCCGACGGCCGGCTCATCCTCCCCGGTGACGAGGAACCGCGAGAGCTGCTTATGCGCCTCGGGGTGCCGTACCACGTGGCAGATAAGGAAATCGTGGTAGAGCGGCACACGGAAATTCTCCTCGCGACCCTCGGAATCGAATCCGAAGGACCTTCGCTGACGATGAGCCCGGCACCCGTGGCGGCGGATCCCCTCGTGTTCGTCTCCCAGCTGGCTGGGTTCCCCGTGAAGGCACGGGGCCCGACCCGGATCGGGGCTCGGATGGCGCGACCCGAGAAATCCGCACCCCGCAAGATGCAACCTGCCCCGCATTCCCTGTTCCCGATCGGCCACGAGGGCGGCCCGCAGCGGCTCCTCGTACAGGCGGCCGCAAAGGAGACGATCGAAGCGGAAGTCGGCCTGCGCATTTGCAGTTCGTGCGGGAAACGCTGGTTCCTCCCGAAATGCTCGTGCGGCGGTCACACACTTTCTCGGAACGGTCCGGCGCGCCAACACATTCCCCTCGCGGAGGTCCTGCGGACGGCCCTCGATCGAGTCGGCGAGCCAAAACCGCCGGACATCAAGGCGGTCCAAGGGATGATCTCGAAGACGAAGACGCCGGAGCCGCTCGAGAAAGGCATCTTGCGGGCAAAGCACGACATCTACGTCTTCAAGGACGGCACCACCCGGTTCGACATGACGAACCTCCCTCTGACGCACTTCACGCCAAAGGAGGCGGGCATCTCCGTCGAGGCGGCGCGTCGGCTCGGCTACACGAAGGACCGCACCGGACAGCCCCTGGAACGGGCCGACCAAATCCTCGAACTCCGTCCCCAAGACATCCTCGTCGCGAGGTCCGGCGGCGAGTATCTCGTCCGGGTCGCGGCCTTCCTGGACGATCTGCTGGAGCGGCTGTACGGCCTCGAGCGGTTCTACGACGCGAAAGCACCCGAAGACCTCCTCGGCCACCTCGTCGTCACGCTGGCGCCCCACACGAGCGGCGGCGTCCTCGCGCGAATCGTCGGGTTTACAGACGCGAAGGCATGCTTCGCGCATCCCTACCTGATCGCGGCCCGCCGACGGAACTGCGACGGAGACGAAGACTCCGTGATCCTGCTGCTCGACTCCCTCATCAACTTCTCCCGCGCCTTCCTTCCGGACAAGCGGGGCGGGCTCATGGACGCGCCCCTCGTCCTCACCACGCGCATCGATCCGAACGAGATCGACAAGGAGGCACACAACATCGACGTCCTAGCGACGTACCCGTTGCGACTGTACGAGGCCGCGGAACGGTTCGCCCATCCGAAGGAAGTGGAACCGCTCATCGACACGGTCAGCAAACGGATCGGGAGCGTCCTCCAGTACGAGGGGTTCGCGTACACCCACGAGACGTCGGACGTCGCGCAAGGCCCCCTCGCCTCCGCGTACGGCGAGGGATCGATGGCGGAGAAGATCGACAAGCAACTCGAACTCGCGCTCCGCATCCGGGCCGTGGACCCGAACGACGTTGTAGCCCGGA
>Ga0209761_1002487_pt1 | contig 12100 bp, 13 predicted proteins | sample GraSoi013_1_40cm_4_FD_185818 | JGI IMG/M metagenome (GOLD analysis project Ga0209761, IMG submission 185818) | Grasslands soil microbial communities from the Angelo Coastal Reserve, California, USA - Sample 09_25_2013_1_40cm (SPAdes) (version 2) | ecosystem: Environmental > Terrestrial > Soil >... | reverse complement strand
ACCTCATTGCCGCGTCGCTAATCGTTGGGAACTTCGCCATGCTGGCCGTGCCAGATCTGCGGCGACCGGCCCCCGCGGGAGAGATCGCCAAGGGATGAACGCAGCATCGAACGCAATCCATCGCATAGGCGTGATCGGCCTGGGCCGAATGGGTCTGCCCATGGCGCGCCATCTTCTGCACGCCGGGTTTGAGGTCGCAGGATTCGATCTGGATCCGGCGCGCGGAGCGTTATTAGCCGAAGGCGGCGGGATCGCAGCAGCGTCAGCCCGGGAAGTCGCATCGTACAGCCAGGCCGTCCTCGTCATGGTCGCCGATGACGCCCAGGTGAAGTCGGTCACACTGGAACCCGTGGGCGTCCTGACCGGTCTGCAACCTGGCGGAGTGGTGATCATCGCCAGCACCGTGAAACCCTCTACCTGCCGGGACGTCGCCGCCGCGGCCGCATCTCGCGGCGTCGGCGTGCTGGATGCGCCGGTGGCCAAAGGACAACGCAGCGCCGAAGCCGGCGACCTGACGGTGTTCGTCGGCGGCGAGCCGGCCCTCTTCCAACGGTGCCAGCCGATCCTGCGGGCGTTCGGTCAGGAGATCATTCATATCGACACCCAGGTCGGCGCGGGGCAGATTGCCAAACTGGCCAACAACCTCATCCTGTGGGCCGGCGTGGCGGGCGTTCACGAAGCCCTGGCGCTGGCAGAGCGGCTGGGCGTTTCCCCTGCGCGGCTGCGCTCCGCGTTGCGGCACGGCAGCGCCGACAGTTACGCGCTGCGAGAACTCCACCTCATCAACCTGACCTGGCCGGACAAAGATCTTGCCCAAGCCGTGGAGATCGCATTTGAAGCAGGCGCCGAGGCGCCGCTGGCGAACTGGCTCCGCACCCTGATGCGAACGTTGACCCGCGAAGAGCTGCGCCGGCTGAGTGGCACGCAGCCAAAAGAATAGCAGTGAGACCTTCCACTCTTTCCTCTCCCCCTTGAGGGGGGAGAGCGTGGGGTGAGGGGTGCTTTCTACGTAGGCTGACCGGAGGTTTGCTATGAGCGACGGCCAAGACGTCCAGGCGGTCGATCGGGTGGCGGCCACATCAGGCCGTTCCAGGGCCGCGTACGGCTCAGACATCATTGTCGACCTGATGAAAGCGTACGAGATCGAGTATGCTGCGCTCAACCCGGGGGCCACATTTCGCGGGCTGCACGACTCCATCGTCAACTACGGCGGCAACACCATGCCGCAGATCATCCTCTGCAACCATGAGGAGATCGCCGTCGCCGTGGCCCAGGGGTATGCGAAGGCCAAGAACCGTCCCATGGCGGCCATCGTGCACAATGTGGTCGGGCTGCTGCATGCGGCGATGGCGATCTATACGGCGTGGCTCGACCGCACACCCCTACTGGTCATGGGCGGGACCGGGCCCATGGCCGTCGAGACGCGCCGGCCGTGGATCGACTGGATTCACACCGCCCTGGTACAGGGCAACGCCATCCGGGATTACGTGAAGTGGGACGACCAACCGGCTAGCCTGCAGGGGATCGTGGAATCGTTCATCCGCGGGTACCGCATCGCGACAACTGAACCGCAGGGACCGATCTACCTCTGCTGGGACGCGGCGCTGCAAGAGCAGCGTCTGGACTCCCCCGTGGCAATCCCAGACATCAACCGTTACGCCCCGCCCTCTGTAGCGCAGGCTGATCCATCGACGCTAACCAAGGCGGCGCGCTGGTTAATCGAGTCAGCGAACCCTGTCATCCTGGCCGATTATGTGGGGCGCACTCCGGAGGCCGTTCCATTGCTGGTGCGGCTGGCGGAAAGCCTCGCCATTCCCGTCATCGATCTGGGCAGCCGTCTCAACTTTCCGAACACGCACCCGCTGGACCTGGCCGGGGCGGAGGCGGAGTTGCTCCCCAACGCCGACGTGGTCCTGGCGCTGGATGTCTTTGACATCGAGAAGGCGATCTCGACAGTAGACCGGACGGCCCGCATCCCCCGCTCGCAGCTCAAATCCGGCGCGCGGTTAATTCATATCTCTTTCAATGACTTCATGGTCCGCAGCTGGGCACAGGAGTACGGCCGGCTGCAACCCATCGACCTCCCCATCGCTGCCGATACTTCGCTCGCTATCCCGGCCCTCACCGATCTGTGCCGCAGTGCGGTCGAGGCGGACGGCGCGCTGCGGACACGCGTCGACCGCAGGCGCAAATCGCTTGAGCAGATGCACCGCGCGCTGCGGGACACGTGGCGGGCGGCAGCAGACCGCGCCGGCAACGAGAAGCCCATCGCGCTGGCGAGGCTGGCCAGCGACCTGTGGGATGTCGTCAAGAACGAAGACTGGGTGTTGGTCAACCGGAGCCTGCGCGGCTGGACCCGCCGGCTGTGGAGCTGGACGACCACGAAGCCCTACGTCGGCGCGCACATGGGCGGCGGCGTCGGGTATGGCATCGGCCACTCCGTCGGCGCCGCGCTCGCGCTAGGCAAGACGCAGCTGTGCATCGACATCCAGCCCGACGGCGACCTGCTGTACACCCCGAGCGCGCTGTGGACCGCCGCGCACCACCGCATCCCGCTGCTCATCGTCATGTACAACAACCGGTCATATTTCAACGACGAAGAGCATCAGATCCTCATGGCCAAAGCCCGCAACCGCCCGGTCGAAAACGCTCACATCGGTCAGCGCATGGACAATCCGCCGGTCGACTTCGCCAGCATGGCCAAGTCCTTTGGGATCGAAGCGTGGGGACCGATCGAAGAACCTGGCGAGATCCGACCGGCGCTAGAGCGTGCCATGCGCTACGTCCTGAAGGAACGCAAGCCTGCTCTGGTCGATGTGATCACCCAATTCCGTTAGGAGCGTCACGATGAGAGTCACGATGCTCCTGGCAGACGCTGCTCAAGCCATCAACGGGAAGTTGTACATCTTAGGCGGCGGGTGGTCCATCATCGGGCCGGACCCGGTCCCTTCCGCGATCGCGATCAAGATCGAGGTGCCATGGGATGAAGCCAATAAGCGCCATAAGCTGAAACTGGAACTCGTGGATGCGGATGGCAGGCCAGTGACAGTCCCCACGCCGACAGGCGAAAAACCGGTTCAGTTGGAAGGCGACTTCGAAGTGGGTCGTCCGCCTGGCCTGAAACCGGGAACTCCCTTGGATATGGCGATGGCGCTCAATGTTGGACCGTTTCCGTTCAAGCCCGACAGCCGTCTGATTTGGCGACTATCCATCGACGGACACACACAAGACGATTGGCAACTTGCGTTCACGACCCGACAGGCACAGCTCAGACCTCCTTCCGGTTAGCCCAGGTTCCGAGACTTCATCGTTGCGCGGCGCTCGAGAATAGGAGAAAGCGAGATGTTTCTTAGTCTGGACTTCCTGTATGTGCCGAGCAGGCCTCCTGGTCCGGTCGTCGCTTACTATACCGAGGTGCTCGGCGGAACGCTTATGTTCCGCATCAAAGACATGGGGACGGAAGTCGCCGCGGTCAAGTTGAGCGAAACCGGTCCCCTGGTACTGCTCGCCGAGCACTTGGAAGGCAGCCTGCCCATTCTCATCTATCGCGTGGAGAATCTTCAGAAGGCGATGGGCGAGATGGAGTGCAGGCAGTGGAAGCGCGGCGAGGTATTCGAGATCCCGCAGGGCCCATGCTGCACCTTCACCGCGGAGGGCGGCCAGCGTCTCGCGATTTACGAGCTTACGCGTCCAGGGGTGATCGAGCACTTCATGGGTCGCCTCGATCCATAGGAAGGTCTTGACCTCAAATTCTATCTAGATTACGCACCGTCCGCTCATTCACCACATTCCCGGTGTTGAGCGTGGTCTTCGGCTCAAAGAGCACGACGTGTACCTCGTCCGTTAGGGCCAGGGGACAGTGTTCGACGCCGCGGGGCACGATGACGAACTCGCCCGGACCCAGGTCCCGGTTCCCGTCGCGCAACTGCATCCGCAGCCTTCCTTCGACGACAAGAAACAACTCGTCTTCCCTTTCGTGGTGGTGCCAAACAAACTCTCCCCGGAGCTTCACCACCTTCACGTATGTCTCATTTAACTCGCCCACAATTTTCGGCGACCAGTACTCCTGAACGCGCCGCAACTTCTCCCTTAGCTTCACGACTTCCATTGTTGCTCTCCGTACAGGACTCGGTAATTGAGACCCTCAGTCCTCTTCCGGGACTCTGCAATCATCACCGCACTATTGTCAACGTCTACGACGCGGCCCTTGCCCCCTACCAGGCTCGCCATGACCCTCACATCGTCGCCGGTTCCGCAGCCTACATCCAGGACGTGATCACCGTCCTGCAGCGCGAGGAAGCTGAGAACTTGGCGCTTGTACGCTTGCGCCTCGTTTGTACTGGTAACGGTATCCAGGTAGTCAATAGTTCCCCCGGGGTCCTTATCGACTCCAGTCCAACGAGAACTAAATCGCTCAGCCCCCATCTCGGTTCCACTCCCGCGACCAGAATTTTGCGCTGATGCTATCGCATCCGCGGAGACTTTCTTTACTTAGTTTCCAGTACCTGGCACCGGGAATGACTCAGTTGAGTCATCTCAAAATGACTCGATCTGCCCAGGGGGCAAGAAGGAATTCGCCGGTGCCTGGCACCGACGAGTGGCACAGTCCCCCTACTGCCCTCTGCCCGGGGGCGTCAACGGCGGTACTGTTCGCCCGCGCGCCGAGTCTTTGATGAGCGCGGCCAACCGCTTGCGCCTGGTCTCTTCCCTCTTCGCGCTGATGACCCACCAGATAGCGGTCTTCCGGTACCAGGGCGCTTGGGCCTGGAAGAAGCGCCAGGCTCGCTTGTTGGCGCGGAACTGGCCCTCGAACGAGGCGCCAAGTTTGGCCGTGTTCCTTTGCTCGTAAGAGTACACTCCAGTCCTTTTGCGCTCCTGGAACACTTTAAGCCCCGCAGCGCGCATCAGCCCCAGACGTGTGAGTTCCCTCACGCGTTTGACGTTCACGGTACTCCATATGCTGCCAGGTTGCCGCGGCGTAAACCTGATCGCATAGCTCCTGCCGTCGATGCGCCTGCGAATGCCATCGATCCAGCCATAACTCAGCGCCGTGTCGACCGATTCCGGCCACGTCAGGCTCGGTTTACCCGAGGCCCTCTTGTAGAATCCAACCCAGAGCTCGCTGGCTTTTTGGTGATGCTTCTCAAGCCATCCACGGAATTCCGATGAATTCGCAAAGAAACGGGGGGGCATGCGTAGAGTCGCCTAACCGGCTGAATCAGGCGTCGGGTCTCCGCACGGCTCCGATCAGCCTTTTGGGCGCGACGGTCAGGTAAGCGTCTTCGATCGCTGCGGCGATCTTGTCCCAGCTGAGACGCCGATCGAGGCGAACACCGATCCAGCCTAAATGTCCCACATAGGGCGGGACAAAGTAATGCCTGGGAGAGGCGCTGACAAGCATCTGCTGAATCTCTCGCTGCGCGGCACACCAGAGCGCAAGCCGCCCGTCACCGTGATGGTTGTTCATGTACATGACGAATGCCCGCTTGCCGCGGATGAAGAACGCCGGCGAGCCGTGGCTGGGTCGTTCACTGGTCTCCGGGAAGGAGAGGCAGACCTTTCGAATACGGGCAATAAGACTCCGGCGTGAAGTGCCTTTCACACGCGTCAATGAAAAACGAGGCTCTTCACGACGACGGGCACGACGTCCTGGGCAGGGAGGCGGCGGCCGATATCGATGTAGTCGAACTCGCGCAGTTGCACCTGGTCGATGCACACCAGGCTGCCGCCGACTTTGAACTCCTGCTGCAGCAACGCACCCACGATTCCGGCAATGTCGGCGTCGACCACCACCAGCAGCGGCCGGCCGTCCCGCACTGCCGGCACGGCTTCGACAATCCCCTGACACAGCGCGCGCAGCGAGTGGTAGTCGGCGCCGTGGCGCCACTGCACGGCCAGCGCGAACCGGCTGTCACCATCGTCGCCGAGATCGAGCCGGATCAGCGCCTGCCGTACGGCAGCGGAGACATGTCCGGCCGACGGCTCGTCAACACTGCCGATGGCGGCCACCGGCACGTTGCGCAAAGGCAGGTGGTCTGGATGGGAGAGGTAGATCGTGTCGCCGCTCAGTTGCACAACATACTGCGAGGCCCCGATGCAGGTGGCGCGGATCGCTTCGCGAGGCTCTAGCAACTGGAGACCCAGCCCTTCGGCCCCCCGCCGGACCGCCGCGGCCAGGCGCGGACCGAGGTCACCGAATTCTCGTTTCTCACGTCCGTAGATGTACTCCGCCACGCCGCCTGAGAACACGATGCGGCCGAATGGCCCTCGGGACCGCAGCACCGGCGTAATCCACAACCCCATCTCGCCCTCGTGCAACGTGCCGCCGATGATATCGAGGATCAGCCTGCCCATCGCGTTGGCCAAGCCGTCCAGGAGGTTGCCGGCGACGCGAGCACCAAGTCCAGGAACATCAACTCCAGCCGACTGGGCCAGCCGCCGGCCGGCGTCTTCCAATCGAACCACGCTCGCATCTTTGTCCCAGGCCAGCAGTCTCGCGCCCAGATGCACCGCGGCGGTCTCCCGGACCTCTCCCCGCTGGCAGACCGCGAATTTCGTGGTGCCGCCGCCGATATCCACGTTGAGGATGGGGGCATCGGTCGCCTGGGAGAGTTCGACGGCGCCCGACCCATGCGCGGCCAGAAGGCTTTCCAGATTCGGCCCTGCCGTGGCGCAGACGAACTTCCCCCCCTCCTGGCTGAATAACTCAGCGACCGCACGGGCATTCTCCCGCAGCGCCGCCTCGCCGGTCGTGATCACCGCGCCGCCGTCGACGTCCTCCGGCGCAAACCCGGCTGCACCATACGCTTCCGCGATAAACTGACCCAGGGCCGGCGCGTCGATCTCCCCGGAAGGAGCGAATGGAGTGAAGATGATAGGAGAGCGATTGAGAATCTCGCGTGCTGTCACGACGTAGCGGCTCGACAGCCGCTTGCCCTGCCGCTCCAGCACCAGCCCCGAGAAGACGAGGTGCGAGGTAGACGAGCCAATGTCGATGCCGACGCTCTTGAGCTCGATGCGTTCGCCGACGTAGGCAAAGGTGCCGTCGTCGAGGTGAACGTGGTCTTCGTCGCCTTCGTGCAATAGGACCCCCTCACCCTACCCTCTCCCCCTTACCAGGGGAGCGAGGGAGAAGTAGATTATCTTGCCCGCGCGAATTCGTCCATCTTCACCTGGACGCCATTCGCCTTGCAGCGTTCGACGAAGCGGCGGTGGATCCGAGGATCCTGATCGGCGTATTCGATCTGGTTTCCGCCTTCTTTCGCGTTCTTGTCGATGCCCTGGTGGTCGAAGTACCGTGTGACCTTCCACTTCGTGCTCCCCCACCGGATGGCAAGGTAGCGAGCAGGCGTCGAGCCCGTGTTGAAGTGCTGATGCCACCACAGCCCGGGCGGGACAAACATCGTCCCCGGCTTCCAGGACACTTCGTCGAATGTCTTATGCTGGTCTGTCCACATCAACGAGTAGCCCCGACCTTCTAGGATGACCACGTGGGCGCCTGGGCCGTGACGGTGGGCCTTCTTATAAGTACCGACCTGGAACTCGGAGATATGCGCGACCAGTGCATTGTTGGCCAGCTCGAACTTGACGTGCTTGCCGCCGCCGCCCCGCTCCGCCCAGTCATGTAGTCGCAGACGCGTCACATCGGCGACGAAGTTTGTCTCCCAAATCTTCTGGCTGCTGTCGGGACGGGCGTACAGGGTGCCTGGCTGGCTGAAGTAGTCATCCTCGCCGTTGAAACGGTCGGTGAAGTCCGCAGGGCACGCGAAGATGAACTCGACATTGTGCAGCAGGTTCATCAACAGCGGCGCGGTCGTTACCGCCAGCAGGCGGGCCGGCTCCCGCCCTGACCCATTATGCAGCCGATGGAACGTATTCAGCGGAATCGCAAAGAGGCTGCCAGTCTGCCACTCAAACGACCGGCGCGCGCCGGCGCGGTTCCAGATCTCGGTCGAGCCCCGGCCGCCGACGACGAAGAACACCTCTTCGAACAGGTGCTGCTCTGCTGCCGTGGCGCCTCCCGAGGGAACCTCCAGCACATACGCGCCGTCGGTGTCCTCCGCCCCAGTCAACTGAATGTAGGCGCCTCTGGCATCCAGCCGCGGCCAGGAGGCCACTTCGACGCGCTTCAGGTCGTCCACGGCAAGGCCGCTGATCAGGGGGAGTCCTTCTCGCTCGAGAAAACTCCGGTATGCAGAGCGGCCCCACTCCTGGGGCAGAGGAACGGCCTGCGTCTCCATAGGCACTCCTCCCATCTCTACTGATGAAGTATACAGGAGGTCGGTCCCATCAATCGTAACAATACAGATACATTCACCTGCGATTCTAACTGACAACTACGGGTCTGTCATCGCGAGCCCGAAGGGCGTGGCGATCTCGTTGACCGAGATTGCCACGGGGCTACGCCCCTCGCAATGACAAACCATCCCGCTGGGGGGTGTTCGCGGTGAGGGTCTGGGCGGCCTCGTTGATTATCGTCGCGCTGGTTCTGGTCGCGCTCCTGGTCGTGCCGGGGCAGAGCCAGCAGCCGCTGTTCGCCGGCAAGACGGTCACCATTATCGTTGGGTATAATCCCGGCGGTGGCTACGACCTGGTCGCCCGTCTGATCGCCCGCTATCTTCCGAAGTATCTGCCTGGCAACCCCGCGGTGGTCGTCCAAAATATGCCGGGCGCGAACAGCATCATTGCCGCCAACCATGTCTACACAGTGGCGAAGCCAGACGGCCTCACCATCGCCGCGTTCAACCGGAACCTGATCTTGGGCCAGCTGGTCAAGGCTCCGGGCATCAGGTTTGACATGACGAGGTTTGCGTGGGTGGGCAGCCCGGCCAGCGAAACGACGGTGCTGACCATCCGAAGTGATCTGCCCTACCGCGCGGCGACGGATTTGCTGAAGGCCGATCCGGCGGTTATCGTCGGGGCGACCGGCCCCGGCGCGAGCACCTACGACTTTCCGCTACTGCTGAAGGCCCTGGCCAAGTTTAACCTCCGAATCATCAGCGGCTATCCCAGCAGCGCCGACATCATGCTCGCGGTCGAGCGCAAAGAGGTCGACGGGCGCGCCGGATCGTACTCCTCGACGAAGCCATTCATCGAGCGCGGTCTGGTACGCTCCATCGTGCGCGGCCGCGCCTCGGTGCCGGACATCGCCCAGCTCCCGATGGACGAAGACCTCGTGCCCGACGCGCGCAGCAAGGCGGTGATGCGCCTCCGTTCTGCTCCTGAGATCATCGGACGGCCATTTGTGGCTCCGCCGGGGACTTCCGAAGAATACATCCGGGCCTACTGGGACGCCTTCACGAAGGTGGCGCAGGACAAAGAGTTTCTGGTAGAAGCAGACAAGGCGGGGCTCGAGATTAACTACGTGCGCGGCGATCAAGCCTTAAAGATCTCGCGTGATGTGCTGGGCGCGGCGCCCGACATCGTGAAGGTCTTTACTCAGTTCTTTAGCTTCAACTGACCGTCCCGCCGATGCTCGAGACTTTCCTCCAGGCGTTGTTGGACGTGCTGCGATGGGATGCATTGAGCTTTATGCTGATCGGAGTTGTCGTCGGGTTCTGGGTGGGGTTGCTCCCAGGAATCGGTGGTGCGACAACGCTCGCTCTGATGTTGCCGTTCGTCTACCGCATGGCTCCCGTGCAGGCCTTTGCCTTCCTCCTGGGGATGCACTCGGTCGTCTCCACGACAGGGGAAATCACTTCGATCTTGTTCGGCATCCCAGGTGAGGCGACGACGGTGGCCACGATTCTCGATGGCCATGCCATGGCGAAGAACGGGCAGGCCGGCCGGGCTCTGGGCGCCTCCCTGACAAGCTCCTTGATCGGCGCCGTCGTCGGGGCGGCGGCGTTAGCGCTGGCCATTCCAATCGTGCGACCGCTGGTGTTGACGTTCGGCTCTCCGGAATTTTTCATGCTGGCGATCGTTGGGATCGCGTTCATCGCCTCGTTGAGTGGCCGCGGACCGCGAGGCCTGGTGCGGGGGTTTCTCACCGGATGCCTGGGTCTGCTGTTGGCTGCGGTCGGCCAGGATCCACAGCAAGGCATCCAGCGCTACACGCTGCAGCAGTTGTATCTGTGGAATGGCCTGGATCTGGTTCCGGTGCTGGTCGGCTTCTTTGCCATCCCGGAAATCATCGATCTCGCCGTGCGCGGGACGGCCATCGCGGCGGATGCACCACTGGGACGCCTCAGTCAGGTGCGCGACGGCGTCATCGATGCGTTCCGTCATATCTGGCTGATCATCCGCTGCAGCCTGATTGGGACATACATCGGGATCATTCCGGGCGTCGGAGGGGGCGTCGCCCAGTGGATCGCCTACGCGCACGCGGTGCAAAGCGCGAAGACTCCGGCCGAGCGCGACGGGTTTGGCAAGGGAGACGTGCGGGGCGTCCTGGGTCCGGGAGCGGCCGTCAACTCCAAAGAGGGAGGCGCGCTTATCCCCACCATCGCTTTTGGGGTACCGGGCAGTTCGGCGATGGCCATCCTGCTCGGGGGCTTCTTCGTCGTGGGGCTGGTGCCTGGACCCGATATGCTGACCAAGCATCTGGACGTGACGATGTCGATGGTCTGGACCATCGTGGTCGCCAACATCATCGCGGTGGTTGCCAGTTTCGTCTTTCTCAATCGCCTGGCTCGGCTGACGAACATCCGGGGGGCATTACTGATCCCCTTCCTGGCGCTGCTCACCTTCCTCGGGGCCTACACGAGCAACAACAGCCTGAACGATATCGTCGTGGCGCTGGTCTTCGGAAGTCTCGGCTACTTGATGGTGCGTTACCGGTGGCCGCGCGCGCCGCTGGTCCTTGGTCTCGTGCTCGGCGAGGTGGCCGAGCGGTACCTGTGGATCTCCGTGGCTCGATATGGGTCGGCATGGCTGGCGCGGCCCATCGTCGTACTCCTCATCCTCCTGGTCGTTGGAGTGATCGGCTCATCCCTGCGGCAGCAGCGTACGCTGCCGACAAGACAAGGAGCGGCCGGTGCAACTTAGGCCTCAGTCCGCACTCGCCATCGGGGTGGCCGTGCTTGCCGCTTGGGCGCTCATCGAGACGCGGGGCTGGTCGATCCAGACTGCGCTATATCCACGAGTGGTGGCCACCCCGCTGCTGGCCCTGGCCCTGATCGAAACCCTCCTCAGCTTCCGAGGAGAGGGGCCGACCGAGGCTGCGCAGACGATGGACTTTTCCCTGTCAACCTCTGTCACGCCGGGTCTCGCTCAGCGGCGGACCGTGACTGCTTTCGTGTGGCTGGCCGGCTTCTTTATGATCGTGGTCCTGCTGGGGTTTTCTCGCGCCATCCCGCTATTTGTCTTTGCCTATCTCAAGGGCCAGGGGAAAGAATCATGGACGGTATCCATCGTCCTCGCCGCCCTGGCCTGGCTGGTCTTTTCCCTGTTGTTCGTCAGACTGTTGCACCTTCCGTTTGCTGAAGGCCTGCTGTGGACGCTGGGGAAATGACTGCGATGAACAAAGAATGGCGCGAGCCCAAAGGATATGAACGAGCCGGATACGGGAAGTGGCGGCGCCCGCCGTCACCGTACGACACGTTTATGGCAAGCCAGGGCGTCCCGATCTACCGCGGCATTGGAGTACGCCGGGTGCAGGACCTGCCGCTCGCTCCGTGGACGCGCATGGGTGGGAAGGGCACGTTTATCCAACTCTACGGCACCGAAGGCATCTGGGGATGCTACCTCGTCGAGATTCCGCCGGCTGCGGCGCTGAATCCCGAACGCCACCTTTATGAGGAAATATTCTTCGTCGTCGAGGGACGGGGCGCGGTGGAGATCTGGCAGGAGGACGGCGGCCGGCGGGAAATCCTGGAGTGGCAGCCGGGGTCCCTGTTCACGATCCCGCTCAACACCCACCACCGCCTCCTCAACGCGACGGCGTCAGGACCCGCCCTCCTCCTCGCCGGCACGAGCGCGCCGACCGTCTTCAATCTCTTTACCAATCCTGACTTCGTCTTCAACTGCCCGTACGCATTTCGTGACCGGTACGACGGCGGCGAAGAGTACTTTAAGCCGCGCCCGCTGGAATTCGAGCCCGACCCCTATCGCGGCTTGGCCATGGTGAGGGCAGCCATTATCCCCGACGCCGTCCACACCA
>Ga0209761_1002486_pt1 | contig 12103 bp, 15 predicted proteins | sample GraSoi013_1_40cm_4_FD_185818 | JGI IMG/M metagenome (GOLD analysis project Ga0209761, IMG submission 185818) | Grasslands soil microbial communities from the Angelo Coastal Reserve, California, USA - Sample 09_25_2013_1_40cm (SPAdes) (version 2) | ecosystem: Environmental > Terrestrial > Soil >... | reverse complement strand
GGCGGGGTGGACTCGAAGTTCGGATTCGGGATGCTCGACGGCGCCGCGTATCGGGCCGTGGTCCGTTCCAGCCGCATACCGCGGGTACGGCTGAGGGGGCTGCACGCTCACATCGGCTCCCAGGTGTTCGACCTCGAGCCGTTCCGCACGTCCGCGGGGGCGCTGGTTGATTTCGCCGCGCGCATCCGCGATGAACTCGACGTCACGGTCGAGGAACTCAATCTGGGCGGCGGTCTAGGGATCCGGTATGTGACGACCGATGAGCCGCCGTCGATTACCGACTACGTGCGGGCGCTGGCCGATGTGGTAACGGCGAAGGTGCGAGAACATCGTCTCAGTCCGCCCAGGCTGTCCGTTGAACCAGGGCGGTCCATCGTCGGCAGCGCGGGCGTGACGCTATACACGGTGGGCGCGATCAAATCGATCCCCGGCGTGCGTACATACGTCGCGGTTGACGGCGGCATGTTCGAGAACCCGCGGCCGGCGCTCTACGGCGCGCACTACGAGGCGGTCGCCGCCGCACGCGCTGCTGACGCGGCGACAGACGTGATGGCCGTGGCGGGCCGATGCTGCGAATCCGGCGATGTCCTGATCTGGGAGGTCCGCCTGCCTCCCGTGCGCAGTGGCGACCTGCTGGCGGTGTTTGGGACCGGTGCGTACACATACTCCATGGCGAGCAACTATAATCGGTTTCCCCGGCCCGCGGTGGTGCTGGCCGGCGACGGGCGGGCCCGGTGCGTGGTGGAACGCGAAACCTACGATGATCTCCTCCGCAAGGACGTTGCGTTGTAACCCTCGAAGCAAGCACGACGATGCTTGGAATTGACGTGAGCGTTCTGCCGTATGTGGCCGTCGCGCTCATTGTGGCAGCGACCGTGCATGAGTATGCGCACGCGTATGTCGCGGACCGCCTGGGCGATCCCACGCCACGCGCCCAGGGCCGGCTGACGCTCAACCCTCTGGCGCATCTCGATCCTGTCGGGTCGCTGCTCATCCTGCTGCTGGGATTTGGATACGCGAAGCCGGTGCCCATCAATCCGACGAACTTCCGCGACTGGCGTCGCGACACCATGCTCGTAGCCGTGGCGGGTCCGCTGGCCAATATCACGCTGTTGTTCATCGTGGGGGTGCCCTACAAACTGGGGCTGCTGGAGACCGCCGGGGCGGCCGCGGCGCTGCCGTTCAGCCGGCTGCTTCTGGTGATGCTGCGGATCAACGCGATGCTCGCCGTGTTCAACCTTATTCCGATCCCGCCGCTGGACGGGTCGAAGATCCTCATGGGCCTGCTCCCGCCGGCGCAGGCGGTGTCGTACGCGCGCCTCCAGCCGTATGGGACGTGGATTTTGATTCTGCTCGTGTTCACCAACGTGTTGAGCTACGTGCTGATCGGGCCGATGCGGTGGCTGGTCGAACAGGCGACCGGGAGCGGATTCTTTTTTTGAGCTGAGGCCGCGGAGATGCCGTATATCGTAAAGATTCCGCAATTTGAAGGTCCTCTCGACCAGCTCCTCACGCTGGCGCAGCAGGGCCAGGTGGATCTGCGCGAGATCCCATTGGCGCACATCGCCGAAGCGTATCTGGCCGGGACGGAGCACAAGGTCGACCTGGAAGAGGCCACAGAGGTCTTGTGGATGCTGGCGGCGATGATCGAGATGAAATCGCGCCTGCTGGTGCCCAAACCACAGACACCCGCGGAGCCCCTGCCGGTTGAAGAGGAGCCCTCGGATCTGGAGGCGCGTCTGGAAGAGAAACTCCAGGAATACCGCGTGTTCAAGGAAGTGGCCTCCGCCCTTCGGGCGCTGGAGGACTACCAGCACCGCATCTTCGCCCGCCCCCCCGGAGACGATCCCAACGCGGTGTTTCTCGAAGGCGTCACATTGGATGACCTCTTCCGCGCATTCCAGCAGGTGCTGGAGCGCGCGCGGGAAGAGGTAGGCGAAATCGCGGCCGAAGAGGTGAAAGTCGCCGAACGCATGGAGTCTATCCTCACGCTGCTGGCCCAGCATCCCCAGGGCGTGCTCTTTAGAGACCTGTTCGCCGCGGCGGCGACAAAGTTGCAGGTCATCGTCACGTTCCTGGCGTTGCTGGAGCTGATCAAGAATCGACGCGTCCGCGCGCAGCAGCCGCAGACGTTTGCACCCATCCGGATCGCGCTGGCCACCACATGACGATTCCCAACGGCCTGGTCCCTCAACGCGATGACGTCAACCTCGACGAGTTGAAGCGCGCGGCCGAGAGCATTCTGCTGGTCAGCGGAGGTCCGGTGACGGTCGATCAACTGGTGGAGGCATTGGGGGTGCCGCCCCAGACAGTGCATGCGCTGCTCTGGGAGCTGCAGCAGGATTATGGGGGCCGTGGGATCCAGATTCAAACCCTCGCCGGAGGATACCAGCTCTGTACCCGGCCGGAGCTGGCGCTGTACGTGCAGCGATTTCTGCGGCTGGACCATCGTGAGCCACTGTCACAGGCGGCTCTTGAGACATTGGCGATCGTCGCGTACCGGCAGCCGATCACTCGCGCGGAGATCGAGGCGGTGCGGGGGGTGCGCAGCGACCACATCCTCGAGCGGCTGCTGGAGCGTCATCTAATCCGGGACGTCGGCCGCAAGCAGGCATTGGGCAGACCCATTCTCTACGGGACAACCGAAGGCTTTCTCCGGTATTTCGGCCTCAAGGATCTCGGGGATCTTCCTGTGCTGGAAGGGAACGATCCTCGCGGCGCGCTCGGCGGCATGGCGCCGTCCCCACAGGCGTCCTCCGTGGAAGGGTCAGGCGCGGTCTAGGCATCTCATGGGAGCGCTCCATGCCAAAGCGGTTGTACAGGTCGCGCACCGAGCGCTGGATCGCCGGCGTCTGCGGGGGGCTGAGTGACTATTTCAACGTCGATGTCATCGCGCCGCGGGTGGCGTTCGTGTTGCTGGCCCTGTGGAACGGGTTCGGGCTGGTGCTCTACCTGCTCCTCGTCATCCTTCTCCCCGACGAACCGCTCACCGAGGTCGTGACCGAGCCCGGGCTGCCTCCGGTTCCCGATGAAGGGGAACCGCAACGCCGGGCCCGGGTGCTGGGTTCGATCCTCGTGCTGGGTGGCGGGGGCTGATCGTGCTGGCCCTGCGGCCCCGCAGAAAAACCGTGATTCGTGATTGGTGATTCGTGATTCGTCACGGTCCTGGAACAGTAGGTCCCCAAGAGTCTTGGCGAATCACTAATCACGAATCACTAATCACGCTTTCATGACGCAGCGCGCGAGCGGCAAGCCGATCGTCGCAATCGACGGGCCGGTCGGCGCCGGGAAGAGTACGGTCGCACGCGGAGTCGCGCAGCGATTGCGGTTCCGTTACGTGGACACCGGTGCGATGTACCGATCGGTGGCATGGGCGGTGCTGCAACGCGGTGTCAGCCTGAGCGACGAACGGGCCGTGACCGCACTCGCCCGATCGGTGCGCATCGACTTCGTGACAGATCCACTTGGCCAGCGTGTGTTGGTCGATGGGGTGGATGTGACCGAGGCGATCCGGACCCCCCAGGTGAGCGACGGCGCGTCGATCGTCAGCGTCTACCCTGGGGTGCGCGAGGCGATGGTGACGATCCAGCGCCGCCTGGGGGTCGACGGGGGGGTCGTGATGGAGGGGCGCGACATCGGAACGGTGGTGTTTCCCGACGCGGAGATCAAAGTATTCTTGGATGCGTCGCTGGACGAGCGTGCACGCCGGCGGTTCGAAGAGTTGAAGGCCAGAGGCGCCGGCGTGGATCTGGAGTCGGTGCGGAAGGCAGAGGAGGAGCGCGACCGCCGGGATCGCACGCGCAACCACTCGCCGCTGCGCGCCGCTCCGGATGCGGTTGTCATCGACTCAACGGGGGTCCCAGCGGACGAGGTCGTGGCTCGCATCGTACAGCTCGTCCAGAGGAGGATGCGTGAGTAAAGACTTTGCGGTGCCGCACAGCGCCGGCCTAGGCCGCTGGCTTGCCGGACGAGTTGCCGACGTCTGGTACCTGTGTGTGAAAACCGCCCTCTGGGCGATCTGCAAAGTGCTCTTTCGTCTTCGAATTGAGGGCCGCGGGCACGAGCCGGCCAGGGGGCCGTTCATTGTTGCGGCGAATCATGCCAGCGCGATTGATCCGCCGATCGTCGGCATGTCGCTCAAACACAAAGCCGCCTATATGGCCAAGCACGAGCTCCTGCGGGCGCCTGTGCTGGGTGCACTGTTGCGTTCTATAGGCGTGTTCCCGGTGCGCCGTGGCGAGCCGGACCGTAAGGCCATCCGCCGGTCCCTGGAGGTATTGGAATCAGGCGGGGTGCTGGTGATGTTTCCCGAAGGTACACGCAGCCTCGACGGGAGGCTGCGGGCGCCTGAGCCCGGCGCGGCAATGATCGCCCTGCGCACCGGCGCGGCGGTCATGCCGGTCGCGGTGATCAACAGCCAACGCATCTTGCCCAAGGGCGCCCGCCGGCCGAAGATGCAGCGAGTGACCGTCCGGATGGGCCCGCTTATCGCCGTGCCCAAGATCGAGGGCCGCCTCGATCACGAGACGCTGGAGGGGTGGGGCACACGCATCATCGAGGCGATCGAAAAACTGCTCCCTGCGGATCAATGGCGTGCCAACAAAAGTGAATAGTGAATAGTGAATAGTGAATAGTGAACTACCCAAGTCGTGATTGTCGTTTAACTATTCACTAATCACCATTCACTATTCACTGTTTTTCGGGACGATCACTTCGATCGCTCGAGGAACAATCCGGAATACCGCCGGCACTTTTCCGACGATCTCCCCGTCGGCGTGGATCGCCAGCGGGGCGACGCTGTCCACGCGCACGTCACGCGCCGTGGTGTGCGCCACCTTGGGGTGTGTCAGGTGGCGTCCCGAGAACACTTTGGGCAGGACAGCCAGAGTCTCCAGCTTGGTGAGGTCGGTCGCGTAGACGACGGCCAGCAGGCCGTCCTCGATGTTGGCATGCGGGGCCATGTACATCCCGCCTCCGTACCAGTTGGTGTTGGCGGCCGCGAGTAGAAACAACTTCAGTTGCTGCTCCTGCCCATCGATGGTGATTCGCGCGTCAACTGGACGGTAGGTCACCAGCGTCTGGAGAATCCCGGCCACGTACACCGTTGTTCCTTTGATCCACCGCGGCCACCGGTTCACCAGCTGCGCCACCTCGGCATCGAAGCCGACTCCCGAGATGGTGGCAAAGTAGCGGTCGTTCACCTGGCCGATGTCGACACGGCGCCGCGTGCCGTCCAGCACGGTCCGGGCGGCGGCGCGTGGATTCAGCGGGATGCGGAGACAACGCGGGAAGTCGTTGGCGGTTCCCTCGGGGATAATCGCCAGGGCAGGGACCGGGGACGTCCGGCTGCGCATCAAGCCATTCACAGCCCAGTGAGTGGTGCCGTCCCCGCCGGCGGAGATCACGACGGCGTAGCCGTCGCCACCGGCCCGTGCGGCGAGTTCCATGCCCTCCTCTGGCGAGTGTGTCGTTACCTCGTCGAAAGGCAGTCCGGCGTCACGGAGGGTGGCGCTGATCTCCGGCCAGGCACGCCGCGCGCGACCCTTCGCAGAAAACGGGTTAATGATGGCGAGCGTGCGTCCAAGCGGCGTACGGGGCGGCGACATGCCATCAGGCTATACGGCGGCGAAATTGGCCAATCCTGTCCCACCCCAGTCAACTTCTGACTCGCGCCTTCATGTTACTGGGTGTTGACCGCCGACTGCTGACTGCAGACTGCCGACTGTTCTTGGTTACTCTTCCATAGTATGCTAAGGGCGATGGAAATCGTCGTGGCCAAGCACATGGGTTTCTGCGGTGGGGTGAAGCGCGCGGTGGAGATGGCGGGCGGCACCGCGGAGGCTGCATCCGGCGCAGTATACACGTGGGGCCCGCTGATCCACAATCCGCAGGTGGTACGCCGGTTGCAGGACGCCGGCGTCCGTGTGGCCGGCGCGCTGGAGGATCTGCGCGGCGATGCGTTCGTCGTCTCGGCGTACGGCGTCGAGCACGCCGTGCTGGATGCCGCGAAAGCGCAGGGGATGCGCGTGGTCGATGCGACCTGCCCCGTGGTCATCCGGGCCCACTCCCTGGCGTTCAAATTAGTGGAAGAGGGCTACAGCCTCGTCGTGGTTGGCGACCACGGGCACCCCGAAATGGTGACGTTGAAGGAGGTCCTTGGCGACAAAGTCACCATCGTACACGACCGCGAGGAGGCGGCGCGGATCAAACTGCGCGGCAAGGTTGCGGTCATGTCGCAGACGACCCAGTCGCAGGAGAACTTCCGCCAGATCGTGGGCGACCTCAGCCTGCGCACCAAAGAGCTGCGGGTGGTCAACACCCTGTGCCCGGCGATCACGGTGCGCCAGGAAGAGGCCGAGCGGATGGTGGAAGAGGTGGATGCCCTGGTGGTGATCGGTGGCCATCACAGCGCCAATACCACCCGCCTCTGGGAGATCGGTCAGGCGCACCGCTTGCCGACATTCCATATCGAGGTGGCGGATGAGCTCAAAGCGGACTGGTTTGTGGACGTGACACGGGTCGGAGTGATGTCGGGCGCCAGCACGCCGGACTGGATAGTCAGTGAAGTATTGCTCCGTCTTGATGAAATTGGGCAAGGACACGAACCTACAGAACCTACACGACCTACACAATCACAGGCAGAACGGGCCTGATCCGAGAAGAAGAAGGGCGGCGCCGGAAGCTCTGCAAGTAATTCTGTAGCTTGCGTAGGTTGTGTCGTTTATGTACGTTGAGGCGGCGGCGCGCGCCGCCATTTTTCACGCCATGAGCAAACCTGTTGTGGCTATTGTCGGACGCTCCAACGTGGGAAAGTCCGCGTTGTTCAACCGGCTGGTTGGACAGCGAAAAGCCATCGTCGAAGATATCCCGGGTATTACGCGGGACCGGCTCTACGCGACCGCATCCTGGCGCAGCCGGGAGTTTACAGTTATCGATACCGGGGGCATGGCCTGGCCTGCAGAGGCGCCTGTGCAGGAGCAGGTGCGCCGGCAGGCCGAGCGGGCGGTGGAGGAGGCTGACGTCATCCTCCTCGTCGTGGACGCCCGCAGCGGCTTGCTCCCCGACGACCGCGACGTGGCCGAATACCTGCGGGCCAGCCGGCGGCCCGTGCTTATCGTGGCCAACAAAGTTGACCATCCTCAGCATACCGGTGCCTACGAATTCTACGAGCTCGGGCTAGGGGATGTCATCCCTATCTCAGCGTTGCACGGGCTCGGCATCAACGATCTTCTTGATCAAGTGGTGGCCTTGCTTCCGGAGGGCGAACCGGATGTCGTCGCGGAACCGGCGATCCAGGTGGCGGTGGTCGGGCGCCCCAATGTGGGGAAATCCTCACTTGTGAATGCGATCCTCGGGGAAGAACGGGTCATCGTCGACCCAGCGCCCGGCACCACACGCGACGCGATCGACACCCCATTTGTGCGAGGCGGCCAGCCGTTCAATCTCATCGATACCGCTGGGCTGCGCCGCAAGGCCAGGATTGACGCGCCGGTGGAGCGCTACAGTGCCGCGCGGTCGTTGGGAGCGGTGGAGCGGGCGGACGTCGTCGTCCTCGTGCTGGACGCCTCGGGACCGCCCGTGGAGCAGGACCAGGAGATCGCGCGCTACACGCTGGAGCAGGGCAGGGCCCTGGTGCTGGCGGTTAACAAGTGGGACTTGGTGAGCTCAACGCCGAAACCGCACGATCAGGCCCTGGGAGCCATTCGCGGCGCTATGCGCTTCGTGGGCTACGCGGCGCTGGTGTGCACGTCGGCAACGCAGGGATGGGGGATCGCGGTGCTGATGGACCGTGTGGTGGACGCGGCCAGCGCGCACAGCCGGAGGATCCCGACCGGTCCGCTGAATCGCGCCATCGAATCCGCCGAACAGGCTCACCATCCGCCCGCAGATAAAGCCGGGCGCCAGGTCAAGATCTACTATGCGACGCAGCCTCAGGTCAAACCGCCCACGATCGTCCTCTTCGTGAACGATCCCGGGCTGATCACCGAAGACTACCGGAGGTACCTCGAGGGCAGGTTGCGCGAAGCGTTTGACTTTCGGGGCACCCCGATCAGGCTGGTCTGCCGGCCCAGAGAACGCACCGGGGCGCACCGTTGATGACCGTTGTCGTGCTGGCCCTTGGGTATCTGCTGGGATCGCTGCCCACGGGGTTGTTGGTTGTCCGGGCGCTGACGGGCCAGGATATCCGTGCCGCGGGCAGCGGGAACATCGGAACGGTCAACGTGTACCGCGTCGCCGGCCTCTGGGCATCGATCCTTGTGCTGGCCGTGGATATGCTCAAGGGCGCGGTGCCGGTGATTCTGGCGCGGATGTGGGGGCAACCGGCGGAGATCCAGGTGGCCGGCGGTCTTGCCGCGATCGCCGGACACAACTGGTCTCTGTTCCTGCGCTTTGGAGGTGGCAAAGGCATCGCCACATCGTTTGGCGTTCTGCTGGCCATCTCGCCACCTGTTGGATTTGTCGCGGCCGCGGTGTGGGGTGTTGTCGTTGCTGTCACGCGGTATGCATCGCTGGGCTCCCTGCTTGGCATGATCTCCGTCCCGGTCACCATGTGGTGGCGCAGGGAGCCGGCCCCGCATCTCGTATTTGGACTTATCACCCTGACGTTTGCACTGTATCGTCACCGCGCGAATGTAGCCAGGCTGGTCTCCGGGACCGAACTGCGAATTACGGACAAACCACGGGGATCATGACTGCCCGTATTGGGCTGCGGGCATAGGTAGGGTGTGATGACCATGTTGGCGCCAGAGATTCGCTTTGAACTGTTGGCCCTGGCCATCGTGCTCCTTCTGGTGGCCGTGTTTGTGTTGCGCCGCCTGGTGCGGCGGCGAATGGCCGATCGCGCCATGCGCGATCCCGAGACCGGGACGTATACGGCGGGCTTCATCCAGGAGGTCTACGAGGCCGAACTCCGCCGGGCCGAACGCACCGGGGTGCCGTTCTCCGTGGCGCTGGTGGCGCTGCGGGACGATGTGGGCTCGGGGAAGCCGCTGCCTTCCGACGCGCCGCTGGCGGCCGCGCAGTGGCTGCGCGAGAGTCTCCGCGGCAGTGACTATATCGGGCGGCTTGATGAGCATCGCTTTGCGCTCGTGCTCCCCGAGACATGGGAAGAGGATGCGCGGATTGTCTTGGCCCGCATCGACGGATCATTTCACTACGAGGCGAAATCAAATGGGGGTAAGGAGCACTGGCTCACGTGCAGCGTTGGCGTCGCCACGTGGACCCCTGAGAATCCGGACGTATGGGCCGGCGCAGCAAAGCAGCTAGAAACCGCCTTGCGCGCACCAAAACAGCACTCCTCCAGCACGCTCTCACCGAACCGCACGTAAGTCCAGCAGAGGAACATCTTGCAGGCAAAGGCGCCTGCGGGATTATTTCTATTTCTCGTCGAATCATGGCTCGAAAATCGTAAAAGGTCCTTCGAGCCAGCTGTTCCCGGAACAGTGCATTGGGAAAGGCGCAGGTCGGTGTTCAATTACCGCTGCGGCTCTATTTGCTGCTACGTCACTACGCGTGGTTCGAGGGCGGGGATTCCCTGATTAGCTGCTGTGGCTACTTCGCCGTAGGGCCTAGGCCGTGAAGCACCCGGTCGCCAACGCGATACGGCCGAAGACGACGCGTGGCGCCGCGGCTCGAGTGACGTGGAGCCAGGTAACCGCCTTTCGGCTCTCCGGGCACCATCTCTTGGAGCGGGCACCCGCGAGGGCGCTCATATCTGTCGTCGGTGAAATGGCCGGCGCTCAGGCGCAGGTCCTCTCGGCGGCGCAGATCTCGCTCTGGGCGAGAGTCCGCGACCTGCGGGTCGAAGATGTGGACGCGGCCCTCCGGGAACGGACCTTGGTCAAGGCTTGGTGCATGCGCCGGACCCTGCATCTCCTGCCCTCCGAAGACCTGGGCATCTTCGTTCGGGGTTCAGCCCGGCGTGCGGAGCGAGAGATTCGGTGGGTTCGTGGGAGGGGCATCTCCGACCGCGTCCTCGAGGAACTGATCGACGCGGCGCTGAGAGTATTGGACCAGCCGCTCACGGGACGGGAGCTCATCGAACGCGCGAGCCGGTCCTTGGGGGTGCGGACGCGGGCGATACGAGGAGAGGGTTGGGGGAGCCGAACGAGGGTCCCGGGCGTCGCGGTCGGAGGCCTGACCTTCCCGGCGAGATATCTCCTGCATCTCGTGGGCGCCCGCGGGGTCGTCTGCTCAGGTCCAAGCCGCGGTAACGAGCCGACGTTCGTTCGGGCCGACGCATGGATCCCCCAGTGGCGGGATGTTCCGAGGGAACGAGCGGAAAAAGAACTTCTGCGCAGGTACCTGCGGGCTTTCGGGCCTGCGACTCCGTCAGACTTTGCGATGTGGACTGGCATACCACTCACTGAAGCTCGCGAGATCTGGGCGCGCGAGGAAGCGGACATCGCTCCAGTGAGTGTCGACGGTTGGGGGGCGGCGGTCCTTCGGGACGACCTCCGCGAGCTCGAGGGGGTCGAGTTCGAACGTCCACCGGTCCGCCTTCTGCCGTACTTCGATTCTTTCCTCCTCGGTCACAGGGAGAGGGAGCACCTCGTCGCTATGAGGGACCGGAAGAGGGTCTACCGAGCGCAAGGGTGGGTCGCCCCAGTAGTTCTCGTCGATGGGCGCGCCGTGGGTGTATGGGCCCACGCTTGGGAGGGAAATTATCTCCGCGTCGGTGTTACGAAGTTTGCCTCCATATCGCGACGCATCACGGCCGGGATACGGGAGGAAGCGCGTGACCTCGGCCGGTTCCTCGGAGGTCCCAACGTGGACGTCCAGATCGCCTTTAGGTGAGGAATCCCCCGCAGCACTCCAGTCGCTCTGCGCCCTTCCCCGTCCCCGCTTAACGAATTGAAACGACTGCGCGACCGCCCGACCGCTCGACCGCGTCTCTTCCACGATGGGTGAGGAGGTTAAACGCGCCTCCGAGTTTCCGCTATAATTGTTCCCGTCGGGCCGTAGCGCAGGTGGTAGCGCGCTTCCTTGGGGTGGAAGAGGTCGCCGGTTCAAGTCCGGCCGGCCCGACCAGGAATGACGCGGGGTCTGGTGATTCTGCCGACTCCGCGTCACGTCCGTTTACCTTCAGTTTGCCTTAAGTCAAGGCCACGGCGAGGGAGGTAATGGGTCAGTTTGAAGTCTGAAGTGCCGCGGTCGGGTGCGCTCTGTAGACAGGGAAAAAGGAGCAAGTTCATGATTTTTGGTGCCCATATAGTCGTATATAGCAAGGATGCGACGGCTGATCGCGCCTTCTTCCGGGAGGTCCTCGGATCTTCATCCGTAGATGCTGGCCACGGATGGCTGATCTTCGCGCTCCCTCCGGCGGAATTGGCGGTTCATCCCGCCGAGGAGCATGCCCGGGACGAACTCTATTTCATGTGTGACGATCTGAAGTCCGAGATATCGGCACTCGGGGAGAAGGGCGTCCGATGTTCGGAAGTGCAAGAAGCAAGATGGGGTTCGATCACCAAGATCCGGCTTCCAGGCGGAGGCGAAGTGGGTCTCTACCAGCCGAAGCATCCAACCGCGATGGCCCGTACCTCAAACTGACCCACTACCGCGAGGGATGGGGACAGACGTGCTGATGGTAGTTTTCGGTGCGGGGGCATCCTACGACTCATACCCTACGGAACCCGCGAATCCAGATCGCCCTGTTGCATGGCGCCCGCCACTGGCAAGAGAGCTGTTCTCGCACCCGGAAATCTACCCCCAGATCGAAAAGTTCCCGCGTTGCGCTCCCGTCGTGCCGCGCCTAAACAATCCGCCGCCGGAGGGCAGTTCTCTAGAACTGGAGCTGGAGCGGCTTCAATCAGAAGCGGATCAGGGAGATACTGAGCGTCAATCCCAACTGACGGCGATCCGCTACTACCTGCAATACGTCATTTTTCTTTGTCAATCGAACTGGTGAATAGTACCTGGTACCATTTTCAACCCATCCGGGCCGGTCTCAATTGACTCAGTTGGGCTATGGACGCTCCGTCTCTAGGTCCCCAGGTACGTTGATCACACCTTGGCCGAAAATCCGATAAGCTCAAGTCAATTCTAAGAAACCTGCTAGTAGCACTTCCACCACGGCTGCACGGTGCCAGGGACCGTGAACGGG
>Ga0209761_1002482_pt1 | contig 12110 bp, 8 predicted proteins | sample GraSoi013_1_40cm_4_FD_185818 | JGI IMG/M metagenome (GOLD analysis project Ga0209761, IMG submission 185818) | Grasslands soil microbial communities from the Angelo Coastal Reserve, California, USA - Sample 09_25_2013_1_40cm (SPAdes) (version 2) | ecosystem: Environmental > Terrestrial > Soil >... | reverse complement strand
ATGACGGAAGTGGACTTGAAGAATATCGGCGAAGAATCGGATTTCGACGGGCCGCTTGTGGATTACAAGGCAAAGGGAAACGAGATCAAGCTCGTGGGGAAAGATACCGTGGAAGGCAAGGAGGCGTGGCGGCTACAGCTCACGACCAAGAACGGCAATGCGCGGTCGTATCTCTTCGACGCGCAAACGTTTTTGCTGCTGAAATGGGAAGGCAAGCGCAAAGGGCAGGACGGAAGCGAGTTTGCGGTGGAATCTTTTTTCCGGGATTATCGCGAGCTGAACGGACTAAAATTTGCGTTTGAGATTGACTCCGACCGGCCGGGCCAACCAGGCGTGCAGAAAATCCTTGTGGACAAGATCGAACTGAATCCGACGATTGACGATGCGCGGTTCGGCAAACCGGCATTGCCGGCAGCACCGCCTTCCGCGCCGCCTCCCTCGAACTGAACGCTGCACGGAACCGGCGCGGATTGACCGCTCCGGCGGCTGCGCCTAAGATGACACCCGGCACGGAGGGGAAGATGCGCATGCGAATTGGTGTGATGGTGTTTGCGGCCGCGCTTATCTCGCTGGCGGCCACGTCGCCGGATACGCGCGAGATTACCGACCCCAAGAAAATCGCTTCGGCGGAAATGCCGGGCTCGGGGCCTGTGCCGATCGACGATCTCTTCTACACGCGCGCAACCGGTGGCGGCGCCTGGTCGCCGGACGGCAAAGAGATTGTGTTCACCTCGAATTTCACCGGGCGCTTCAATCTGTGGAAAGTGAGCGCCACGGGCGGATGGCCGATTCAGCTCAGCCAGTCGGATGACCGGCAAGGCGGCGCGATTTGGTCGCCGGATGGCAAGTGGATTTTGTATCAATCGGACCGCGGCGGAGCGGAGACCTACGACATTTTCGCGATACCGAGCAGCGGCGGCGAGCCCGTGAATCTGACGAAGACGGACGATATTTCGGAGACGTCGGCGGGCTGGTCGCCGGACGGATCGCAACTCGCGATTTCGCACAAGAAGAAGACCGCGCCCGTGACCGACGTTGCAGTGATGGATTGGAAGACGCGTGCGGTGCGAAACCTGACGAACGAAGAGACGCCGAGTCATCTCTGGACGGGGCACATCTGGAGCCCCGACGGAAAATTCCTGTATGCGACGCGGATCAACGCGGGCTTCACGGACGCGAGCGTGTACCGGATCGAAGCGGCGACGGGACAGAAAGAAGACTTGACGCCGCACGAAGGGCAGATGCGAACGATCGCATCGGGCGTCTCGCCGGATGGGAAGACGCTCCTGGTGACGGCGGACCGTCCCGGCGGCTATCCGAACGTGGCGCTGCTCGATATGGCGACGAAGAAGCTGACGTGGGTGACGGATCTGAAATGGGAAGCGGAGGCGGGAGAGTTTTCACCGGACGGAAAGTGGTTCACGTACGCCGTGAACGAAGATGGACGCACAGACGCGTATCTGGCGGATACGGCAACGCGAATCGGGACGAAGCTGAATCTTCCGCCGGGGCTGAACGGCTTTTCGGGAAACCCAAGCACGTTTTCGCCGGACGGGCAGCAAGTCCTGATCAGCCACCAGAGCTCGGCGCAGCCGGGAGATTTGTGGGTGTATGGCGTTGGGGCGAAGCGCGCGACGCAGCTCACGTTCAGCGCAATCGCGAGCCTGACGGCGGCGAAGCTGCCGTCATCGGAGCTTGTGCACTACAAAACTTTTGACGGGAAGACCATCAGCGCATTTTTGTGGGTGCCGTACAACCTGAAGCGCGACGGGTCAAATCCGGGCATCGTGCTGCCGCACGGCGGGCCGACGGGGCAAACCGTGGATTCGTTCAACCGCTGGGCGGCGGCGCTCGCCTCGCGGGGATACGTGTGCGTTGCGCCGAACGTGCGCGGCTCAACCGGATACGGCATCGATTTTCAGAAGGCCAATGTGAAGGATTTGGGCGGCGGCGATTTGGAAGACGAGGTGTACGCGGCGAAATTCCTGGCAGCGACGGGTTACGTGGACGAAAAGAAAATCGGCATGACGGGCGGCTCCTATGGCGGCTACATGACGCTGATGGCCATCGGAAAAAAACCGGATTTGTGGGCCGCGGCCGTGGAGCAATACGGGATCATCAACTGGCTGACGATGCTAAAGCACGAAGACCCGTTTCTGCAGGAGTACGAGAAGTCGCTGATGGGCGACCCGGTGAAAGACCGCGAAGTGTACGAGAACGCTTCACCGATCAAGTTCATCCGCAACGCGAAGGCGCCGCTGCTCGTGCTGCAGGGCGAAAACGACATCCGCGTGCCGAAGGAAGAGGCCGAGCAGGTCGTGGCGATTTACAAAGAGACCGGAAAAACCGTGGACGCGCACTACTACGCGCAGGAGGGGCATGGGTTCGCGAAGCGGGAGAATCAGATCGACGCGATCTCGCGGACCTTGGCCTGGTTCGACCGCTACTTGAAGAGCGCCAAGTAAAAGACGCCCTACTTCTTTATCATCGGTCGAGCCTTGCGCCATATTTCCCTTGTGAATGGGAGGAGAATTGCACGGAACAAGAATTCTTGCGCTCGTTCTGTTTGGATTGATTTTGTGCGGGCCTGGCGCATACGCACAGTCGGGTCCTCAGGGCGTTGGCCGTGAACTGGCGCTATGGACGGGCGGAGGGCACGGCATAAATGGCAGCACCTCGGACACGGGTGTATGGAACGTTGGGGGGCGCTACGGATGGGTTCTGACGAACCCAGCCGGGCCGCGTTTTCTACGCGGCAGGTTCGAGTACGCCGTGGACGTTGTCCCAATCTTCTGGGTGATTCAACGCACAGGGATAGCGTACGGGTTCGGCCTGAATCCATTTGAACTGAAATGGAACTTCGAGACACATCGCAAAGCAGCGCCTTACCTCAGCATCAGCGGCGGCACCCTGTTTACGAACGGGCAGGTCCCGGCCGGAACGTCCCGCGTAAACTTCACGTCGAGCGGCGGGCTGGGCATCTATATCCTGCGTGGTAAGCACAACTGGAGTATCGAAGTTCTCTTTATGCATATTTCCAACGCGGGACTTTCGGCTCCGAATCCGGGAATCAACACGGTTCAAGCGCGCATCGGCCTAGGACGGTTCAGCCCGCCGAAGTAATCAAGCGCGGTCTCGTGTCCTCAGCACCTGTGGAGCCATGGAATCGCCGGCGATGCGGACATACCAGGTCGACGGCGGAAAGATGTTCATCACCATGTCCGCAATCAATACGCCGAGGATGATTGCGGAAACGTACCAGTTGCCGCTTATTCGTAGACGCTCTTGGCCTCTTCGGGCTTGGGCAGATCGAAGTGATGATTCGCCTCGCATGTCGGAGTTTGCAACGCTCCGGGCAGCCATTTTTTTACTTCGCGGCTTTTCTTCCCGCGGCGAGGTGGCAGAGGTCAGCAACGGCATAGGTGACGCCGGCGAAGAAGGTGACGCGGGGGAGATGCCCGTAGACGGCGAGGTAGGCGCCGGCGTCGAGCACCAGACGCGGTGAAACATTGTAGGTGGGCGCGCCGAGGAGAATCAGAGTCGCGGGCGTCGCTCCATTTGTTTTACTGAAACCTGCAATCTCCGCGGTGAGACCCCATCGCTGCTTCTCGCCCAAGGGGTGCGACCAGGACAGCGAAGTGAAGTAATTCCGATCAAAGCCGCCCACACCGGGCCGCCTGCGTAACTGCACACCTTCGTTGAAGTCAAAATGATGTTTTCCAAAATCCTTGCTTACGAGCAATTGCACGGACTGGCCAAAGTCGCCTGCACCTAGATTATTCGCGGCGGTGGGCAGGGTTGCCGTGTAGAGCAGAGAAAGTGTCGGCACCTGTTTTCTTTGGGAAACGAATCGCCATTTGAAGCCGGCAGCAGAATCGCCTGTGCCGGCGATGCCGCTGTTGCGCTCGATGGGATTGTTGGCGAAACGCAGCTCGAGATTCTTAAAAAGGCCGAACTTCAGCAGCCCGTTGATATTCTGATGGCCTTGAGCCGCTTCGAGGCCGTATTCGATCTCGAATACGCCGCGCTGGACGGCTTCGGCTGTTGTCGCGAACGTGGGACGGTTGGGAACGGCGGCGATTTCGTCTTGAGATTGCGGCTGCGCCTGGTTCGATTGCGACATCTGAGCGGGCAGCGAGCAGGGTCCCAGGCTGAAGAAAAGCAAGAACAGGCCTGCAAGTGAAACTCTTCCGGCCCGCCACTTTTCCCCAGCGAGAATCACGTCAGCAGCTTAGCAAGGTCTGTCAAAGCTTTCGACCACGCGGTGCATCGCTCGATGCCTACGCACAAACGCCTCCTGCCGGGCACCACGGCCGAGGTCAACGGCGTCGCGGCGGGAAAAAGGCGCTTCGCATGAAAGCCGCGGGCCGCGCTGCCCGGAAACGTGGAAATCCTACGAGACAGTGTGGTTGCTCTTCAGGCCGCCCTTAGCCTCAGGCGTAAACAGAGAATTGGGTGGCTTGCAGGCCTCGAAAAAGAAAACCGGCAGGGCGCTCCAGGGACGCCCTGCCGGACAGAACCGTCAGATCTGTTGTGAGTTAGTTCATAGAAGTGGCGGTTCTGGATTTGGCGGGTTGCCCGGCGCAGCCGGAGTGTCGGGTTGCGCGGGCGGCGGCGTGGTCGTCGTGGAAGAGACGGGCGTCATGGTAGCCGCCAAGTCGGAGTTGCGGTACTTCGGCGCGCTGACGTAGCCGTGCACGACATTTCTTTCGATCTTATTGATCACGATCTGCACCGGCTGCGGGTCGTCCACGCGATGGATCCAGACCGGTTCATACAGGTTCACATGCTTCTTGCTGAGTTGGTTGTCGTCCACAACCAGAGCCAGGTCGTAGTTCTTGTGTTTCCAGTCGGTCCGGCGCAAGGAGAGCATGAGCGGGCCGAAGCGCTGGAACTCCTTCGACCTGACCAAGTCAAATTCAAAGAAGTTGCGTTCGCCGCGCTTCTGCAGAACGACAAGATCTTCGTGGGTCCTGGCGATTGAGCCGTTCAACTCGTCGCGGGTTGAGGACAGGCTGCCTTCCAGGTCTGTGCGCGTCTTTGCGACCTCGTCTTGGGTGTCCTTCAGTTGTTTTTGCTGGTCGTCCAGACGCGTCTGAAGCTGCTTGAGGCGTTTGTCGGTGCCAGGGCCGCGCTTCCCGGAGGCGTTCTTCGCGCCGGCGGGGCCCGCGCCATTTTGCGCGGCAGCGGCGGCCTGTTGAGCGGCAGTGATGTCATTCAGTTTGGTGGTCAAGGTGTCCACTTGGCCCCTGAGCTCGGCGATGGTCGTGCCCATCTGCTCCTCATGTGAGGAAAGCTGGCCAACCAGAGATTGCTGGTGGAAGCCGTAGCCCAAGGCAATGCCGGCTGCCGCCAGGGCCACCACGGCGAAAATCAACAGCCAACGGCTGGTGAGCCACGGCGTGGTCTCTCCTGATTCTTCGATTCCGAACTTCTCTCGATTCTCGTCCATAGCAACCCTCCCGAACGCCTTAGTCTTTGTGCGCCCGAAAAATGACGAAACGCGGCGCGCCGCGGTGCGTCGGTTGGCCGGGCCTTGCTTTGCCGGCGCGTGAACAACCGCGGGATTGGAAAATAATACCCCTTGTCCTCGCAGCAAGGCGGATGCCAGGACGCCCAGAACTCGAGTCAGGCGCGTAAGTCTTGGCCCAGCAACAGATAGTTGCGGTTGAGGGGAAAATGATCACTCGTGACTTAGTACTAGTCCTGGAAAATATTCCCCGGCGCACGGCGGGAATGCGGGCACCATGCTGACCGCTTCACTTTAGTAGGGAGCCAGCCGGTTCGCTGGCGAGGTAGCCTCCGGGCGGAGGTTCCGGCACTGGCGCACTTCACTCCGCAGGAAAACAATTAGGAGTTCGCGCGGGTGCGGGGGATAGTTCCCAAGCGTCGGCGCGCTGTGTTAGCATCCGAATTTTCGGGGGGCGCGGCGGCGATCCACTGGGGCGCTCCACCTTCTTTTCACGAACCATGCCTCGACCGTCCCCAAGCGTGGTCGTGGCGGCCAGGGGGAAGCCATGAAAGCTTATGCTACAAAGGACATCCGCAACGTTGGCATTGTAGGTCACGGCGGCACCGGAAAAACGCAACTGGTGTCGTCGTTACTGTTCACCGTGGGCGCAACGCAGCGCCTCGGAAAGGTTGCGGAGGGAAGTTCCACGACGGATTGGGACGAAGAAGAAATCGGCCGAAAGATGTCCATCCAGACCGGCCTCGCCTACGCCGAATGGGCGCCTCCCGGGCGGGGCGACAAAGTCAAAATCAACCTCATCGACCTGCCCGGCTCGATCACCTTCATCAACGAAACGAAAGCCTCGCTGGTGGCCGCCGACGCCGCGCTCATCGTGATTGACGCGCACTCGGGCGCGCAGGTGACCACGGAACGCGTGTGGGACTATTGCACGGAATTCGATATCCCGCGCGCGTTTGTGCTGAATTGGATGGACCGCGAACTCTCGAGCTTCAGGCGCTCGATGGAGTCGCTCCACGATGTCTTCGGCCGCTCCGCCGTAGCCGTCCAATTGCCAATCGGCGAAGAGAAAGATTTCCACGGCGTGGTGGACCTGGTGGCCATGAAAGCGAACCTGTATAAGCCGGGCGGCGACGGCAAACCTTCGATCGAAGAGATTCCCGCCGATCTGGCCGCCGCCGCACAGGAAGCGCATGAAAAGCTCGTGGAGATGGTCGCCGAAGGCGACGACGCGCTGATGGAGGAGTTTTTCGAGAAGGGGACACTGCCGGTCGAAGATCTGGTACCGGGGCTGCGCAGAGCCGCGCTTGAAAAACGCATTGTGCCCGTGCTGATGACTTCGGCGCTGCTCAATATCGGCAGCGCGAGCCTGCTGTCGTTCGTAGCCGATGTTTTCCCGCATCCCGGCGAGCGCGTCGCGGCGGGCACAACGCAGGCCGGCGGGAAGGGCGACCGCGCCGAGCGCAAAGTGGACGACGCGCAGCCGCTCTCCCTCTTCGTTTTCAAGACGCTCGCCGATCCCTTCGCGGGGCGCATCACGTACTACAAGGTGATGAGCGGCGTCCTGAAAAACGATGCGACGCTGACGAATTTCAACCACTCGGCGCCGGAGCGCTTCCAGCACATCCAAGTGGTGCAGGGCAAGCAGCTTTCCGAAGTGGCCGAACTGCGCGCGGGCGATATTGGCGCCGTGGCCAAGCTGAAGGAAACAACCACGGGCGAGACGCTCGGGGACAAGGCGGCCACGATTTTCTACAAGCCCGCGCCCATTCCCGAGCCATCGATCACATTTGCGATCGAGCCGAAGACGCGCGCCGACGAAGATCGCATCGGGGTGGCCATCCACAAAATTCTGGAAGAGGACGCGGCCTTGCGCTTTTCCCGCGACGCGCAGACCAAGGAATTTCTCCTGGCGGGCTCCGGCCAGCAGCATATCGAAGTAGTTGTGGCGAAGCTCCACAAACGCTATCACGTGGACCTGACGCTCAAGCCGCCGAAGGTGCCCTATCGTGAGACGATTCGCGGCAAAGCCGACGCGGAAGGCAAGCACAAGAAGCAGACCGGCGGGCACGGCCAGTTCGGCGTCTGCCGCGTCAAGATGGAGCCTATCGAGCGCGGCAAAGGCATCGAGTTTGTGGACGATATCTTTGGCGGCTCCATCCCACATAACTGGATCCCATCGGTCGAGAGAGGCATTCGCGACGCCGCCGCACGCGGCTACCTCGCCGGCTTTCCCGTCGTGGATTTCCGCGCCGTGCTCTACGACGGCAAATATCACGACGTCGATTCCTCGGACATCGCTTTCAAAATCGCCGGTGCCCTCGCGTTCAAGGAGGGGATGAAACAGGCCAAGCCGGCTCTCCTGGAACCGATCATGGATGTGGAGGTGTATGCGCCGGACCAGTATTCGGGCGATCTGATGGGCGACCTCAGTTCGCGGCGCGGGCGCATCAGCGGGAGCGAGGCGCGCGGGCACAACGTCATCATCAAGGCGCAGGTGCCGCTGGCGGAAATGCTGAGCTATGCGACCGACCTGACGTCAAAAACGCAGGGCCGCGCGAGCTACTCGATGGAGTTTTCGCGCTACGACTTCGTGCCCGGCGAAATCGCGGAAAAAGTGATTGCCGCGCACAAGCCGCACGCCCCGGCGGAGGAAGAAGAGGCGTAGTCTCCCCGCGCGCGGCAGATCCTTCGATGGTTCACGGCAGCCGAGGGAGAAACATGCCTGTTTCCCGAGCGTGGGCCTCAAATCCCGTCCCAAACTCCTTCGCCAGCCATCGCTCTTCTTTCCGCGCCTTGGCGTAGAAGGCAACGAGCGTAATTCCGAGCGCTACCAACCCCCGGACTCTTCCCATCACCAGCGCCGTGCCGGCCATGGCCACCAGAATTCCCGTATAAATCGGATGCCGGATGTGCCGGTATGGCCCGCTGCGAACCAATTCGTGTCCCGCTTTCAATGTAACCATGCTGCTCCAGTTTTCTCCCAGGTGCCAGCGCGCCCAGATCGCCAGCGCCACGCCCGCCGCCGTCAGCGCCAGACCTGTTCCCGCCATCGCAGGCGTATTCTCCAGGAATCGTCTATCCAGCCAGCCGTACGGGATGCCGCTCGAAAACAACAGAATGTACGCGGTAGCAAGAGGGAGTCTGTGCCAGAGTATCCCGTACCACGGTTCACGCTGCTTAATGGTTTTCAGCTTTCGCGCGGATATGAGCCAGTAGAGTGCAAACACCAACCAAAGGAATTCCGCGACGTTGAAAGGTGAAGCGGCTTGCATGCACGTGTCCTCCCGGTACAGCGTAAAGCATTCGAGGGGCGCCAATTTGGATGTTTGTGATTTGCGGCCAGACGGCGCAGAATCTTTGTCCATGAAGACACAACCTGCACGCGACACGAGCCGGAAAAATCACGGCCCGCAGACCACGGCCATCCACGGCGGGGAGCCAAAGCGACACGGCGTCAATGCGCCCGTTGGCACGCCCGTCACGCGCACGTCCACCTTCACGTTCTCGAACACCGAGGAAATGAAACAGTGGGCGGAGGGGAAAAGCAAAGCGTATATCTACACGCGCTACGGCAATCCGACACTTACCGTTGCCGAAGAAAAAATTGCCGCGCTCGAAGGGGCGGAGGCGGCGGTGGTGACGGCGTCGGGCATGGCGGCGATCTCCAGCGCGCTGCTGGGCGCGTTGAAGGCCGAAGATGAGCTGATCTCAACCGCGCAGCTCTACGGCGGCACCTACCGACTGATGCGCGACGTTTTCCCGGACATGGGGATCAAGGTGCATCACGTGGAGGCGGATCTCGCTGGAATCGAAAAGCTCGTGACGCGGAAAACGAAAGTGTTGTATGTGGAAACGCCGACGAACCCGACGCTGCGGCTGGTGGATCTCAACAAAGCCATCGCCTTCGCGAAAAACCACAATCTGATTTCGATTGTCGACAACACGTTTGCCACACCCGTGCTCCAGCAGCCCCTCTCGATGGGTTACGACATGGTGGTGCACAGCGCGACCAAGTACCTGGGCGGCCATTCCGACCTGATCGCCGGCGCCGCGGCGGGAAGCAAGCACTGGATGGACCGCGTCCGGCACATGGTGATTTGTCTCGGCGGCTCGATGGATCCCGAAACGGCCTATCTGCTGATTCGCGGTATGAAGACGCTCGGCCTGCGGGTGAAGAAGCAGGGCGAAAATGCGATGGCGGTGGCTAAATTTCTCGAAAAACATCCAAAAGTGGAGCGGGTGCACTACCCCGGACTTCCTTCGCACGCCGATCATGCCTTGGCGGAGCGCCAGATGCGCGGCTTCGGCTCGATGCTGGCGTTCGATGTGAAGGGCGGGCTGGACGCGGCGCGGCGGTTCTGTGACCACGTGCAATTATTTTTGTTGGCGGCGTCGCTCGGCGGCGTCGAATCGCTGGTTGTGCTGCCGATCTACACGTCGCATTACAACATGAGCAAGGAAGAGCTGCGGCGAGCGGGCGTCGCTCCCGGGACGGTGCGCGTCTCTGTGGGTCTGGAGGACGCCGACGACCTTATCGCGGACCTCGAGCAGGCGCTGGCTTAGTACTCTCGAAGGATCAGCGACACTCCACCGGGAAAACCCAACCGTCCTGGCACAAAGATTCGAGCCACATCTGCGCGGAATCAACCCGTGGGGCTGGGGATTGCCCACTCCTCTTTCTCCGGGAGCAGAGACTTGACGATATCTTCCAGTTCGTGCGCGCTGCGAACGTGCTGCGGATAATTATAGACCTTGATATCAAAAGCCAGCCCACGTTTGGTGCCGACATCGCGAAGTTCCTCCGCCAGCCGGACGGCGATGCGGTTGGCGTCCTTCGTCTCCGTCTCCGGAAGAACGAGAGCGAGCAGGTCCGCGGCGAGGCGATAGACGGAATCGGTGGGCCGCAGCTTTCGTGAGATAGCCTTGGCCGCGTCGCCCCACGCTTCCGTGGCTTCGTCCTGGTTCGGAGAGTTGCCGGCAGATTTTGAATTGATCAGGACAAGAGAGAGGGTTCGCTCCATTGTCAGGGCGCGGCGAAACTCCATGGTGAGCCGGTCCCAGAAGTGGTTCACGTCCGGCATCGTTTTCAGCAGGTCCACGTTGGCCTGGTGACGCAGCTCCAGATTGCGTTCAAGTTCTTCGAGGAGTTGCTGCTTTAGGCGCCGCACCATGCGCTGCCTGTCCAAAAGGTAAAACACGAAGAGCAGCGATAACACGCAAAAGCCGACGAACGCGATGCGCAACGTCCATTTGCTCGCCTCGACCGGATGCACGAAGACGAGCGGATACATGAGCACGGCAACGCCGCCCGCGAGAATAAAAACAAACACCGCGGAGAGAATCGACAGGTGGATCTCCCGCCGTTGCAGGTTTTCGAGGTCGGTACGATTTAGTGCAGCCATCGTTCTATCCGCATGCGTGGAAAGCGCCTTCTGACTCCAGGTTGCGCCGCACGTTCCGGCGCCTGATGCCATTTTCGCCTGCCGGGGACTGCCGAGAAAATTTGTCAATGGGGAATGTAGCGAGAATGTTACTCCGCTCAGAGCCTAGAGCCGGGATGCGTCAGCCGAGGAACGGTACATCCTTGTGGGCCGAGCACGGTCGCACACATGCTCTGGACCACGGATCTCCTGCGCCAGCAAATGGGATTGGGCACCAGCGGCGATGAAACTTGAAATCATGCCGAGGGGACTCACATGGGCGATTGGACGAGCGGCAGGCGCTTCGCTCCCTGCCGTTCCATATCGGGCCGCTTGCGCGGCTCTGCAGGCTACCGGATAATGACGCCAACCTGAGCATTCGATGCAAGAACCGGAGTCATCCCTGGCATGATCTGTTCCCAGTGCCAAACTGAGAATCCTCCCGGCGCAGTCCAATGCAGTCACTGTAGCAGTGTCCTTTCCAGCTCGGACGTCGAGGACACTCTAGTCGGCGAGGAGGATACATCCGCCCGAATGGTTTCCGGGAGGGGCAGGCAAGGACTTGCACCCGGGATGGAACTCGGGACTCGCTATCGCGTGGAAAAACTCCTCGGCCAAGGAGGTATGGGCCAGGTGTACAAGGCCTATGACAAAGAGTTGGGGCGCATCGTTGCTCTGAAGGTTCTTCGACCGGAATTCGCGGCGGACCCAACCGCCAAGGAGCGTTTCAAACAAGAGCTCCTGCTTGCCAGCAAGGTTTCGCAGAAGAACATCCTGCGCATCCACGACCTCGGCGAAGCCGACGGCCTGAAATTCATCTCCATGGCCTTCATTGAAGGGGAGGACCTTCATCAAATCCTCGAGCGCTGCGGGCGACCCCCCGTCGAGCGTGCGGTTTCTATCGCAGGACAGCTCTGCGAGGCGCTGCGAGCCGCCCACGCCGAAGGCGTCGTTCACCGTGACTTGAAGCCGCAAAACATCCTGATCGGCGCCGGCGACCACGTCTATGTATCCGACTTTGGTCTTGCAAAATCCCTTGAGGCCAGCGTGACCGGCATGACCCACCCCGGCACAGTCCTGGGCACGCCGCGCTATATGGCGCCGGAACAAGTGGAAGGCGGGAAAGTTGATCATCGCACCGATCTCTACGCCGTGGGCCTGATTCTCCATGAGATGGTGACCGGCGAGGCGCCCTTCAGCGCCGATTCGGCCATGGG
>Ga0209761_1002481_pt1 | contig 12111 bp, 12 predicted proteins | sample GraSoi013_1_40cm_4_FD_185818 | JGI IMG/M metagenome (GOLD analysis project Ga0209761, IMG submission 185818) | Grasslands soil microbial communities from the Angelo Coastal Reserve, California, USA - Sample 09_25_2013_1_40cm (SPAdes) (version 2) | ecosystem: Environmental > Terrestrial > Soil >... | reverse complement strand
CCCCCGTTCGCCGGCACGCGCGAGGGGGCGACCGCGGACGGGACCGGCGCGGGCCGCGCCAGCGTCTCGTGGGTGTCGGGTGGACTCCGCCGGGCGTCCGGGGCCGGGCGGACCGGTGCCGCGCGGGCCGCCGGTGCTGTGGGTCGGACCGGGTCCGTGGCGGTGTCATGAGGCATTTCGAGAATTCCCGCGAGGGCGAGACCGAAGAGGGCGCGCAGGGTGGTCTCCTCGCCCATCGGGCTCACCATGCAGATTTCGCCGACGCTCGTCCGGCCGTCGACGCGCGACATGATGTACCCCTCCGCAGGGTTCAGCGGGACCTTCTGGTAGCCCTCCGGTGGGCGGGGCGACATGGTGACGCGCGCCTCGAGGGATCCGAAGCGCTTCCTTATCGAATCGATGTCGGGGAGAGCGCGGGCCCATTCCAGAAGAATCTCGGGAACCTCCAGGCCGCCGTCGAGCTGCTCGCGAAAGGGCAACGCTCCGGCCTGGAACTCGTAGGCGCCGTCGCGCATCGCCAGGGCGCCGACCACGACGCGATGAATGTGCTCGCGCGTGAGGTCGGCGAGCGTCTCTCGTGACAGGGAGCCCAGGCGCACGAGTGTCGTGCCGAGAAGTTCCTGCGGCTGCTTCGTCGTCGTCGCCTGGCGCACCTGCTCCTCGGTCACGCCTCCCTTGTCCCGGAACAGCGCGGTGATGCTCTCGTTGGGGAGCGTGCTGACCGCGAAGCGGATCATGACGCCGGCGTCGATGAATATCTGCCGGGTCGTCGCGTCCTTCTGCAGCCTCAAGATGCCGGAGGCCTGGCGCCTCTGAATTTCGGCCAGAACATCGCCGGCCGCCCTGTGCGCGAGAGTGCCGTTCATCCGGACACGTTTCCCTCCCGGGCCGTCCCGGGAGCGGACTTCCGCCCGGCACGCACCGGTCCGTGCATAACTTGTGGCTCGCGAAGGATTATTGCAAGTATTTCCGGACCAGGGCCTCGCCCCAGGCCTGGCGCAGCTCCTTGAGCGGGTAGCGCGTGAGCTGCTCGAAGGCCTCCTCGGTCGGGACCCCCCGCGCCATGGCCGCGAGGACGTCCATGAGGACCGGGAAGCCGAGCCGCTCCTCGAGGTATTCGACGAACGACAGCGTGGAAGCGTAGGTGAACGTGTCGCCCCACGCCTCCTTGCTCTCGGAGGTCTGGTACGCCTTTGCGAGCGCCACGCCGGTCATGGTCGAGGTGGTCTTCCCCTCGATGTCCTGCGCCAGCCCCTCGTGCAGCCAGCGGGGCGCCGTGCCGTGGCTCTTGCCGGCGATGAAGGCGTGCGCCAGCTCGTGCAGAAGGACGTGCCGGGCCTCGGCGTTGAGCTGCTGCAGGCCGCCGATCGGCACGCGGATCTTGCCGTCGAACAGGCCGGCGACGTCGGGATCAGCCCGGGTCGCCTCATAAAACTGCCGCTGCGGGTAGAGGATGACGACGATCGGCTGCAGAGGATAGTGATCGAAGCGCGTCTCGAGCGCTTTGAACTGGCTCTCGAGGAAATCGACGATCTGCCCTCCGAGGTCCGGGCCGGCGCGTTCGCCATCGTACTTGAGCGTGAAGTGGGCCGCCTCGGACTGCCGGTAGGATCCGTCGATCGAACGCTCGCGGACCAGCTTGTCGATCTTCGACTTGAGGACGTCGTTCGGCTTCAGCTCGTAGGCCCTCTTCCATTCGGCGAGCGCCTCAGAGGTGCGCTCCTGTCCGTAGTACACGTCGCCGAGCAACGCATGCAGGTCGGGATCTTCCGGGTGGTCGACGAGCGCCCGTTCCAGCGTCGAGCGGGCGAAGACGTCCTGGTCCGTGCGCAGATAGGCCGCGGCCAGGCCGAACTGCGCCCGGGCGTCGCGCGGATCGTATCCCAGCGCCTCCCGGAACCGGGCCAGGGCAGAGTCGTAGTCGCGGCTCTTGAGCGCCCGCGTCCCGAGCTGGTCGAGGAGCGCCACCAGACGCCGCGTGTTCTCGGGTCGGGCCAGGGAGTCACCATTGATTCGGCGCTTCAAATCATCGACGGCGCGCAGGATTCGATCCTCGGACGGCCCGGGGGCTCCTACCGTCGGAGTGGAGGCGTCCGTGCTCCCACCGTCCTGACCGGCGGCGGGAGCGCCGCCCGGTGTCGGCGAGACCTGCGGGGAGGGCTCGATGCGAGCGACCTCCGACCGCGGCACGGTGATCCTCCCGCTCCCCTGGCGGATGACCAGATGATCGCCGCTCACCTCCCAGGTGTCGGCCGTGATGGTCCCGCCGTTCTTGAGATGGACGATGTCGGCGCGCGCGGGAGAATTCAGGCACGCCAGGCACAGGGCCATCGACGCGCGGACCAGGGTCACCGTTCGGGTCGCGGCCACGCGCACTCTAACCGGACGTTCGCAGCCGCGACAGCGGCACGACGAGAGGCACGGTGTTCCCGGTCAGGGTCGGGGGAACCCCACGAATGGCGTCCCGCGCCGAGTTGGAATCGTCGTAAACACCCCAGCAGATGCGGTAGCAGGGCCGTCCCTTCAGATCATAGGGAAGAATGAACAGTGAGCCGCCGGCGCCGGCGCGTGACCGCGCGCCCTTCACGGTGTCCTCCTGGCAGGCGATCATGAGCTGCAGCGAAAAGCGGCGGGGACTGCCTGAGACGAGCCATTCCTCGAACAGCCGGGCGGCGCCGGCCGCGTCGTCCCGGTCGAGGCGCTCGAGCGCGGCGCCGAAGCGCCGGTCGGCACCGGGACCGCCCGCGTTGACCGCGGGCGAGGTCTCCGGGGCACGAGCCGGCGCAAGCGTAGGCGGCGTCGCCCGTACGACCGCCTGCGTCTCCGGAGGGGCGGCCCGAGGGGCGGGCCTGTCCGCCTGCGTCTCCCCCTCAAGGGCGGGTGTGCTCGACGGCGTTCCGGGCAAGGGGACGGCTCCGCCGGGAGCGGCCGCCGCAGGGCTCCCGGATGGGGGCTCGGCGACGGTCACGGACCGGGGAATCGTCTCGGTCACCCCCGTCGATGCGACACTCGGCCTGGCGGAGGGAGCGCCGGGGACGCGGCGCAGGATCACATAGCCGAGGGCGCCGGCCACGACGAGGGTGACCGCCCCCGTGGCCAGCAGGATCCACATGAAGTTCCTCGACTCGCCGCTCCCCGGGGCGATCCGGCCGTCGAAGGTCAGCTCGATCGGCCCGACGTGGACCCGTTCGCCCGTCACGGGATCGATCTGCCACTGAGGCTCGTTGCCGGCGCCCGGCGCGGTCTCCGGCCCCCCGAGGGGCTCGCCGGCTGTCTGCGCAAAAGCCGGCAGCTCGTCCTGCGGGATCGGGGGCGGCTCGTCGGCGGACGGTTCGGACGGCGCGACCGGGAGCGGGGTCATTTCGAAGGGCTCGGTCGCCGCGATCGCGGCCGACGGGGCGGCGCCGGGAATCTCCTCCTGGACCGCCGCGGCGATCGCGGCGGGAGCCTGCGCCGAGGTGTTCCCTGCGGCGATCCCGGCGCCCCCGGAGTCGACGAAGATCTCCGCGAGGGCGGGCTCGGTCCGCTCCTCCTGCGCCTCGGTCACGATCGGGATCGTGCGGCCGCGCCGGGCGGCCGGGGCCTCCACTCCCTCCTGCGGCGGCACCCTCTCCGCGGCCCCGAGGAGATCGAGGGCCAGCACGATCTTGCTGACGGTGAGATCGTCGAGGGACGTCCGGCCGCTGATATCGCGCAGGCTGGCGCTCCCGTTCAGGAGCCGGCCGACCCGGTCCGTCTCGAGTTCGAGCTTCAGCGATGCCAGGGTGAAATTCAACTGGCCCGTCGGCCGGTACACCGCCTCCATCGAGCCGACCTGGCGTACGATCGCGGCCCGATCGCCGGCTTCCATCAGGCAGTCGAAGAGGAGCCGCCTCGTGTTGAGGCCCAACGAGGTGACCTCCGCGGGAAGCGGGCCGGGAACCAGCTCGTAGTTGCCAGAGGTCGCCGCGAAACACGAGGCCATGATGATGCGCACCTGCTGGCGGGCCCCCTGCAGGAGCTCGGTGGGCGTCAGGAATCCCATCTCAATGAGGACCTTCCCGAGCGACGCTCCCGCCTGCAGGCGCGCCCGCGCCAGGTCGAGCTGTTCGGCCGTGAGCCGCCCCTCGTGCATCAGGATATTTGCCAGCCGGTCCGGCTCCGCGTTGCTGGCGGCCGAGGCGATCTCCCCTTTCTTGAAATAGAGGACTTTGATGGCGTCGGGGAGCGTCAGGCGCAGCATTCCCTCGAACTCGCGCAGATGCAGGCCGGCCACCAGGCGGGGCGTGAAAATGTCGTCGATCGATCCCTGGGGTGGAAGGTCGTGCATGTTGGATCCTGCGGATCTCCGCGCCTTTCGGGCGACGCGACTCATTATCGGGTCGCCCCGGGGCCCTGTCAACACAGCGCGAATCGGTCTAAACTCCGGCGCCTATGGGCGACACGCGTGATTCGAGTTTCGATGCTGTCGTGGTCGGCAGCGGCATTGCCGGCCTGCGCGCCGCCATCGAGATTGGCCGGGGCGGCGGGCGCGTGGCGATCCTGACGAAGGACGACCCGACCGACTCGGCTACGGACAAGGCGCAGGGCGGGTTGGCGGCGGTGCTGTCGGACGATGACGAGATCTCGCTGCACTATCAGGACACTCTGCTGGCGGGTGACGGGCTGTGCCACGAGGGGGCGGTGCGCGTGCTCGTGGAAGAGGGGCCAGCGCGCGCGCGGGAGCTCATCGACTGGGGGGCGCGCTTCGACCGCGAAGGGGCGGGCCTTGCCCTGGCGCGCGAGGCGGCGCACAGCAAGAGACGCATTCTGCGCGCCCAGGGAGACTCGACCGGACGGGAGATCGCGCGGGCGCTCGTCGTGAAGTCCTCCGAGGACTCCCGCATCGCTCTCCTGCCGCACATCTTCTCGGTCGATCTGATTCTCCAAGGCGGACGCTGCGCCGGTATTTTGGCCGTGGATGAAGCGCAAGGCAGGCCTGCGATCCTGCGCGCCCGGGCGGTCGTCCTGGCGTCCGGAGGAGCCGGGCAGGCGTACCTGGAATCGACCAACCCGCCGCAGGCCACGGGGGACGGCATGGCGATGGCGTACCGGGCGGGCGCGGAGATGATGGACATGGAGTTCGTGCAGTTCCACCCGACGGCGCTGTGTGTCGAGGGCGCGCCGCGCTTCCTGCTGTCGGAGGCGATGCGCGGAGAGGGAGGGCGCCTGGAGAACGTCGGCGGGGAGCGCTTCATGGCGCGGTTCGATGTGCGCGGCGAGCTGGCGCCGCGCGACATCGTGGCGCGCGGCATCGTCGCCGAGATGCGCCGGACCGGCCACCCGTGCGTCTATCTGAGCATGCGGGACCTTAATCCGGAGCTGGCGCGGCGGCGTTTTCCCATGATCGCCGCCACCTGCGCGGCCTACGGCCTGGACATCGGTCACGACCGCATTCCGGTGGCCCCTTGCGCGCACTACATGATGGGCGGCGTGAAGACCGACCTCTGGGGACGGACGTCGATCACCGGCCTGTACGCCGCTGGAGAGGTCGCCTGCACGGGCGTGCACGGCGCCAACCGCCTGGCGAGCAATTCGCTCCTGGAAGGCCTGGTCTTCGGGGCGCGGGCCGGGCGCGCCGTCCTGGGCGATTCTCTGGCCTCGCTTAAGGGCGGGGCGCTCCTCGCGGACGCGGGCACGGCCCTGGCCATCGACCGGGACGCTGCCGAGGCGACGATTCGCTCCCTGAAGAAAGTCCTCTGGGAAGGTGCCGGTCTGCTCCGGGAAGGTCGGGGCCTGGGGCGATCGATCGACGCCATTCTAAAGCTGGAGCGCGGGCTCGGTCTCCGCGCGGTGTCGCGCCGCGGCGTCGAAGCCCGCAATCTGATGTTCGTCGGGAGACTGATCGCCGAATCGGCCCTGAAGCGCCAGGAGAGCCGTGGAGCCCACTACCGTGAAGACTTCCCGGAGAAGGATCCCGGCCGCGGCCGGCACTCGATCATCGCGCCCGGCGCGCCCGCCCCCGACCTGCCGCGCTTCGCGGTCCCCAACACCGAATGAGCCTTGCTCGGGACGGCATTCGGGGTCGCGCGTACCCCGTCCCGTCCGCCTGTGAGGATCCGTCCCTGTGCCCTCGTCCGCGGCCGGACAAGCGGGAGCGACGGAGGGGCGCGAAGCCCGCGCCGCCATTCGATTGCGCTCCGAGCATCCGATTTGCTAGGGAGGCCCGATCAAGCGCGAGCGACGTCCCGGGAGGAGGGCCGACGCGAGGATGAGACGATCATGCAGGTGCGACCGTCGCAGGCTTATCTCGTCACCCTGTGGACCTACGGCATCGAGCCGCTGTTCGCCGACCACTCCCGGGCGGCCTTGTTCTTCCACGTGCTCGGCGGGCTGCGGCAGAGGCTCGGCTTCCGGCTCCACGCCTACGTGGTCCTTCCCGACCGTGTGCGTTTGATCCTCGGGGCGCCCGGGGCGGACATGCGCTCCGTCCGCCTGACCGTGCAGCGCCTCAAGTCGAGGTTTGCCCGGGAGGTCAACGCCCGATCCGGGCGGCTGGGTCTGGTGTGGCAGGACGCGGATCAGACGCTGCCCCTCGTCGGTGCCGACGACGTGAAGCGGAGGGCGGACTTTCTGCACCAGAATCCGGTGATGGCGGGACTGGCGCGCAAGCCGGGAGACTGGCGATGGTCGAGCTATCGCGCCTGGGCCGGCCACGGACGCACGCCACTTTCGGTGGATCTCCCGGCGGGCGAGCCGGGGCGACGCCCGGCCCCTTCCTGCCGGATCACTTGATGATCTGGAAGCTGCGCTCCCAGCGCGACTTGGTGAACAGGTGCGTGACCTTGTCCCAGATGCCGCTCGCTTTGTCGGCCAGCGCGGTCCTCTGCCAGGCGTCCCGGTCCTCGTCGTACGACCACCAGATCATGAAGGCGCGTCCCTTCACATAGTCGCGCGGCACGAATCCCCATGATCGGCTGTCCTTGCTGTTGTCACGGTTGTCGCCCATGCAGAACAGAGAGTTCTCGGGGATGCGCGTCGGCGGGTAGTCGTCTTGATCGAAGTTCAGGCCCTTCGGGTTGCGGTGAACCTTGTACTTTTCGTCGAGAGGCTTGCCGTCGATGTAAACCTGCCGGTCGCGGATCTGGAGCACCTCGCCGGGCAGACCGATGACCCTCTTGATGTAGTCCTTTTCCGGCTCCTCCGGGTACTTGAAGACGATGATGTCGCCGCGCTTCAGGTCGCGCACCGGCAGGAGGGCGTGCTCGGCCCGCGCCAGCGCCGGGGCGGACGACAGCGGCGCGAAGGCGAACTTGTTCACCATGATGTAGTCGCCGACGAGGAGGGTCGGAATCATCGAGCCCGTGGGGATCTTCGACTGCTGGAAGACGTAGGTGCGGGCGAAGAGGACGAAGATGACGCAGGTGACGATGGTCTCGAAGTAGTCGCGGAAAATTCCCTTGGGCGCGTCGTCGGGCAGCATCCTCCCTCCCCTCAGTGACAGAGGGATTATAAGGGGGGCGCCGGGGCCAGGCAACTGAGGGGATGAGGCGCGAGGGAGCCGTGGCCGCCGCGGGCGGCACGCCTCCATTTCATTCGATCCAGATCGAAACTCGTTCGTCGTCCTCCTGCACCTCCACGATCTGGCCGGGCTCCATGGACTCGAGCTCCCGCAGGACTTCGTCGAGGTCGCGGTCCTTGAAACGGAATTTCGTCTTCCCGCCTTCGGTCGAGCCTTCGATCGACGTGTCGATGGTCGCGTGCCCGGCCCCGCTTCTGGCCAGGATTTTCACGGCGGCCGACACGAGGCTCATCGGCAGGTTCACCAGGACCGTGGGCGTGCTCGATCCCTTGGCGTAGACACGGATCTTCAGCCACCGTCCCTTCTGCGGGTCCTTCGCGGCCGCGGGAACCGCGGCGAGCGACAGGGCCAGAAGGCCGACGAGCGCGACGACGGCCACACTCTTGAGCGCACGATTCATCGACGTTCCTCCGGCGGATCGGGTGTTTCGGCCCGTCCGGTCCACACGGATCGAACGCGCGGGAAGGGAAAAAGTTCCCGCGGGGCGAAAGCGCTCCTCGAGCGACCTGCGCGCCGCGGCGGACGGGTTCAGAGGCCGGCGCGTTCCTTCAGGCGGCGCACTTGCTGCGCCAGACGCCGGAGGCGCAGCGAGAGGCTCAGGAGGTAGACCGCCAGGACGACCCAGACGGCCGTATACGCCAGGTTGAGGAAACGCAGGCCGCGCTCCACGATCTCGGGGCGCGCCGCCACATTCTCCGCCGTGAAGCCTGTCACCGGCTCCTGAGCCAGGAGGGCGAGGAGCGGGACGACGGACGAGAAATTCGGATCGATCATGCCGGCTCCGTATACGGCGCTCTTCGGTTGGCCACAAGGGTCAGGGACTCCACTTCGTCCTGGAGCCGCCCGAGGCGGACGCGTTGCAGCAGGAGGAGAAGAAAGAGGAGGATGAAAGTGGTCGAGCACAACGTGAGGGCCTTCGCCATCTCAGCGTCGAGTCCCTGGCCGCCGGACACCTTCAGCACCTTGGGGTGCAGCCCGCGCCACCACTCCACCGAGTAGTAGATGATCGGGACGTCGAGCGCTCCGACCAGGCCGATGACGGCGCAGAAACGCGCTCCTTGCTCCGGGTTCTCTGTGCTCTGGCGCAGGATCAGGTAGCCCGCGTACAGCAGCCACAGCACCAGGGTGGACGTCAGACGCGCCTCTCCCGTCCACCAGACGCCCCACACCGGCCGGGCCCAGATCGGGCCCGTGAGCAGGACGATCGTGAGGAACATCACGCCGAGCTCGGCGGACGCGTGCGCCAGGAGGTCCAGGCGCCGGTCGCGCCTCCATAGGTAGAGGGCGCTGAACAGAGCGCAGAGACCCACGCCGAGGAAGCCCGCGAGGGCCGACGGGACGTGGAAGTAGAAGATGCGCTGCACGACTCCCATCTTCTCCTCGGTCGGGACGGCCCGGAAGATGGCATGCAGGCAGACGGGAACGAGGATCGCCACCAGGACGAAGAGCGCCTGCTCGGTCAGGCCTGACCACGCCGTCCCCGGGGGTTTCTCCGCCGGCTCAGACATCGCCACTCCGCGTCCCTCTCAGGCTCACTCCGCGAGCGGGACGGGATGATACCACCATCGCGCCGGGTGCCCGTCCCGTGCCGGACGGGCTCTCATTCCTCCAGCGCCTCATCGAACAGGAGCACGGCGGCGGCGAGGAAGATGACGTCGTAGGCCGCCGACATCAAGACCCAATGGCTGTAGGCCGCGAACGGGTGGCCGGCCAGAAGATGCGTCGTCGTCTTGACCGCCGCAAGCGCCACCGGGACCGCCGCGGGGAAGAGCAGGAGCGGCAGGAGCAGCTCGGCGCGCCGCGTGCTCGTGGTCATGGCCGCAAACAGCGTGCCCACCGCGGCGAAGCCGATGGTGTTGAGGATGAACGCCAGGACCACGAGAGCCGTCTGGCCGTTGAAGCGGAAGTTGAACATGACCACCGCGACCGGCACCAGGATCGTCTCGACGGCCGCCATGAACAGGACTGTCGCCGCAACCTTCCCCAGGTAGAAAGCGCTGCGGTCGATTGGGGCCAGGAGGATCCCCTGGATTCGGTCCTGCTCCCGCTCGATCTGGAACGACCGGCTGATCGCCAGCACCCCCGAGAAGATGAAGGCGACCCACAGCACTCCCGGGCCCAGGGTCACGAAATCGATCACGGTGAAATCGAACGCGAAGTTGAACACCACGAGCACCAAAAGTGCGAAGAACAGGAGAGTGACCACCTGCTCGCGGCTGCGCAATTCAACTTTCAAATCCTTCTCCGCGACGAGCAGGACGGCGCGCAGGTAGGTCACGAGGCCCTCGGCGGGGGGGCGGGTGAAGAACCATGCAGGAGGTCATCCAGGCGAGAAGGATCGAGACCTCGCGACGGGGCGTCGAGCGTCAGACGGCCGTCCGAGAGCCCCAGGACGCGATCCGCGGCGCGCAGGCCCTGGCCCTGATCGTGCGTGGCCATGACGCAGGTGCACCCGGTTCCGCGCGCCTGCCGCAGTCGGTCCTCGAGCCTCGAGGAGGATTCGCGGTCCAGGCCGGTGAACGGCTCGTCGAGCAGAATCAGGTCGGGCCGGTGCAGAAGGGCCCGGGCAATCGCCAGACGTTGCTGCATGCCTCGCGAGTAGGTGGCCACCCGATCGTCCTGGCGGTGTGAAAGGCGCGCGGCGCCGATCGCCTCCAGGGCCGCGCCCTCGGGGTCGGCCAGGCCGTAGAGGCGCGCGTAGAACTCAAGGTTCTCGCGGGCGGTCAGGTGCCCGTAGAGAAAGGTCTGGTGGGAGAGAAAGCCGATCCGCCGGCGCAGCGGCGCGGCGTCCGATCGCCCCGCCTCCGCGCCGAACAGGCGCAGGTTCCCCCCGGTGGGATGGAGCAGTGTGGCAAGCATGCGTAGAAGGGTGGACTTGCCGGCTCCGTTGTGTCCGAGGACAACGACCCACTGGCCGACCGGGACCGTCAGGTCGATCCCGTCGATCGCCGCCAAAGGCCCGTAGCGCTTCGAAAGCCCCCGAGCCTCGATCGCTGGCGGCGTGTCCCGTCCCGCCGCGATCACCTAAGCGCCCGGGCGCCGGCCGGGCCGCAGGGGCACCTGGGCCTCGATCTCCTCGATGCGCTGCACCAGGCGCACCGCCTCGTTCGTGTACCGGTCGGTCATTTCCCGGAAATCCGGCTCGCTGATCTTTCCGGCGTGGTAGTCGAACTCGACGTCCTGAAGCGTCTCGTAGACGACGTTCTTGAGAGCGTGCAGCTCGCGCAGCCGGGCCAGAAGGTCGGGGCCGTCGGTGAGCGGAGCGGAATCGTGGCGGACCATCGGCGAGAGGACGAACGCCGCGACGGCCAGCGTGAGCAGGATGCCCGCGAGGACCAGCATCAGCGTTTCTCCCTCATCTCGCGACGGACGCGCTCCAGTGCCCTGCGTTCCTCCGGCGTGCGGGCGCCTGCGGCCTCAGCGCCGGGTGAGCCGGAAGCAGTGACCGGAATGCCCCGGGCCTTGCCCCAGCGCCGTACCAGCACGACCAGGGCCGACCCGGCCAGGATCAGGGCCACGAAGGGAGTGACCCAGGCGACGAGGTCGAAGCCGGACTTGAGCGGCGCCGAGCGGATCTGCGCCCCGTGACGCGCGACGAAGGACGCGACGACCTGTCCGGGACTCTCGCCGTCGGACAGCCGCCCCGCGATCTCCGCCCTGATGGCGTCGGCCGTGCCGCATGTGCACACCCGAACCGTCAGATCCGAACACCCGCAGTAGCACATCAACCGCCCTTCGACCTCTTGCTGCGGCGTCACCTCCGCCGCCAACACGGACGCGACGACCAGGGGCGGAGCGAGGGACAGCATGAGCGCCGCGACAGGGAGAAGGATATTCGCCCGCGCGTTCCGGGAGAGAGCGCGGACGAACTCAGGCCGCACGACTCTCGACCTCGAGCAGCCGCGCCTCGGCGTCCCGGCGCCGGTCGCGGAGATCAGGGAGCATGGCGAACCAGGCGCCGAGGATCAGGACCCCGCCGCCGATCCAGATCCAGTTGATCAGCGGGTTCAGGTAGGCCTTGAGGGTGGCGCGCCCTTCGTGCGGATCGAACCCGGTCAGGATCGTGTACAGGTCCTCGCGCAGGGTGTAGTGGATGGCGACCTCGGTGGAGGGGTTCTGGCCCGCCTTGTAGAAGTTCTGGCCGGGGACGAGCGTGCCGACGCCGCGCTCGCCGTCGAAGATCGAAAGGCGCGCCCCCATGAACTCCGCGTTCGGGGAATCGCGGCTCACCATGTCCTCGAAGAGCATGCGGTAGCGCCCGACCGAAAAGCTCTCTCCGCGCTTGAGCGACGCCGTCGCCTCCTGCCGGAAGGCGGATGAGCCGGTCACGCCGATGATGATGAGGATGAATCCCAGGTGCACGGTGAACCCGCCGTACCGGCGCTTGTTCCTGTCCACCAGGCTCAGGAGAGCCCCGCTGAACCGCTGCCCCGTCACCTTCTGGCGGGAGCGCGCTCCCCAGAAAAATTCCATGACGGTGGTGGCGATGACGAACACCGCCAGGCCGAATGACACGAGCGCGTACACGTCGCGCACGCCTCTGAGAAGGAGCGCCACGACGCCTCCCAGGA
>Ga0209761_1002480_pt1 | contig 12114 bp, 11 predicted proteins | sample GraSoi013_1_40cm_4_FD_185818 | JGI IMG/M metagenome (GOLD analysis project Ga0209761, IMG submission 185818) | Grasslands soil microbial communities from the Angelo Coastal Reserve, California, USA - Sample 09_25_2013_1_40cm (SPAdes) (version 2) | ecosystem: Environmental > Terrestrial > Soil >... | reverse complement strand
CGCCTGGGCCCGGATCCTTGGCGGGAACGTGGTAGGGGTCGCCCTCACCCTCCTGATGCTGTGGCGACGGCATCCCCTGGCCCAGGAGCTCCGGGATGGCACGGCCGAAGGGGAGGAGTGAGGATCGTCGTCGCCGTGCCTCGACTTCGACTCTGGCTCGCCACCGCCGCGCTCGCCGTTTCCGGGTGCGGCGGTCCGTTCCCTCAGTCGACGCTCCAACCGCGCTCCGACTTCGCGCGGGCCACCGACGTGCTTTTCACCGACATCTTCTGGTGGGCGGCCGGCGTGTTCCTCGTCGTCGAGACCCTGCTCGTCGTCGCGCTGATCCGGTTCCGCCACCGTGAGGGGCGCGCCACGCCCAAGCCGACCCACGGCCACACGCTGATGGAAATCGCCTGGACCCTCGCCCCGGCGGCGATCCTCGTCTTCGTGGCGGTGCCGACGGTGCGTACGATCTTTGCGACCTCCGGGGAGGCGCCGGCCGACGCCCTCAAAGTGGACGTGATCGGTCATCAGTGGTGGTGGGAGTTCCGCTACCCGGAGCTCGGGCTCGTCACCGCGAACGAGCTGCACGTCCCGCTCGGCAGGGCGGTGCAGTTGTCCATCACCTCGGCCGACGTGATCCACGCGTTCTGGGCGCCGCCGCTGGGCGGCAAGCGGGACGCCATCCCGGGCCACGTGAACCGGATCGCCTTCCGTGCCACCGACGAGGGCGACTACTCCGGTCAGTGCGCCGAGTTCTGCGGTGCCTCCCACGCCAACATGCGCCTCCGCGTCGTCGTCGACTCGGATTCCGGATTCGGGCGCTGGGCGACGGTGCAGCTGGCGGGGCCGGCCGCACCGGCTCCGGGGACGGTCGCCGAGCGCGGCAAGGCCATCTACGCGCGCAGCGCCTGTATCGGCTGTCATACGATCCAGGGCGTCTCCCCGGGCGTCATCGGGCCGAACCTTACCCATGTCGGCAGCCGGACGACGCTCGCGAGCGGGCTCTTCCCCAACGACTCGGCACACATGGCAAGCTGGATCGCCGACGCACCCGCACTGAAGCCCGGCTCGCTCATGATGCGCATGAAGCCGCCGCTCAGCGACGCCGACATCGCCGCGCTCGTCGCCTATCTCGAGAGCCTGAAATGAGCGACGCCAAGGGTCTCAAGAGCTGGCTCACCACGACCGATCACAAGCGGATCGGCTTGCTGTACTTCTGGACGGCCCTCGGCTTCTTCCTGATCGGCGGTATCGAGGCGTTGTTCATCCGCGTGCAGCTCGCCCAGCCGAACGGCCACCTGGTGAGCGCCGAGACGTTCAACCAGCTGTTCACGATGCACGGCACCACGATGATATTCCTCGCGCTGATGCCGTTATCGTCGGCGTTTTTCAACTACATCATCCCGTTGCAGATCGGCGCGCGGGACGTGGCGTTTCCGCGGCTTAATGCCTTCAGCTACTGGGTGTTCCTCCTCGGTGGGCTGCTCCTGAACGCGAGCTGGCTGGTGGGGCCGCTGTTCCACGCCGGCATGCTGAACGTCGCCCCCGACGGTGGATGGTTCGGCTACGCGAACCTGACGGAGCGTCAGTTCTCGCCAGGGCCGAATATCGACTTCTGGCAGCTCGGCTTGCAGACGTTGGGCATCTCGTCGCTCGCGGCGGGGTTCAACTTCATCGTCACCATCCTGAACCTGCGGGCGCCCGGGATGACGATGATGCGCCTGCCCGTGTTCACGTGGATGACGCTCGTCACCCAGTTCATCATCATTACCGCGTTCCCCGTCATCACCGTCGCGCTCGTCTTCCTGATGTTCGACCGTCTCTTCGGCACGCACTTTTATCTGACCAGTGCCGGCGGAACGCCCATCCTGTGGCAGCACCTGTTCTGGCTGTTCGGCCACCCCGAGGTGTACATCCTGATCCTGCCCGCGATGGGCGTCGTGTCCGAGGTGTTGCCGACGTTCGCGCGCAAGCCGTTGTTCGGGTACCCCGTCGTCGTCTATTCCGGAATCCTGATCGGGCTGATGGGCTGGGGTGTGTGGAGCCATCACATGTTCTCCGTCGGCCTCGGACCCATCGCCGACTCGGCGTTCGCCGCGACCTCGATGCTCATCGCCATCCCCACCGGGGTCAAGATCTTCAATTGGGTCGGCACCCTGTGGGGCGGTGATATCCGCGGCACGACCGCGCTGCACTTCGCCGTCGGCTTCGTCGCGATGTTCACCATTGGCGGGCTCTCGGGGGTCTCGCACGCCTCGCCGCCGGCGGATCTGCAACAGACGGACACCTACTACGTGGTGGCGCACTTCCACTACGTGCTGTTCGGCGGCACCGTCCTGGGCCTGTTCGCCGGCATCTACTACTGGTGGCCGAAAATGACCGGCCGCCTGTTGAGCGAGCCTCTGGGCAAGTGGCACTTCTGGCTGCAGTTCCTCGGGATGAACCTCGCGTTCTTCCCCATGCACTTCATCGGATTGCTGGGCATGCCGCGCCGCGTCTACACCTACTCGCCCGAGCTCGGCGTGGGCGGTCTGAATCTCGCCTCCACGGTCGGGGCGTTCCTCATCGCCCTCTCAATTCTGGTGTTCCTCTTCAACGTGTGGCGCAGCGCGCGGCACGGGCAGGCCGCACCGAACGATCCATGGGGCGGCGCGACGCTCGAGTGGAGTATCCCATCGCCGCCGCCGGCCTACAACTTCTCCGTCATTCCCACGGTCACGAGCCGGCTGCCGCGCTGGAAGACTGAGCATCACGAGGCCATGCGGGATCCCCCAGCCACACCGCCCGCGCCGATCCACATGCCCGGAGGGTCGTGGTGGCCGCTGGTGGCAGCGTGCGGACTGCCGGTGATGGCGCTGTCGGTGTTGACGCACGCCCTGTGGCTGGTATTCGTTGGGGCTGCGATTCTCATCTTCGGCATCTACCGCTGGGCGTTCGAGCCCTTCGAGGTCTGAGCGATGACGCACGCTGCTGTTACGCATCACACCAGCATGGGGCTCGACAATCGCAAGATGGCCTTCTGGGCGTTCATCGGCTCGGAGTGCCTGCTGTTCACGTCGCTCATCTCGACCTATCTGGTTTACAAGGGGAAAAGCGTTGTCGGACCGTACCCGCACGACATCCTCAACATCCCGTTCACATCGGTGAGCACCTTCGATCTGCTGATGTCGAGCCTGATGATGGTGCTGGCGCTCGCCGCCGTGCAGCGTGGTGACATGAAGTGGGGGAAGATCTGGCTGTTCTCGACGGCGTTGCTCGGGCTCGTGTTCCTGGGCGGACAAGTGCTCGAATTCAGCGAGTTCGTGCACAAGGGCCTCACGATTTCGACCAACCTGTTCGGTTGCACGTTCTTCGTGTTGACCGGGACGCACGGCGCGCACGTCGCGGTGGGGGTGCTGTGGCTCCTCACCCTGTGGGTACGCGCCCTGCAAGGCAAGCTCGGGCCCGCCAACGCGATGACGGTCGAGATCACAGGGCTGTACTGGCACTTCGTGGACGTCGTCTGGATCGTGATCTTCACAGTGGTCTACCTGATCCAATGACCGGAGAGCAAGGAGGGACGGCGATGCACGAGGGAGGGTCTGTGGAGCGGCCCGTGCACCCGACGGCGGACGTCTATCTGCGGGTCGGAGCGGTGCTCGTGATCCTCACCGTGCTCGAGGTGGGCGTGTTCTACGTGCCGGCATTCCGCCCCGTGCTGGTCCCCGTGCTGCTCGTGCTGTCGGCTGCGAAGTTCACGTTGGTCGTGATGTTCTACATGCACCTGAAGGCCGACAGCAAGTTCTTCACTTTCCTGTTCGGCGTTCCTCTGTTGCTTGCGGTCGGCGTGATGGTCGCCCTGCTGTTCCTCTTTCTGGGTGCGCTGACGCTGCGGGGTGCTGCGGGCACCGGATGACGCTACCGGCGCCTGCCCCGCCGCCCTGGCAGCAGTGGGACCTGCATCCGAGCGTGATCATCGGGCTCGCCCTGCTGGGCGGGCTCTATGTGTATTGGGGGGGGCTCGAAGCGCCGCGCCGCCGCGTCGCGTCGTTCGCCGCCGCGCTGGTGGTGCTGGGCCTCGCGCTCAACGGTCCAGTACACAACCTCTCGGACTCCTATCTCTTTAGCGCCCACATGGCGCAGCACCTCGCGCTCACCCTCGTGTTTCCCCCGCTCTTGTTGTACGGGACTCCCGCGTGGGTGGTCCGGCCGCTGCTCCGGCCTCGCTGGGTCTCGCGGCTCGGCCGCTGGGCGACACGCCCGCTCATGGCGGGCCTGCTCTTTTCCGCGCCGATCACACTGTGGCACTTCCCGCAATTCTACCAGGCCGCGCTCGAGCACCATGCGCTGCACATCGTGCAGCACCTGGTATTCATTGCGACCGCGGTGATCATGTGGTGGCCCGTCTTGTCGCCTGTGCCGGAGCTGCCCCGGGCGAGCTACCTGACGCAGCTGCTCTATCTCTTCGTCCTCGGACTTCCGATGTCGCTCGCCGGCGCAATGATCACGCTCGCGGAGGGCGCGCTGTACCCGTTCTACGCGTCGGCGCCGCGGGTGTGGGGTCTCACGCCGCTGGCTGATCAGCAGCTCGGCGGTCTATTGATGTGGGTCGTGGGGACGATCTACCTGTGGATCACGGCGACCGTGGTGTGGTTCCGGTGGAGCGCGCGGGAAGAATCCGGCGATGCGGAACGGGCCGTGCCGCTGGATGCCTATTAGTCATCCTCGCAGCCTCCCAGGTTGACGCGGTGCAACCTGGACGGTACAGTCTCGAGCTCCCATGACGACCGACGTAGCGACACGCGATCTCTGGCCGGCCCTGCCGCTCGAGGAGTGGCGGGACACGTATGCCACGCTCCACATGTGGACGCAGATGGTGGGGAAGACCTGCCTGGCGCTCGCTCCGCGGCAGAACCACTGGTGGCAGGTCGCGCTCCGCGTGACCGCGCGGGGACTCGCGACCAGCCCGATGCCGTACGGCAGCCGCACGCTCGACGCGGAGTTCGACTTCGTCGAGCACGAGCTCGTCCTCCGGACGGGCGAGGGAGCGGTGCAGAAGATCGCGCTGCGCCCCCGATCGGTGGCGGCATTTTACCGGGCGTATCTCGCCGCACTCGACACCCTCGGGGTGCACGTCAAGCTCTGGCCCGTGCCGGTCGAGGCGGAGCACTCGATTCGGTTCCCGGACGATGAAGCGCATGCTTCCTACGATCCAGAGTATGCCAATCGGTTCTGGCGCATCCTCGTCCAGTCCGATGACGTCTTCAGGCGGTTTCGCGAGCCGTTTCTCGGGAAATGCAGTCCGGTGCACTTCTTCTGGGGCAGCTTTGACCTCGCGGTGACGCGGTTCTCGGGGCGGCGCGCCCCCGAGCGGCCTGGGGCGGACCGAGTGACTCAGGAAGCCTATTCTCACGAGGTGATCAGCGCCGGCTTCTGGCCCGGCAGCGGCGCCGTGCAGGAGGCGGCGTTCTACGCGTATGCCGCACCCGAGCCCGCAGGCCTGCGGGACCTCGCCCCGCAGCCCAGCGCCGTGTACTACCAACGGGAGATGGGCATCTTCATCCTGCCCTATGCCGCGGTCCGGACCGCAAGCGCGCCGGTCGATGCACTGCTGGCGTTCCTCCAGAGTACCTACGACGCGGCGGCGGAGCTCGCGAAGTGGGATCGAGACGCGCTGGAGCGCCGGGGAGCCTCGAACAACCCCCATAGCTAGCGACCTTACCCTTCCTCCGGCGCCGGCGACGAGACCGCTAGCTTCGATCCGGCTTGCTCGCCTCAAGACGCGAGGTAAGTGTCGGTTTCCGTGCAGTTCTGCTCGAACGCCCGCATTAGCGATCGGCCGTATCCCGAGGGCGAATCACCCTCCGCGCATCGAACGCGTGGCGCCCCAGCGACTTGCTCGGCCAGGTGACTTCGGCCGGCGGCTGGCATGCGGCGTGCAAATGGCGTAGCGCCATGACAACCGCGATCACGTTGAGCTTGCCCGAATCCGCGTACCTGCGGTGCCTTCGCGTCCTCGGGGCGTGGTGGTGCCTCGGCTCGAGCGCGCTCCAGCCACGCGTGTTGATGCAGTACGAGGCACGTCCGTGAGGGCGGCACGACTGCACTCCGCGGCTGCGGCCGCGGGTCTGACGGCTCTGCTCCTGCTTCATCTCGGGGCCGCCGACGGGTCGGGCCCGGCGTTCGCGACGGCACGCGCCCTGGTCGTTTCCGATCAAGCGCGCCGCTATCTCGCGCTGGCATACGGGTCGTCTCCCACCGAGTTCATGGGCTGCATGATCGGTCAGGTCCACGGTCCGGTGGTGTTCGTGCAGCGCATCGCTCCCGCGGACGTAGATCCGGCTCACTCAACCCGGACGCACGTCCTGCCGCGCCAGACGTGTGAGGAAGCGGGATGGAAGGGGACGGTGGGCATCATCCATAGCCACCCGGGAGGCGAGCGCTGCTTCTATTACTTCCCCGGCACCCAGGTCGCCAGCTCGGACGCCGAGTCGTTCGGGCGGCAGCCGTATCCGGTGGACGCGATCATGTGCGGCGACAGCATCGTGTGGATCAGCCGCGACAAGACTCAGCGGCAAGTGCGGCTGGCGGCTGGGCCGATACCGGTGGCTGCGGATCAGCGCCCCGGCAATCGCGTGCACACCGGGTCTCTGCTCGCGGCGCGGGGAGAGTGAAACCGGTGGTCGACCCTTGAAGAGCACGCTCGATCGCCTCTACCGCATCGGTCTCTGGATCAAGGGTGTCGACGGCATTCTGGAGATCGTCGGCGGCCTGGTTCTCTTGCTGGTCAGCCAACCGAAACTCGGTCAGCTCGTGACGTTTCTGACCCAGCGCGAGCTCGCCGAGGACCCACGCGATTGGATCGCCAGCCATCTGCGCGATGCGGTGAATCACTTGTCACCGAACACGAAGCTGTTCGCGAGCATGTATCTGCTCATTCACGGCGTCGTCAAGCTGTGCTTGATCGTCGCGCTGCTGCGCGGGTGGCCGTGGTCGTATCGACCCGCCATGGGGTTGCTGTTGGCCTTCATCGCTTATCAGGTTTACCAACTGAGCCTGCACTTCTCGCTCGCGCTGTTGCTGGTCTCTGTGTTGGACGCCGCGATCGTGCTGTTGGTTTGGCGGGAGTATCGGCAGGTCAGCTACGCCAGCCCGAAGCGCTCCATACGGGTGTAGAGCTTGCTGCGGCTCAGGCCGAGCAGCTTAGCCGCTTTGGATCTGTTGTGGCCGGCTTGTTTGAGGGCGCCCTCGATCAGCGTGCGCTCCATCGTCTCGAGGTCCACCCCGTGAGCCGGAAACTCCCCGACCGCGGGCTGGGCGACCGGGGGGACAGGGGCGGCCGCCGGGGGCGGGGGCGGGGGCGGGGGCGCGCTCCTCGTCGACTCGGCGTGCCAGGGCAGATGCTCGGGGTTGATGAGGCCTCCCTCACACAGAATCAGCGCCCGCTCCACCGCGTTGCGCAGCTCGCGCACGTTCCCCGGCCAGGTGTGGGCCAGGAAATGCTCGCGCGCCTCCCGTGAGATCCCCGCCGCCGGCCGCCCGAGCACCACCGGCCCGAGCTCCTGCACGAAGTGCTCGAGCAGCGGCAGGATGTCCTCCTGGCGCTCGCGCAGCGGCGGCAGGTGGATCGCGAAGACGTGTAGCCGATAGTAGAGATCCTCGCGAAACGCACCCCTGGTCATCGCGCCTTTCAGGTCGCGGTTCGTCGCGGCAATGACGCGCACGTCGGCCTTGAGCATCCGGGTCCCGCCGAGGCGCTGAAAGTCCCGCTCCTGGAGCACCCGGAGGAACTTCGCCTGCACGGCGGGGCTCATCTCGCCGACTTCGTCGAGAAACAGCGTTCCACCCCCGGCCTGCTCGAGCCGTCCCGCGCGCGCCGCCACGGCTCCGGTGAAGGCGCCCTTCTCGTAGCCGAACAGCTCCGACTCGAGCAGCGCCTCCGGCAGCGCCGCGCAATTCAGCGCGACGAACGGCCCCTCCGCGCGGCGCGACCCGTGGTGGATCAAATGCGCCACGACCTCCTTGCCCGTTCCCGATTCCCCGGTGAGGAGCACCGTCGTTTCCGCGCCGGCCACCTTGGCGGCTTGCGCCAGGACCTCACGCCACGCTTTCGACGTCCCGATCGCTCGGTGTCCCTCCGCCGCTTCCAGTTCCACCGTGAGGCGGGCCACGCGGGCTTCGAGACGGACGGCACGTTCCTGCGCCTCGACGCGCTGGCGTTCTTCCTCGGCCAGGCGCTCGTGGGCGAATGCCAGCGCCACGAGGTCGGCGATTCGGCGTGCCGGCGGCACGTCCGCCTCCGTGTACTGCTCTGACGAGCGGGACAGAACGTTCAGAAAGCCCAGCACGCCTCCTCGCAAGCGGACCGTGAGCCGCATCCACGACTCGTAGCCCCGAGCCCAAGGGAGATTGGGGTGCCACGCGAACGGCTCGTCGGCCCTGTTGGAAGCAGTGCGCATCTGCCCCGCGCACCCCCAGGTCTTCCCCGGGAGCGTCCGAACGTGGTGGAAGATCGTGAAGTCCTCCTTGAGCAGCCGCTGCGACAACGCCGACAGAGGAACCTCTGCCAGCGCCGCCTGGGACTCGTCTTCGGAAGAAGCGATGACGCGGTAGTGCTCGCCGTCTGGCGTGATCAGACCGAACATCAGCCGATCGTGCGGAACGGCTTGGCGGGCTACGGCCGAGATCTGGTTGAAGACCTCGCGGACATCCAGGCTTTGCGCCAGGACGTTGAGCAGGGGTCCCAGAGTATCTTCAGTCGGGCCGGCGGTCATCTATCGACATTCTACCAGCCTGTCCGCGTCCGCGCACTTGTGCTACTCCCCGAGGCCAAACCGCTGCATCCGTGTGTACAGCTTCGTGCGCGTGAGGCCGAGCAAGCGCGCGGCCTTCGACTTATTCTGGCCGGCCTGTTTGAGCGCGCCCTCGATGAGCGTGCGCTCCATCGCCTCGAGGTCCACCCCGTGGGCTGGAAAGCCCGCGACTGCAGGTTGGGGGGCTGCAGCGGCAGCGGGGAGCGGGGCGCTCGTCGTGGACTCGGCGTGCCAGGGGAGGTGTTCGGGATTGATCAGGCCGCCTTCGCATAGAATCAGCGCCCGCTCCACCGCGTTGCGCAGCTCGCGCACGTTGCCGGGCCAGGTGTGGGCCAGGAACTGCGCGCGGGCCTCGCGCGAGATCCCCGCCGCCGGCCGCCCACTGACCACTGGTCCCAGCTGGCTCAGGAAATTTTCGAGCAGCGGCAGGATGTCGTCCTGGCGCTCCCGCAGCGGCGGCAGGTGGATCGCGAAGACGTGTAGCCGATAGTAGAGATCCTCGCGAAACGCACCCCTGGTCATCGCCCCTTTCAGGTCGCGATTCGTCGCGGCAATGACGCGCACGTCGGCCTTGAGCATCCGAGTCCCGCCGAGGCGCTGAAAGTCCCGCTCCTGGAGCACCCGGAGGAACTTCGCCTGCACGGCGGGGCTCATCTCGCCGACTTCGTCGAGAAACAGCGTCCCGCCCGCGGCCTGCTCCAGCCGTCCCGCCCGCGCCGACACCGCCCCGGTGAAGGCGCCCTTCTCGTAGCCGAACAGCTCTGACTCGAGCAGCGCCTCCGGCAGCGCCGCGCAGTTCAACGCGACGAATGGTCCCTCGGCGCGCCGCGACCCGCGGTGGATCAAATGCGCCACGACCTCCTTGCCCGTCCCCGATTCCCCCGTGAGGAGGACCGTCGTCTCCGCCGGGGCCACTTTCGCCGCCTGCGCCAGCACCTCGCGCCACGCTTTCGATGTCCCGATCGCTCGATGTCCTTCCGCCGCATCCAGCTCTGCCGCGAGCCGCGCCACCCGCCCTTCGAGCTGCACGGCGCGCTCCTGCGCCTCGGCGCGCCGCCGCTCTTCCTCCGCCAAACGCTCGTGGGCGAACGCCAGCGCCACGAGGTCGGCGATGCGCCGCGCCGCCGGCACGTCGGCCTGCGTGTACGAGTCCGGCGCCCGCGAGAGGAAGTTCAGAAAGCCCAGCACGTCTCCTCGCAAGCGGACCGTCAACCGCAGCCACGACGGGTACCCCATCGGAACCCAGGGCGGACCGGGGTGCCACTGGAACGGCTCGTCGGCGCCGCTCGAAGCCGTGCGCACCAGGCCCTCGAGCCCCGCGGTCTTCCCCGGCAGCATCCGGAGGTGGTGAAAGATCGCGAAGTCTTCCTGGGCCAACCCGGGTGACGGGGGAGCAAACGACTGCCCCAGGAGCGCCGCGCGCGGCTCGTCTTCGGAAACGGCCACGACGCGGTAGCGCTCGCCATCGACCGTGACCAGGCCGAACAGGAGGCAATCGTGTGGGACGGTTTGGCGGGTCAGCGCGGCGATCCGGGCAAAGACCTCTTGCACGTCGAGGCTCTGTGCTAGGACGTTCAGCAGCAGTCCGAAGATTTCTTCGGTCGAGCCGGCAGCCATCTCAAGGAATATTCTACTTGCCTGTCGGCTCCCGCGCACTTCTGCTCAGAAGTCCGCACCCCACCATGCCGGCGCCGCCTCAGCCCAATGTAGCGTGGGCCGCTGAACGCGCGGCGGTGCAGCGACTTGCGTCGCATGACCGGCGTCGGCTGCAGGCTGGCACGTGGCGTGCGCCTCCGGTGGGGACGTACGCACGACGGTGAGCGGGCCGATTGAGCTGACCGGTCGCGGATTGCGTCGCCGAGCTCCAGCAAGGCGGCCCCGACGGTGGCCCGTCTCCCGCGTGCAGTTTCCTGAACAACAATGATCCACGGGAGTGCTCGATGCCCACAATGACCGACCGCGACGGCATGCCCTACCGTCAGCTGGGGCGCACCGGAGAGATGGTGTCGCTGATCGGCGTGGGCGGCTACCATCTCGGGAGGCAGGCCGACGAGCAGGAAACCATCCGCATCGTCCGGACGGCGATCGACAACGGAGTCAACTTCCTCGACAACTGCTGGGACTACAATGGTGGGGTGAGCGAGATCCGCATGGGAAAGGCGCTGCGCGACGGTTATCGCGACAAGGCGTTTCTCATGACCAAAATCGACGGTCGCAACAAGGAGACGGCGGCGCAACAAATCGATGAATCGCTGCGCCGGCTGCAAACCGACCGCATCGACCTCATGCAATTTCACGAGGTGATCCGGATGACGGACGCGGAGCGGGTGTTCGGGCCGGACGGCGCGCTGGAAGCGGTGGCGGCGGCGCGGCGTGCCGGGAAAATCCGCTACGTCGGATTCACCGGCCACAAGAGCCCCGCCATCCATCTCCGGATGCTCGAAGCCGCCCGGGCGAACGGGTTCACGTTTGACGCGGTGCAGATGCCGTTGAACGTGATGGACGCCCATTACGACAGCTTCGAGAAGCAGGTCGTGCCTGTGCTGGTCGAGCAGGACATCGGCGTGCTGGGGATGAAGCCTATGGGCGATCCGTTCGTTCTGGTGAGCGGCACCGTGACGGCCGTCGAATGCCTCCATTATGCCATGAATCTGCCGACCAGCGTCGTGATCACGGGCTGCGACTCGTTGCCAGTGCTCGAGCAGGCAGTGCACGCGGCACGCACCTTTCGCCCGTTGAGCGAGACGGTCGTGGCAGCACTGCTCGGCCGAACCGCGCGGGCCGCGCGCGACGGGAAGTACGAGCTTTACAAGACGACCCATCATTTCGATGGGACATACCAGAATCCACAATGGCTGGGGTGAGACAATGCGCGTGGGTTTCATTGGACTGGGAGCGATGGGCAGCCGCATGGCAGGCCGGTTACTGGCGGCGCAGCACGAGGTGGTTGTGTACGACCGGACCCGGGAGAATGCGCGGCCCTTGGAGCAACGCGGCGCGAAGGTCGCGGCGACGTTGCGACAGCTCGCGGCCGGCGTCGACATCGTGTGCTCGAGCGTCACGAACGACGCCGCGGTGGAGCAGGTGATGTTCGAGCCCGACGGGGTTCTGGCGGCTGCTCGCGCCGGGACGATTGTCGTCGACATGAGCACCGTGAGCCCGCGCACGTCGCGCCGACTGTACGAAGCGGCTCGGAGCAAAGGCGTCGCGGTGCTCGACGCGCCCGTCTCTGGCAGCACGGTGCAAGCGGAGCAGGGGCAGCTCGTGATCTTCGTGGGGGGCGAGGAGGACGTGTACCAGAAGTGCCAGTCGATCCTCGCGGTGCTGGGGGGCAAGA
>Ga0209761_1002479_pt1 | contig 12115 bp, 10 predicted proteins | sample GraSoi013_1_40cm_4_FD_185818 | JGI IMG/M metagenome (GOLD analysis project Ga0209761, IMG submission 185818) | Grasslands soil microbial communities from the Angelo Coastal Reserve, California, USA - Sample 09_25_2013_1_40cm (SPAdes) (version 2) | ecosystem: Environmental > Terrestrial > Soil >... | reverse complement strand
CTCGGTAACGTGTCGCGATTGCCGCAGGTCCGATTTATCAACAATCTCTAACCAAGTGAAAGAGGGGCTTGGAAACGTACTGATCGTTTACGGAGACCCTTATCCGGAAGCTCGTCCTGGGACCTATGAGTTCACCAAAACGAACGAGCTAATTCGGGAAGTCTCCTTGCTGAACGATGGAAACGACCCCTGCATTGGGGCAGTGACAAACCAGCATGCTGACGACAAGGAAAGGGAAATCTCTCGAACGATATCGCGGGTCGATGCTGGCGCAGATTTCATTGTTACAAACGTCGCCTTCGACTCGGAGTGTGTACTTGGGCACAAAGATTCTCTGCTTGAAGCAGGGCTAAACGTGCCACTCTTCATTCAAGTCTCAATCCCGCTCAGCCTGCACAACGTATTATTTGTGAGCCAGAAATTCGACATTCCTGTCCCAGCCCACGTCAAGAAGAAACTGCTGAACGATCCGACAGGAGGAAGTCTCGCCGTTGCGGCCGAGGCTTACGAAGCTCTGCGAGGAGAAGCGAATGGTATCCACTTCTCATATCTGTTCAGACAACGAAATCCGATACCCGCTTATCGCCATTTGCTGGAGACAATTGGGATCGAACGCCCGACGCTGGCTCCACTGGCCGCTTCTGCTGTGAAAACATATCCTGTCGCGTAGCGTTCTTTGAAAAATCACTGCACGACTCGGATAGTTAGCTGTCTGGCTTGGCCGTTTCAACCGATAATGGAGCGTCTTCCCCGAGCTGGAGCACTTTTTTCAACTCCTTCTTCATGAGTGACGGGTCATGATTGAGGTTGAAGTAGTCCGCGAAAGTGCTAGTGGTCCTTAACATTCTAGTTCTACCGATCCTTTCGTCATTAATCAGGTCCATATCCTTGAGCTGTTTCACATGGACATAGGCCAATTTTCCACGGACGCGGACTACATAGGACTGGGTCACAGGCTGCTTCAGAGCTATGAAAGATAGCGTTCTGAGCGGTCCCGGGGTCAGAAGTGGCCTATTCGCCAGTTTTCGAACGTGCTTGGCAAACTCTCCCTTTAGTTGCATAACAAAGCGGCCGTCGGGAAGCTCCACGACTTGGATCGGGCTCCCGGCCAATCTGTACCGTTCCGAAACTGCCGCTGCGACTCCGCGGATCTTGTCCTCTGATCTGGCGCCTATAACAGACCCTATCATCTTCAGGTCTAGTGGCCTTCCCGAGACGTATAGTGCGGCCTCGCAGAGCTGCTGCTGTAAGTCAGCAGTTTTCGGCGGAGCTGTGTTAGTCGAAACTTGGGCTTCCATCGTTTCTCAGCTCGATTTCGATATCACCGAACTCGAATGGCTGGGCGAGGCCAACTCTTCCCTCCACCGCTAAGAATAGCAGCATGATGAACATTCTCACGGCCTCAAAAGGGTCCCCTTTTCCGAGAAGGGTTAGGAAGGACAGTTTTTCTCTTGTAGGGCCTGCTTCTGCGAGTAGTCTCTTGAGAAATGCTTTGATGTTCTCTTCTATCTTGACAAGGAAATCGTCAACTTGTTCGAACACCTCTGGCGTTCTTAGGACCATCTGGGCGCTTGCCGGAAGCATCCTCTCTGCCGTTAGTACCTCCAATAATCCTTTGATGACTTCCTCGACAGACGTGGTTGTAGATTCATAGCGCAGGGGAAAGGCCAAAGGTGGTGGGACGAAATCCGTGGGTCTCTCAAGCGGGGGCTTTGGCGGGTCCTCCATTTTGAGGATCAGTTCTGATTTCATCCGGAGTAGAATTGCAGAGGAGAGGAGGGCAGTGCCGGAGACAGAGAAATCGATGAATCCTCGACCCCTCATCTCATGGAGGAGCTCATCCAGCAGATTTGCAAGGTTTACGTCCCAAGGTTTGACGCGGTGAAGATGGATTAGGTCGAAGAGGACCGCATAAGGGGCCTTGAGCCAGTATGCATCTTCGTGAGCTGTCAATTGTTCTCACTCCTCGAGGGTAGGGACACTATCTGGCTGCTGCCTTTGTCAATGAAGACTCCGAACACTCTCTCCGCTCTCGATATTGTCGAGTCTTTGAGCGAGATTACTATGAACTGGGACAGACTGCTCCTCGACCTCAGAAGGGTTGCGAGGCGTTTTGCGTTTAGGACGTCCAAGTGTGCGTCGATCTCGTCCATTACGTAGAATGGCATTGGATGGATTTGTTGGAGTGCGAGGAGATAGCAGACTGTAGAGACGGATTTTTCTCCTCCACTAGCACTACCAATCGTGAGTTCGGTCTTTCCGGGGAACTGTAGAAGGACATCGAGTCCGCCTTCGAACGGGTTTTCGGGATTGTCTAGCACCATTCTTCCGTTTCCTTCACCTGTCATCTCGCGAAAAATGCTCTGGAATGTCTCGTTGACCTTGTTGTAAGCGCTCATGAAGGTGTCAAGCTTCTTCCTCTCTAGTTCGTTCATGAAGTCGAGGATAGCTAGTTTCTCCCGTTCGAGTTCTCCTATCCTGACCGAGAGGTGTTTGTATCCTTCCTTCTGTGATTCGTATTGTTGTGCAGCGAGTTGGTTGATAGCTCCTATCTCGTCCCTTTCCTGTTCGAGAACTCGTTTCATATCTTCAGCCTCTTTGATGAGGTCTGGGTGAGTCTCGAGTGGCCTCTCGAAGCCGAGGCTTCCAAGTTGTCCTTTGAAGATTGTTAGTTGAGCGCCAACCTCTCTGAGGCCCGCTTTTAGATCGGTCACGCTAGCATTGAGTGGGTCCATCATTTGCAGTAGTTTCCGTGTTGCTTTTTCGACTTCTACAAACTGTTCTTCGTACTTCTTTCTCTCATCTCCAACGCTGTCCAAATTTCCCACCAGACGCTGCTTCTCCTCGTTGAACTGTTTCATCTCATTCTCCAAAGTTTCGAGTCGCTCATGCCCTTCGCTGGCTCGGGCTTCTTCGCGATGAATCTCAGAGTCAAGCGAGCGCAGTTGTATTCGGATCTGGTCAATTCCCGGCCTCAGGGTCTCGAGAGTAGACTGCTGGGAGGAGAGACGTGTTTCTAGTTCGAGTTTCTCTCGAAGAACGAGTTGGTTTTCGGTGGTGGCTTGGTCTCGCTCAGTTTCGAATTGAGAGAGTGCTGACCTTCTGGAATCAATTCTGAGTCTCGTCCTTTCTTCTTCTATGATGGCGAGGCGCCTCTTCATCTCCGCTTGTTTCTCCGCAGTCTCCTCCAACAGGACGCGTTCTTTCGCCATGGAGTTCTGGAGACTGTCAATCCGTCGTGTTGTCTGTTGGAGGAAGGTTCTTGTTCTCTCGAAGCTCTTTTTGGCAAGTTCTACGTCTCTTGCCAAGGCCTCCCGAGTCTTGCTCGCCGAGACTCGGTCTTCCAAGAGCTCGTCCAGTTCTGTCTCGATCCGGTCGACATCGGACCGTGAGCGTTGCACAACCGTCTCCAGCGACTTTACTGTTTTCTCAAGGCTTTCAAGTGCGGTAGATCGAGGAATCAGGTTTGAGATCTCGAGCGGGGCTCTGTAATAGCCGCTCTCAAGGCCTCCTCCCGGCTCGTAAAGATCCCCGCTGGTCACGACGCACCTTTGTCCCTTGGACGCTGTCAGGAAGGCTGCTCTCTGCGTTGTGGCGAGTATGGTATCGCCGAAGACGAATTGGACAGCAGGAGTAATGGACTTGTCAGACCGAATTACCTTCGAAAGAGGACCAATTATTCCGGAGACGTTGTTAAACTCGAGCTGTTGATCTGAAAGCTCAAGATCGTCAAGGGGAACTATCTTGACGCGTCCCAGCTTGGTACGTTTCAGGCTCTCGACGCACCGGATTGCTACTTCCAGGTTTTTCACAACTAGCGCCTTCATCCAGCCGGCGCTGGCTGCCTGGACTGCCTTGCGGTATTCCTCAGGGAACTTGACCAGGTCTTCGAGGCGACCGTAGATGCCCTTCAGGGCGCCTTCATCGGCCATCTCTTCGATCTTCTCGATGGCTTTGTCTTCTGCCCCCATGCTGTCGGCCAGGGTCTTTTGGGTGTTGAATTCGACCACGGTGACCCTTGCCTTCTTTGCTACGTCGAGGGCTTCGTCGATCTCTTTTCTGCGCTGGTCCTTGAGTTCGCCGTACTCCTTTGTTTTCTGCTCGATTGATTCGAGCCTTTTTTCTTCTTCCTTCTGCAGTTTCTCCATTTCGCGAATTCTGCTCTTCAGCTCTTCTGAGAGCTGTGCGAATTCTTTCTGACGGGCTTCGAGGGTTTGCAGGTGGCTGGCGGTAAGGTCGAGTTTCGTCGAGCTGCCCTTGCTTTGGGCGGTTAGGTTTGCGAGTTCTTTTCCTAGACCGTCGATTTCGTCTTGAACCTCGCGCAGCTTCTTGGTGTCTTCGTCGAGGGACGCTCTGGTTGCTGTGAGCTTTTGGCTTATTTTTTCGACCTTTGATGTTGAATCCTCGAGCTTGTCTTCGAGGATTTTCTTGTGTGACTGGAGGCTTTTAATCGAGTTGGCTAGTGGTCTGATGGATGTTTCCATCTCTTCCGCTTGCTTTGTGAACGAGTCCCGTTGTCTTGTCCGGGTTGTAACTAGGTTCCTGGCAGTTTCTGCGGAGGATTTTGCTTCGACGATACCTTTGCTAGCTTCTGCGATGCGCCTTTCGAGGTCGAAGAGTTCCTGGTTTCCTCGGGTGACCGTCTTCTCTTCGAATCGGCGTCTTTCCTCTTCGATCTTTGCTCTTTGTTGTGTTAGCTCTTCTCTTTCATGTCTCACCTGATCAAGCTTGATCTGTTCCTGCTCGAGAGTCTGCAGCATTTCCCGATGCCGGTTTTCGAGCGCTAGAATCTGGGCAGAGAGAATCCGGGCTTGCTGACCGTTTATCTCGGTCTTGAGGAGATTGAATCGCAGGAGGTCGTTTCTTTCTCTCTCCAGCTGTTCTATCCTCTGTCTAACCTCGTCAACTCTCGCAGCGGCGACTTTGAGGTTGAGATCTGCCTCTTGCAACTGCACTCTTGCTTCGGCTTTCTTGGTCTCGAAGGTTCCGATTCCGATTAGGCTTTCCAAAATCTTTCTTCGTTCTTCCGTGCTGATCTCGGCGAGACGAGTGACCGCGTGTTGTGAGATGAGGTTGAAACCGGTAACCTGGATGTCTGCTGAACTCATTATGTCCTGGACTTGTTTTCTAGAGAGGCGTCGCCCGTTGAGCCGGTAGATTCCTTCGCCGCCCTTCGAGAATTCCCTAGATATTGTTACGAGGTCAGAGTCTACGGGTAGCTTTCGGTCACTGTTGTCGAACTGTACCGCTACGTAGGCAGATCTTGCTCCTTCGCCCTGTGACTTGTGGACTAGGTCGGATAGGCTTCTGCCTCGGAGCTCTCTAGGGCTTAGCTCACCGAGCGCGAACTTCAGAGCATCGAGAATGTTGGACTTGCCCGAGCCGTTGGGTCCAGTTATGACCGTGAATCCTGTCCCGAGGTTGACGGAGACCTTCCTGTTGAAAGTCTTGAATCCACGAAGGTCGATTCTCTTGATGAACACCAAGGCTAGGGCCCTGGACTCTCACTCGGAATCGTGGCGTGCTCTCATCGGCCGTATCTTCTGTAGCGCCTCTGGTAGAGTCTGATGGCCCTTAAGAAATCGATTCTTCGAAACTCGGGCCAATAAACGTCTACGAAGACCAGTTCGCTGTATGCGGATTGCCAGAGAAGGAAGCCGCTTAGCCGCTCTTCACCTGACGTCCGTATTACCAAGTCCGGGTTTGGGTTGGGGAGGTGTGCAGTGTATAGGTACTTATGGAATATTCCCTCATCAATGTCTTGGGGTCTTAGGTTTCCTTGGTAGACGTCGTCAACGATCTTTTTGGTGGCGTCGACGATTTCTGCTCGTCCGGTGTACGCGATTGCGATGTTTAGGAAGTGTCCCGTGTACTCGCTTGTGTCGTCTTCAAGTTTCTTCAGTGCGTCTTGGAGACTTTCTGGAAGGAGATCTGTTCTGCCGAGAGCTTTGACTCGGACCTTTTGAGTGTGGAGACGATTGTCTCTCCCGAGTTTTCGGGCTTCTTCCTCAACGAGTTTGAGCACTGCGTTTACCTCTTCGGCCGGCCGGTCGAAGTTCTCAGTTGAGAACGTGTAGAGTGTCAGGGTCTTGATTCCGTATTCGAGGCACCAGTCGAGTACTTCTTCTCCGACCTTGGCGCCGATAGTGTGTCCGTCGTTGGGCCGGAGGGCTTTTTCCACGGCCCATCTACGGTTACCGTCCAGAATGATTCCAATGTGCTCGGGTAGGGGTTTTCCTTTGACTTGTTCGGTGAGCCACTTTTCGTACGCGGTGTATACCCCTGCTATTCTGAGTAGGCTGTCTAACAGGTTTGTTCTTTGACCTCCGGTTTGTTGAGTTGGGCTTGAGCGAGCGCTCTTGCGCAGAAGCAGCCCTCTCTCGTCTCAGGTATCTTGCCTATAGCTTCTATGAGAATCTTGTTCAGGATCTGGCTGGTCTCTCTTCCTTTCTCTTCTACCTCTCTTGCCGAGAGTGTCCTCTGAAGGCCCGCTGCCATGTTCGAGACGAAGCTGATTGATGCGTAGCAGAGCTGGAGCTCTCTCGCGAGGAAGGCTTCCGGGGCGCCTGTCATTCCTACGATTCCGCCGCCAAGTATCTTGAGCATCCGGATCTCTGCTGGTGTCTCGTATCTTGGGCCTTCGGTGGCGGCCATTACGATCCCGTTTCGAATAGTTCTTTTGTTGTCAGAGCCGGCGCTGGTTATCGCGTTTCTCAGGGTTGGACAGTATGGCTCGGACACGTCGACGTGGGTGACGGGCGGGTCGTCGTAGAAGGTTCCTCGTCGTGATTTTGTGAAATCGATCAGGTCTGATGGTACGACTATCTCGCCTGGTGCCAGGGTCGTGTCTATTGCCCCGACGGCGTTTGTTGCGATTATTCGTTCGACGCCGAGACACTTGAGTCCCCAGATGTTGGCTCGATAGTTTACCTTGTGAGGTGGAGCGATGTGTCCTTCGCCGTGTCGCGGCAGATAGATTGCTTCTCGTCCCTTGACTTGTCCAATGGTCAGGGTGGGAGTTGGACCGTATGGTGTGCCGAGGATTTTTTCTTCGCCTTTGATGATGGATTTGACTCCTGAGCCGCCGATGATGGCGATGGGCGGTCTCATTCTTCTTCCTCGTAGAGCGCGCTTAGCTCGTGGAGCGAGAGTTTTGCGCCTTGGCTGAGCTTCTTCTTCGCAGCTTCTTTCAAGTTCTGCTTGTGAGTTTCTTCTTTTTGGCGTTGGGTCATCTTATCCTTGTATTCTCCGCGGAGCTGGTTTAGGGATTTTCTGACATCTTCCTGTTTTATCTTGAGTGCTTCGAACCGTTCGGATAATACCACGATCTCCTCATGATGCTTCTGGCTTTCCTCCGCAAGCTCCTGGATCCTTGCGTGGAGCTCGTCTGCTTCCTGGTTGGCCTTGCCGACCTCGTCTCTTAGTCGGACGATCTTCTTGGCCGCTGTGACCTGGATCTCAAGGGCTCGGATCTTTATCATAAGACGCTTTTCTTCTTCTTTGCCTAGGGGAGCGGATTGTACCTGCCATTCGAGCTGTTGCAGCTCGTGTTCGGCGGTTACTGACTGGAGGAGCTTGGGCGCTGTTTTCTGTAGGGTCTTCAGCTTGGTGATGTTCTGTTTTGCCTTGTCTCGGAGGTTGTCGCGGGTTTTCTTGAGGGCTCCGACTGTCTCGTTGAGTTCGTCGCGGGTTTTCCGGCTTTCTTGGAGTTCTGTGCGTGTAGCGTCGAGCTTGCCGCGTACCTCAGAAAGTGCGCCTAGGAGTTTGCGTTCGTCGGTTTTGATCCGCTGGCGCTCGTCTGCGAGCGTTTCGAGATTGGTCATAGATGGATCCCGTTTTGATGCTTGACGGGTTCTGATTGTTGGAATGGGGGGAAGCCGCCTTATAGACGTTCAACTCGCTCTTTCCAGAAGGGAGGTCAGCTTTCGGCGGAACGAGTTACTAGTAGGTTGTCCCTTATCGGGACGGTGCACGTAGACCCCGCCAGCGCTGCGAGTGTTAGAGATGCTATTGTTGGGATGAAGCCGGAGGTCGTGGCCTTGGAGTTGGATGCGGCCCGTTTGATGGCTTTGGAGAATCCGAAGGCTCAGAGTGGACGGGGAGCGGGAGTATCATTCTTGACTATGGCGTTGCTGGAGAGGTTTGCTGGCCAGATGACCGGGTCGCCGCCTGGAACGGAGATGTTGGAGGCTGCGAGGGCGGCTAGGGCTGTTGGGTCCAGGGTGGAGTTCATTGATCTGCCTATCACGAGTACGGGTGCGGCGTTGCGCAAGCTTCCTCGGAAAGAGAAGGCGAGACTGGTGGTTGACGCGTTGGCGAGCCTTGTGGTCTTGCCGTTCAGCAGGATAAACTGGTCAAAGGTGACGGAGGATATGGAGTCGCAGATCGGGGCTTTCCGGAAGAGATATCCGGTTTTGAGCAGGATCTTGATTGATACACGCGAGGAGTACATGATTGGTCAGTTGAAACGGGTCATGGACTCGACGACTGGGCAGGTTTTGGCGGTTGTAGGGTTCGGACACCGGGCTTCGCTGGCGCGGGCGCTGGCGGGGTACATGGAGGGCCCGGGGTTTGCTGCAAGCTTCTCCTGGCAAGTGTCCACTAGCAGCTGAGGATAGGCAAGGTTCCGCTTGAGGTTCCAGGACTATTTCACGAAGGCCGGAATAGCATGTTCAGTGAACAGGCCGAAGGGGACCTTGGACTAGGGTCCAGGACCCGTTCATGGCCACGAAGGAAGGAGGCAATGGCAGGAGCTGGTGAACGTGGAATTCTCAGCGTTTCACGAAGGGCGCGGCGCGGGAAAAAGAGACCCCCGGGGGGGTCGAGAAAAGCATGCTTAATTTTTGATCCCTGAAAAAATAGTTACGAACAGAGAGAAAAGTTACGATTCAAGCATTTCTTGTCGGGCTTTTCTTACTCTTCCGGTCGGGTGAGGCTGACTTCGATAGTTCCCGAAGGAGATAGGCGATGGCGTCGTCCAACTTTGTGCGAGAATCAGGGTCCACGCTGTACACGTGGAGTTGGATTAGGCTTCGGATTCCGCCTTCCCGGCCTCGCGGATGGGATTTGAAATAGAGCCCTGGAAACGCCTTGCGCGTACGATCTAGCGCAGGCGCGAGCGCCGACTCGATAATTCCCACCAGCCCAATCGACACCTCGAGGGGTGCTTGTCCCTCTGCCGTTCTCAACATCGGAACTACTGACCCGTTGAAGATAGCTTTCATCTCCGACGGAACTCCTGGAAGGGATATGAGGCTCGTCTTGCCAACCTTGATCAGAACTCCCGGAGCGGTGCCAACCGAATTCGGAAGAGGTCGAGCACCCTCTGGCAGTGTAGCCATCTTTCTACGAAACCTTGTGAGGCCGGTAGAGGCCTCTAGTGCACCGTAACGAGCCTTGACCATGGCTAGGGCGTCCGGGTTCAGAGCGAGCCGCCTTTTCAGGGCAAGGGCGACCCCCTTGAGAGTCATGTCATCGTGAGTCGGTCCAAGACCCCCTAGAGTAATCAAAAGGTCCGGCTTTCTTCCGAGAGCTCCTGTAACACCATCCTTTATGGCCTCGAGAGAGTCGCGAAGAACAGTGATCCTCTGGAGGGTCCACCCGAACCTTGTGAGACGTTTTGCGATCCAGTAAGAATTGGTATCCAGAGTATGACCGATCAGCAATTCATTGCCGACAGAGATTATCTCTGCTGTCAGAGATCTCTTCACTCGGTCAAGCCTCTGAAAATCCTGGACTAGTGTTTCTCCAATGAGAGAACAGCCGCGAGTGCGCCGGAAAGAGCGCGGTTCGCGTCCTTCCCAAACCCGATGATCACGAGATCGTTTTCTGAGGGACGGAAGAGTTCTCGGATCCGAGCATCTTCGCTTGGTGAGAGTTCGGCAACTTTCTTGTTATCGGGTGGCATCGAAAGCTTTCCGTTGACAACTGCTATGGTTAGGGTCCCTTCCGCGCCTACCTTGATGGCTTCGTCCCGCTGCGAGACACCCGTTATTCCCGGCCTATACCTCTTCGCTAGGTGAACTCCCACTGAGACTTTTCCAGGGACGAGTTCCGTCTCATCTAAGGTCTTGCTCTTCCGGACTCCTATCTGCTTGAGATATCTCTGCAAGGTTTCCCGTCCTTGCTTGGAAAGTTTCACACCCGTTCCCTCGCTAACTTCGACCAGGCCTTGTTCTGCGAGCCGCTCCAGCAAACCCCGGGTGACACCATCGTTGATCTGAAGAGCTTGGGCAAGAGTGCGGCGTCCCACAGGACCCTCTTGATCGATTAGAACCAGGGCGCTCAGAAGCTGGACGGGAGTGAGCTGGGGAAGCGGACCCCTCGCGCCACGACGCCACTTGTCAAGCATCTCCTCAAGCATAAAGTCCGACTGCCAGAAAGGAAACCGGCCGATGGAAGTTAACTCTTCCCAGAGAACAGTAGAGGCGTGCTTACGCGGTACAAGCCTTCTTTGAAGCGAAGATATAGCATCACAGGCTCGCCGAGAGTTGCGATAGTCAGGCCTTTCTCCGTCAGGGCATACTGCACACTAGGTGGTCGAGTGTTCAGAACCTTTCTTTCAATAATGCCTTCCTCTTCCAGCATTCTCAGCTTGTTTGAGAGAACCCGAGGGCTAATTCCCCTGATAGATTTTCGAAGTCCTGTGAAACCTATTGATTTGAGAGTGTACAGAACCGTAATTATTTCAATGGACCATTTGCTGAAAATGGTCCTGACGATCGTCAGGGTAAGCTGAGTAGCCTCGGACGGGTCAGGCGTGGTGTAGAGGGTGGCCATGGCGATCGTTTCCTTCGACCAAGCAGCAATCGCTTCTCGCAATTCAGTAAATCGCTGGCGCAGAGTGTCCGAATGCGTACGCTCCAAACTACAACGTAGCAAGTCCTACAATGATTCTGCGAAATCGTGTCTGGTCGCGCGACGGGCATCTTGTCAAGTGTAGGCAAAAAATTGTTATTGTACCTTCCGCTAATAAGCAACGTAGAATTTTTTCCGTTGGAAAAGTAGTCGAGCCTTAAAATTGTCCAGAGGCCGAAAAAAATTCCTTTAGTTACTATGTGACGGAAAAGATACTTGGTTGTTATCATCGCTGCACTGTGCTTGTCAAGTTACGAGCTTACCGAAAAGTCGGCAAAATTTATTTTGAACAACCTGGTCGCTGTGTTACATCACCATGATAATGTAATCTCATGTAAACGTGAGTCTCTAATGCATCATTCAGCAACAACGTTTTCTGAAAACATTGAAAGGAATGCAAACACAACAGATCAACAGACCAGGAAAAGCGTACGCAATTCTAGCGATTTTCATCATTGGGATTTTCGCGATATTATCATCCTCAGTGCTTCCGGTCCGTGCTGATACCCCCACAATATTCAGCGGAAGGGCGTTCGCAGTCTCCGTCACCACACCACCAACCGGAACTGTGACGTTCGCTGACACCGGACAACTACCACCGCAGGGCGGAGAACTAGATGCAACAGTTCTGTCAGTCCAGACACAGCAGGCTCAAGCAGAGGTGCTGCTCTCGGTCACGATGGGGTTTGACCAACATGCGGAAAGCCAAGCCGCCGTAGCCGATGTAACCCTATTCCCCGGGAGCCCGAACCAAATCTCGGCAGACTTTCTTGAGGCTCAATCGCTCGCCACTTGCACAGGCGTATCTGGCGAGAGCGACATAGCGAACCTGCAGCTAGCAGGCCAAAAGATTGTCGTATCTGGCCAGCCTAACCAGACCGTCAACATCCAAGGAGTACTAACCCTCGTCATTAACGAACAGATCACTTCGTCGAGCGGTGGAACACAGTCAATAACAGTAAACGCCCTCGACTTGACACTGTTGAACGGGATTCAAGTTATTGTGTCAAGTGCTCACAGCGATATACACTGCGGAGTCAGCCTACCTACACCGAAGGACTTCATAACCGGTGGCGGCTATATTACTGTCAATGGCGGCAGGGACAACTTTGGCTTTGTTGCAGGCCTCAAACCCGGCCACACCACCGTAAGCGGTCAGCTGAACTACATCGACCACTCATCAGGTGACCATGTGAAGTCGATCGATGTGACTTCATACTCTGGTTCAGGAGTCTGCCGAACATTCTCGGGTCCCGGC
>Ga0209761_1002476_pt1 | contig 12119 bp, 6 predicted proteins | sample GraSoi013_1_40cm_4_FD_185818 | JGI IMG/M metagenome (GOLD analysis project Ga0209761, IMG submission 185818) | Grasslands soil microbial communities from the Angelo Coastal Reserve, California, USA - Sample 09_25_2013_1_40cm (SPAdes) (version 2) | ecosystem: Environmental > Terrestrial > Soil >... | reverse complement strand
AAGCCCCTGCCAAAATCCCCGACCGATTGGACGGCCTCGGAAAGCGTCTTTTTGCACGTTCCCGTGCGCCGAAAAGAACCAATTGGACGGCAAGAGTGCGGCCCTATTTCCGAGGCGTGGTAGAATGCGCGGCAGACTTTCGTGACGCTGCGACCGAGAGAAATAACGATATTCTTAAGCGCAAAATCATTCTCTTGAGGGGGAAACCATGCGAGCTTTGCGATCCATCTGCGTCCATGCGTGCATTTTGGCGCTGGCGGGCATTCTTGTGGCCGCGGAAAGACTGCGCGCGGATGAGCACATTCCGGCGGCGGCGTGGAAGCGGCCGCTGGGCCAGCCGCTCGAAAACGCGGGAACGAAAAAGCCGGCGCTCAATGCGGGTCATATTGATGACGGCTATTGGCAAGGCGCGCCGGTTGGCGGCTTTGGCGCGGGAACCTTTTCACGTACGTATCGCGGCGACTTTGCGCGCTGGCACGTGAAGGCCGGCGTGCACAAATATCAGCCGCTGCTGCTCAACCAGTTCAGCGTGTACGAGAAAGCGGAAGGGGCAAACGAGAGCGTGGCCACGGTGCTCTATGCCGGCAAACCGGACGCACGGGAGGCGCCGGCATGGAACTTCGACTACCCGGTGGGCGCAGGCGACTACTACGCGCTCTATCCGAAGGCCTGGTACGACTACCGCTGGGAAAAGCTGCCGGTGCGGCTGACGCTGGAACAGTTTTCGCCGATTCTGCCGAACAACTACAAAGAAACGAGCTATCCGGTGGCGGTTTACAACTGGCACGCGCAGAACACGACGCAGAAACGCGTGACGGTCAGCGTCCTGTTCACGTGGACGAACATGGTGGGATGGTTCCACGACGCGTCGAGGAGGTTTGCCGGGATCAACAATCTGAGCAACGTGAACCGCGCGCAAAACGAAGCCATCACCTATCATGGCCAAGCCGCGACGATAAAAGGCATTGTGTTCGACCGCGTGCGCATGGGCAACGCGATGGTGGAAGGCGACGGGCAGTGGGCCATCGCCACGATTGATTCTCCGCGCACGCAGGTCTCTTACCTAGCGACCTTTAGGCCTTTCGAGGGTGGGCGGTCGGTGTGGGAGCCCTTTGCGGCGACGGGCAAGCTGCCGAATAGCGATTTTGCCTGGGCGAGCAGTGGCGAGCCGCTCGCTGGCGCCATTGCGGTGACGTTCACGCTCGAGCCGGGGGAGAAGCTGAGCGTGCCGATGGCGCTTTCGTGGGACTTGCCGATCATCGAATATGGCCACGGGCGGACGTGGCTGCGCGCGTACACGGATTTTTTCGGTGCCAGCGGCACAAACGCGTGGAAGATCGCGCGAGAGGCGCTGCTCCACGGCGAGGAATGGAGCGCGACGATCGACGCGTGGCAGAAACCCATCGTCGAGGACCAAAGCAAGCCGCTGTGGTATCGCGGAATGTTGTTCAACGAGCTGTACGTGCTCGCTGACTCGGGCACAATGTGGGGGCGGCCGCTCGGTGGACCAAAGGACGCGCCGCTGACGTACTCGTTCCTCGAGTGCTTCGATTATCCGTTTTACGAGACGCTCGACGTGAGGTTTTACGGTTCGATGCCGCTGGCGAAATGGTGGCCGAAAATCGAAAAGCAAGTAATGAGGGCCTTTGCGGACACGGTTCCGCAGGACCTGCGGCAGCAGTCCATCTGGGAATGGGGGACGCAGCACCACCAGAAGCTCGAGTTGCGCATGCGCAAGGTGCGGGGTGCAGTGCCGCACGACCTGGGCAATCCGGAAGAAGACCCGTTTGTGTATGTGAACCAGTTTGGCTGGCAGGACACGAACCGCTGGAAGGACTTGAACAGCAAATTTGTCCTCCTGGTGTACCGCGATTTCGTGGTTGCCGGCGACAACGACCTCGATTTCCTGCGCTCGACGTGGCCTGCCGTCAAGGAATCGCTTGCTTATCTTCAGCAATTCGACCGCGACGGAGATGGCCTGCCGGAAAACGACAACTATCCCGACCAGACCTATGACGAGTGGGTGGTGAAGGGCGAGAGCGCGTACTGCGGGGGCCTGTGGCTCGGTGCCGTGCGCACAGCGGAAGAGATTGCCAAGAAGCTGGGCGACGCGAAGTCCGCGGCGGAATATCGAGAGCTGTTCGCGCGCGCGCAGAAGAGCTACATCACGAAGCTCTGGAATGGATCTTATTTCCGCTACGACACGCAGAGCGAATATCGCGACAACATTCAAGCCGACATGCTCGCGGGGCAGTGGTACGCGAATCTCACTGGACTCGGCGACCTGGTGCCGCGAGAGATGCGCGTTGGGTCGCTGCACAAGATCTACGACAACAACGTGATGAAGTTCGAAAAGGGCGAGATGGGCGCGGTGAACGGCATCGGCGCCGACGGAACGATCATCACCACGAATGAACAGGTGCAGGAAGTTTGGACGGGCACCACGTTCGGGCTTGCGGCGGAGATGCTCTCCGAAGGTATGCGCGACGAGGCGTTTCGCACTGCGTGGGGCATCTATCACATCACTTACGAGAAGGCGGGCTACTGGTTCCGCACTCCGGAAGCGTGGGACCGCACGGGGAATTATCGCGCTTCAATGTACATGCGCCCCGCGGCCATCTGGGCGATGGAGATGATGCCGGCGGCGAAAAATAGCCGCTAGTTCTTCGGCGCGCCGGCATTCCGATAGTCGTAGCGGAGGCTCGCGGGCAGCTTGCCGGAGCGCTGGCGGGTATTGTACTCGAGCTCGTAGCGCAGGTGGATTGCGTCGACTGGATACTCCTGGCCCTCCCGGTAGGGATACGCCAGCCCCGTGTGATACGGCAGCGGCTCGACGGTGAAGGCGTGCGCAGCGTAGAAGTCCAAGTCTTTCTCGAAACCATCAGCAAAGAAGAAGTAGTCGCGCGTCCAGCCCGCCGGCAGCGCGGGCAGACGGCTCGGATCGAAGTCGAGCTTCACGCCTTCGCCGGAGCCGAACACGGCGAAACGGTCATCCGGCGCGCGTAAGAGATCCTTCACGTCGCCATAGCGCGTGTAGTTGCCGGCGGCGCGGGCGTACGGGCCGGTCGGGCTGCGGTTCGAGAAGGAATACCAGGTGTCGCTCGCGGGAGTGCCGCGAATCTCGCGCGGATAGCCGAGGAAATCGAGCGCCGCACCCACCAGGGGCACTTCGGTCACGCGAATGTCTTTTGTATCGGGCGTCTGATCGATGCGCACCGCGTCCCAATAAATCTTCAGATTCGTCACAATACGGATGCGCCGCACGCCGGGAGGAATTTTCCCAGACAAGTCGGCGACCATGGTGCGCTCGAGACCCGCGGGGAAGCCCATGTCGTCCACCACGCGCCGCCATTTTCCGTTTGCGTCCTGAGCCTCCACATACGGAGGAATTACTTTGATTCCTGCCTGGTCCGCGGCGTACATCGAGGTTGCGGTGAAGTAATCCGTGTAGCCGTCCAGCAAAAGACGCAGCGGGCGATCCGCGCGCCACGCGCCGAGGTCGAGCTCAATCCAGTGCAGTTTTGCGAAGCCGGCGAAGGGCAGGCTTTCAAATTCGGTGACGTATTTGCGGTCGCGCTTGGCGAGCAGAGGTAGAACATCCTTCCCGCGATCGTCCGACGCGCCGGCGGGCGGGCGGGTGTTGCGGCTGGCGATCACCCTGAACTCGGGAAACGGCGGATTGCTGACGAACCGTTCGTTGGGATTCACCTCGATGGCTGCCGGATGGTCGATGGCGAGCAGACGCACCTGATCGAGATAAACAGTCTCTTCCATCGGCTCCATGAAGCGGAAACTGAGCAGCCCACCGCGCGGGCGCGCGATGCGCTCGGATACTTTCAGGTATTCGGTGGGGTCGGCGACGTCGCGCTCGCCCGGGTCGACCCAATGACCCACGACGCCTGGACCGATCATGTCGGCGATGAATTCGTATTCGCGGCCGTTCCAGGCGAAAAGAATCGGGCAGGAGCTGCCGCGCCGATCGAGCTCTTCGATCTTCTGCGTGGCGCGCGCGGCGAGCTTGATTTCGTCCTGCGGCACGCCGGTCGGCCAAAGAAGCCGCACGGCCTGCGCTTCCTTCTCGCTGCCGAGTCCGGCCAGAATCGGCATGGCATTCTGGCCCAGGTAGCCCGAAGCTCCCTGAACCTCCCACTTCTGATAGAGCGGCCCGGCGTACAGCTCAACTTTCGTGCCGATGGCACTCTTGTTGTCGTTGAGGGCTTTCAGATCGATCCGCAGCCAGTTGCGTTGGTTGCCGCCTTCGTTGCGCAGCACGGCGGGCATGCCTTCCGTTTGCGTGACGACCAGATCGGCGGCGCCATCGCCATCGAGGTCGGCAACGGCGACGGCGCGCGGCTGGTGCAGCTTCACCGCGTCGAGCTTCACGTCTTTCGTCACATCGGCCCAACCCGCCGGGCCGAGGTTCCGCAGGAGGCGGAGTTCACCACCACTGTTCGTCTCACCCGCGGCAACAAGATCGAGCCAGCCGTCGTTGTCATAATCAAACGCCGCAATGCCCCAGCCGCGCGTCCAGCCGAAATCGGGAAGCGGTACGCGCATGAGCTTCTTGCCATCTACGTTCCGCCAGAGACTCACGCCGGGCGCGCCGGCGTGTGTAAACGCCACGTCCATCCAGCCGTCTTTGTCGAAGTCAAAAACGGCGACGCCGACAGCCGGCGGAAGATTCTCCTTCTTGAAATCAATTCCCGGCAGCGCAGCGAATTTTCCTTCTCGCGGGTTCAAGTAGATGGCCGCGCCGTTCTCCCCTCCGGCGATAACGAAATCAATGGCGCGGTCGTTGTTGAAGTCGCTGGTCACAACGCCTGCGCCCGTGGCGGGGATGCCGAGCGCCGTTTCCGCGGAAACATCCGTGAAGGTGCCGTTGGCGTTGTTGCGCCACAAGACGTTGTTCGCGTTTCCGCCCGGAGCGTTCACTACATACAAATCCAGGTCGCCGTCGTGGTCGTAATCCACGAACGTCAAGCTAACGCATCCCTTTTCGCGGCGAATTCCTGCGGCCTGCGTGACGTCGGCGAATTTCCCGTTGCCCTCGTTGTGCAGCAAACGGACGCCATCGGCGAGGCACACGGCCAAGTCGGTCTTGCCGTCGTTGTCGAAATCGCCCGCCGCGCACCCCAGCCCTGCACCTGCAAGCTTTAGCCCCGCGGCGTCGGTGTCGTCTTCAAATTTTCCATTTCCGAGATTTCGCAAGAGCCGGCTCGTTCCGCCGTCGAGCGCGCTGACGAGAAACAAATCGGGCTTGCCATCGCCGTCGAAGTCGAAAAAACACGCGCCGGTGCTAGGTCCGGCGGCAGTGGGATGGCCTGCCGAAGGCGGAGTCAACTCGGCTATGGAGTGCGCGGCAAAATGGACGGGAATCACCGGCGGCGCGGCCGGGCCCGCGGAGCGCGCAAACTCCGCCAGCGAAAAGCGTCCCTGGTCGCCGTAGCCCGCTCCCATCGGCGAGCCGAGATGATCTTGCGTGATTTTCTGGAAGCGCGCCAGGTGCTCGCGCGCGGAGTTGGTGTCGCCTTTGCGTTGAAATGCGCGCGCAATGCCAAATTCAGCCGAGGCATGGAAGGGATTTAGCGCGATGGCATGTTGAAAAGCCGAGATCGCTTCGTCGAATTTTTGCTCCTGGGTGAGCAGCACGCCGATGAAATAAAAGCTGTCTGGCTCGTCCGGAGCAATCTCGGACACATGGCGAAACGCCGCGATCGCCTTGTCCGTTTCATTCAAATCCTTGTAGACAAGCCCAAGGTTGTACGAGGCGTGGGGGTCGGAGGGCAGTTTCGCGGCTGCTTCCTCCAGCGCTGCGCGCGCGGCTTCGAGTTTCTGCTGGCTCAGCAGTGCTAACCCGAGGTTGAGCCGGGCCAGCGCATAATGCGGATCGGCGGCGAGCGCTTGCTCAAAGAGCTTCTGCGCCGGCTCGAATCGCCCCTGGTTCATATACGCGACGCCCAAGTTGTTGAGCTTCGCCGCCTCGCTGGCTTTTCCGTCGCTCGCCGTCTTCGCCGCCGATTGAGCGGCTCGCGCTCCCGGGTGAGCGGCTTGCTTGGCGCGCAACAAACCGAACGGCAATGCCAGCGCGGGCCCAGCTAAAGCGACCAGCGCGACAACCATCCACAGCCTGCGAGATAGAAGTGCCATGGAGTCTTTTTCCTATTTCTGAGCGTAGGGCCGCGAAGCCGTGCGGCCCTTGCCTTCCGTTACCGCGATCATTTCTCCCACGGCCACATTCAAGAGGCGGTCCATTTGGCCGCTCGGCCAGCGGATTTCTACGGCATCCGCCTTTTCATGCTGAGCCAAGCCAAAGGTTAGCACCAGTTCGCTCGAGGAAAGATAGCCCACGCTGCCGCGCATCATTTGGGATTGCGAATCGCTGCCGGCGGTGACGCGGACCACGGCGCCGATTCCATCGCGATTCGACTTTGTGCCGACGAGCTTCACGCGGAGACTCTTGTTCGCTCCGCCCTCATTGTGAAAGAGCACCGCCGGCCCGCCGTTCGCGCCGACGAGCAGATCGAGACGCCCGTCGTTATCAATATCCGCGTACGCTGCGCCGCGCGCAATGCGGGGCGCGGTAAACGCTGCGCCGACTTCTTTGGTGACTTCCTGAAATTTGCCCTGCCCGAGATTGCGGAAGAGATGCGGCGGCTCGGCGTGTTTCACGTTTACCTGCACGCGCTCGATGTCGGCGTCGATGTGGCCGTTGGCCACGAAGATATCCGGCCAGCCGTCGTTATCGTAATCAAAAAAGAAACACGAAAAGCCGAGCGTTAGCAGCGAAGCGCGGCCGACCTCCGAGCGCGGCGCCTCGTCCACAAACAATCCCTTTCCTTCGTTGTGGTAAAGCGCCAGCATCTGATTGGAGAAATTACTAATGAGAATGCTTGGGGCGCCGGAGCGATCGTAATCGGCGGCATCCACGCCCATGCCGGCGCGCGCGACGCCGTCCTCGCTGAAGGCTACGCCGGCGAGCACGCCTTTTTCCGTGAAAGTGCCGTTGCCATTGTTGCGATAGAGCTTGTTCGGCTGCGTATCGTTGGCAAAGAGAAGGTCCGGCCAGCCGTCATTGTCGAAGTCGAGAATCGTGACGCCCAGAGTCTTCGACGTGGCATCGCCGAGCCCCGTCTTCTGCGTCACGTCTTCGAAGGTGCCGTCGCCTCGATTGTGCCAGAGCCCCACCGATGTGCCTTTGTACGATTCCGGAGTGCAGTAGGACTTCGATTTGCCGTCCATCGTGCAGTACAAATCGCCGTCGAGCGACCACTGCACGTAGTTCCCCACGACCAAATCCAGGCGCCCATCCCTGTCGTAATCCACCCAAGCGGCTCCAGTGCTGAATTCGTGTGGCCCGGCGAGGCCGGCCTTCTGCGTCACGTCCGTGAACGTGCCGTTTCCGTTGTTGTGAAACAGACGGCTCTGGCCGAGCGCGGTCACGAACAGGTCGTCGTAGCCGTCGTTATCGTAATCGCCCACGGCCACTCCCAGGCCAAACATCTCGACCGCCAAGCCCGCTTTTCTCGTCACATCGGTAAACGAACCGTCATGATTGTTGTGATAGAGATGCGGCGTGGTGTGTTGTTTAACGTGGCCCGGCCAGTCCATGCCGTTCACGAGAAAAATGTCCGGCCAGCCGTCGTTGTCGTAATCAATGAACGCCACACCCGGACCCATCGTCTCGGGAAGATATTTTTTGCCGAAGGCGCCGTTATTGTGAACGAAATGAATGCCCGCTTGTTGCGTGATGTCGCGGAACTGAATCGTCGTGCTTGCAGGCGCGGCGCTGACGCGGGGCAGATTCGCCAGAAGCAGTGCGAGCGCGCCGAGGAGAATCGCAGCCGCAGGGCGCGTCTCGGGTCTTCGTTTCCTCATGGCCGTCCCACCCCTAGCGCATCGGCGGCGCGATTGATGTAATTGAACCACGCGGCGATCAGCGTGATTTGCAAGATGGCGCGGTCGTCGAATCCCTCGGCGCGCAGGCGCGCGTGGTCCTCCGGGCTGCACTTTGTGGCGTCCTTTGTCAGCTTCACCACGTAATCGAGCATCGCCTTGTCTTGCCTGGAAATCGGCGCCGAGCGATAGTCCCTTTTCAGCGCCTCAACCATTGCTTCGTCCAGTGTCACCCGACGCAGAAACTCTGCGTGCGACTCGATTCAATACTGGCAGCGGTTCACGACCGAGACCATCGTCGCGATCATTTCGTGCTGGTGACGCTGGAGCGGCAGGTCGGGCGACATCAGCACGCCGTACGTGCTGAAGGCGTGCCGCAAGGCTTCCGGGAGCAACGAGTGCGAAGCGACAATCTGCGACGCTTCGTCGCCCGGCACTTTGTGGATGGGAGTGGCGTACTCGATGGGATACAGTTTGCGCTGGTCCTCCATGGCCATGCGAACTCGCTCGTCCTCGTCGCTCCGAACCGTTTTGATCCAGGTCATTTCGTTCCTCTTTGACCGGGGAATTGGCGTGAATCTACTGCGATCCGCCAAGCCGTCCACTGGGTTTCCGTGGAACTCTCTTCACCGCAAGGGCCGCCGGCTTCGGCCGCTCGGGACGCAGCGGCACCGAGAGATGTTCGTGGATGGCCTGCCGCTCGTTATTGTCCTCCGGATGCGCCTGCCGGTAGGGCCCGGTAATCGCCTGCGCGGCTTCATCGGCTTTGAAACGCAGGTAGCGCTCTTTGTGCTCGTTGGCGCGCCGCTCGTCGCCCAGGCCGTTATAGCAGAGCATCAGGTTGTAATGCGCCTGTAGATCCTCCGGGTCCACTTTCAAAACTTCCTCGAATTCCTTCACCGCGTCCGCGTAGCGCTTCTTGAGGAACAACTCGCGCCCGAGTTCGTTGCGTACCACGCGGTCGCGGGGATATTGCGCCAGGACGATGCGGAGCCGCGCGATGGCCTGGTCGTATTTTCCTTCCGCTTTCAACACGCGCGCGTAGAAGTAATTCGCGCGGGCGAGCTCCGGTTTCAACGCCAGCGCTTTTTCGAGCACGCGCCGCGCCTCGGCGATGTCGCCTTCCTGCACGCGCACTCGCCCGATGTTCACCCAGCCATCGACGTTCTGCGCGGCGATCTCCGTCGTCTTCTCGAACGCGGCCTCGGCGCCCTTCAAATCGCCCTGCAAGAAGAGGCCGATGCCGTAATCCTGCCAGCGGACGAAATCCTCCTTCACGGAAGCAACCTCCGGTTTCGGCGCCGGGACGTTATGCGGCAGTACGCGAAGAGTCTTTGTGTCTTCCGCGATGGTGATGATGGGGAGATCCGGAATTTCCTTGAGCTCGCCCGACACCTGCGAAGTGTCTCCCGTGAAGAGCCACTTGCCATCGTCGTAGTGTTGCGTTACATCGGGACTCGGCTGAGCAGGATCGCGCGCGCCCGCGTAAGCGAAGTGCGTGTTCCACCACGAGAACTTGCGGTAGTTCAGCTTCGCGTCGAGGATGATTCTCTCACCCGCGTTTTCCGGCACGTGCAGGCGGTAGTGGGCCGTGTCTGCTGCCCCCGGCGGAATCAGCCGCACGTACACGACCGAGCGCGTGGACCACGCATTCCGCTTGTTGATGGGATTTCCGTGCGCATCCACCTGGAGCGAGCGGTAGAAATGCGCTCCCTTCTCGACCGGGCCTTTTCCGCCGTCCTCCACCATTCCGCTCCAGAACAGAATCCGGCCTTTTTCGTCGGCGACCTTCAATTCGAGCCATACATCGAACGCGTCCACCGTGCCGCCGGGGAAAAAATGCCCGACATTCTTGGTGCGCACGACGACGTCGATCCGCACGTCATCGCCCCGCCGCACCGCCGCGTCCACGCGGCCGAGTGGCGCCGTGATCGGCCTGGCTTCCCCGGCTGCGCCCTTCGGCAAGGCGACTTCCGCTTCTTCTCCAACGGCAAAGGTTGTTGAAAGCTCCGTCCCCGGAACTTCGCCGCCGCCCGCTTTCGCCCCCGCCGGTGAAATCGCGAAAATATCCACGCTCAGGTTTTTGTCCTGGAGAAATTTCCGGCTCAGTTCAAATTGTGCCTGGTCGCCATTCGCGAACGGGACCGCCGTGTTCGCCCCGGGAAAGCGGTGTGAATGCACGTAGCCTTCCATGTTCCCGGCGTCCTGCGAGGGGACCATCGGCATGTGGCAATCCGGGCACTGTTTCGGCGCCGGCGGATAATAAAACGAACGCGCGCCCTGACCGGAGACGCCGCTTCCTTGCCAGTTGTCGTACTCGTTGAAGCCGCGAATCCAGCGGTAATGATTCACGGGCAGGTCGAGATGGACCTTGTGGCAGGTGGAGCAGAATTCCGCCGTCTGCTCGCGCATGAAGGGCTTCAGGAATGTCCGCCGGTGCGGCTCCGGATTCAGCCGCACCAGAAAATCGTGCACGCTCCGCACCACCGGATTCTCGCTCGCGGCCAACTCGTGCAACTTGGGGTATTCGAGCACGAAGTCGCCCTGGCCCATCGTGCTCTTCACCTGCACGATGCTGTGGCACATCATGCACGCGAGACCCGCGCGCGCTTCCGGGCGGTCCACGATCTGTTTGATCGGCGTGTCGAACATTCCGCTGAAGAGCAGAGCGGGATCGTGGCACCCGGCGCACCACTTCGAGGATTTCACGCCGATGGTGTCCTGCATGTATTCAACGCTCTTGCGATACCACTGATTGTTGAACGAGGAGAAATGGTGCGCGGAGCTGTACCACTGCTTGTAGATGTCCGCGTGGCAGCGCTCGCACGCTTGCGACTGCGTGAAATACTTCGCGGGGATGTTTCCGTTGTGCAGAGTTTGCGCGGAGCTGGGAAAAAACTTTCCGGATGGTCCGTCGCCCTCTCCATCCATCGAGGCCGGTGGCATTGTCGGATTCGATATGCGGTAGGCGTTTTCCCAATAGACCGTCCGAATCCACCACGCACCCGCCGAAACCGCGACTGCAAGCGCCAGCACTGTGCCGAAGCGCAACAGCCCGCTCGCGAGCCGGCCTCGCGCGGCGAGCCACGAGATCGCCAGCAAGACAACTCCGGCACCGCAGAGGAAGATGTGAAGATAAAGCCATGCCCGCAGCCGGTGCGGCGTGCCAAGGAAGACGAGCGCCACGCCCAGACCGGCGCCGAGGGCCATGAAGAACCAGCCCACTCGGGTCAGCAGGCTCTCTGCGGGAAAGAGTCGGACAAACCATGGAAGGAGCAGCGCTGCCAGAATTATGCCGAGCGTCGCATGGAGCAGGACGATCGCGCCATAGGGGATCGTTGCAGAGGGTAGGGCGTAGAGATACACGCCGGAAAAGGTGAGCAGAACGACACTGATGCCGCGCCAGCGCTTCATCGCGTGAGGGCGTCTTGGCCCCAACCCTTCGTGGTTTTGGACCGCCGAACGGCGCAAGTCTATTCGCGTGAATAATCTACGGCAATACTAGAAAAATACTAGTGCCGTTCCAACTTATTGCGACAAGGCCCTGTGCGAACCGCATCCACCTAACCGGCAAGGATAGAGTTTTTCGCGTTTGCTGCATTTAGTTGGAACGGCACTAGTGCGGTCCCAAGCCAACTTCCCAGGCCCGCCCTAAGTGATGTGTTGCCAACACTCGCCCGCAAACGCGACTTCATCACATATGGAAGGGTTGAAATAGCGCTCGCCGGACCGCTAAGTGATCCGCTCAAACACGTACTTCGCGTCGCTCAGCGCCGCCGTAATCTCATCCACGTGCTCCGATCCGCGCGTTTCCATGGTCAAATCGATCGCCGTGTCGCCGAATTCCACGCCGAAGTACGCTCGATTGTAGGAAGTCTCCACGATGTTGGCGCGATGCTCGGCCAGCACGCCCGTCAGCCGGTGCAGCGCGCCGGGATAGTCCGGCAAGTGAATCCGCAGGCGAATGAGCCGCCCGTCCTTCACCAAACCGCGCTCGATGATGCGCGCCAGGAGCGTGACGTCCATGTTCCCGCCGGAAATCACCACTGCCACTTTCTTCCCCGCGCATGAGAATTTCTGATTCACAAGCGCCGCCAGCGAGGCTGCCCCCGCCCCCTCCGCCAGAATCTTCTCGCGCTCGAGCAGCAAGAGCACGGCGTTCGCAATCTCCTCTTCTTCGACGGTCACAATCTCATCGACATACTTCGCCACCATCGGTAGCGTAA
>Ga0209761_1002474_pt1 | contig 12128 bp, 4 predicted proteins | sample GraSoi013_1_40cm_4_FD_185818 | JGI IMG/M metagenome (GOLD analysis project Ga0209761, IMG submission 185818) | Grasslands soil microbial communities from the Angelo Coastal Reserve, California, USA - Sample 09_25_2013_1_40cm (SPAdes) (version 2) | ecosystem: Environmental > Terrestrial > Soil >... | reverse complement strand
AAGACGACGACCCTGAACGCGATCCTCCTGTTCATCCCGCCCCAGATGAAGATCGTGTCCATCGAGGACACGCGGGAACTGAACTTGCCCCACGAGAACTGGGTCCCGCTCCTGACCCGCGCCGGGTTCGGAGGTCGGGTCGTGGCCACCGGGAAACCCGCCGGGGAAATCGACATGTTCGACTTGCTCACGGCGGCCCTCCGTCAGCGCCCGCAGTACATGATGATCGGAGAGGTCCGTGGACCCGAGGCGTTCGTCGTGTTCCAGGCGATGGCGACCGGCAAGTCCGCGTACACGACGTTCCACGCGGACGACGTCCAGGCCATGGTCCACCGCCTCGAGAACGATCCGATCAACTTGCCGCGCGCGCTCGTCGCGGCCCTCGACATCGTCCTGCTCCAGGCGCAGGTGAAGGTCGGCACGGACATGACCCGGCGCGTGAAGGCGATCGTCGAGGTCGTCGGGACGGACCCGGAGTCGAACGAGCTGATCACGAACTCCGCGTACACGTGGAACCCGGCGGATGACACGTTCAACTATTCCGGTCACTCGTACGTCTACGAGAAGATCTCCCTCGCCCGGAACTGGAACCAGCGGAGGATGGAACAGGAGGTCAAGCGCCGCCTGGACATCTTCGAGTACATGAAGCGGATGGAGATCAAGAACTACCGGGACGTCGCGAAGATCGTGTCGTCGTACTACAAGGACCCGGACGGCATGATCAAGATCATCCGCGACACGCTGCAAGCGCAAGGCGTCGCGGTGCCCGCGGCCTGAAGCGGCCTTACGGAGCCGCTCGGCGACGGACGCCGAGGGAGAACGTCCCCGACGCCGCGAGGCAGCCCCCGAGGACCAGGAACAGGATGGCATTCGCATTACGTGCGAGGAGCCATCCGGCCAGCGCCGCCCCGAGCGACCCGATGCCGAAGACACTCAAGAACGTGAACCCGAAGGCCAGGCCGCGCAGCGAACGCGGGACTTCTCCGGTCACGAGCGTGTTCTGAAGGGGCTCGAGGGAGAAGAGGAGAAAGCCGAAGGCCAAGGCCGCGGTGATGAAGGCGCCTCCCAGCGGGAGGAATGCCAAGAGGACCAGAAGGGAAGCGGCCGCTGCGGACAACGCAAACAAGATCCGTTCAGATTGACGGCGGTCTGCGAGACGACCCGACAAAACTTGCCCGATCGCGCCGAGTGCGAGGGCCAGCGCAAAGAACCCAGCCGTGACGAACCGAGGTAGGAACGTGAGCCCGCCTTGATACGCGAACCCCGCGAACATATAGACGAGGAGGATGAACGCGAACGAGCGACGCAAAAGGACGACCTGCGGAGGGCTCGGAGCGAGCACGGGGGTAGAGGTCTCAGCCGGCAATCGGGCGACGACGAGCAGGACCAACGCGACGAGACCCGGGATGACGAGGAGACCGACGATGGGCCGCCACCCCCAACCGACCGCCAACGCCGCGCCGACGTATGCGGGGCCGGCCGCGATCCCGAGGCTCCCGCCCATGCCGTGCCAGCCCATTCCGCGGCCCTGTTCGGCCACGACGCGTGAGATGATCGACAGCCCCGTGGGATGATAGATCCCCGAGAAAAGGCCTAAGGAGCCCAGGGAGACGGCCAGCAGAGGGATCGACGGGCTCGCCGCCACCCCCACCATCGAAATGGCGATCCCTGCGGCACAAAGGAGCAGGAGGCGAGCCGGCGCTCTTCGGTCCGCAAGGAAGCCGAACGGGACAGCCCCGATGCCGTAGAGGCCATATCCGGCCGCCGCGAGCAGGCCCAAGGTCACGTCGTCCGCGCCGAACTCCGTCTTCCAGGCGAGCAAGAAGACGGGGATCGACAGGATGTTCGCGTGGACCACGCCGTGGAGGAAGCCGAGGACGGCCACGACTCGCCGATCCTCCCGCCGCATCCGGGGCCGCATCGCCCGGGCGGGATAAGGACTTCTGCGGTCACATCCGCAGAATCGCGCGGACCACTCCGGGGATCTCGAGGACCAGGCTCACGACGACCAACCAGAGTCGCCAGGCGCCGCGAGGGAGTTGCATGACGACGAACAGGGCGAGGCAGGCCCATGGTCCTTTGGGAATCGTTCGGCCCACGCCGAACCGGCACCGCCGCACGACCACACCGAGTCGGAGAGCGTCACGCGGCGAGCGGGCTCACGAGTCTTCTTCCTTCGAATCCTCGTCGTCGTTCGTTTCGGACTGGGATGCGGCTTCCTCGTCTTCTACGGCCTTCTTCACGATCTTCTTCTGGATGAGCGGTTGGGGCGTGATCGCCTTCCGAATCACGCGGCGCGGAATCGCGTCCGTTGCGGGAACTCCGACGGGGGCGCCCGACACGACGGTCGGCGCGGCTTGCGACGCAGAGGGAGTCTCGGAGGGGGCGGCCCCACGGACCGGCTGGCGAGCCGCGGGTGGGACTTGGACGACAGCCGCACCGCCCCCACCGCCGCTCGGTGGGCGCTGCACTTCGCGCATCAGCGATCCGCACTTGTGGCAGACGTTGGCCGTCACGGAATTGAGCGTGCCGCACGTCGGGCACGGCTTCGAGCCCATCTTGCGCATCTCCTCTTCCTCGCGGAGCCAGTCTTCGAACGTCACGAAGGTGGGTTGCTTCTTCCACCATTCCTGGAAATCGCGGTCCGAGAGATCGCGTCCGAGCTGCCTCGAGGCCTCTTGACGCAGTTTCGACACGACTTCGTCGTACTGCAGACGCATCTTCTCCCCGTAGTCCGCCATTTCGACCTCGCCGGTCGCGAACTCGACGCCGCACTCCGGACACTGCTTCACGTCGACCGGGATCCAGGCCTGGCAGTTCGAGCACTTCGCCATGTCCCGCTCGAACTCGACGCCGCACTTCGGGCACGTCGTCGCGTCCTCCGGGATGAAGGCGCCGCACTCGCCGCACTCGACCATCTTGCCGAGGCCGTAGACTTTCCAGTACACCGTGATGCCGGCCACCACCGCGACGGCAGCGCCGAGGATGACCAGGAACAGCCACCACGGGACGCCGAGGATCGGGACGGGGCTGCTGAGGAACGGCAGGGTCTTCTTCACCGTGATCGACTGGGTCTGCGGCCCGATGATGCCGGACGACGGCGTGACGACGACGTCGTAGGGACCGTCCGCGAGCCCCGACGGCACGTTGACCGTGCCGAGGAAGAATCCGTCGCTCTGGGTGAGGGTCGTGTTGGAAGCCATGACCGCTGCGCCTTGCCGCAATTCGATCGTGAGTCCGACGCCCGAGATCCCGTTATTCGTGCTTTGATCCCGGACATACCCGGTGACGCTCAGCGAAGACCCCGGCTCGAGCGTCTGGCCCGGCGTCGGCGAGAGCATCGCGACGTAGCCCAGGGGCGGCTGCACGTTCAGCGTGACCGTCGCCGTGTTGTTCGCCTCTTGCGCGGCTCCGCCCTCGTTGATCCGGTTGTCCGGATCGACCTTGAGGAGGATCTGCTGGTTGCCGGTGAGGGGGATGCCGCTCACGTTCAGAGAGACATTCAGGAACGTCCCGATGGTCCGGCCGTCTGCACGGCCGACCTGGGTCGCGCCGAAGAACGCCGCGACCGAGACGTTCAACGCGGCGGTCTGGCCCGCGTTGTACACGAGGACGTAGATCGTGAAGGGCTGATTCTGCGACACGGTCCGCACGCCGGGATAGTCGCCCTGGTGCAATGCCAGGTCCGGCGGGGTGAGCGCGTTCACCGAGAACGTCGCGTTGTTGTTGCCCAGGATATAGTCCTTGTTGCGGATGTCGGTCCCCGTCGCGGTCCTCAGGCTGAAGGTCAGGACATGGGCTCCCGTGGACGTCGGGCGCCAGAGCACCGTGAGCGACGCGTCGACGCCGGGACTGATGTCGAACGTGACCGGTCCACCGACCCGCTGCGCTCCCTCCCAGACCTCCAGGATCGCTCCCGCGGCCCGGTTCGTCCCGACGTTGTGGGCCACGACTCGCACATGGGCGTCGTTGTTCAGGACCGGGTCGGAGGCGAACTGGACGTCCGCGGACGAAATCGCGAGGTCGGGCCAGGTGAAGAGTGTAAAGCTCCGGGGGAGGATGTTGTTCCGCTCGTTCGTCTCACGGGTCGCGCCGCCATCGGTGACGACGGACAGCGGCGGGTCCACAACCGCAGACACCGTCCGGCTCGACTCGAGGGCGCCGTTCGGCCGCCAGATAATCGTGGCGGTCGTCGTCGCGTTCTTTGGGACGAGCGCGAGGACGGTGTCGTTGATCCAGACGCCGGCCGCCATGTAGTCGATTGGGGTGAAGTCCATGAGGCCGTCGCCGTTGCGGTCCACGTTGTCCTCGAAGAAGCTCACCCGGACGTTGCGGACGTTCACCTGACCGATGTTACGGATCGTCGCCGTCACCTGAATACCCGTGTTAATCGGCTGCAGCGCAGACGCGCCGTTCCCGCCCAAGACGGTCATCGCGGTGATGCTGAGGTCCGGGGTCAGGCTGGAGAACGTGAGCTGTGAGAGCGTGTCGCCCATCACGAGGGCGGAAGCCGGGGCGTCGGGCTGGTACGTGGTCAGGTCGACGACCGCGGATCCGGTGGCGAGGTACGAGTTGTTCAGGATCCGGGCCGAGGTCGTCCGACTCTCCGCGAACGCTCGGTACAGGATCGATCCGCCCGGGGCTGAGACGGGCCACGTCGTCGAGTTCGCGAAGTAGATGTCGTCGACCGCGGGATTCGGGACCGTGAAGGGCGTCAGCGTGTTCGGGTCGAGGCGTTGGAGCAGGATGTGGACATTCGCGTCGGCGAGGAGCGTCCCCGTCCCGTCGACCGCGTTCACGTGGAGCCACCAGTAGCGGCTCACCTGGGCGCCTCCAGTGATCATCCCGACCCACCACGAGTCGTTCGGATTGAACGTCTGCACCGAGGTGAGTTGGACGTTCTGGGTGCCGCCGAAGACCAGTTGGGGCGTCTGGACCTGGTTGAACGTCGTGTTCCGGATGTCGAGGTCGACGGTGTTCGCGTTCCCGTCGTCCGTCGTGAAGGCGAGGGTCGTGACGCCCGTGAGGGTCGCGTCCCAGAGGTGCGTCGTCTGAACCGTGTCGATCCAGAGGCCGGGACCGAGGAACGCATCGCGAACGAGGGTCGCGCTCCCGCCGAACAGGGTCACGTTCGCGTCGATCGCCGTGTCGGATATCGTGACGCTCGAGGTGGGCCCCTCTTCGCGGAGCATGCCGGGGGAGCCTCGGGCTGCCAACGCGAGGGCGCTCCCCCGGCTCGTGACCAAGGTTCCGCCGTTCGCGACGTAGAAGGGGAGCGGGTAGTTGCTCCAGACCGTGGAGTTGACCAGGGTCAGTCGGCCTCCCGAGAGTATCTTCACGTACGCCCGCGAAAAGCCGTCCGAGCCTTGGTCGACGTACAGGCCGCCGTCGGTGATCGAGACGGAGCCGGAAATCTCGAGGCAGCTCGACACGGAGACGGAGCCGACAAACTGCCGGTCGAACGACCAGGCAGTGACTCCGGTCGGGCACACCTGCAGGTTGCTGAAGGACATCGTGACCGATTTGGAGTTGCTCGCGGCACCCACCGCCGGGTACGGGTCGTAGAACTCGTCGCCGGTCGTGCTCGAGGCCGCGTACGTGACCTGCTGGTGGTAGTTCCCGAAGGACTCGGCGTTCGGCAGGCTGGCCGTCGTGATCTGGTCCGTGAACAGCGGGATGAGCGCGAGCCCGTCGGAGTCCGTGCGGTTCCATGCGTTCATGCCGCTCGAGGTCCGACCGAGGTACCAGAGGGTGCGTGAGGTCGGCGTCGTCGCGAGGGCGTTGTCGGGATACTGCGCGGTCGTGCTGCTCGGGCTGAGCGTCGACCAGACGGTCGCGCCGCTGACGGGGATCCCGCTCGAGTCGACGACGGTCGCGTAGAGCCATCGCATCAAGTCCACGTTGCCGCCCGCAGCGGTGGGCCGGAACGACGGCTGCCAATCCGCTTTCGCGGCCGGGTCTTGGGTACGGTCGATTGTGACGTTGTACAGGTACGCGTTCGAGGTGCCATCGACGCGTAGCTCGTTGTGCGCGCCGGCCACGTTCGAGTAGTCCACCCCGAGGTAGGAGTCGTAGGAGTACAGGTTGCTCGTCGCGGTCAGGAGGACGTTTCCCGGGGTGCCGCCGGGGTATTCGTAGAGGCGCTCGATCCGGGAGCGATACACGCTCGCGGTCGTGGTCGTCCATGCCATCAGGGGCGCGTCGTTGTTGTCATCCGTGTTGATGCCGAGACCGGAGAGCTCCGAATCCGTGAAGCCCGTGATCTTCGAGTCCGTGACGTTAATCGTGGCGCTCGTGGCGTTGAACCAACCGGGGAATTTCAGCGAAGCGCCGTTCTTCATCGTGAACCGGCTGTTCGCTCCCGAGACCGTGAAGGCCAGTTTCAGGAAGGGAGAAATCGAGTCCGTCTGGGTCGTGACGATCGAGTGGTCGAGCACGAGTTCGCCGCCCGCGTTCACGTTGAGCGCGTACCCTTCGTGCGATGTGTCCTTGGAAAAACTCAGGCCGCCGTCGGTCAGCGTGAGGCTGCCGCCGGAGTTGATGCTGATCGTGCCGTCGACCGAATAGAGGATCCCGCTGCACACTTGCGTGTTCGTGATCGTCCAGTCCCCGGTGATGACGCCACCGACCTGGTCGCAGGTTCCGGCCCGCGCGGCCGGGGCGAGCGCAAGGAGCGCAGCGACCAGAGCGCCGAGGGCGACCGACCAAACGATGAGGAGCGTGAGGGCCCTCGCATTCCGTTCGGCCGGGCTAGACATCGGACCACCTCTCGGGGTTGAGGCACCGGGCTAGGTCCTGAGAAATGCGACCGGTGGGCATGTACCGCTGCCCATCCCGGACAGATTCTTAAAAAGGTTCTCGGATGATTATCCATCCCGATACGGAACTGTTCTCAGGCGGGAGAACATCCGAATTTCCAGGACGTCACCTTTTATCTGGCCTCGGTAATAAAAGAACGGTTTCAAGCAGCGGCTGTCGTCCTGCCCGCGCCGCGTTCCCCACCAGCGAGACGCGGAACCGTGGCGATCCCCAATGGCTCACGATCGCACGTACCCCTCGCGCTGCGTCAGACAGGAGGTCCCGCGTTCACGTTCGACTTCGACATTTGTTCGTGTACCGGGAGAAGGGCCATCCACGCGTGCCTCGTGATTCTCACGCTATCACGGGTTGGTAACTCTCCGTTATCAGTCTGCCCCCCAGGGGGAGATCAGTCAGGGCACCAGAAGGCGGTCCAAGAAGGCACTCGTCTCGATCAACCGCCCCCTTCGGTCATGGATCAGCACCCCGCGATCCCGACGACCAGTATCGCGAAATACAGGAACGCTTGGGGCCACCTGCGACGCTCTCTGCGACATGTCGATGCATAAGCACGAGCTCTGAGGCCGGCTCATATTTTGCTCGATTCGTTCCGTCGTTGCTTCGCCCAAGAAAGCCTTAACTACGCTCGTGCTATATCGTGACACGGAGGGGTTCGCATGGAAGGAGAGGAGCTGCCGGAGTCCCGTGAGCAGGAATTCATTGAAACTGACGAGGACGCTCAGGTACGGCATCGGAAGCCCACCAATCCGGCAGGCGAAGCGCTTTCAACAAGAAACTTCCTGAGACTGGCCCTCGTGGGCGGCGCGGGCGTCGTGGCCGCGGCGGCGCTGGCGGGGGGGACCGACCTGCTATCGCGGCCTGCGAAGGCTGCGTCGGGGCAGCCCATCCTTATCGACAATACGAACGATGGCAGCGAAAGAACAATTCTGGTTTCTTCAGGACCGACGGGGCTTGGCACGGTGGGTGCCTTCGAAGTCTTCAGTCAAGCCTCTTCCGGCTTCATGCGAGGGGTGATTGCTGGGTCCAATTCGACTGACGGCGTTGGCATCGAGGGCCGTGCCGACGCGACCTCGGGCATCACCCGGGGCGTGCGCGGAATTTCGTTCTCGCCGCAGGGGAGCGGTGTCGAGGGACGCAACGACGCAATCTCGGGATTCACCCGGGGCGTGCGCGGAACTTCGGTGTCGCCAAATGGGATTGGCGTGGAGGGACATAACTTCGCGACCTCGGGGCTCACCCAGGGCGTCTTCGGACGATCGGACTCGCCCGGCGGAGTCGGCGTACACGGCGAAGCCCCAAATCTAGGCATCGAGGGAATTGCGACGGCGACGACCGGTGTCGCCCGGGGCGTCTTCGGGCAGTCTGCCTCAGTAGACGGCGCGGGTGTCCGCGGTGAGGGTCCGTTTCGAGGAGTAGTGGGATTTGCGAATGCGCCGACAGGTTTCAACATGGGTATCCTCGGTCGGTCCGAGTCGCCGGAGGGAGTCGGGGCGCGCGGCGAGGCCCCCGGTCGAGGCGTCACGGGATTCGCATTCGCATCGACTGGTCTCGCTCTGGGCGTCCTCGGACAGGCGGATTCGACGGATGGGAGAGGCGTCGAGGGACTCGCCACTGCGGTCGCGGGCCTCACCCGGGGCGTGCGCGGACGGTCGGATTCGACGACCGGAGTTGGCGTCGAGGGACTCGCCAGTGCATTGACCGGATCAACTACGGGCGTATTGGGACAGTCGACGTCACCTAATGGCCTCGGCGTTCAAGGAAATGGCGCTACGGGCGTGAGTGGAATTTCGGACAGGGACAGTGGCATTGGCGTTTTCGGGAACAGCCTGGGAGGCGGTCACGCTTTCGGCGTCTTCGGAAATTCATTCTCTCCTGGTGGCGCCGGGGTATTCGGAAGCAGCCAGGCATCGACCGGTGCCACCCAGGGCGTGGTCGGATTCTCGAACTCGACGGACGGAAGGGGCGTCGAAGGGCTTAGCCCTAACATCGGCGTCCGCGGTGAGGGAACCGGAGGGAGCGGAGTCGGCGTGTCCGCGACGGCGCCTTCCCGGGGCGTCTCAGCGTCGGCATCCGACCTCACCGGGATCGGCGTCGAAGGAGTCGCGACGCACGCGACAGGCGCAGTCCGAGGGCTCTCTGGACGGTCCTCTTCCCCGGCCGGATTTGGCGTTTTCGGCGAGAACCTCGCACCTTCCGGTGCCGCCCATGGTGTGTTCGGGGTTTCGGGGTCAACGGACGGGATCGGTATCGAGGGAACGGCGACCGCGACCAGCGGCGGGACACAGGGCGTGCGCGGACAAGCGGATTCACCGGATGGGACAGGCATCCAAGGATTCGCCTCGGCAACCTCCGGTCTCGCGAAAGGGGTGCGGGGAGCCACCAGCTCGACTGCCGGGATTGGGGTCGAGGGGGTCACGTTCGGACTCGCCGGATCTGGCCGAGGCGTGTTGGGCCAAACGAATCAGGCCAACGGCGTCGGCGTCGAAGGGATCGGCCCCGATCGCGGTGTTCGCGGACAGGCGCAGACGCAAAACGGCGCTGGGGTCGAGGGAATCAACATTGCCACGATCGGGTCTGGCCGAGGCGTGCTGGGACAGACGAATCAGCCAGACGGCACCGGCGTCGAGGGAATTGGACTGGCAACCGGTTTCTCCAAAGGCGTTCGGGGAGAGTCCTCCTCGGGCGTGGGGATCGGCGTTGAGGGGGTCGCCTCCGCGACCACCGGTGGAGGCACGGGCGTCTCGGGGAAGTCGTCTTCGCCAAGTGGGATTGCCGTCGTGGGACACGCCCTCGCAACCACCGGCTTTGCTCGAGGCGTGAGAGGAGAGTCATCCTCCCCGGACGGAATCGGCGTATCGGCCGTGAGCAGCGCTTCTCCCGTGGGTGCCGGCCTCCAGGTCGTCGGCCGGAGCCAATTCAACACAATCGTGGACGGGACCATCCCATCCGGCGCGTCCTCGTTCACGGTAGCCGATAGCCGAGTCAATACCAAGAGCGAGGTCATGGCCGTCCTTACGGGCGATCCAGGAGTCCTATCAGTAGCTGGCAAAGGACCGTTGATGGGCGTGAAGAATGGCATCTCCTTTGTCAGCGTGACATCGGGAAGTTTCACCGTGAATCTAATGTCTCCCGCGACCACTGCGGTTCCATTCAGGGCCCTTGTCGTCGAGAAGGTCTGAGGAGGGCGCTTCGCAGAGTTGACTCAGTGATGCGTCGAGTGGGAGTAGGTCACGCAGCGACCGTGAGGAACCTTCTTGGTGTCAAAGCCGAAAAGCTGATATGGACACCAACTTCTGCGAAACCTCGGGGAAGTCGGTGGGGAGGGCAGACTGGCCATGTGGAACCTCGCGGCGCAAGTCATAGGGATTGAGTGGATCATCATCTTGATCATCATCGCAATCCTCCTCCTATTTGGGCCGAGCAAGATCCCGGAGCTGGCCCGTGCGTTCGGCCGAGCCTGGGGCGAATTCCGTCGAGGGAAGACGGAAGTCGAGCGGGAGCTTCGGGAGGGATCCGCGACACTGGAGGAGAAGGAACGGCGCGGATGATTTGGCTGCGCCCCGTTGACCGTCGTGCTCTGCGATGGCGTACGGACAGGCCACGCCGTGCTGCCATCCGTCGAGTTCACACCTTTGCCTTTTCGAACGCGCGTGCCCCTCGCCGACGTCCGATCCGAGTCCGCGCGCGCTGGCCGAGGATCTCCGTCTTCTGGAGCCTCGCCGATCGCCGCCGCGGCCTCTGAGTGCATCGACGTGGCTCGAAACGTAGACATGGCACGAACGGCCCTTACCCCAATCTCCCTCTAAACAACTTGCACTCGAGGTCTCCCTCCTTGACCGTCACATGAGGGCTCAGGCCGTGGGATCTTGGACTTGGTCTATTGGCGTCCGCAGTTGTCTACGGCAGCACTTCCAGCTCGCCAGCGTCAACAAGCCGCCCAGAGGTATTTAGGTTCCCAACGAGTAAAGCCGCCACCTCTCCCCTCCATGTGTGAGAATCAGGCTATCAGGTAATGGTAACTACCACGAACAATTTATATATCGTCGGGTCGGGTGCAAGTGTGTTCTCCCTCAGCCCACCGGGAGGCCATCTCATGCGAACCATCCTCCGCGAAGACGAGTCGGGTGTGTCGGAAGTCATCGGCACGATCCTGATCCTCGCGATGACCGTCGTGCTGTTCTCCGTCATCATCGTCTGGGTTTCCGCCATCCCCACGCCCGCGGCGCAGGCTCGGACGGACATGCAGTCCGTGATGAACCCGATCTATAACCCCCTCGGCGTAGAGATCGGCGTGAATATCACGCTCACCCACCAGGGCGGTGAGGCGCTGCAGCCCGTGCCGACGATCATCTACGTCACGTCGCAGCGCGGCACGAGCGCCCCGCAGACGGACATCGTCATCCTGCACAAGTTCAACGGCTTCTTGGTGACCCCGAGCGGCCTCCTGGACGGGACCGACAGCGTCTGGGACATCGGCGAGCGCTGGGGGTACAAGAGCTTCAGCCTCCGGTCCTCGGACCAGATCACGATCATTATCGTCGATAACCTGAAGAGCGTCATCCTATGGACCGGCCCCATGAACGCGCCGGCCGGCACGCGTCCCCCGGTGTTTATCGATAAGTGGACGGACGGAATCTTGGCCACGGAAGAGATCGACCCAGTCCAGGCGACCCAGGGATTCTACATCTTCGCGAAGCTCATGGACCCGGACAACGACCTGAATGCGAATTCGGTTTACGTGACAATCACCGCATGGTATGGGTCAGGCACTTCGTGTGCCGCCCCCCAGCAGATGAACGATAACGGGGTCTCCCCGGACCGCATCGCGGGAGACAAGATTTTCTCCCTCGGAGGGAGCGCCTGCACGAAACCTCCGTATCCCGCCCTCAGCTGGGCCGGATCCATCATCCTGCTGAATGCGACTGACTTGAAAGGCCACCAGACGACGACCCGCCTCGTCTTGGACGTGGTTGCGCCCCTCACCGGCGGAGGTGGGAATGGCGGGACGATCCCGAGCCAGCTTTGGCAGTACATCGGCTACGTCCAGATCCGAACCGGGGAGGTCTGGGTGTCGAACCTCACTAACCCGTACAACTCGCCGAGCACGTACCAGCCGTACCGGGTCACGCGAGCCCAACTTAACGGGAACGGCGGAGCCCTATTCCATTACAAGATGGTGAATCACGGCAACACCACGATCTTCATCGATGGATGGAGTGAAGCGTTCTTCCAGAACACCCAGTCCGCGAGCGGTGCCGTCGCCTTCATTGTCGCGCCGTGCAGCACGGCGATCGCGGCGAACGCGGGCG
>Ga0209761_1002471_pt1 | contig 12139 bp, 10 predicted proteins | sample GraSoi013_1_40cm_4_FD_185818 | JGI IMG/M metagenome (GOLD analysis project Ga0209761, IMG submission 185818) | Grasslands soil microbial communities from the Angelo Coastal Reserve, California, USA - Sample 09_25_2013_1_40cm (SPAdes) (version 2) | ecosystem: Environmental > Terrestrial > Soil >... | reverse complement strand
CCCAAACTGCTCAAAGGCGGGATCAATATCCGGTTCTAGGGATGGGGAGTAGCCACAAAAAGGCACAAAAAACAAAACATTTCTGTGATTGTTGTGCCTCTTTGTGCCCTTTCCCAATTCCGCTATTTTGTACACTGTTTCCAAATTTCATATTCCCTATGCACTGATATAGCTAAACTTAGCCTTATCTTTATTATTTTTTGGAAACCGGTGTGCTAACCTGATTCCAGCCAGAATGCACAGGAAGATTTGGTCGGTCAAGTACGTCGCCACGGTATTGCTGACATTGACTGTCCTGATTTTGGGCGGCCTCAATGCGCAGCAGAAGCGCCGGTATATTCCTCCGGATGACGGGGCCGCATGGGTTGAGGGAACCGAGGGGGTCCAGGCCCGGTTGGTCGTCCCGGATGGTCCAGCCGAGAAAGCCGCTATCCGCCGCGGCGATGTTCTTAGGGCGATCAACGGCCAGGCTGTGGAAAATGACCGGCATGTGACGCGACTTCTCTATGAACTCGGGGCTTGGTCGCGGGCAACCTATACAATCGATCGTGATGGCAAGGAATTCGATACGACCGTGGTCGTCGGGCCTCCCTCCGAACAGTCTCTGCGTCACCAGAAGTACCTCGAGATTATCGGACTTATTTATTTTCTTGTCGGCTGCTTCGTTTTATTGAAGCGATCCCGGCCGCCGCATGCGCTGCACTTCTATCTGGTTTGCCTGACGTCGTTTGTTTTTTATGCGTTCCACTTTACGGGTAAACTCAACCCGTTTGACTGGACCATTTTCTGGGCGGATTTGTGTGCGAGCCTTCTTCTGCCGCCGTTGTTTCTCCATTTCTGTCTTGAATTTCCGTCACGCCACAAGACGATCGAGCGGTGGCACAGCTTGTTGTATTTGATCTATTTGCCCGCCGCTGTAATCTTCATTGCCCAGTTGGCATTCATCAACGGTATCCTGGGTTTCCAGCCGTCCCCGATCCTGCTGCGTGACGTTCTGGATACGCTTGGGGATTTTCACTTCGCCTTATATTTCGTTCTGAGCGCCGCGGTCCTCTTGAAAACGTACCGGACCGTCAAAACTCCGGAACTGCGCCAACAGATGAAATGGGTCACGCGGGGGACTGCCCTCGGCGTTGTTCCCTACTTTGTTCTGCAGTCTGTGCCGAGGCTGTCGGGAACGATTGCACAGAACTATATCGATTTTTCCATCTTTCCGCTCGTTCTGATCCCGATTTCATTTGGGTATGCCATACACCGGTATCGATTGATGGATGTCGATATCATTTTTAAGCGCGGCGTGACCTATACGCTCGCTACGGCGTGCGTCATCGGCCTATATGCCACAGTGGTCGTTGTGGTTGGCGAACTCCTGGGAGCCGGTTTCGAGCCGTTGAGCGTAGTTGCGCGCGTGATTGCCACGATCGTGGCGGCGCTGCTGTTCGCTCCGATCAAGGATCGATTCCAGGTCTGGCTCGATAAATTTTTCTATCGCGACCGCTACGATCTGCGCCAAACCCTGATTGATTTCGGCAGAACACTGGGTTCCGAAGTTGATGTGGACAACATGCTCGATCGGATCATCGATCGTCTCGGCCGCGCATTGTTCATTGGCCGGTCTGCAATTTTTATTGAAGATCCCTTCGATCCTTCGCGATTCCTTCCGGCAAAGACGTCGGGATTGACGATTCCGGACGGCGCCGATTTTTCCTTCCTGACACCCGCGCCGGGCAGGCCGTACATCTTTTTCGAGGCGGACCTGTACGATCTCAACTATTTCATTCCCTGCCGCGTCAAAGATCGAGTGATCGCCTACGTCGGGCTGGGGAGGACACAGAACGGGGATTATCTGACAAGCGAGGATCTGGAGCTTCTCGAGACCGTTTCGGATTATATCGGCATCGCTCTGGAAAACGCGCGGCTCTATCGGTCACTCGAGCAAAAGGCCTCGGAATATGAGAGTCTGATGGATTTCAGCGAAAATATTATCGAATCCATCAATGTAGGAGTCGTTGTCGAGGATGTGGAAGGGCGGATCGTCGGTTGGAACAGAGCTTTGGAATCGCTGACGGGCCGCAGCCGGCTCGAAACACTGGGACACCAAACCGAAGAGGTTATCCCCGCACATTTTTTGCGGCGGCTCCATGAGAACCGGCATCTGTACAAACAGGCATGGAACAATCTGATCGTCAATTTCTCGGCGACTTCATTGGTCGATAAAGCGGGGACCACGCGAGGGATGTTGATTATTGTGGATAACATCACCGATCGCATCCGCCTGGAAGGTCAGTTGATCCAGAACGAGAAATTGACGTCGATCGGCCTGTTGGCTGCGGGTGTCGCTCACGAAGTCAATACTCCGCTAGCCGTCATTTCGAGCTATTCGCAGATGCTGAGGAAGGAAATCAGTTCCGAAGATCCTCGATACAAGCTGTTGGAGAAAATCACAAAACAGACGTTCCGCGCATCGGAAATCGTGAATAACCTCCTCCATTTTTCGCGAACGAATGCCACGGAATTTGCGGACGTGGACGTCCATCAGGTGATCGCGGATACGCTATCGCTGCTCGATCACCAATTCAAAACCGCTCGCGTGCGCATCGACCGCGAGCTGCGGGCAGAGTACCCGGTGGTGTTCGCCAATGCGGGCAAATTACAGCAGGTCTTCTTGAATCTCTTCGTCAATGCGCGCGACGCGATGCCGGAGGGCGGCGAGCTGCGGATCCTCACCGATACCGTCGACTCGAAGATTGAAATCATAGTTCAGGACACGGGCGTCGGCATCAGCTCTGAAAATATCCAGAAGATCTATGATCCGTTCTTCACCACAAAAGCCGCTGGGAAAGGCACAGGACTGGGACTTTCCGTCAGCTATGGAATCGTTCAAGAGCATGGCGGCAACATCTCCGTCGACAGCAAACCGGGCATCGGAACCTCGTTCAAATTGGAGCTGCCTTTGGTAAGGAAACCAGTGAATGTCTAGACGAAAAGGAGTGGTCCTCATCATTGACGATGAGGAGGAAATCAGAGAAAGCATTGAATTGCTGCTGAACTCTGAAGGCCTTTCCACGGATACGGCCGCGAACGGCGAACAGGGCCTGAAAAAAATTGAAGAAAATTCTTATGACGCCGTTTTGCTCGACCTGATGCTGCCTGGAAAGTCCGGCATGGAAGTACAAAAGCAGATCAAGCGGATCGATCCGACCCTGCCGGTCATTATTATTACTGCAATCGGCGCTGTGGAAACTGCCGTTACGGCAACCAAAGAAGGATCCTTCGATTACATCACAAAGCCTTGGAACAATGAGAAGTTGGTCGTCATCGCTACCAACGCGATCAAGCAACGCCAATTGTTGAGCGAAAACATGCAGCTTCGCCGCGCCCTGAAGGAGCGCTTCGGCTACGACAATATTGTCGGTAAGAGCGAGAAGATACTTCGAGTGCTCGACCTCGTCAGCCTGGTGGCGGCGAGCCGCAGTACGGTCCTCATCCAGGGGGAGAGCGGCACAGGCAAGGAGCTTGTGGCGAAAGCCATCCATCTCAAAAGCCCGCGGGCCGACAAAGCATTTGTCCCGGTGAACAGCGGCAGCATGCCGGTGGACCTTCTGGAAAGCACGTTGTTTGGCCATGTGCGGGGCGCATTCACAAGCGCGATCGCATCGAAGCGTGGCCTGTTTGAGGTGGCCGATCAGGGGACGATCTTTTTCGACGAAATCGGTACGATCGGCATGGAGACGCAGGCGAAACTGCTTCGCGTCATTCAAGAAAAGGAATTCATGCACCTTGGCGGCGTCGATACGATCAAAGTCGATGCCCGCATCATCGCGGCGACAAACGTCGATTTAAAGAAACTGGTCGACGAAGGGCGTTTCCGGGAAGATCTGTATTACCGGCTGAACGTGATCAACATCCAGGTTCCGCCGCTCCGCGAGCGCAGAGAAGATATTCCTGCCCTGGTCGAATTCTTTACGAAGAAATATTGCGAAGAAAACCTGAAGCCGCTTTACAGATTCGGTTCCGAGGCGCTGAAAGTTCTGATGGACTATTATTGGCCGGGGAACGTTCGCGAGCTCGAGAATGTTGTGGAACGTGCGGTAGTTCTTTCGCAGGACGAGGTAATCGGCCGGGATCTCTTGCCGGAGGCCATCGTCTCGCCGGCTTCGCGGTTCGCCTCCCTGTCTTCGTTCCCGCTTGGAAAAGACACCTCATTATTCGAGGTCCTCGATGCATTTGAGCGCCGTGTCATCATCGAAATGCTCGAGCAGACAGCCTGGAGCCAGACCGAAGCGGCCGATAATTTCAAAATTCCTCTCTCGACACTGAATCAGAAAATCAAACGGCACGGGATCGAAATCAAGAAGAAACGGGAGCGACCCGCAAGCGTCCCCACGACAAAGTAGTCGCCATGCCGGACATATTACGGGAGTTGCGTGAGCGCGCGTCAAAGCAGCCGAAGCGGATCGTCTATCCGGAGGCGGCCGATCCGCGCGTGATGCGTGCCGTTCGGCAAATTGTTGAAATGCGAATGGCCAGGCCGATACTGGTGGGTTCGCCCTCGGCAATCGAAAAGAAATCGCAAGAGCTTGGAATTAAGCTTCCGCATATCGAGGTGGTCGATCCCGGCAATCCGTCGCTGCGCGACCGTTATTCGCGCTTGCTCCTTCCTGAATGGAAATCGCGGGGCATTACTGAATTGGAAGCTGCGCAGCGTCTCGAAAATCCGATGTATTTTGCGGCCGTGATGGTAAGGGCGGGCGATGCGGATGGGTTTGTCGGAGGAGCGGCCACAACGACGGCCGAGACCGTTCGCGCCGCGATTCACTGTATTGGGCTCGGCGAGACCTCGAAAACCGTATCGAGTTTCTTTTTAATGGCGTTGCCGCACACGAATCTGGTTTTTGCGGATTGCGCCGTGATTCCAACGCCAACCATCACCCAGCTCGCCGATATCGCTTCGGACGCCGCACACCACGCGCGCATTTTTCTCGAAAGCGAACCGCGCGTCGCTTTTCTTTCGTTTTCCACAAAGGGCAGCGCCGAGCATGCGTCGATTGACCGGATTCGCCAGGCGGTGGCGACGGTGAAATCCCGCCATCCGGAGCTGATCGTGGACGGCGAGCTTCAGGCGGATGCAGCTCTCGTCCCCGAAATCGCGCTGGCGAAAGCTCCGACAAGCGCTGTCAAGGGCCGCGCAAACACGCTCATCTTTCCTGATCTGCACTCGGGAAATATCGGATATAAATTGACGGAAAGGCTTGCCGGCGCAAGAGCGGTTGGGCCGATACTGCAGGGTCTTCACAAGCCGGCAAATGACCTGTCGCGTGGCTGCTCGGTTGAGGACATCGTCGACGTTACCGCGATAACCGCGCTGCAATCCCAGTGTTGCGTCTCATAAAGCTATTTATGAGACGCAACACTAGTCCAAGGCGCAGGAGCCGGGCTGGGCGGCGCCACACCGGCCGCAGCTTCCATCAGATGCCGCGAAATCCTCTGCTGCCGATGCTGACGATCCGGCTACGGCGAAAACCGAAAGTTGTTTCTCGATGTTGCCGCTGTTGCAGTGAGCACAGTCGACGCTGGAATCGTGACGCGGGACGATCTTTTCGAAAGCCTTTCCGCAGTCTTTACAGAGATATTCGAAGATCGGCATGACTTCCTCTCTCCAATAACTAATCGCTCGACGCCGATCTGTCAACCCAATCGGCGATAAAGATATTCGTGCTGCCCTCCGTCGGCGCATTCCGGTTCGATGCCCAGATCAAATGTTTTCCGTCATTGGTAAACATCGGGAACCCGTCAAAGGCCTCGTCGAAGGTGACCTGCTCCAAGCCTGTTCCGTCCCGATTGATCAGAAACAGATCGAAATTGGGGCTTCGCGGGTTCGGATTGTTCACGTTTGAAGCGAAGATGATCTGCCGTCCATTGGGATGAAAATACGGCGCGAAATTGGCCGCGCCGTTATTGGTAATTTGGCGCTGGTCACTGCCGTCTGCGCGCATCACCATCAGTTCGAGTTTTATCGGCATGACCAGATGCTTGGCAAAAAGCTCTTTATAACGCGCAACTTCCTGCGGCGTTTTTGGCCGGCTGGCACGCCAGACAATCCACTGGCCGTCTTGCGAGTGCCAGGCGCCGCCGTCGTAGCCGAGATCGTGCGTAAGGCGGCGTTGCTGGGTCCCGTCGATGTTCATGTCGTAAATTTCCAGATCGCCGTCACGTGCAGAGGTGAACACGATCTTCTTGCCGTCGGTCGAGATGGTGCTCTCGGCGTCATAGCCGTCCGCTGTGGTAAGCCGCTTCAGATCCGTTCCATCGGGCTTGGCTGAAAAGATGTCGAACGTTGGGTAAATCGGCCAGACATAGCCTTCCGATCTATCCGCAGGGGGCGGACAATCGGGCGAACCCAGATGAGTGGACGCATAGATAATCCGTTTGCCGTCGGGCGTGAAATATCCACAGCTCGTCCGGCCTTTTCCGGTACTGACCATCTTCAGATTTGAACCATCGCGGTTCATGGTGAAAATCTGATCGCACTTGATCTGGTCGCGCGTGGATTGAAAGATGATCTTCTGCCCGTCCAACGACCAGTAGGCCTCGGCGTTGTCGCCTCCGAAGGTGAGCTGGCGGATGTTGCGCAGATGGACTTCCTTTGGATGCGGCCGCAGGCTCTGCGGCTTCGCGATGTATATGCCGCCTCCAATACTGGCCGCGATAATTGCGATGGTAATAATGCGCATGAGCTTCATTGATTATCTCCTGGCTTCCAATGTGACGTCGACTTTCACACTTTGGCTGTTGCGCTTGACAACGATGGACACAACATCGCCGGGCTTCTTCGACCGCAGGGCGTAGGTGAAATCGTACAGATTCTCGATTGGCTTGCCGTCGAACTCTACCAACAGATCGCCTTGCTTCAGGCCGGCTTTTGCCGCCGGACTATTGTTCTGGACGTCGGCGAAAAGGACGCCTTTCAAGTCATCGCGGAAATCCGGCACCGAACCGAAGTAGGGACCGTAACCGCCTCCGCTCCCGGCAGCTGACGGACGCGGTTGCTGTACTTCGGCGTATTCGAGCCGTCCCGCATTGGTAACGACCTTGTCCAACGTCAAATACACGAGCGAAAGGACCCGGACTGCGCCCTTGGCATTGATCTTGTCCGACGTGTCGGTCGGCTTATGGTAATCGGTGTGCAAGCCCGAGAAGAAAAACAGAACCGGCAGCTTCTTCGCATTAAACGACATGTGGTCGCTTGCGCCGTAACCGGAGTCGGAATAGTCCAGGTGGAGATGGACGGAGTTGTTCAGCTCCTCCAGCCACGATCTGAAACTCGGTGAGGTGCCGACTCCGCCGATAAAGAGCCGATCGTTATTAAGCCTGCCGATCATGTCCATGTTCAGCATGGCCATCGTGTTATTCAGAGGAATCGTCGGATGATTGGCAAAGTAGGAAGAGCCCAGCAATCCAGTCTCCTCGCCTGCGAACGTAATGAACAGAACAGATCGTTTCCATTCATTTTTATTCATTGCGGCCAGCCTGGAGAGTTCAAGCACGCCCGCCGTTCCCGATGCATTGTCGTCGGCTCCGTGGTGAATTTGGCCGATTTGCGAAGGCGCAAGCGAGTTCCGATCCCCCAGTCCGAGATGATCGTAATGCGCGCCGACGATGACCCATTCGTTTTGTAACGCCGGGTCTGAGCCGGTTATCCCGGCAACAACATTTTTTACCGTTTTTCTGGTCCGAACGATGTCGGTAGCAATGTGGGCGCGCACGGGCAATTCAAACGACTGTGGCTGCAGATTCGTGTCGATCTTCTTCTGAATCATTCCAAGATCTTTGCCGGCATCTACGAAAAGCTTCAGCAGAGGCGCCCGTTTGGCGTGGACTGCCGGAATTCCCAAATCGTCGGTGTCTGCTCCCCGAGTGGCGCCCCCAACTTCTTCATCCTCGTGATTGAGATCGGTAATGAAGATGATTCCACGGGCGCCGTGCTGTTTCGCGTTGATGGCTTTGTTGATGAAAGTGTTGTGCTGGGAGGAATTGAACGGGCTTCGATCCTGCGTTTCCTGGGGCTGATGCCGCAACACCAGAACAATTGCTCCAGTCGCATCGATAGTTTGATAGTCATCGTATTGCAACTCGGGCGCAGTAATTCCATATCCGGCAAACACAAGAGGGCCATCGAATACTGCTGTATTCGAGAACGGGAGGGGCACGAAATCCTGGTTCACCTTGAGACTCGTCCTGTTCACTTGAAGCTCGGTCTTCGGTCCGGCTAGCGCGCCCGTTGTGATTTCGAAGTGCTGAAAATAGCTGTTGCTGTCGCCCATCGGCCGCAGCCCCCAAAGCCGGAACTGCGAGGCGATGTAGTCGGCGGCCTTGTCCAGCTCGGGAGAGCCGTCGCCCCGGCCTTTCATTTCGTCACTGGCGAGATACTTCACTTGCTCGAGATATCGCGCGGCGGAGAGATCTCGAAGTGCATCGGTTGCCGGAGGCTTCTGGGGGACTGGAACGAGCGAGTAAAAAGACAGTGTGATGACTGCTGCCAGCGCGCACGTCATCAAGGCGGCGGGATAATATCGTTTCTCCATCGCTACGTTTTAACACACTCCCGATCCGCTTGAAATGATTCCGGATTCTTCAAATTTCTCCCACTCTTCAGGATGATTTTCGAGATGATGCCGGACTGCATAAATCGCCAGCCGCCGAAGGAACAAACCGTATGGGACCATCATGGCGAAAACAACAAAGCTTAGCGCATAAAAACTCTTCAACACCAAAACAATCGGCACCACGATGAAGAGAAACATCAGGTTGTTCAAGAGGGCACCCGCGGGATCATTTTTTCGCCACCAGTAATTGGCTTCGGCCGGACTGATCTCCCTCTGGGACAGGTCGGCGCTAAGCGCGCGAACACTCAAGCGATGCTGAGAGTCCCAAGTCCGCATATCCCCTCAGACTCGACTGTCCGCTTGCGCGCCTTTGCCCCAGAATGCCTTCAGATCGTGAATACCCGTCGTCTGATGCGGGCCGTAATCCACACCTTGCAAGCGAACTTCGCCGAGATTGGAACGAATGAAACCGGCAAGCTCGGAGGCCCGTTTGTGGATTGCTCGTTCCGCCGATTTGGCAATCGAATCAAAGAGCAGCAGGTCGATATCGTCACCGTCTTCACTCCACTCCCAGACGCCGACGACACGGCCATTCACAATAATGGTCGCCAAAGGATCATTGATGAGTTTGCCCTTCCATCGGGAAAACGGTTTATCCGCATGTTCGGAAGAGATGAAACGATTGAGTATCTCGCGTTGTCCCTTAAGGTAGGTGTCGCGGTAAGGAATGAAATTGATCACGAAGTCCTGAGGCTCGAACGCGAAGAAGTCATCGAGTTCCGATTCGCCAATCAGGAATTCATCGGCGCTTCCTTCAACCGAAACGGGCACCAGTTTGGGTTTGATTTCTCCGCCCCCGCGAATCGCATCGGTGACGTTGATTCCCGCCCACCATGCGAAATCCTTCGCTCGCGCGGGAGCCTCGGCCTTGAAGTACTGATTGGCTAGCTGCGCGCAAGCTTCTTCCAGCCGCAGGCTGAACGGATCTGCCTCGGGCAAGATACTGGAAGTCAGTACGAACGAATAGTCCATGATATCCAACCGCCTCTTGGACTGCTGCTTCAGGACCTTTCCCTCTTCTTTAAGAAGATTGATCCCGAGCGAGAGGCTGTTGGTCAGCCCGATGCGCTTCAAGTCCGCTCCAAAATCCCGGATCGAATCCGGCGGCAACATCTGCTGAAGCTGCTCCGATGTCTTTGGACCCGAATGAAGAGACTTCAAAATCGCTCCCTTCAGTTTTTCCATCTCAGCATCCGTTATCGGCATCTGCTGGCGTGCCTGCTTGCTGAGTTCCGTAAAGGTTCGCGTGCGAATTCGCAATGCGATATTGGCTTGATCGCGCGGCACCAGCATCGTGCAGCCCCGCAGCGTTTCGAGTTGCAGCAACTTATGGTCATCAAAAACGAGTCGATTCAGATCTTCGGCCTTGAAGGGGCTCATCCTCGCCCAAAGCGACAGATACGGGGTTGAGCATCCCGGAGAGTAAATCCAGCCTGTGGACTTGATCAAATCGACGATATTTTTTGAACCAAAGGGACGATCTAAAAACTGGCGCTGCATGCGCCAAGCATTGAGATGTGAGATGGGAACGGGCTTTCTAACTTTAGAAGCGATCATACAAAAGTTTACGTTTCGAGATGATCCAGTCCGGAGTATCTCCCCAAGATGTGCTAAACTCGCGTCCGGACATGAGGTTCTTTCATTGTAGTTTTCGCATAGAGTTTAGTCAATGGAACCGCTGTTTCTGGGCCTTCGCCACGTCGCTCTAAACGTCCGCGACGTGCAGAAATCCATCGAATTTTATTCCAAAGTTCTCGGCATGAAATTGGAGTGGATGCCCGATGAAGACAATGCGTATTTAACATCAGGGCAAGACAACCTCGCCCTCCATAAGCTTCCACCAGGAGTCGAACCGGGCAGGATCCAAACGATTCATCATATCGGGTTCGTTGTCAGGCGTCCTGAAGATGTCGATCGGTGGGCCGAACAAATTCGACGCCATGGCCTCGGCTTGGTTCAGGAACCCAAGACCCACCGGGACGGGGCAAGATCCTTTTATTTTCATGACCCCGACGGACTCCTGATTCAGTTGATCTATCACCCTCCAATTTCGGATAAGTCTCTGTAACTATTTTACCTGCACCGAGTCTATGATAGTGTAAGTAAGTACTTACTTATGAAACACGATCGTCGGCAACAGATCATCGCCACGGCAATGGAGTTGTTTGGAAAGAAGGGATTTAGGGGAACGACAACGCGCGATTTGGCGACCGAAGCGGATGTGAATGAAGCGATCATTTTCCGCCACTTCAAGACGAAGGAAGAACTGTATACCGCCATTATCGAACAGAAGGCCGGCGAGCGCGATTCGTATCATGAAGAGTTGGAGCGGCTGGCGACTGTGGGTGACGACGAGCAGTTTTTGGAAGCGGTCGGAAGGACTTTTTTGGAGAAGCATGAAACCGACACGACGTTCATGCGTCTTCTTCTATTCAGTGCGCTGGAAGGGCATCAGCTTTCCGACATGTTCGTGTCGAGCATGGCTGAGCGGCATCCGATCGCCAATTACATTAAGCGACGGATCGGTGATGGAGCCTTTCGCCAGGTCGATCCGCAATTGGCGGCCCGCGCGCTCATGGGCATGTTTGCCAGTTTCATCATGTGGCAAGAGATCTTCGGTTTTAAGAACAAGCAGCCTCGGGATCGCGAAGAGGTGGTGCATATTTTCGTTTCGATTTTTTTATCGGGAATGCGCCGATAGCCGAATTTTGTAAAGAGTTGTTAAAGCGATGCCGCGGCGCCGCTCATCCGTGTCAGATTATTTTTTATGAGACAACGACTAAGCAAAACGAAAACATGGATCGCCATCACGCTTGTCCTCCTGGGCGCGGTGTTGGTGTTTGCCGTCCGCAAAGAGAGGGCATCCGCAGGAGAATTTTTCACGGCGCCTGTTGACATGGGATCGCTCCGCACCAGCGTGAACGCAACCGGTGCCGTCCAAACCGTCGTGACGGTTCAGGTAGGCAGCCAGATTTCGGGGCAGATCCTAGAGCTCTACGCGGACTACAACTCCATGGTGAAGCGCGGGCAGCTGCTGGCCAAAATCGATCCTCGGAATTTTCAGGCGCAGGTTGAGAATGCCCAGGCAAGCGTGGCTGCCGCGCAGGCACGCATGATCATGCCCGGGAACACTTTCTTCGGAGGAGCGAGTTTGGGCGCCGGAGCGGCAAGTACGCTCACGGAAGAAGACGTTCAGGCAATGGTACGGGAAATTCAACCGGGACAGACGGATGATTTTCTGGTGCGCAGCCTGACGGATGTCGCGCAGGCTTCGGCGCAAGTCACGACCTTGATGACCGTCCTGCTTGGCAGCATCGCCGCGATTTCACTGATCGTCGGCGGCGTCGGCATCATGAACATCATGCTGGTTTCGGTCACTGAGCGGATTTCTTTTGCATTCGCTACTGCGATCGGCATTTTCTTCGGCTACTACCCGGCTCACAAAGCGGCAGCTTTGGATCCAATTGACGCCT
>Ga0209761_1002470_pt1 | contig 12142 bp, 15 predicted proteins | sample GraSoi013_1_40cm_4_FD_185818 | JGI IMG/M metagenome (GOLD analysis project Ga0209761, IMG submission 185818) | Grasslands soil microbial communities from the Angelo Coastal Reserve, California, USA - Sample 09_25_2013_1_40cm (SPAdes) (version 2) | ecosystem: Environmental > Terrestrial > Soil >... | reverse complement strand
TTCATCGGATGTTTGCCTTAAGGGGAAAGGCCGAACATGCGACGCGGGAGTCGGTCGCTAAGACCTCCTATTTTCTAGAACGCTCGCTGTCTGGCCGCGATATTGGGCGAGACAGGCGATTCAGGGCACAATCCAGGCTTAGATGGCTCGGCGAAAAACGTGATTAGCCCAGTGAATCTAGGGGTGATCTTGAAGAGATCTCCCAGACCGCCAAACAGGGTTCATTCTGGGCTAATCTGGACAAGCCTCAACACGTCTTCGAGTCTTCAAGTGCCAGGATCGGTGACCTTGATTATGTTGTCAGTGTGTTCTCTTCTATTGGGTTGCCAAGAATTGAGTTCTCTAGGGTGTCGTGAAGATTCTCGCTGTTGATCCGACCCTCTCGAGATCCCGTTCCTCTTCCCTTGGTTAGTCTGCCTTTCAAAACTGGAATCTTCCAGAGCGATGGAACACTTCTCGGGATAATAAGCTCGTTTTCCGTGTTTTCGCACCCATTGATTTGGTGGAACGAAAGAATGAAAATTTCTTCTGCGATGCAGCCTCATCTATTCAATTGTTCCTCGTTCCACGCTAAGTCACATCGACATCGCCCGGTTTTGCGCCGGTAGAGCCGCGGGACTGGTTACTCTGTTTTTAAATCCGAGAATCCTGGCATAACTGGTTTTGTTGAGATGCGTTGACAAGTGGCACGTTTGCGAGAGTAAGGCTCTTCACTGACATTGAAGACATAACACTTGAGAAATGGCTCGATGCCGAAAATGCCGGGCAAGACGAGCTTGCGAAGAAGATCCTCGATGCCGGCCTCTTGGTGGAACATATGATAGCCGAGATCCCGCTGGACCAGAACCTTGCCGATAACAGCGAGCTAAGACAGCTTACTGACAGTGCAAACACGACCTTCGGCCTCATAGTCTGCTTCGGATGCAACAGAGCCTTCGAAACCAAGGACGAGCGAGCAAAGAACTGCCCCAACTGCGGAGCCAAAATACCAGGCCCGGGATTGACTCCGCCCGAGACTAGGAAGAATCAGACTTTAGAAAAACCGAAGAAGACGACGACAACACCGTCAGAAAAGAAGACGAAGAGACAAAACAATCGTAACGAAACCGAGAAACCGGAGAAACAGCCAGCCCGAAAGGGAAAGCGTAACACTTCAACGCCAGCCTCCCCTTCACACCTAGGAGATGAATCGAAAGAGGACTGGTTTGACAGCACCAGCCAGGACACCACGGGACGGCACGCCATAAGATCGAAATAGCAGAAAAAACCCGTTCACTGATCAGCCCCGTCCCGGTAGCCTCTATGTAGGAACTCCTCAGGGCGGCTTTGGTTATCTCTCCATTGGCGGTCTAGACACTGTTCACGTCTCTTAGTCGACGGATCGCAAAATGGCCTTCAGTTATCCCCGTTGAACATGCATCGAAGACCCCTGCTTGCTGGGGGAGCAGAGATCTACATCCGGTCGGGGATGATTCTATTCGTGCTCGTGGTTTCGACCGCGGTTCCAATATAGCGGTCGCTGTATTTTTGCCGGCCATCCCCATGGGTCCATAGACCTGCAGCCAGGTCAATGACCAGTAAGACGAAAGAGATCTTCGAGATGTTCCTGACGAACGAGGACCAGAGGTCTACACGTTTATCGTCTAGCCTTGTCACTTTCAAGCCCAGGAGCTCTTTCCCGAGGGTCCGCTCGAACACTGCCTCGGCTAGAACAAAGTAGGCTAGGATGATCAGGGATGCGATTCCGCCCAGCCAGAACCCCCAGAACCATACAAAGGGGAATGTCTGGCCAAAGAAGACTGTTGGAACAATTGGGAAGGCTACGACAAGCAGAAGAAAATAGACCACAACCGATACCGCGACTACGTCGATTACGTATGCGACGATGCGTTTCACCCATTGGTCTTGGAATTCTTTGTCGTCTTTCAGACGTTCGAACCCTGTTTGGGCTCCTATAGCGGAAGCGGGAGAGGGTTTGGCTGAGGCCCCGCAGCTATGGCAGTAGGAGGAGTTGTCGTAAAGCTGTGCACCGCACCTCCAGCAGTAAGCCAATCCTATCAGCTATAGATGGTGAGAGTGTCTTCCTCTATATCACTGTGAGGGTTTAGGAGAGAACGTGTGTCTCGATGAGGTCTCGGAATTTGTGGTTCTTTGTAAGCTCGTCAGCAATTGTGTCGTCTTCTTTGCCTTCGCGGTTCCACACAATGTATCGTCTCTCTCCACCGCGAGAGAGTTTTGCAATAAAAAAGGGCATGTAGAACAATGTCCCGTCCAAAAGCTCTAACTTGTCCAGATCGAACCTCGATGGAAGCTGTAGGCCGTCGGCAAACATCTTCCATCGCAACAACTTCGTCTTTCTCAGGAACTCAATATTCTCCTTCAGGCTTTCTCTCGCGGGACTCTCTTTCGGGAGAGCCTCATACTGTTTCAGCCTCTCTTCGGATTGCACCTCATAGTCCCTCAAGAGATTCGTGAGTTCCGCTAATCGCTCGCTCACTAAAACCGTAGAGTCAACGCCGCTAACGACCGATTTAGAGTCCTCCTCCATATCAACAAGCATCGGAGCCAGCGCAACCAGCCTCGGGTCGAAACCGAGGTTCGCTTCTCGCAAAGCCAACATCGTTGACCGGCCTTCCGTGATCACGATCTGCTTTGACAAAAGGCCCTTTTCCGTCGGAAAGCGATAGGTAAAGTCTAGATAGGGCAGAAAGATGGTCTTGGCGAAAACGATCCTTTCCTCCGACCCGCCGAGGAGACCTTTCTTGACCCGTTTTCGATCTGTATCCCGTAAGAAAACCTCTTCAGGCACAGCTAGTGGCGCTACTCTCACTATCATCTTTTCGGGAGCCTGCGTGTTGCGATAGGCTCCTTCCTCATAAGCCCAAAGGCGGGCTAGATGTTCTCTGCGTAAAGAGGGCGGTCCCGTAGGGATGCTATTGTGTCGGGCCTGGAGACGGAGGCATCGGAGCGGGCGGTGCTGGCGGTCCCCAGGTTTGCTGCGCAGGCATCGATGATGGAAGCTGTTCAGGTATTGAGAAGAACGCTACGATTTGAAGTATCTCAGCTATGAGCAAGATCAGAAATCCAACGAGCACTATGGTCAGGGCGGCACCAATGAGGTAGACAAGGCCGGTTGTCTGAAACATGTTCACGTTCAATCTCACGCCAATCCTCTCGTAGCTCCTCCGAAGGAAGATTGCCGACACGAGATAGAAGACCTAGACGACCACCAGTCCCACAATCAGGAGACCTATGGCTCCCAGGACACTAGGCGGAACGGATCCTGGAGTAACAGTCCCAAACTGCCTAAAGTTGAAGAACGAGAAAAACGCTACGACCACAATTACGCCGAAAACAACTATTCCTATTATCGCCAGGACGACAGCGATGATCATATCGTTGAGGATGGCGGGCTCGTTAACAGATTCAGAGACATTCTTGACCGCTATAAGGATCAGGATGAAGCCTACGATCGCGAGGACGAATCCTATGTTGGGAATAGCGCCGAGTAGAACAAGTATGGAGCCCACTCCGCCGAGCGTCTTTGCCTGGCTGAGGGAAGCCATGGGTAGCGACCCTATTTCATAGTAAATAATGCTTTACGAGAGAATCACCCATCACTGGACAGATGTTGTCGAGCCTGGAAAAACGGCTCATTTCGTGAAGGGCGGGGTGCGGAAAAATCGACCACCCCGGGGGGGGTCACATAATAGTTACGCGAAAAGAAAAGTTACGCGGAGAAAGATAGTTACAAAAAAGAAAGATTTGCAGTAGGGGAAAGTTGTGGGAAGTGAAGTTGTAGGGTCGGCGTTACGCGGGTTATGTTACTTGTTCTCTGGTTCCCTATGCCTTACTAGCGCTATGTCGCCGAGGGTAAGCTCTCTTGGCCCTGCCTGCCTCACCGGAACAGTTGAGACCTCAAGCTCTGCTCTCGGCGCAAGCAGCTTGACGCGTAGAATGTGTTCCAGCTCCTTGGTCAATCGCATCGTCGGCAGTATCTTGCCTAGCTCGATCTTCTGGATCACCGTCACCTTCTCCTTCGCCTTGAAGGCGAGATCCGTCTGTGACAAGCCTAGCCTCTCACGACCTTCCTTCACGATCTCAGAATAATCCTCGACTAGATCCGACTCTTCTACCGCTTTCGGCAGGCTCTCTATCGGAGTTCTAGTATGAGACGGCACCGAACCGCTCCTGGCCGTACGTGGCTTTCTCTCGGGAAAACCCGGAAGCGCCTTCCCCAAGCTCGAACACTGCTGGCAAACGATCAGGGTCGCGCCTTCCACAAGAGACCTGCCGGGCTTACCGACTATCTCGCTCCCGCAAACCTCACAGTACAATGGCTGTTACAAGACCTCGCAGCGAGAAACAGTAGAAATAGGCTCCGACCAGGCTTAATTAGCTATCGGAAGGTTCTGTTAACTCGTTAGACGAGTTAGCTTCGGGGCATCGACTCCGGGGATTACCGTAGGCATCGGGTTCCCCATCATTGCTTCACCTGCCCTGCCTTGCGCCTCTAGTAATATGGGAGGCCGGGAACGTGCGAACCTCACCCGTCCCCGCCAGGCCAGGTTGACCGCTGCAACCTTGTCCCGGTCCATCACTATTCGACAGTTACCACACCAGAGCTTACGGACCAGTCTCTTGTCCGATTGGAGTCTCTCCCCGCATCTCGGACAAGTCACACTGGAACCTCGGGTCTCACGCCTAGACAAACGGATTACCGGAAGGCCTATCCATCGGGCCTTGTACTCTATCTGCCGTTGAGCCTCGCCGAAGCTCCACCCGTTCATTTTACCCCTGTGTTTTCTGCCTTGCCAGTTGCCTCTACGGTAGAGGCGTCGTATACCTCGAATATCTTCGAGGACGATTGCTTCTTTACGCTCAACAGCCTTTGCGACGATTGCTTTCGTGGCGTTATGGAGTATCTGGCTAGTTCGGTCCCTTCTCCGCTTTCCATACTTAGAGGAGACTAGACGCCGAATACGTGCGTCATCTCGTTGGAAAGAGGCCACGATGCGTTTCGTGGTTTTGGCAATCCTCACGGTTTCTGAAAGGTCGTAGCGACAGACCTCCCGGTCGTTGCCCGCGGTGAGATTACGAAGATTACGGTCAACACCCATCGTGTAGATGCATTCTATCTCTGGAGGTTCACGAACGATACAGAGACTCAGGCTGTGAGGGGTAAGCGTGAAGGAGCGGACTCTGACGCCTGGTCGAGAGATCATCTGGAGGGTATGATTGGTCAACGGGATTGCGAAGCGTCGTCCCCTGGCAACCGGAATCTCCAGCAGACCCTTCCTTATCTTGAATCCGTAACATGAGACAAGCAGTGGTCTGACAGCGTAGGGAGTCCTATTGGTGAAGCCTCTACGAATAGACTTCTTCCGGGCTGCTAGTAGTCCTGCTGCTCTACTTATGGCACAGAGCTTGTAATAGCTGGGAGAATCATAACCGGCCAGCTGGCTGTAGGCGAGCAGTGAAAGTCTTCTGAGAGAGCTAGTATCGTTGAATAGACCTATCCGCGTCGAGTCGTTCACCATCCTCCTAAAAACGTCCAGCAACCCTAGAAGAACTTCTGGCGGAGCATAATCCTGCCGGACCGACAGTACAGCCAACACGACAAGATGCAGAAGTCAAAAACCTACTTAAGCCATAGAGGCATCCGACGATAAGGTTACAGGTTACAGAGCTATCGGAACAAAGATGCCCCTTCAACCTGTCAAGCCCCAGCTTCACGAGCTGCGAAGGATAAGGGCCGTAGCAGCGTACCAGTTCGGCAAAGGAGCTGAGAGGGCCTTTCCCCCATCAATACTAATCGTGCGATCCCCGAACACCCATAGAATACGCCACGTTTACAATGACAGGAAACTACTGGCGACCTACCGTCCCAAGGATGGACTCTTGGCTCTGACCGTGAACGGTGGCCTCGCGCTAAAACGGGTGTTCAAGGCTCCTAAGCTAAGGGTCAAGGTCACTCCAGGAGTGGAAGCGTTCATCAGGAAGGGTGGAAACGTGTTCGCCAAACACGTAATCGGCGTGGATCCTGAGCTACGGCCTGAAGAGGAGGTCTTGGTTGTGGACAACAGAGACCGGCTGCTGGCCGTTGGGAGATCCTTCTTCAACGCAATAGAGATGCAGAGCTTCAAGATCGGGATAGCCGTGAAGGTTCGGCACGGAGCTGCTGATTCTGAATAGGCTTAACAATCACCGGACCGCTGGAAGAGTGATTTCGCGATGATGCGCCGAGGAAAGATCAACCCCCGCGAAGCAAACAGAATGATGCAACGCATGGGCATGCAAGTCCAACAACTAGACGACGTCACAAAAGTGATCATGGAAACCCCGACCAAACGGATTGTCATCGACAACCCCGAAGTCGCCACCGTAACAGTACAGGGACAGACCGTCTACCAAGTCGGAGGGGGAACAATGAGAGAGGAAGGAGTAGGGGGAGGTTCGGACGACGACGTGAAACTCGTCGCCTCACAAGCAGGCGTTTCCGGTGAAGAAGCGACCAAAGCGCTGCGACAATCAGGCGGAGACCTAGCGCAGGCCATCATCCTGCTCAAACAGAAACGCAACCCCTGAATTGTTCCGATGACGATTCAAGCGACCCTCTGCTTCATCCTTCACGATAACAGGGTTCTGTTGCTGAGGAAGAACCCCGGCCTCTTCGGAGCAGGCAAATGGAACGCGCCAGGCGGAAAACTGCAACCCAAGGAGACTGCTGAACAGTGTGCTATACGAGAAGTTTACGAAGAGACTAGTCTAGAAATCCAAAAGCCCAGAAAAATTGGAACGCTCGTTTTCTTCAAGCACGACGAACACCAAGACCCTGACTGGATAGCACACGTATTCCTCACGAATGAGTTCCAGGGCACTCTCAAGGAGAGCAAAGAGGGCATTCTTCGATGGTATCCATTCGACCAGCCTCACTTTGACGATATGTGGGAAGATGACCCATACTGGTACAGACATGCGATCGAAGGGAGAAGCTTTCGGGGAGATTTCTATTTTAGAGGAGATTTTGAGAAACTAGTTGTTCACAGGATCGAGTTTCTCTAGCCCGGTTGACTATTAAAGAGACCGAAGAGGAAGAATTGTGTCGGAGACGTCCAGATTGCGGCTAGTCGAGTGTGTTCCCAATTTCAGTGAGGGCCAGAGAAAGGAAGTCATCGAATCGATCGCGGACACGATAAGAAAAACGCCTGGCGTCATGCTTCTCGATGTGGAATCCAATCCGGACCACAACCGGTCCGTGATTAGTTTCGTTGGCGAGCCTGGACCCGTGAAAGACGCCGCTCTAGCTGCCAGCCAAAAGGCGATCGAACTTATCGACCTCAGACATCACAGGGGCGAGCACCCACGAATGGGCGCTGTCGATGTTGTTCCCTTCGTACCATTATCCGGAGTAACGATGGAGGACTGTGTTTCTCTGGCTCGTACTTTCGGGCAAGAGTTTGCCGAGAAATTTCACGTGCCTGTTTTCCTCTACGAGGAAGCGGCCACGACTCTCGAAAGGCGAAACCTCGCTGACGTCCGGGAAGGAGAGTTTGAGGGCCTTCGAGACGAAATTGGTAGGGACCCGGCGAAGAAACCGGACTTTGGTCCTGAGAAGATCCACGCCACCGCCGGGGCGACGGCTGTTGGGGCCCGAGAGATTCTGGTAGCCTACAACGTCAATCTTGGTACGAGCGATCTAGATGTCGCGAAGAAGATCGCCCATCAATTACGGGCGAAAGATGGCGGGCTAGCGTTCGTAAAAGCTCTCGGATTCGGGCTGAAAGAACGCGGAATAGTTCAAGTGTCAATGAACCTGACGAATTATCGCAAAAGCCAATTGTTCAAAGCGTATGAGTTGGTCAAGCTTTTCGCTGATCGCTATGGGGTCCCAGTTGTTGGCAGCGAGATCGTTGGGCTTGCGCCAATGGATTCCCTTGTCGACTCGGCAGAGTTCTATTTGCGCCTCGAGAATTTCAGCCGGGATCAGGTTTTGGAAAGAAAGCTCTTCGCACCTCAGCCTTCGACGTTAACGGATCAGAGCTTGGCTTTGTTCAGCGAGGAAGTCGCTTCCAAGAAAGCGACCCCGGGAGGCGGAAGTGTCTCCGCGTACATTGGTGCACTTGCCGCAGGTCTCGTCTGTATGGTTGCGCGGATAACGATGGGAAAGAAAGAGGCGCCTCCAAGTGTAGAGGGGCTCAACGAGGTAGTGAAGGAGGGCAATGCTCTTCGCCAGAAACTTCTACGCCTTGTTGTGGAGGATACTGAGGCCTTTGACTTGGTGATGAAAGCATTCAAACTCTCGAAGGATCAACCTGAGGCTCGAAAGAAAGCGATAGAAGAAGCGACTGTCAAAGCATCTGAGATCCCGCTCTCAACTCTCGACTGTTCAGTCAGAGTTTTGCGACTGGCTCACGAAGTCGCAGAGAAAGGGTCCACGAATGCGTTATCTGATGTCGTTACTGCTGTCTCCGCGGCACGTGCGGCTGTTGAGGGAGCCGCGAGCAATGTCATGATCAACTTGAAAACGCTAGAAGATAGGAAATACGCTGACAACGTTGCGAGAAAGGTCGCCAACCTCAAGGAGGAATCGTTTATTCTCGACGAACGAATCAAAAAAACGGTCGAATCTAGAAACCGCCTAACGGGTCTCGCTGCTTGACTGTAGATTAATAGGATACTTTACTGACGGGTTACTGGAAATATGCTTGCCCGATACCCTGACGCTTCCGATCCTAAGTGAAATAGTTCCAAGAGGGTTTGGTTATGGAAAGAACTACTTGGTCGAATTTGACCCTCATTCCTTATGGTACGAAGCCTCGCTCACAATTGCTACGCATTCGCTGAAACGTGGCATTAAGACTGACTACCATACTTTCACGCATATTCCAGACGAGATCAGGGAGGCGTTCGCAAACCTCGGACTGAACGTCAAGAAACTGGAGGATGATAATACACTAAGAATCGTGGACAGCTATTCCCTTACGACCTTGCTCAAACGGTCTAAGGAGGCTGAGAAGAGCGGAATAGTCCAATCTATGGAGAGATCCCTCAACTTAAACGACTGGACAAAAGATAATTTGGATTTTGTCAAAGAAGAGATTCCAGAAATCGAGAAAAACCGATTGCACATCGACGACGATACTTCCGTACTAGTATCATACAACGACGAGAAGACTTTCATCGACCACTGGCGGACTAGTGCGATTCCTTGGGCGAGAATCTTTGGCTGGGCGATGTTGCACTCTAGTGTAACTGGGGCGTATTCTGAGAACTTTTACAGACAGTTCGAGTCTATCTGCGACGGGATTATTGACTTTAGGAGCCGGGAAGAGAATGGGATGATCGAGCATTATATCAGATGGAGAGCGACTCGAGGCAAACCTCTCGATTCTCGATGGCGTCGCCTACGGTTATCGAACAATGGAGAAGTGACGTTGACTGCTGAGTCCCGACCGGCCGCTGAACTGGGGATCGGTAGATGGCTTAGAGGACCAAGAAAACAGTAACAGGATTATCGTGTGCTAAGCGCCAAGTTGCACTAGCCTGGTCATCTTGTCAGCCCAGACCATCAACGGCGCCACTAGCATTGTCAACTCATTTCCTTCTTTTGTTAGATGATATTCTACTCGCGGCGGAATTTCGGCGAAGGCTTGACGCTTAACTAGCCCTGTCCGTTGAAGATCCTTCAGAACCTCTGTCAATGTCTTCGCGCTTATGCCTGGGAGTTTTTCGGCTATCTTGTTGAAGCGTAGGGTTCCATCGTTTCCTAGTAGGGCTAGTACGCAGAGGGCCCATTTTTTGCCGATGATCTCGATTATTCCTTCGCATGGGCAGGGGCAGATGCAGCATGGTTCCCCTTCTTTCGTCCTTACCATCATGTAACTCCGTTACTGTTTGGGTACTTGCCTGTTTAAATACTTTAGAAAAGTAACTGACTAACCGAGGTGAAGTGCGGATTGAGTTGTTGCGGCTGCGGTTGCGGCGGTGGTTGTTGCGGGCCTGGTTGCGGATGCGGCGGTACCATGGACCGAACAACAGCTACCATTACAGACAAAAGTGCCTAGGCGTGAGCTTCCGTGCTCGGGTGTCCTGCCTAGTTCCACTTTTTCTAGTCCTGAGCCGTTGACTCGAGCTTGCAAGACGACGTGTAGAGCGACCTCTAGGGCTTGAGACCGGAGATTATCGACCAATCGGGGACCTCCAGTCCTTCGCTCGCTAGCTCCACCTGGTGCGTTTTCCAGAATGTGGTCCTAACATCCCAGCTATGAAGGAAGCTCCTCGATGCATCAGACCTTATGATGAGATTGCTCTTTATCTTCTCGACGTGGAGATCTCGAAAGCCTGCTCGTCTTAGCTCTGACAATACGAGGGCAGGTTTAGGAGAGAACCATTCCTTGGGAGGCGTCTTCGTCCACTTCGGGTTGCTGTCCGCCTCTATCATCAGCTTCTGTCGCCGGTTTCGGGCTATTGGCGAGAGAAATGAGTGAACGGTTATGCCGCCGGGTCTTACAACGCGATAGCATTCCGACAAGAGCACGGACAGCTCGTAGGAATCGATTTCTGGAAGAAACTTACTCGAAACTACCCCGGCATAACTATCAGAGTACTGATCCCAGAGCCAGGCCAGGTAGTCGGCCTTGTACACCTTAACCCGGTTTCTCAGCCTAGCTTGAAGCAATGCCTTGTTCAACAGCCTCAGAGTCCCCGTGTAGGCGCCTGCGAAAGTGTCCACCACGCGGAACCTACAGTGAGGCAGGAGCCTTGCTACAGGAATTGTAAGCTGCCCTTTCCCACATCCGATCTCCGCTAGAATGCCTCTCTTAGATTGGATAACGCGTGAGAACTCTCGCGATAGGTTCTCGTACTGTCGAGCGTAGGCCTGCTCCACTTCTCGAGGATCATCAATCACTTCTGTCAATCTCGAACTCTCGCTTTCTCGATTCCCAGTCTGTGACAACCGGCCTACCTAAGTAGGCAATCATAGGATTATCTCTAGAAGAATGATCCACGAACGTGGGTTATACTCTGAAGAGGGCTCTCTAAGGCCAACACCGCCTTTCGATTTCGCAAAGTCACTGGACTTTCTTGGAACGTTTCCTCCGATGCACGAAGACCAGACAGTGAGCGAAGTCTTGATGACAAAAGCGGTCCGCGTCGGCGGCCGAACGATAGTCTTCCAGCTCAACCCAACAGGAACGATCAAAATGCCAGGCTTGAGATACACTCTCTTTGGCGACCATCCATTTTCTCGTGGATTAACAGACCTAGTGGTTGATCGGGTATCGTTTTTCCTCAGTCTCTCTGATAATCTGGATCAATTCTATCGGACAGCAATCAACGACCCTAATTTTGCACCGATTCTTCAGAAGCTCTACGGGCTACACCAAGTGAAGTTTCTTACTCCGTTCGAGTGTGCCTGCTGGGCCGTGCTGTCGCAGCGAAACCAGCTAAGCGCGGCACGACGAGCGAAGCAGGCTTTGCTAGAACGCTTCGGGACAAGTCTCGGAGTGAAGGGCCATGTCTATCGTGCTTTTCCGGAGCCGGGCCAGCTTGCCGATGCATCGAAAGAAGAGTTGAAGTCGCTGATCAAGCATGAGCGTCGAGAAGAGTATCTGGGAAATGTGATCAGAGCGTTCAATGAGGTTGATGAGAGATTTCTCAGAACTACCGAGTATGACAAAGTGGAGGAATGGCTGAAGAATATCAAAGGAATCGGCGAATGGTCAGCGAGACTAATCCTCCTGAGAGGTCTTGGGAGAATGGAGAAGGTTGCTGTAGAGAAACGTCTGATCGCTGCTGCAGCTAGAGTCTATGGAAAACCGATGACAGAACAGAGGCTTCACGTTATCGTCGAGAAGTACGGCCGCTGGAAAGGCTATTGGGCCTACTACCTAAGAACCGCGGGAGCTTAGAGTACACAGCGTGTGTACAAGCAAGTTCATGGAGTGTTTGAAATCGTAACACTCGTCAGGAAAGGCAGAGGAGGGCTTGGTTGACAGCATACGCCACTGGGTGGTGCAGGGTAAACTGGAACGCCCCCTATCGCGTTGACCACGTCCATGCCGCTAATTACATGGCCGAACACGGTGTACTTCCCGTCAAGATTAGCGCTACTGTCAACAAGATTGATGAAAAATTG
>Ga0209761_1002469_pt1 | contig 12143 bp, 15 predicted proteins | sample GraSoi013_1_40cm_4_FD_185818 | JGI IMG/M metagenome (GOLD analysis project Ga0209761, IMG submission 185818) | Grasslands soil microbial communities from the Angelo Coastal Reserve, California, USA - Sample 09_25_2013_1_40cm (SPAdes) (version 2) | ecosystem: Environmental > Terrestrial > Soil >... | reverse complement strand
GCGAGGATGATCGCGCTCTCGATGCCGCGCCGCAAGGGGCTCGCGAAGACCGCGGCAGGGCGGCTTCCGGGCCACGCGCCCGCGAGACTTCGGATCTGTTCCTCTCCGCGTCGGGAGAGGGGCGCGCGGTCAAAGTTCGACGTGTAGGGAGGGCGGACGATCTCGCCGTGGCGTACGAGGACCAAAATCGCGGTCACCCGAGCGCGCCTCCAGAGACGACTCCAATCACGCGGATCCACTCGCCATCGTGGAGCGCCGTGTCCGCGGGGATCGGTGCTTCGCCACGAATGAGGATGTGTGCGTCCGGTGCGAGCCGAAGAGCCCTCAACAGATCGAGACCTCTGGCGCCGGAACCCAGTTCGACGGACTCCTCTTTCCGACCGGGGTGGATTTCCGCGGTGATGTGCATTGAGTCGTCGAGGACGATTCCTGACTTAATTGTTCTCCCGCGACAGCGTCCGTCGGAACGCTTATCCGAGACATCTGTCTCAGGAGCCTCGCTGCCCAGGTCGCCTAGTCCGGTAGGGCGGCGGTCTCGAAAACCGCTGGGTTACCCCTCGCAGGTTCAAATCCTGCCCTGGGCGTATTTATGCAGGACCAGTGCAACTTTTTCGAGTTATCGCTGAATCCGAACCTCTACGACCCGCGCCTCACGGGCCTCGCGGAGAATGCGAAGGCTGTCCTGGCGCTTCATCCGCCCGTAGTGGTTGAGGACTGCCTCCAGCTTCGTGTGTCCTGTCGCATCCATGATGGCTTCGGTGGCCGCGCGCTCCCGGTACCCCTGGCTGACGAGCGCGTCGATGGCCTGCTGGACCGACGTGCTGCGGAAGGTCTTCAGCGGTCAACCGGGCTCTCACATCAGCCTGGATGGAAACAATCGCGGCCAGGGAAATGGTTATTCGGACAGAGGGCGTTACGTGGTACCGCAGAGGGGGAGTTTGAAACCGTGGGTTTTGTTGGGCGTCGCTTTGTCTCTGATTCTAGCCTCTGACATCGCCCTGGCGGCGCCGAAGTTCTCGGAATGGTCGACTCCGATAAACCTCGGACCGGCCGTCAACTCCGCCTTCGCGGATCAATCACCTGCCATCTCCAAGGACGGCCTCAGTCTCTACTTCGGATCGACCCGCTCTGGCGGTTCTGGCGCCTTTGACATTTGGGTGTCGCAACGGGAGACTGTTGATGGCGCTTTTGGGCTGCCGATGAATGTGGCCCCCGTGAACACAGCGTTCATCGAAAACGTCCCTGCCCTGTCAAGTGATGGCCACTGGTTGTTCTTCAACAGCAACCGGCCTGGCGGTTTCGGAGGCGTTGATTTGTTGGTTTCCTACCGCAACCACGTCCACGATGACCTCGACTGGCAGACACCCGTCAATCTGGGCGCAGGGGTCAACTCAGCCTCCTTGGACATAGGGGCGAGCTACTTCGCGAACGACGACTTCGGCGTGCCGCTCCTCTTTTTCGGCAGCGACCGGCCGGGCGGGCCCGGGGGTACGGACATCTATGTGAGCGCCCAACAACCCGACGGTTCGTTTGGCGCTGCTGAACTGGTGAATGAGCTGAGCAGCCCATTCAGTGACAACCGCCCAGTCGTCCGCTTCGACGGACTTGAGCTGTTCCTCTTTTCTGACCGACCCGATGGTTCCAACGTCGACATGTGGGTCTCCACACGCAACTCGGTCTTCGACCCGTGGAGTACGCCGGTAAACCTAGGTCCGACGGTGAACAGCCCTCAGGACGATAGACAGGCCTACATCACCTCCGACCGCAGGACGCTTTTCTTTGCTTCCGATCGGCCCGGTGGTGTGGGAGGCTTCGACCTCTACATGACGACACGCTCGAAGTAGGAAACCTGCGTAAAAAGCGTGGAACACTGACTCGCGAGTAACGGAAAGAGGGCGGCCCCATCCCGGCACGAAGGGAACCGGCAGGAAAACCTGGGACTGCCGGGACCTTGATTGGACTGGATTTCCTCCGGGAGGCGGCCTGCTGGGCTTCGTTTGCTCCTAGAGTTCCAGTGTGCGCTGCACGACTCGCAGCGCCCGGTCTACCACAGTCCCTTCAAGAAAGAGGGAAGGTAGGCCGCCTTGCGACGGCCCGTTGGTGGGACGGGAGCCGAGAACCTGCGGAATCTCGAAACCTTGGAATGCGCATTGGCCACTCCATAAGAACGAATCCTGACCGGGGCGCCCTCTCATAAGGGGCGCCCGAAATTCCGTGACGTCCTCAGATCGCCTCGTACATGTGGCCCCTTTCCCCTCGTCCCGCGCCTTCGCGGCCCCTTCGCTGAGCATAGGATTTGCAAAGGACAGTCTCCATCTATCAACTGATTTTGGCCCGCCGGCGCTCAGATCGAAACCGCCAAGCGAGACCGTAGAGAAACGTCGTGACCGCCGACCCGATTACGACGTTCCAAAAGTAAATCGTGCTGAAGTAGAACGTTAGCGCCGTCCACACCAGTCCGAGGATGAGAATGAAAAACGAGTGGGTGAACCCATAATTGGTCGAAATGATCTCGAAACCCCTCATCGGCGTCAGGCTTTTTTCGTCGCGACCACCGGCCATTCGCAGACTATCGACGACGTCGCTTGATTCGATGAGACGGCCCACTGCCTTTGCGGCGACGCGCGCGGCGGCGCGCTGCTCGGGTCATCCGGACTTCCTTGCGAGCCATCGCGGCCGGGACGCCTATGGCCTATTTGAATCCTTTTCGCAGATCGCCGCCTGAGGCGGACGCCGCGTGCCTCACCGTGCAAATGTTCCTGTCCGACTCTTCTGCAGACTCAATCTTATCTAACTCGGTCGCGATTACGGCGCGACGCCGGTGCCAATCCATATCACCAGACTGTCTCGTTCCGTCAAGATCCCGAACGCGCCTCAACGTTGCCTCTAGCGGTGAGTGAGTGACAGATCGGCCGTCAGGGGCACCCGTCACAGGGCGGCTACGCAACGGGGCGCGCGCCTGGTACGACAGCCTGTCCCCCTTGCGGATTCGAAGCGTGCGGATCTACCTGACCGGCCAAGTCATCTCCCTCATCGGGATTTGGATGCAGCAGACGGCCCAGTCGTGGGTCGTCTGGGAGCTGAGCCACTCCGGCACGGCGTTGGGCATCGCCGCGATGCTCGCGTTCCTGCCGACGTTCTTCCTCGGACCCTGGATGGGCGTCTTCGCCGACCGCTGGGACCGACGGAAGGTCCTGGTCGCAACCCAGACCTCGGCGATGATCCTCGCTTTTGTCTTCGCAATCCTCGTCCAAACCCGCGTCATCGCCTTGTGGCACGTGTTCGTCCTCGCGACCCTGCTCGGCATCGTGAGTGCCCTCGACTTTCCTTCGACCCAGGCGTTCATCGGGGACATCGCAGGCATGGCGCGGGTCCGCGAGGCGATCATCCTTAACGCGTCGATCTTCCAGGTGAGCCGGATGATCGGGCCGGCCCTCGCCGGCTGGGGAATCGGCTACCTCGGCGTCGCGTCCGCCTTTTGGATTAACGGCGTCACGTTCCTCGCGGTCATCGCGAGCCTCCTCGCGATCCGCGGGAGCCAGATTCGTCGGACGTCGACCGGGCGCCCGCTCCAGGAGTTCCGCGAAGGCTTGGCGTTCCTCCGGAAGGAGACGCGGGCGCAAGACCTCCTCGCGTTCAGCGTCATGGTCACGTTCTTCGGCATCTCGAGCATCATCATCCTGCCCGCGGTCGTGTCGCTCGTCCTCGGCGGCGGCGCGGACATGCTCGGATTCCTCCTCGCCTCCTCGGGTGCCGGGGCGCTGGTCGGCGCGCTCGTCCTGACGCCGCTCGCCCAGCGGGCCCGTCGAACAGGAAGCATGCTCGCCGCGAACGTCGTCTGGAGCGGCGCCTGGCTCGTCCTCTTCTCCTTCACCCGGACCTTCGTCTTCACCGCAGTCACCATCTTCTTCGTCTCCCTGACGATCCCCGTCGTCCTCACGACCGCGAACGGCCTGCTCCAGATCCTCGCTCCGCCGGACATGCGCGGCCGGTTGCTGAGCATCTACCTGATGATCAGCTTCGGCGCGCAGCCGATCGCGGCCCTCCTGATCGGGATCGCGGCGGATGCGTTCACGCCGATGGGCGCCATCCTACTGAACGGGGCCCTGATGATCGTCGCCGCTGGTGCCCTCGTCGGCCTTCGGTCCGGACTCCTCTCCTGGGAGGCTCGGGCCACGATCGCGGGCGCCTCGGCCGGGCCGCCAGCGCGATAGTCGCTTCACGTTGCCGACGAGCGTGGACAGCACGGACGCCTCCACCGAGTCCAGCCCCTGCGGGATCGGATCCCGGTTTCGCCAGACGTTCCAGAGATAGATGCCGACGGCTGCGACCACCAGCGGAATGGCGAGCACGACCAGGTCCAGTCCCAGCGGAAGGCCGAAGAGCCCGGACGACTCAACCGCGAGCGGCTGCGACACCGCGTCGTACTGGCCCGCTGAGTCGTTGACGAACAGCCAGACGACGAACCGCCCTCTCGTTTTCCAAGCGTGCGAGGCCGTGCATCCGGAGGCCCGCGAGCTGTCCCCGAAGTCCCACGTGCAATTGTAGGGGCCAATCCCGCCGCTTGGATGCGCGATCAGCTGCGCGCTCTCGCCCAGGATTGCAGGCGACGGACCGACCTCGAAGCTCGCGGTGAGGGCGATGACGATCTCGAGCGTCTGCATCGCGGTCGCGTTGTTTCCCGCGGAATCGGTGAAGGTCAGCGTGACGTTGTATGCGCCGGTCCGGTTCCACGCGTACGACACGGAACACCCGGTCCCGAAATTTCCGTCCGCGAAGTCCCAGGAACAGCGGTACCCGCCGGATCCGCCCCCGCCGGTCGCGACGAGGTACACGGTCTCGTTCTCCCCGGCGACCAAGGTCGACGCGACGAACGAAACCGTCAGCGGTCCGCCCGGCGGGCCGAGATTCGTCTGCACGTCGACCGAGCCGTTCTGCCATGTCTGGTTCCCGCCGGTGTCCCCCATGGAGAGATTGACGACGAAGTGGCCCGCGGCCTTCCACGCATGGGACGTGGTACATCCCGTCGATGTCTTCCCGTCCCCGAAGTCCCACGCGCACGCGTATCCTCCGGATCCGCCGTGACCCGTACCGGAAAGGGTGATGCTTTCGTTGACCCGCGGGAGGGTGGTCGACATCGACAACGTCGCGCTGAGCGGCACCACGGGCGGCGAGCTCGCGGACGAAACGGAGATGAGCGGCAACGACCTCGACCGGCTGGCACCCAGGGCGTCCGTCGCCCGGACCGACGGCGTGTAGTTGCCCTCCGTCGAATACATATGGGAGATCGCGGAACCCGCGCCGGACGTGCCGTCCCCAAAGTCCCATCCGTACCCGTACGGATTGCCGCCGCCACCGGTGGCCGTCGCGGTGAAGCCGAAGGCCGTTTCCGTGGTCCCCGACGGGGGCGTGGCGGAACCGGTGACCTGGATGTTCGAGATCGTGACGGACGCGGATCCGGAGGTCGTCGCACCGTTCCCGTCCGTGACGACGACCGTCGTCTGGAACGCTCCTGTCTGCGTGTACATGTGGGTGATTTGGGCTCCCGAACCCGTCGTCCCATCGCCGAAGGACCAGGCGTACCCCGTGAAGGTCCCCGGTCCACCCGTGGCCGAGGCCGTGAACGTGACGTTCGAGCCGGGCGCGGCGGCCGCGTGGTTCGCGGACGCGATCACGGAGGGCGCGGGGCTGATGGCCACGGATGTCGAGTCCGTCGCGCTCACCATTGTCGCATCGGTGACGGTACACGTCACGGCCATGGTCCCGGTCGCTTGGTAGGCGTGGCTCACGACGGGCCCGCTCGCGGAATTTCCGTCGCCGAAGGTCCAGTCATACGTGTACGGCGCGGTCCCTCCGGACCCGGTGCATGTGAACGTGATTGACTGTCCGACATCCGCCGCGGCCCGTGGGGAACTCGCGCTGGCGGCGAGGGGCGCGGGCGGCGAGGTCACGGTCACGCCCTGGGTCTGCGCCACCTTGCTGCCGCCGAGGGAATCCGAGGCCGTCACGAACGGCGAATAGCTCCCGCCCGATGAGTAACTGTGCGCCACCGAGGAACCCGTCCCGGTCGTCCCGTCGCCGAACGTCCATGCATAGGTGTAGGGAGAGCCGGATCCACCGCTCGCGGCTGCGCTGAAGGTGAACGTCGTCGTGGTGTCTCCGGTCGACGGCGATACGTTCGCCGTGGCCGCGATGTCGGAGATCGTCACCGACGTCGAGTCAGAGGCGGTCCCGCCGTTCCCGTCGGTCAGGGTCACGGTCGCTTGGTACGAGCCGGTCTGGGAATATGCGTGCGCGGTCGGCGCACCGGAGCCGGACGAGCTGTCCCCGAAGTCCCACGCGTACGAATACGACCCGTCTCCTCCCGAGCTCGCTGCATCGAAGGTCAGTGTCGTGCCCGGCGCCGCGAGATTGTGGTTGACGGAAGCGGTCACCGAGGGGTTCGGACTGATGACGACATTTTTCGAGTCGGTCGCGACCCCGAGCAGCAGGTCGGTCACCGTGCACGTGGCCGTGAACGTCCCGGTGGATGTGTAGGTGTGCGAGACCGTCGGACCGGCCCCGAGGTTGCCGTCCCCTAGCGTCCAAGCGAAGACGTATGGGGACGTCCCGCCCGAGGCCGTGCACGTGAAGGTGATGCTCTGACCAAGATCGGCGGCGGGCGGGTCCGCGGTGACTGACGCCGTCAAGGAATCCATGGGTGACGGGTTCGGACCGGCACGAAGTGCGCCCAAGTCCGGGCCGGCTCCCCCGTGAGGAGACGCTGACGGCGGTCCGCTCCACGCGGGCCAGAGGGCGAAAGCCAGCACTATCGCAAGGGCGGCAATGCTCCCGGCCCGAGCGAGGGGTGCCATGAGCATAATCCCCGACGATTCGAAGCCCGAAGGGACCTATTAGTAGGGCACATCACGAAATGTGTTCATTCGTGTTCACCGGAACCTTCCTATCCCGGTTCTCCGGTGTTGGGGTTCGGACCCTCGCGATCCGGGGCGGTCGGAAACTCTAATGGCCGCGGCCCTCATGTCGCGCCATGGCCGCCCCGTTCGGCAAGCTCCTCTACCTCTACGTCGGTACCTCCGATTTCGAGCGCGACCTGGAGTATTATACGAAGGTCTTGGGCGCGAAGGTCGTCTGGAACCAGCACGCGTTCGGCGCGAAGGTGGCCGCCCTTCGGCTTTGCGCAGGCACCCAGTATCTCCTCGCCGACCACCGAACCGCGCCGTCGATCTTGCCGCTCTTCGAGGTGAAAGACCTCAAGGCGAAGGCAAAGGAACTCCGATCGCGCGGGTGGAAGTCCGAAGGTCGCTCGTTCGAGGTCCCTCCGGGCCCGTGCATGGTCTTCAAGGATCCGAGCGGGAACGAGCTCGGGCTCCTGGAGAACGTGCGACCGAACGTGATGGGCGAAGGCTTTGAGGACTAGGACGGCACTTCGCCGTTCATCATGAGGTGAGGCAATGGGGATGTTCGAGCACCCGAATGCGGCCCTCGTCGAGCGACTGTACGCGGCCTTCGACGCGGGCGACCGGGAGGCCCTGAAGAAGCTCATCGCGGAGGACGCGGTGTGGCACGTCCCTGGCTCGACCGAGATCTCGGGGGATCACCGCGGACACGAGGCGATCTTCGCGTACCTCGCGAAACTCGCGGAGTTGAGCGGTGGGACGTTTCGCGCGGAGCTCATCGACGTCCTCGCGAGCGACATGCATGCCGCGGCATTGGCGGCCGCGATCGGGGAGCGCGGAGATCGGGTCCTCGAGCAGACGCATCTCCTCTTCCTGCGGATCGAGAACGACCGGATCGTCGAAGCTCGGTTGTTCAATGAAGACGAGGAAGCGTTCCAGGCGTTCTGGTCGTAGGGATCCTTCTCGCCCTCGTGATTTCGGCGCTCGCGATCCGCGTCTGGTTAGTGCTTGCGATCTTAAGCGTCGTCTTGTATGCCCTGCTCCCGCCATACCACATTCTGTCGGCGAGCATCGACCGACGTATCTTTCGTCGCCGACCGAGACTGTGACCGGCCCTGCCAGAACTCGCTCAACAAACCCCGCGGACGCGTTCCGGTCTCCATGATTGCAGACTTGCAGAATGCGTACGTCAACGCGGTCGAGCGGGTGGGAGTCAGCACGGTCAACGTGAGCACGGCAGGGGCCCCGTACGGCCCTCCGTTCGGGCGACCGTGGCCGCGGCGGGGATTCGGCTCGGGCGTCCTCCTGGACGCGCAAGGCCACGTCCTCACGACGCACCACGTGATCGACGGCGCGAGCAAGGTGATCGTGACGTTCGCGGACGGCCGGGTCCTGAGCGGTTCGGTCGTCGGCGGAGACGATGAGACCGACGTCGCGATCATCAAGGTGGACGGAAAGGACTTTCACGCCGCGGAGTTCGCGGATTCCGACCAACTGAAGGTCGGCCAACCGGTCCTCGCGATCGGGAATCCGCTGGGCCTTCCCGGCGGGCCGACGGTCACGTCGGGCGTGATCAGCTCGCTCCGGCGGAATCTCTCGTTCGGTCCCGGAGATGGGCTTCCGGTGATTCAGACGGATGCCGCGGTGAATCCGGGCAACAGTGGCGGGCCCCTCGTCGACTTGCAGGGTCGAGTCGTGGCGATCAACACGGCGACGATTCCCTACGCGGAAGGCATCGGGTTCGCGATCCCGATCAACGCGGCGCTCGGCGTGGCGCGGCAGATCCTGGAACACGGACATGTCCAGAGGCCATGGCTCGGCGTTGCCGGCTACGATGTTGACCGACGCGTCGCCGCGTACTACGGCATCGCGAGCCGCCAAGGCGTGTTCCTCGCGGAGGTCACCTCGGGGTCGCCCGCGGAATCGGCAGGCCTCCAGGTCGGAGATGTCCTGACGTCCCTGGGCGGCCGGCCCCTCAGCGGTGTCGCGGACCTCGTGGACGGACTGCGAGAACGGGCGATCGGTGACACGATCGACATCGAGGCGGAGCGACGGGGCCAGTCCTTCCGCGCGAAGGCCAAGCTCGCAAGTAGACCATTCTAGGCCCAAACCTTCAAAACCGGTTCCACGATGAGCGGACCCATGCGCCCGCTCCACCCGGAGACGTGCCCGCGGTGCGGCAAGCCGACGTGGAACTGGTACTATCTTTCGACTCGGATTTGGATTGAGTGCGAGCACTGTGGTTTCAAGGACAGCGTGAGCAACACGCCCGTCAGCGGCGCGAACACGGATAGCACGACCCGAAAAGTCCCGTCGTCGAAAGCCTGAGACCGCCCTTGGAGCGACGTCGCGCAACCCTGAAATTGCGTCAGGTCCGTGCGACCCGCGGACGCATGGCGACCGCTTTCCAGATCCTCGCAGCGGAGTGGCTGGGCTTCGTCCTGGGCATCGGTGAAACCTCTGCTAGAGGCGACGAAACGCAGCCTGCAGGGTTCGCACCGTGTGAGGGCGCCAGTAGAGGACATCGAAAAGCGCAGGATCCCCGTCCATTTTCAGGAACTGCTTGCGGATCATCGCGGTCCCGTACCAATAGCAAAACGCGTACGAGGCCCAGGTCCGGTTGCGCGCGTACCGCACGTCCCGCACCGCCTGCTTCCAGTCGACGAGGCCGGAGTGCATCGCGTACCGCAGGAGCTCACGTCGCGGTTCCTCGCGATGGACCATGAACGCCAAGTTGACCTCGGTGCCCCAGCGAAGCCGATTCAGAGCCAGGGTCATGCGGTCTTCCGGCGCGCGGTCCCACCGGAGGAACCACAGGCCGTTCTCGCCGATGCCTTCCTCCACGGGCCCCATCGGGCACGCCGCAAGGGAGATCGCCGCCTCCCGCGGGAAATCGCCATGGAGGTATTCCCATTCCCGCGTCGCCTGATGCACGTGGTGGCCCGGGTACGCCTCGTGCGCCGCCATGTCGCGGAGCGCGGGCCAGGTCCACGGCAAGTCGACGTTCAGCTTCACGGTGCTCTGGTAATCCCGCGTATACTCGCAGACGCCGGAGATCGATCGCCCGTGCGTCGCGACGAGTCGGACCCGTTCGGTCTTCGGGAGCTTGAACAGCCGGCGCGCGTCGCGACGGGCCATCCGGAGGTAGCGTTCCATCGTCGGTAGGACCGCGTCCCGCGCGACCCGATGATCGTGTTCCCAGCGCTCGACCGCGTTTCGGAGTCCGTCCTCCCGTCCGATGTGCAGCATCCGGCGGACGTCGCGGCGCAGCGAATCCAGTTCCGCTTCGCCGGCCGGCCGCGGAGGCAGGTCGTAGAAGTCGCGGACCTGTCGGGGCAACGGCGGAGCCGGGCCGCGAACCTGTCGAATGAGAGAGCGGAGCGTCGGGAGATGGTCCTCGAGCCACGCCCGTCGAAAGCCGCGCGGTTCCCTGCGGGTCAGGCGCCTCAGCCTTTCGAGCGCCTCTTCGATGTCCGCCCACGATTTCAATGGCGCCAGCCGGACCGGATCGAGGTTCCAGGGTGTGAGGCGCGTGCCGTCCCGGGCCCTCGAGCGGCGATCCAGCGCGGATGCGAGGCGGAGGAACGTGCGAGCTGCATCATCCTCCACCGGCCGTCGCGGCGGCACCTCGTCGGAAACGAGCCGCGGGTCAAAACAGTTTCGAGCTTCCTACGGGCCTAGCGGCCACGCATATGTGACGTAGAGAACGAGGGCCGACAGGGCGACGCAGAGGGCCACGACGATCCACGGATTCACCTTGAGGGCCTTCTCGTCCTCTTGGTCGAAGTACCGGATCAGGCCCGCCGCCGAGTGGAAACCGGAGTCACGGTCCCGTGCCATGCGCGATCCGATCGACCAAGGAATCTCGGTCTTAAAACGTTTTCGCGCCGAGTGGCGGATTTGGAAGACCTGCTCGGAGAGGCTTAATACGACGCCGGCGAATTCGGCCTTGTCCCGGTGGGGGCGGTTCACGGTCGACCCTGGCGTCGTCTATATCGGGAAGAAGCCGACGATGAACTACGTCCTCGCGGTCGTCACCCATTTCAATGGAGGTTCCCATGAGGTGGTCGTGCGCGCCCGCGGGCGTTCGATCTCCCGGGCCGTCGATGTCGCGGAGATCGTTCGGGGCCGATTCATCCCGGATGCCGAGGTGAGGGATGTGCGCATTGCGACGGAGAAGGTAACCGCCGAGGATGGCCGCGCGACGAACGTGAGCGCCATTGAGATCGTGTTGTCGAAGTGAGCTGTCCTTCCGAGGAACGACACGGTCCCGCCTTCGTGCGACATAGAATCGAAGGGTCGACGTGTCGTTCGCTGCCTGTGCTCCTCCGACCGGTGCGGTGTCTTCGCCGAAATTGTGGCGACTCGATTCGATTGGAACGGGGTTGATTCGGAAGGCACTTAAGGTGACCGAGCATCGTAACCCTGATGCCAATCTCGATTCTCGAAGCCGTCGTCGCAGTGGGCACTGCTTCCCTCGTCAGCATTCTCATCTTCCACTTCGTGAGGGCGTGGTGGACACCCCTCGTGATCCTCGGCGTGTTCTGGGCGACGGGCATCGTTGTCGGCCCGCTCACGAATCATACCTTCATCCAGCCCGCGGATCTCTTCGATACGAGCGAGCTCCATCACGATCAGATTGTGGCCCTCTTGGGCGTCCTCGGAATCGTTGGCGCCGTGTGGGCTGAACTTCGGTTGCGTAGGTCGGCTCGTCCGGAGAGAATCGCCTCTCACGCATGAAACGGATGAGGGCCGGCGGCCGCCGGTGGCCCGCGGGCTCCGTCGGATTCGGACCCGGTCATGAAACGCGAGATCGATTCAGCTTAGGGCCGACGACGATCTCGTGCGACCGATTCGGGCGATACGGCGCAGCCGAACGTGAGCTTCGGTAGGCCCCGACTGCATTTGTTTTCGGGACGCCCGGAGCCCCGGAAAGGCATTTATCGGCCTGGCGTCTAGCCGGCCCGCATGGCGACGGTCGAGGTCCTGCTGTTGCTGGCCGTCGCGGCGTTCCTCGCGGGCCTCGCGGGTTCCTACCTGGGAATCGGGGGCGGCGTTTTCCTCATTCCCTTCATGACGCTGGCGCTCGGGATCGACATCAAGGTGGCGATCGCCACGAGTCTGATTGGCGTCATCGCGACCTCCTCCGGCGCCGCGTCCGTGTACGTGCGGGATCATCTCACGAACCTGCGCCTCGCGATGTTCCTCGAGGTCGCGACGACCCTCGGCGCGATCGCGGGCGCC
>Ga0209761_1002466_pt1 | contig 12146 bp, 6 predicted proteins | sample GraSoi013_1_40cm_4_FD_185818 | JGI IMG/M metagenome (GOLD analysis project Ga0209761, IMG submission 185818) | Grasslands soil microbial communities from the Angelo Coastal Reserve, California, USA - Sample 09_25_2013_1_40cm (SPAdes) (version 2) | ecosystem: Environmental > Terrestrial > Soil >... | reverse complement strand
GTCTTGATGATGTCGTCCGCGTTCCCGGTCACCGCGACCCACCGGAACGGACCGCGGCCCTCGGCGAAGAGCGGGCGGATGAAGAGCGGGACGAATCCTTGGAACGCGAATGCGTCCTCGACCCCGGCCTCTTTCGCCTGACCGCGGATGTTGTTCCCGTAATCGAACACGATGCTACCTGCCCGGAGGAAATCGAGCATTGCTCGCACATGAATGGCAATCGAATCGCGGGAGCGGCGCACGTACTCTTTCGGATCCTTGGAACGCAGGGCGATAGCCTCCGAAACCGACAGGCCGCGAGGGATGTATCCTCCGAGCGGGTCGTGCGCGCTGGTCTGGTCCGTCACGATGTCCGGACGTATCCGCCGCTGCACCAACTCGGGATGGACGTCGGCGCAGTTCCCGACCAAGCCGACGGAGAGCGGGGTCCCGCTCGCTTTCGCATCGAGGGCCATCTCCAGGGCCTCGTCGAGTTCGAACACGATTCGATCGCAATATCCGTTCGACACCCGACGTCGGATTCGGGCTTCGTCGACCTCCACATCGAGGCACACGCCTTCGTTCATCTTGATGGCGAGAGGCTGAGCGCCACCCATGCCGCCCATCCCGCCCGTCAGGACGAGTCGACCTTTCAGGGAACCGCCGAAGTGCTTTCGCGCGCATGCCGCGAACGTCTCGTACGTCCCTTGGACGATCCCCTGGGAGCCGATGTACGACCAACCGCCGGCGGTCATTTGCCCGTACATCGTGAGGCCGAGCTTCTCGAGCTCGTAGAACGTCTCCCAGTTCGACCACTTCGGCACGAGGTGGGCGTTCGCGATGAGGACTCGCGGCGCGTCTCGATGCGTCTTGAAGACCGCCACCGGCTTCCCACTTTGAACGACCAGCGTCTCGTCGTCGGCGAGGCTCTGGAGCGTCTCGACGATGCGGCGGAACGCGTCCCAGTTCCGCGCCGCCTTGCCTGTCCCGCCGTAGATGATGAGCTCCTCGGGCTTCTCCGCGTTTTCGAGGTTGTTCTCTAGCATCCTCAGGATAGCCTCTTGGCGCCATCCCTTGCAACGCAAGCGGGATCCACGAGCCGCAAGGATCCGTTCCATGCCTGACGAGAGACCCCCCTGGTGGCTAAAGGCTTTGGCCATGCCGGAACTGCGAATTCCGAATTTCGTTCAGGTCGGTCGCCGCTCGGCTCTCCCGTCATGTGAACCACGGGCGTCCTTCTGGAACACTCGAGGAATCCACGCCAACAGGTAGTCAGGCGTAGGATTTTGAGGGACGCGACCATTGGATATGCGTGCGCCGAATAAGAGCGTGGTCTGAATTCTACGCGACCCCTCCAACCTACGCAGACGCATTGATGCAAGTTGCGTCTCATGCGCCTCTTCTCGAGCGAATGCGTGAGGGCGACCGGGTTCTAGAGGTGGGGGCGGGCACCGGAAGTCTAAGCGGTTTCCTCTCGGGTCGCTCGAGGGTGGCAGTTGTGGAGCCTGACCTGCAGGTTGGACGAATCGCTTTGACCAACCCTCTGATGCAAACCCACCATGTGGCGCTCGTCCGGGCAGACGGCATGCGGTTGCCGTTCCGCGCGGATACGTTCGATGTGGTGTATTCGCAAGGTCTTTTCGAGCACTTCGAGGATGAGGCAGTGAGAGACTTCGTAGCCGAGGGTTTGCGGGTGGCGCCTCTGGTTCTCGCTAGTGTTCCGAGCAAGTGGTATCCGCACCTGGGGCGGCTGATCCGACCCGCACTACGTGGAGATGAACGACTGTTGTCCAATATCGAGTGGCGCGAGATGATTGAACCGGTGGCAGGCTCCTGCGATGCTACTTACTACTCGGACGTCAAGCTCGCCACACTCGCCGGTCGAACCCTTTCGTGGCCGACACACATCCTCGTGACCGCTCGTCGGCCGCCGAAGCCCCCGTGAAGGGCCACCACCCGGACGCCGATGAACTTCAATCGGAGTTACCCGAGCGGTGGCCTCACTGACGACGCCGAGAGGACGTTTCCGGCAGCGATTCGGTAAACGACGAGGTTGGGCGTCCGCAGGACCACCTCGTACCCCGGCGTCGCCTCGAACCTGGGCTGCCATCCTGTGTCGTTCCAGAGCAGCACATTCGTGAGATCGTATCGATTGATCAGCGAGGCCTCATCGTAGCCTGTGATAGCACCCCCTGTCGGGCCGACACCGTCGACCGCTATGCGGATGGTCAACGAGGACGCGGCTAGAAGCCGGAATTCAAATGCTTGCAGGCCCCAGCGCGGGTCTTCCTCAAAATACCGGACTACAGTCGCAGGTTCGACAGAAAAAGGCTGGGTCATCGCTTCACCATCGCGGTAGAGTTGCGTGGTTCGATACCCGGAGGGGAGAACGTCGACGGTTGTCCATGGCCGGAAGTACGCGGGCCACAACCACACGTCCCAATCTCCCGCCGACACGTTCGCTCCCTGCAGTGTGTACGTGATCACGGTCGAGTTTGCGACGAGGGAGATCGTCTCCAAAACCTCGCCGCTTCCCCCCGAGCCCGTGTGACGGTATTGTAACGTGTTTCCGACGCGCGTCGGGACGGCCCCCGGCTGGACAGGAATCGGATAGCTGTTGGCCAAGCTATTGATGTAGGCGAGCGGATAGTAAAACCCATTGATGTTCGCCTGGATCGCGGGGTCGCGCAAGGCGCCTGTGGGTGAAACCGAAGCTTGCAACGCCCCGTTTTCGATTCCGAAATCCCCGGAGAAAAAGCGTTGCATGTCGAGCTCGTTCGGGCCCACGTCCGTGAGGGTACTAAGCCATGGAGCCCCCGGGCCGAGCGCCGGGCGTTTTGCCAGTGCCTCGACGAACCACGCGGAAACGATTCCCTCGTCCTGCAAACCACCTTCCCATGAAGTCGCGACGGTCCCCGAGCCGGAACGAAGAGCTTCGAAGGCTGGGAGGTCGACTGGGTGAAGTCTTTGATAATACAACGAGGCGACCTCGACCCGTTCGATGTATCCCGTCCCGAAGATGGCGCCGGCTGTCGCTACCGAAAGAAGCATCGCCACTGCCGCGACCACTTGCCACTTTCGGACCCGACGAGCGTGAAGGGTTTCGAGGATCAGAAGGCTGAGGCAGGCCCCACCGCTCCCTAGCACGATCGGAAGGAAATAGGCAACGCGCGATGAATAGGATGGATCCCACGCCGCGATCGATGGGATCGCAATGAAGAATGCCGCGACGGATATCACGAGGACGAAGAGGTCTCGCCGCAGAAGGGGAAGAGGAAGAAGCACCCCCACCAAGATTAGGAAAATTGGGAACACGTTCTCGCGAAAACTCCACACCAACAGGTTCCAAGGTTGCCAGAAGTCGGGGAGCTGGATCGTCAAGGATTTCACGCGAGAATAGTAGCTGGCAGCGATTCCGAAGCCAAGCGCGAGCGGCGCCGCGAACGAGAGAATTCCCCTCCAGCGGAGCGGACTCCATTCAGTCCGGATTGGTCGAGCCATGAAGCGGAGAGCGACCCAGCGGACTCCTAAGAAAAACACGAGAGCAACGAAACCGAAAGGATGTGTGAGGGCCGTGAGACCGGCAAAGGTTCCGACGAGAAGCCCGCGCTTCCCGCCGCGCTGGATCCACCATTCAAACGAGGCCAAGCAGAAAAGCGTCAGGTCCAGTGCAAGGAGAGTGGGGCCCCCTCCCCATCCCATGAGTTCTCCGATGACCGGAGTGAATGTGGCTGAGATTGTCCCCACGAACGTCGATACTGGCCCGAACCATCGACGTAACAGGACGAAGAGACCCAGCGGCAGGAGCACCATGGCGGTCGCGAAAGCCATCTGGAATGCCGCGATGTCGGTTCCGAACAAGGCGAAAAATGCGACGATTAGCGGGAAAAGCGGTGGATGCCGGAGGTCACGGACCCCTCTTCCGAGAAGAGCGTCTGCATCGCCAACCGCGTGCGCTCCGTCCGCCGGGAAGTAGAGATCGACGCTCGCAAAGATCACGAGGAATGCGACGACAACAGGGAGGATACAAGCCGCGACGAGAAGGACGACTTCAAGCCTGAAATCGAGGGCGAGGTCGTGTTCGGCGACATCTGTGGGGACAGCCTCGAGCACAACGGGCACCTCCGCTGCGCGTTGCGCCGTCTCAACTGCTGGGACCGAAATTGGAGTGCCTGGCTCGCTCGTTCCATTCGGATTGCCCTCGTGCGGTGCTCCCGGTGAATGGGAGTCCGGCGAACAATCCCCACTCATCTACTCTCTCGCCTCCGTAGTTACGGGCTGCCTCGACGCACGCTATCTCTCAAGTGCAATGCATTTCCCCCCAGATCTCGACTTAGTCAGCTGGTGGTCATTATGAATCCAAGTCAATCTTAAGTTGATGGAAACTCCGGCTAATATGGGTTTTCATCGTGTAGATCCATCCGCGGCCAATCGCGAACTATGGACCCGCGCTGGAGACACGGAGCGTAGAGCCCGGGATCCTGCGGCTGGCTTGCGTTTGAGTAACTCGTCCGTCGGTGGCGATCACTCGTTCCGCGCCACCACGGCCGCGATTGATGCGGAACCTACATCATAACCATACGGCGTCCTCGGCCCGGGTGCGAAGGCTACCGCAAGGACGGGCTGGTTGAGTTCCGGGTTCTCGCGACTTGCAAAGCCGATCGATCCGGCACCCGCGTCGGGTCCAATCTTGATGACTGTCCCAAAATTCGAGGGGCCACCGTAGGAGTGCCAACGGTGCAGTTGCTTAGTAACGTCGATCCAGACAATCGTCCCGCGAGACGGAGCCCCGGAGAGACCGACGGCGGTGGCCGTACTCGTGTCGAACGCGAACAGCGGTGCTGTGCTGAATGTCGTACCGTTCTCCTGCCACGCTGTCAGGGTCCGCCCGGTGGTAATGACGACAGGCCATCTCGCTTCGTTGGAATCGCCGACCGTCAAGCGCATCTTCGCATTCACGACAAGATCCCCAGGCCTGAGCAGTCCTGAAATATCGAACTTGATGAGTGTCCAGTTTTGGAAGTCTCCGTCGCTCGACACCCAGAGGATCGTCGCGGTGCCATGGTTACTCGCGGGCGCGAAACTCGAGAGATATGTATCGCCGGATGCAGTTGCATCGAAGGTCCTTGGCGCGGAGTTCAAACCCATCACTGCGCCCAAAGCCAGCACTGTCGTGAAGCTTGCACCCACGGTGATCCACGCCAAGAATCGACCGCGAACGTTCAACTGAACGCGTCCCCCCGCCGCCCCTAATACACCTTTCAGGCTACTTGAGTCTTGGCCGGAAACCGAATTTCCGTGGCGCTCAGCCTTTCCGAACTCGAATCGCGCTGCGGAGTAGCACCCAACTCCGTGCAGTCGGGGTGAATCGACACCGGAGGGGACGAGTGGCAACAGGGAAGACGTGGAAACCGAGATTGCGACACCCGGCATTCGCGCCAAAGCGTGAGCGGTCCGCGTCGCCACGGCCGCATCTCTGCACGTGCCTCGACGTCAGTTTGAGGTCCGAATCATGAAGACGTCTTCCCGGGGAATGTTGTATCCGTATTGACCAGGGGGCAAGGTGAACACCTGCAGGACGGGGCCCTCGAGATTCGTATTCTCCCGGCTCGCGAACGCAATCCCCGCATTGGCCGTCGCAGGATCCATGGTCAGCACAAGTCCGAGCAATGTCCTCTGGCCGCTGCTTAGCCACGCCTGGAGCTGCTTCGTCACGTCGACGAAGACCGTGAAGCCAAGCATCGGCCGCCTGTCGAAAAGGGTTTTCGTGGATGTGTCGAAAGCTGCCGCAGGTGCCGTATTGTATGTTAGGGTTGACTCGTTGAAGTCAGCGAGAAGCCGACCCGTCACCGTCTGTACGGGGAAGGCCCCGTAGCTTTGGTCCACAAGCAGTTTAATCCGAGCTCTTACGACGACCACGCCTGGGGGTAGCTTGGACGCGACATCGAACGAAAGATATCCCCAGTTCTCGACGGATCCAACTTTCGAGACCCAGACATCGGCGTCTTTCCCATAGGCGGCAGTCGGGTTTGCAGTCGACACGTAAGCGTCCCCCGCCGCGCTGACCTTGAATGTTGTGGGATCTCCCGACGAAGAAAGCAACGCGTAACCTGAAACAGTGATGAGGCTGAGCGCTACGATGACCCAGGCTACCTTGTAAGATCTGAATAGCATTGATGCCTCCTCCTGTCCCGAGCTCGGGTATGGGTTCCATATCTTTAACGATTCTGCCTTCGCTCTTCCTGTTTGCAAAAATGATAGGAAGCTCCAAACCTGGGGATCCCCAGGTGCAGCGGGAACGCGGCTCACAGATCTTTCGAACGACGTTCCGCAACTCACATCGCGTCTCGAGGACGCCGTCTCGAAAGTGAATCTTCCGACGAAATGTCTCGGATAAGACGTTGCCAAGGTTTCGTAGATTGGGCAGTTTTGACAGTATCGGTTTGCCCCGGATCGCTTACTTTAGATGTGGGCCGTTTCATCTACGCGCAGAAAGTTTTCCATCGCCTGAATCACTCGCGCGTTATCATTTGCGGGAACATTTCGGAGGACACGGCGAATGATTTAATACGTCGTCAGCTACTCCGATTCTGCCCAAAAAAGTGCGTCTCATCAAGGAGGATGAGGGAGGAGTGGGCTTGGGCAGTGTTCGATTGAGGCGGGAGCTTTACCCGGTAAGAGAGCGGTGCCGAAGCCGGCATCGCTCCCCGCCGTCCTCCCTCGGTTCGTTTTGTCGGTGTGGTTCGACATTTCACTCAATACTCCGAGCGCACGGAGCATTCACCGCGCCGATTCCTCACGCAGTCTACGCCGGTTCACGCTCTGCTCGCACGGAGGAGGGAGCCCTTGAGAATCGTCCTCGTGAGTGATTACTATTTCCCGCATGTCGGCGGTGGCGTCGAACGTGTTGTCGAAGAACTCGCTCACAACTTGCTGAAATTCGGCCACGAAGTCCGAGTCCTTACCTTCAATCCCGATGGCTGGCCTTCCGAAGAAGTGACCGATGGAATCGAAATCGTCCGCGTCCCTTCGGTTAATCTCCAGCCGATGGTCGGCGTTCCCGCGGCCCTGAACGCGGGCCTGGGCATTCGCCGGTTTTTTGAGGATGCAGACGTGATCCACACGCATAACATCTTTTTCGTTCTGAGTTTGCTGACCGCACTGAGTCGTCCGAAGGCACCGATCGTCACGACGATGCATGTCGGTTCCCTCGCCAATCTCAGCGGATTGACGGGTGCCGTCGGGCGATTGTACGAGCGGACAGTCGGACGGTTCATTCTACGGAGATCAAAGGCGGTCACCGTCGTCTCGCCATCCGTCGCGGAACACGCTGCGGACCTCGGAGCCAACGCGCCGATTCAAATCGTTCCGAACTCGGTTGACGTCGAACGATTTCGTCCCGCCGCCACGTTGGAGGGAGAGCCGGAGACCGATCGATCCGTCTTGTTCCTCGGGCGTCTGTCGAGAAACAAAGGTCCTCAATACCTCATCGAGGCAATTCCGCGAGTGATGTCGGAAATCCCGGAGGCCACGTTTGCTTTCGTCGGTGAGGGGCCTCTCCGAGCTTCGATGGCACGTCGGATGCGCGAACTGGGACTGAATGGGAACGTGCGGATTCACGGGAAAGTTCCCGACGTCGTGCCCATGATACAGCGGGCCGGCGTCGTCGTGCGTCCGTCGCTTACGGAGGGCATGCCTCTGGCTGTCATGGAGGCGATGGCGTGCGGGAGGCCGATCCTTGCCACACGCGTCGGAGGTACCACGGATCTCATCGCCGACGGTGAAACGGGAATGCTCATGGAGCCAGGGGACGTGGAGGCGCTCGAGGACGGACTGATCCGCGTGCTTACGAATCGAGGGCAGGCCGTGGCGATGGGTCGGCGCGCGCGAGAATGGGCCGAGCGTCAAGTGACTTGGGAGCGTGTCAGCCGGATGTACCAGCAGGTGTACGAGGAGGTCGCCTCCTGAGGCGCCTCCGGGTTGGGATCGTCGGCTGCGGTTGGGTTTCTCGGCATCGTCATGTGCCCGCGTATCGACGCTCCGGGGTCGCGGAGATCGCCGCCGTGTACGACCGAAAGTCCGAACGTGCCGAGGCGCTGGCGAGGTACGCCCACGCTCGACCGTACTCCCGAGAACTCGAAGAGATGCTCTCGAAGGAGCAGCTCGACGTCGTCAGCGTGTGCACTCCGCCGTGGCTCCATGCGTCCCAGACCGTGATGGGCCTCGAGGCCGGGGCGAATGTCCTGGTCGAGAAACCCATGGCAATGACGGAGACGGATTGCAAGGCCATGTGCGATGCAGCCCGTCGTAACGCACGAAAACTCTGCGTCTCGCACAACTTCCTGTTTAGTCGCGCTGTGGCGGAAGCAGCGCGGCGCGTCACCGCCGGACAGGCCGGACAGGTCGAGTCGGTCGTCGGGTTTCAAATGAGTACGCCACGCCGTCGCCTCCCAGACTGGTACGAGGCGCTTCCAGGACAACTGTTCTTCGATGAGGCCCCGCACCTCTTGTATCTCAGCCGTCGATTCCTTGGGCCTGGCGAGCCAGAGCTGCTCCACGCCGCATCGCTCCAAAGCAATCCGGTAGAAGTCCAGCGGACCCAGAACGTGGTCACCGTTCTGAAGGGGAGTTCGGCCATGGGCATCCTGACCATGACGTTCAATGCGTCCCGCGCAGAGTGGGGGATCGGGATCGTCGGTTCGGAAAAAAGCTATTTTATCGATCTCTTTCGCGACCAGCTCCTCGTCCTCGGGCGTGGCGGCGCACACACCCCAAGCGAAGTCCTCGGTCAAACGATTGGTGGAATCGCCCAGATGACGGCCGGGGCGGTCGCGTCTGGCGCCTTGTACGCGACAGGTCGCCTGCTCTATGGCCATCGCGACCTGATTACGCGATTCCTTTCGGCTGTGATTCAGGACGGGTCGACACCAGTGCCGGGAGAGGAAGGCGTCCGGACCATCGCCCTGCTCGAATCAATCTGTCGCCGAGCGAATCTGAATCCCCTGGAACGAGTCAGCTGAGGCCGTCCGGAAGCCGAAAGTTCGGCTTCTGCGCGGAGAAGAGGAAAGGTGGTCCCGCGTTGCGGGACCTTGTCCGCCGAGGGGGCTACGACGACTCAAATTTCGTCAGGGCGACGCGCCCATCCGCCGCATATGGACTCGCGGTCGTCTGCAGTACTGACACCGTCTGGGTCTCGATGGACGGCGTCGCCGCGGCCGCAGTTGATGGCCCCGCACTCGGAGACTGGCGCACGACGCTCGTCGTCGTCGCAGTTGTCGCGATCGCCAGCGGTGTGTACACCCCGGTCTTCGGCGTCAGCACGCCGGCTGTCACCGTTGCGGTTTGCGACGCCGGCGTCACATATCCGGGCACCGGGCCGAAGCCTACCGTGTACGTTCCCGGAGGCATCGATTGCCACATGCCCCAGTCATCGCGCGGCACCCCGTTCACGAAGATCGTCGCGGGCAGCGCCGGACTCGTCTTCACTTGGAGCGAGCCGTGCACAACGAACGGCGCGTCCCACGTCGTCGTCGCGCCCGCGGCGACGGTGACCGTCTTCGGCGCGGGCGGCGTGTAGCCATACCCTTGGCCGAACGACACGGTGTACGTACCCGGCGCCAGCTTGACCCACGTGAGGCCCCAGTCGTCGGCAGGCACGCCGTTCACAAGGATCTGCGCCGCCGTCGCGGGATTCGTCGTCACGCGCAAGTAGCCGAAAGTTGTCGGATCGGGTCCAGGGGCCGCCGCGTTCGTGACGAAGTTGCCGGTGATCGTCGTCGTCGCACCGGCCGTCACAACCGCGGTCTGATCGGCCGGGGGATTGTATCCCGCTACGAGGCCGTAGTGCACTGTGTACGTGCCCGGCGCCAATGCGGTCCACATCCCCCAGTCGTCGCGCGGCACACCGTTGACGGAGATCGTCGAGACGACCGCCGGGTTCGTGATGACGCGCAGGTATCCGTTCACGGCGTAGTTGCCTTGTACCGTCGTCGTCACCCCATCGGTCACCGTAACCGTTTGGTCCGCCGGTGTCCCGAGTCCGTTCAGGCCGCCGAACGAAACCGTGTGCGTCCCTGGCGCCATCTTAACCCACGTCAGGCCCCACTCGTCGGCTGGCACGCCGTCCACGAGGATCTTACCCGGGGCCGCCGGGTTCGTCGTAACGCGGAGGAGCCCTCCGGCAGAGACGGTCACAAGTAAGCCCTGGCCTGCCGTGCCTCCCTTCCCGTCGTTCACGGACAGCACTACCTCGAATGTACCGGTAGTCGTGTACGCGTGGGTCCCGCTAATCGGGCCTCCGAAGAAGCCCGTCTGACCACTCAGCGTCGTGCCATCACCGAAGTCCCAGGTGTACGAGACCTTGTCGCCGTTCGCGTCGTTCGATGTCGACGAGACTGTGACGTCTTGTCCCGGGATCGACGAAGACGGCGAAGAGCTCAGCGCCGTCAGGGTCGGCGCGGTGTTTGCCGCCACGGAGGTTGTCACCGTCGTGAAGGTCGTCTTGGGCGTCTGACCCGGCGGCGGTTGGTCCGTGATCGTCAGCTTCGCCTTCGCAGACCCCGCGGTCGTGTACTGGTAGGTTTCCGTTCGGACCACAGTCTGGCCGGGGGACGTCAACGGGGTCGTGTACGACTTGTCGATGACGCCGTCGTTGTTGAAGTCCCACTGCCACAAGAGGGCGTTCCCTTGGGGATCGCTGACGGTACCCGTGAGCTCCACGGGCAGCGTCGTCCACGTGGACGAGGGACTCGACGTGAGGCTGTTGATCGAAGGCGCGGTGTTCCGATCCGCGACGACGTTGATCGTTGCTGACGAAGTCACAGAGTGCCCGTGTCCATCGGAGACCGTCACCGTGAGGGTGTACTGCACGTTCGATGTGGTGTACGTGTGGGCGCCAGGGTTGCCCGTCGCCGTCGTCCCATCGCCGAAGTTCCAGGCGTACGTGAGGACGTCCCGGACGTTCGCGTCGGACGCGAACGCCGCGAAGCTCTGGTTCGTGTTCACTTGGACGGCCTGCGACTGGAGGGGCGCGAGGACCGGTGCCACGTTGGCAATGACCGGGACGATCGTCGAGGACGTTGCGGTTGCCATCGCCGTGTTCCTCACGGTGACTTGGGCTGTATAGGTGCCCGGGGTCACGTATTGGTGGCTTGCCGTCGGGCCCGTGGTCGTGGTGACGGGGGACGCATCGCCCCAGTTCCACGTGTACTGGTTCAGAGCTAGCCCGGCCGGGTCGCTCGCGGAGACCGCGAGGGTCATGGCATCGCCTGCGTACGTCGTAGGATCGAACGGGCTGAAAGCCAGTCCGCTGATCTTTGGCGAGCCGGTGGCCGGGGCGTGGACTGTCACCGTCGTGCGCTGGACTGTGAAGAAGTCGCCGCCGTCTTGGCTCACACGCAGGACGACGTCGTACGTCCCCGCCGCCCCGTACGTCCAGGTCGGCGCGGCAACGTTCCCGCCTTGGTCGTCGTTGCTGAAGATGCCGTCGTTATTCACGCCGGTACCGCCCGGTTCCGAACCGCCCACGGTGCTCGTCCCATCGGCGGATACATGGCCCGCGTCGAAGTCCCAGCGGTACCGGAGGGCGCCGCCCTGCGGATCGATCGCGGCCGCGGAGAACTGCACCGGTTGGCTGACGACGCCTTCGAAGGTCGGCAATGTGAACTGCGGCGGCTTGACATCGACCGGATAAACGGTCTGGCCGAAGACCGGCGTGTTCCCGATGTCGGGAGGCACCGCGCGCTGTGCCGAGAAGTCCACGAAGTTCGTGAAGTGGAGCTGGTTGTATGCGTACAGCTCATCCCGGTAGAACGGCAGGTTGTACGATGCGTAGGAGTAGATGATCTGCTGCGCTTGGTCGGATAGTGCCCTTCGAGCGACCGGGTCGGTCGTGGTCAGCGTCTGGTTGTACAGTTCGTCGAACGTCCACTTCCCGCCGTCCCGCGCGCAATACCCGTTGTCGTTGTCCAGCGTCACGATCCCGTGGCACGTCTGGACGATGAGGAACAGCGACGTATCGGTGATCGGGGTCCAGACCCAGTCCCAGAGCCACACATCGTAGTCCAACCGGTACCAGAGGTTGTACATCTGCGCGCCATTCAGGAGCTCGAGGGTAAACTGGATGCCCGCCTTCTGGGCGTCCGCGATGACTCCACGCGCCGCAGTCT
>Ga0209761_1002463_pt1 | contig 12154 bp, 14 predicted proteins | sample GraSoi013_1_40cm_4_FD_185818 | JGI IMG/M metagenome (GOLD analysis project Ga0209761, IMG submission 185818) | Grasslands soil microbial communities from the Angelo Coastal Reserve, California, USA - Sample 09_25_2013_1_40cm (SPAdes) (version 2) | ecosystem: Environmental > Terrestrial > Soil >... | reverse complement strand
CGCAACTCTCCCACCCGCCCCCTCTGGCCATCCGTCGAATCAGGCGCCGCGGCCGCCGCCTGCCCGTAGCGGGCCGCGGCGGCGGCGAGCGCGCCGACGGCAAACAGGCGGTCAGCGTCCGCGAGCAGCAGCCGGGCACGCGATCCTGCCGGAACGTGGCGACGCGCGAGGAGGCGATCGAGCGTGCGGCGTGCAATCTCCGCGCTCGCCGCGCGGCTCACGTCCGCGAGCAGCCCCGCCCACTCCTCCTCCTCGAAGTCGCCGTGCGCGACCGTGTCGAGTAGCGCGACGCCAGCCTCGGTGTGGCCCGCCGCCAGCAGCACTTGCGCGCGGGCGGGACGCGCCGCGCGCTCGGCGGAACGCCCATACCGCTCCGCCGCCGCATCCAGATCGCCCCGCAGCTCGGCCAGTCTGCCCGACAAGTACCAGGCGTGCGCGGCCCGCCGCCCGTCAGCGGAGCGGGTGAGCGGGCCGAGCAGCCGCTCTGCCGCCGCGAGGTCACGGCCCGCGAGGGCGCACTCCGCCGCGGCGAGCGCGGCCCGCTCGAGCAGCGCGGTGTCCTTCACCGACGCGAGCGCCCTGGCGAGCGGCGCGGCGGCGCGGTCGCAGTCCGCGCTCTTCGCGAGTCCCTCACCCTGGAGCACGAGCGCGCCATCGGCCCAGCGGCCGTGCGGGTGGCGAGTCACCACGGACTCGGCCTTGACCGCCGCCTGAGCCCACGAGGCGCGCGCCTCTTCCCGCCGTCCCTCCTGCTCTTGCTTCCGGGCCTGGCCGGCCAAATGGTCGGCGCTCCACATGCCGTTGTAGTAGCCGCACGCGCTTCCGGCGAGCGCCGCCGCCAACCCTACCGCCGCAGCGCGCATCACCGGCTCCCCGGCGGGGCCGCGACCGCGACTTTGCGCTCGAACTCGAGCAAGTAGGCGACGATGCCGTCCGCGATCGCGCTCGCGATCTTGTGCTCGCCCAGGCCCGACGTGAGAAAGGTCGCGTCCTCGCGATTGGTCGCGAAGCCGGTCTCGACGAGGATGGCGGGACGGCGTGCCGTGTTCAGCACCACGAAGCCCGCCTGCTGCACCCCACGGCCTCCCCCTGGGTGGACGACGCTGACGCGCTCCTCGACCAGCTCGGCGAGTCGGGCGGATTCGCGCAGGTACTCGTTCAGCTGCAGGTCGCGGAGGATGAATCCCACCGGGCCCGTGGGCGCACCTGAGGCGCCCGTCTCGAAGCGAATCGCGTCGTTCTCCATCTTGGCGACCCGCGCCTGATCCTCGGTCTTCGCATCGGACAGGAAGTAAGTTTCGACGCCGCTGGCCCGGTCGCGCCGGCGCCCGGGCGGCATGGCGTTGACGTGGATGCTGACGAACAGATCGCAGTCGCTGCTGCACAAGGCGCCCCGGTCAGCGAGATCGACGAGGGTGTCGGAGGTGCGCGTCAGCCGGGCGGCCAAGCCGCGGCGGGTGAGCTCCGCGCGCAACAGCCGCGCGACGCGCAGCGTGATGTCCTTCTCGACCAGGCCCGCCGGGAAATAGAGGCCGGGGTTCCCCGGATCCGCGCCGCCGTGCCCAGGATCGATGACGATGGAGTGCGGCAGCCGCAGTCCGGTCAGCTGATTCGGCACCCCAGGCGTCCCCGCTGGGGCGGCCGCGGCCCTCGCGAACGGGACGCTCTCGGGCAACTCTTCGAGCCGCGCGGCGGCCGCATCCCAGCGATAGCGCGCGCCCAGCACCCGCGGCAGCGACACGGTGAGCCAGTCGAGCGGCAGGAAGAGCGTGTCGCGCGCGACGTAGGGCGCGCCCACCAGGGCGTACACCGCCCCGCCCGTGCGCACGTAGGGCGCTCCGAGCTGGAAGACGAACACCGTTCCCGCGAGTCCTACAGTGGCCTGCGCGCCGTCCAGGGTTGTGGTGAGATCGAGGGGCCACGCGAGCAGCGGCGCGGCCAACGCCGCCGGGCCGCGCTCCGTGGTCACCGGCACTACGGTCTCGCCGCGGGGTGTGACGATCACCACTTGCGCAGGTGCGAGCAGCAGCGCGACGAGCGCGATCACGACCGCTTCCCCCGAAAGGCCCGGGCCGTTTCGCGCTCCACGGCGCGCCGCTTCAGCTCTTCGCGCTTGTCATGCGTGCGCTTCGCGCGCGCGAGCGCGATCGCCACCTTGGCGACGCCGTCCTTGAAGTACAACTCGAGAGGAACCAGCGTGAGGCCGCGCTGCGTGGTGCCGCCGATCAGCTTGCGGATCTCGCGTTTGTGCAGCAGGAGCTTGCGGGAACGGGCGGGAGGAGGGTTGTTGTAGCTGCCGGCTGCGTACGGCGAGATGTTCATGCCTTCGAGCCACACCTCTCCGTTGCGCACATGCGCGTAGGCTTCGCCCAGGCTGGCCTTCCGCGCGCGCAGCGACTTGACTTCCGTTCCCGTGAGCACGAGTCCGGCCTCCCACGTTTCCAGGAGATGGTAGTCATGTCGCGCCCGCGGATTCCGGGCGATGGAGAGCTTGTCCAAGCTGGCAGGCCAAGATAGAAACCGGGTTGAGGGCGGTCAAGCCAAGAGTTGACTTGAGGTTATACCGCGGCCTATTATTCGCCGTTCCAACCCCCAGCCGAAGTGGTGGAACTGGTAGACGCGCTGGCTTCAGGAGCCAGTGGGCGCAAGCCCGTGGGGGTTCGAGTCCCCCCTTCGGCATTGCGAGCCGTCAGCAGTCAGACATCAGACGTCAGCGAAAGACCCCCGGCCCGACTGGGGGTCTCGTGCTAGAAAGCGCGCCCTTACTCCTGATGTCTGACGTCTGAGCTCTAGTACCTGGGCATCTCCGGATCCACGTTGACCGCCCAGGCATCGATGCCGCCTTTCAGGCTGCGGACTTTGGAGAAGCCGGCGGCGCGCAGGATCTCGAGCGCTTTAAGGGAGCGCGCGCCGTGATGGCAGTGCGTGACGATCTCGGCGTGGTCGTCGAGCTCGCGTAACCGCTCGGGCAGCTCGCCGAGCGGAATCAAGCGGGCGCCGGGGATGCTCGCGATCTCGTACTCGTGCGGCTCCCGCACGTCCACGATCGCGATCGGCTTCCCCGCGTCCAGCTCCTCCTTCAGATCGAGCACCGTCACCTCGGCGCCCTCGTAGGCCGGCTCAGCACCGACGCCGCAGAACGCCTCATAGTCGATGAGCGACGTGACCGTCGGGTTGCGCCCGCACACCGGACAGTCGGGATCGCGCTCGAGCTTCAGCTCGCGAAACTTGAGCCGGAGGGCGTCGAAGAGCAGCAGCCGACCGATAAGGAGCTCGCCCCGGCCGAGGACGAGCTTGATCGTCTCCATGGCCTGGATCGACCCGATGATCCCCGGGAGCACGCCGAGCACGCCGCCTTCGGCGCACGATGGCACCAATCCCGGCGGGGGCGGCTCGGGGTAGAGGCAGCGGTAGCAGGGGCCTTCCTTGGCGTAGAACACTGACGCCTGTCCTTCGAACCGGAAGATGGACCCGTACACGTTGGGCTTGCCGAGCAGGACGCACGCGTCGTTGACCAGGTAGCGCGTCGCAAAGTTGTCGGTCCCGTCCGCCACGACGTCGAACTCACGAATGATGTCCAGCGCGTTCTCGGACGTGAGCCGCGTCTCGAACGTCTCCACCTGGACGTTCGGATTGAGGTCCTCGATGCGCCGTCGCGCCGACTCGAGCTTCGGGACACCCACGGTTTGCGTGCCGTGCAGGATCTGGCGCTGCAGATTGGTCTTGTCGACGACGTCGAAATCGACCATGCCGAGAGTCCCGATGCCGGCCGCCGCCAGATAGAGCGCCGCGGGGGACCCGAGCCCGCCGGCGCCTATCAGCAGGACGCGCGCAGCCTTCAGCTTGCGCTGCCCCTCGACGCCGACGTCCGGGAGAATGAGATGGCGCGAGTACCGCAGGATCTCTTCGTGCGACAGCTTGGGCAGCGCATCGGCCACCGCGGTTCCTCCAGCGATGCTCGGAATGATCGAGACCGTGTCGCCCGCCGCCACCTGTGTCTGCTGCTGCGCCAGCTGTCGGATATCCCGGTCGTTCACGTACACGTTCACGAAGCTCCGCAGCCGGCCGTCGTCCCCGAACAGGTGCTTGCGGAGCCCGCTGTGCTCGATCGTGAGCTGTTCCAGCACCTCGCCCACGCTCCCCCCGTCGAGCTCGAGGGCGTCCTTGCCCCCGACGAACGGCCGGAGCGGCATGGGGATCAAGACGGTGACTGCCATGCGACCTTCCGTTCCTCCAAGATAATGGGTTCCTGAGCGAACCCGGCGCGATCGTCCGACAGACGCCAGCTTTTTACCTCGCCGGCCCGCCCGCGCGCGACCCCGACGATGACGTAGCTGAGCCGCGGCCAGGCCTGCTCGCGGTCGAACGCCGACGGCTCGGGCGGGTGATCGGGGTGTGAGTGGTACACGCCCAGCACCTCGAGCTCGTCGCGGTCGAGCCGCGCCTGCGCGCGCCGGAACGCCTCGGGGTCGATCAGATAGCGATTGCGTGCCGCGTCGGTCCGCTGGTTCGCGAGCGGCACGAGCTGCACGACGACGCCGCGATCGCCGTCGAGCATCCCGCCGAGCAGCCCGCACGCCTCGTGCGGGTAGTCGGCCTCGCCGTGCTGCCGGATGGCCGCGAGCTGCGCGGGCCCGAGCACCAGCGTCATGCCGCTCCCCCCACATCCCACCCGGCGAGCCGGTGGTACTCACTGAGGTATCGCGTCCCGGAGTCGGGGGCGATGACGACCACTACGGCGTCGGACGGTCGGACGGTCGTACGGTCGGACAGGAGCCGCTCGGCCGCCACGAGCGCGGCACCGGTGGACCAGCCGACAAACAGCCCCGCATCTCGCGCCAGCCGGCGCACGGCGGCGTCCGCGTCCTCGGTCGCCACGAACTCGGTGCGGCTCGGGACCGACTGATCGTAAATCCCGGGGACGATCGCCGTCGCGAGGTGCTTGAGCCCCTCGAGGCCATGGAACGGCCCATCGGGCTGCACGGCGACGAGCTCGACCTCCGGATTCAGCTCCCGGAGCCGCTTGCCGGTCCCGATCAACGTGCCGGTCGTTCCCAGACCCGCAACGAGATGAGTGATCCGACCTCCGGTCTGCCGCCAGATCTCTGCGGCGGTCGTGACGGCGTGCGCGCGCGGATTCGCGGGGTTGTTGTACTGGTCCGCGTACCAGTACCGGTCAGGCTGCGCCGCCGCGAGCTCGCGCGCGCGCACGATCGCGCCGTCCGAGCCCTCGAGCGGATCTGTGAAAACGACTTCGGCGCCGTATGCCTCGAGCAGGGCTTTGCGCTCAGGGCTGGCGTTCGCCGGAACGCACACGGTGATCCCGATCCCCGCCGCGGCGCCGAGCATCGCGTAGGCCACGCCGGTGTTGCCGCTGGTTGCGTCGAGCAATCGCTTCCCGGGCAGTTCGCCCGAGGCGACGCCGTCCCGCAGAATGAACAGCGCCGCCCGGTCCTTCACGCTGCCGCCGGGGTTGAACCACTCGGCCTTGAGATAGAGCGGCGGTAAGGGGCGGTCAGAGGCGGTACCGGGCGGTAACGGGATCAATGGCGTGTTCCCGACCAGGCCCCACAACGCGGGCTCGGCCTTCGCACCTCTGACCGCCTCGTACCGCCCCATACCGCCCCTTACCGCCGCCGTACTCACGGCACCGCCCCCTTGGCGATCGGCGCACCCACCAGGTTCCCCCACTCCGTCCACGAGCCGTCGTAGTTGCGCACCTTCTTGTGGCCGAGCAGGTACTTGAGCGCGAACCACGTGTGGCTCGACCGCTCGCCGATGCGGCAGTAGGCGATGATCTCCGCTTTGTTGAGCACGCCGGTCTGCTTGTAGAGCTGCTCGAGCTGGTCGCGCGGCTTGAACGTGCCGTCCCCGCCGACGGCCTGCGCCCAGGGGACGTTGCGCGCGCCGGGAATGTGCCCGGGCCGCTGCGCCGTCTCGGTCATTCCGGGCGGCGCGATGATGTCGCCCACGTACTCCGCGAGGGAGCGCACGTCTACCAGGGCGACGCCCTTGCCGCGCAGCGCGCGCTCCACCTCGGCACGCCGGGCGCGGAGTGCGAGGTTCGGCCGCTTCGGCACGGGATACTTCGTCGCGGGGACGACCGGCCGGGCGGTCACGAGGGGTCGGCCCTCCGCGCTCCACTTCGCGCGCCCGCCGTTCATCAACTTGGCATTCTTGTGCCCGTACAGCTGCAGCAGCCAGAAGGCGAACGCGGCAAACCAGTTGTTGTTGTCGCCGTACAGCACGACGGTGGTCTTCGGCGTGACACCGGCTTCGCCCATCAGCTGGGCGAACGCCTTGGCATCGGGAATGTCGCGGCGTATACGGTCGTTCAGCTGAGACTGCCAGTTCCAACCGACCGCGCCCGCAATGTGACCCGAGTCGTATGCCGTCGTATCCACGTCGACCTCGATCAGGCGGATGCCCGGGTCGCTGAGATGCCCGGCCACCCACTCGGTTGAGACGAGCACTTCCGGATGCGCGTAATCCACATCAACCTCCAAGCGAGCTAGACCCGACGGAGCGGTCGGGTTCGAGGTTACAGCAACGACGGTGCGGCGGGCCTAGTTCCCGGCTGTAGCCCCGGCGATCTGGTAGACCGCCGGCTCGTCATGCAGGAGGTCGGCGAGCGAGATGCTCGAGAGCAGCTCGTTGATGCGCTGCTCGAGCATCCGCCACACCGGCCGGATGCTGCACGACGCGTCCGGGCTACATCGCTGCGCGTCGACGGGGTGGAGGTCGCAGTTGACCTCGAAGGTGACGTGCTCGGAGGCGGCCATCACGTCCTTCACGGTGATGGCGTGGGGCGCGCGCGCGAGGTGGTAACCACCCTTCGCGCCGCGCACGGACTCCACCAGCCCTGCACGCCGCAGGCGGAGGAGGATCTGCTCGACGTAGTCGTGAGGAAGCTTTTCGTGCTCGGCGAGCTCGCGCGCCGCCACGGGGCCTTCCCCCGCGCGCCGCGCCAAGCCCAGCGAGACGATCAGCCCGTACTCGCCCCACGTCGTGATGCGCATGCAATCAATATGCGATGCATCGTATCGGGATTCAATGGGCGCGCCTCAGCGCAGGGCTCAAGGCTACCCCTGCCTGCACGCCGAACACGTTGGCCCCGTCGTTCCGTGTGAGCCAGAGCACGCGGCAGTTGACGTTCCACAGGAGGTGGCTGCTCGCGACGTCGGCCCCGAGCCCCGCGTGCGCTCCCTGGGCCACTCCGCGATCTGGCCCCTGGGAGTAGAAGCCCGCGACGAGCAGGCCGGCTTCGGCGTAGAGACGGCCCCACGGGGGACTGAGCGACGCTTCGTAGCCCGGCGCGAACAGGATGGCGTTGGGCGCACAGCCTGGGGGCGAGCAGGTTCCCGTGACCTTCAGCGGCGCGTAGTCGATCTCGAGTCCGACCACGCTGCTCGCCTTTCTGGTGTCGCGGCGGAACCGCACGCCGACGAGCGGTCCACGCGCCCGCAGCGGACCGGACACGGGCACGAGCGCCGCGACCGCCGGCCCGACTGTACCGGCTTGGAACTCCCCGGTGCGCGGGCTGCCGAGCGCGAGCGAAAGATTGGCCCGTGCCTCGAGGGACTGGATCCCGCTGTTCGGGACCTCGAAGAACCGGCCCTCGATGAGCGCGACGATGTCCGGACCGGCGCCTAGCCGCACCCCGAGCCCAAAGCCGAGGCTGATCTCACTCGTCGTGGAGACGGTGCCGCAGGAGCCTAGGATCGGCGTCTGCAACATGGATTCCGCCACGCGCGCGAGTCCCAGGGCGGTTGAGGCGAACGGCGCCACGCCGCGGGCTCCTACCGGGTAGTAGTAGGAGTCGAGGCTATACGACATGAGCGTGCGGGTACACGAGCTGTCGCTCAGGTCCGGATAGCGGGCGATGGTGAAGCCTGTCTCATTGTCGTCGCCGGTGATCAAGGCGATGGACGCGCCGTAAGACGTGAAGCCGTGTGGGACGCCGGACGCATTCTCAATGGCGATGGACGATCCGGTCGGCCCGAGTCGCATGAGGCGCTGCGATGGGAGGGAGCTTGAGACGCCGAGCAGTAGCGCGGCCAGGAGCAGCGATGTCTTGCGCATGACCAACTGATACGACGAACGGCGTCGGATTTCCGTGACCGGCTGAAATGGGGCCCCGTGACGTCCGTCACGGGGCCCCCACACGGCGCGTCGGTTATCTGACGAACGCCCCCACGAGGAGCCCTGCCACGTTCATCCGGACGAGCCACGACCAGAAGGTCGCGTTGTTCAGCCGCCGGACCTTGTCGTACCAGATGCCGTTGCCGATGGTCTGAACGGCGATGGTGGGCAGCCACAGGATCGTGGCGAACTCCATACCGGCGAGCGGGCCGCCTTGCACCCACAGCCCGCCCTTCAGCCGTCCGTAAAACCACGCCAGCAACACGCCGAAGAGCAGTGCGAGCACCCCGGACTTGAGGAGGTTTGGTCCCATCATCTTCTTCACTTCCTCAGGCGACGTGGGCATGGTGCCGTATGCCTCCATCCCCTTCGTGAACACCTTGCCCCACATGACCCAGTCGGCGAGAAACGCGCCGACGCCCGCGATGAGTCCCGCCACGATCCAGTTCATGAGTGCTCCTCCGAAGAGAGTCTATCCTCCGACGACACCCTACCGCCGCCGCTCGCCCGGAACCCCGAGCTCCGTCATCGCCCGCAGGTCCAGCACCGCGTCCATCTCTTGGTCCGTGAGCAGGCCCTTCTCGCGCACCAGCTGGCGTACGCTCACGTTCTTCGCCACCGCCTCCTTGGCGAGCTCGGCCGCGCGCGCGTAGCCGATGCGGGGTGCCAGCGCGGTGACGATCGCCGGGCTCCGCTCGAGCCAGTATGCGCACTGCGCCCCGTCGGCCTCGATGCCCTCGACGCAGCGTTCCGCGAACACACGGCTCGCGTTGGCGAGGATCTGGATCGTGAACAGGAGGTTGTGCGCGATCACGGGCATCATCACGTTGAGCTCGAGCTGTCCCGCCTCGGCTGCCGTGGCGATCGTCACGTCGTTCCCGATCGCCTGGTAGCACACCATGTTCACCATCTCGGCGATCGACGGGTTCACCTTGCCGGGCATGATGCTCGATCCCAGCTGCACGGCGGGCAGGGTGATCTCGGCGAGGCCTGTGCGAGGACCCGATGCGAGCAGGCGGATATCGCTCGCGATCCTCCCCAGGTCCACCGCGTAAGTGCGCAGCGCCCCGGAGAGCGCCGCGATGTCTCCCAGCGACTGCATCAGCTCGACGAGATCCTTCCCCTCCCTGAGCTCGAGCCCGGTGATCTCGTGCAGGTGTTTCACCATCAGATCCGGGTACTGCGGCTCCACGTTGAGCCCGGTCCCGACCGAGCTGCCGCCGATCCCCAGCTCCCGCAGCGCGTCAGCGGCGTGGACGATCCGGTCGCCGCCCCGCTCGATGGCGTGGCCGTATGCGGTGAACTCCTGGCCCAGGCGGATCGGCGTGGCATCCTGGAGGTGCGTGCGGCCCGACTTGACGATCGCGTCGAATGCCCGGCCCTTCGCGAGAAAGGCCCGGGCGAGGCGCTCCACGGCGTCGCGCAGCGCGGGGAGCTGGGCGAGGGCGGCGAGACGGATCGCGGTCGGGATCACGTCGTTCGTCGATTGCGCCATGTTGACGTGATCGTTGGGATGGACGGGCCGGTATTCCCCGCGCCGGCCCCCGAGCAGCTCGTTCGCCCGGTTGGCGATGACCTCGTTAACGTTCATGTTGTGCGAGGTGCCCGCGCCCGCCTGGTAGGGATCCACTACGAAGTGCTCGCGGTGCGCGCCCCCGAGCACCTCGTCCGCGGCCTGCACGATGGCGTCGGCGAGCTTCGCGTCGAGACGCTTGGTCCGCTTGTGGCTGAGCGCCGCCGCCTTCTTGATCCAGACGACGGCGTCCACAAACGGCGCGAGGGGGAGGAGCCGCGAGATCGGGAAGTTGTGGCGCGCGCGCTCCGTCTGGATCCCGTAGAGGGCGTCCGCCGGGACCGGCAGCTCGCCCAGGGGATCACGCTCGATGCGCGTCGCGCTCATCGCTCCCGCCAGTTCGGTGCGAGTGCCGTCGGTCTCAAGCCAGGAATCAACCATGAATGCTCAGGATCTGCTGCAGCGGCTGCCGACCCGCGCCCGGTTCGCGGGCGACATGCCAGTCAAGCTCGACTGCTTCCGCTCCGGGCGCCTGCTCGTCGGGCTCAATTGCTTCGAGCCCGGGCAGACGCAGAAGGTCCACGCGCACGCGGGAGCCGACAAATTCTATTTCGTCGTGAGCGGAAAGGCGAGGTTCGTGCTGGGAAACGAGACGATTGAAGCACAGTCCGGTGATCTCATCCTGGCACCCGAGGGCGTCCCCCACGGTGTGGAGCAGGCACTCGAGCGCACGGTGCTGCTCGTGGCGATCACACCGGCGCCCAAGGCCTAGCTCTCGCGGTCCGCTCACTTCGTCGGTTCGACCCGCAGCGCGTTGTTGAACCGGTTGAAGTACTCCGCCATTCCGATCACCAGCGTGATCTCAACGATCTGCCCCTGATCCCAGGCACCCGCCACCTGGCGGTACAGCTCGTCGGATACGTCGTGCCCCGTGCGGTGCACGACGTCCGCGTAGTCGAGCGCCGCGCGCCACCCGGGCTCGAGCGCAGCGCGCGCCGTCGGCGCGCCGCGGTCCTGCAACGCGTCCAGCAGCGCTTCGCTCGCTCCGTGCCGTCTTGCCAAGACGGTGTGTGAGTTGAGTCAGTAGCGGCAGCCGTTCAGGTGGGAGATCCGCACCCACAGGAGCTCCTTCAACAGGGGCGGCACCGTTCCTTCGTTCATGACCGTCCGGAAGTGCGCGATCATCGTCTGGAGGTGCTTGGGGCGCACCGCGACGGTGCGGAACATGTTGGGGATGTTGCCGCGCTCCCTGAGATACGTGTCGAAAATGGGCCGCACCTCGGGAGCAGCCTCCTCCGGCGTGAGCGGCGGCAGCCTCGGTCCCGTCATTCCCGCTTCTCCTTGTGTCCGCGGAACCATCCGATCTTCAAGAGCTCCGTCGCCGCCCGGTAGCCAACGCTGCGGACCAGCGCGTAGCCGCCCAGAATAGTGAGCAGCACGGCCGTGTAGAACCGCCACAGCAACAGCAGCGTGACCTGGCGCGCGCCGAAATCCCCGGCAAACCCCGACAGGAACGCCACCTCGACTCCGCCGCCCCCGGACGGCAGCGGCAGGAACAACGGCGCGTGAATCAGGGTGAGCGCCCCGAAGAACATCTGGCCGAAGGGCGGGTGCGGCTCGCCCCACACGAGCGCCGGCAGGATAAGGGCGCGCGCGGCGATGCTGACCACGGTGAGCACGGCACCGGCGCCGAGCAGCCACCAGGGGGCGCGGCGCACGTGCGCCCAGGCGACGCGCCACTGGCGTCGCACCCGGTGGCGGATCATCCCGGAGCGTACCATGCGCTGCAGCAAATAGATGACGCCGAGCACGAGCAGCGCGATGAGCTCAACGGCTACGAGCTCACCGGCGCGGTGGCGCCGCAGCCAGTGCCGCGCCTCAGTCTGCCAGTCGGGCACGTAGTACGCGATCAACGCACCACCCAGCAACATGAACACGGGCCATTCCGCGGCCACCTCGACGCCGATGGCCACGAGACTCGTGACCGGTCGGACGCGCGCCTCGTTGAGCCCGAGGAATCGAGCCGGCTCCCCGCCGAGGCGGTTTGGCGTGAGCGTCGAGGCGGCTTCTCCGTAGAGGTTGAGACGCACAGCGTCCTGGAAACCCAATCGCCCGCCCGCTGCCCACACCGCGAGCTGGATCCGCCACGCGCGGACCACGCAGTCGAGCGCCACGAGTCCCAGGGCGAGAACGTGGCTCACGCCGGTGCGGCGGGCTCAGTCAGAGCAATCACCCAGGGGGTAGAGGAAGCCGCAGTTGGGGCACGGGTTCTTGCAGCCCCAGGGCCGCAGCCGGACGGCGGCCCCGCACCGGAGGCAGCTCGGCGCGTCGCTAAGCGAGCCGGTAGGCGCCGGTGAGGAAGGGATTGTGGCGACGCTCGCGTCCGACGGTGGTCTCGGGTCCATGGCCGCTGTACACGATGGTGTCGTCGGGCAGACTGAGCAACTCCCGTTCGATACTCCGGATCAATGTGTCGAAGTCGCCACCCGGAAGATCGGT
>Ga0209761_1002456_pt1 | contig 12173 bp, 9 predicted proteins | sample GraSoi013_1_40cm_4_FD_185818 | JGI IMG/M metagenome (GOLD analysis project Ga0209761, IMG submission 185818) | Grasslands soil microbial communities from the Angelo Coastal Reserve, California, USA - Sample 09_25_2013_1_40cm (SPAdes) (version 2) | ecosystem: Environmental > Terrestrial > Soil >... | reverse complement strand
CTGGTGCCCTCGATTCCGCCGGAGATCATGCTCCTGCCTAGCTGGTTTTACATCAATATCTACGAGATGTCGTCTTGGACGCGCGGGATTGTCATCCCGATGGCGATTCTATGGGCGATCCGGCCGGATTGGCGCTTGCCGGAACGCGCGGGCGTGGACGAATTGTTCAGAGATCCATCGCGCAGAACTGCCGCATTTGACTGGAGCAAGCAGCTTCTTTCCTGGAGGAACTTCTTCCTCGCGCTGGACCGGGGATTAAAGCTCTACGAAAAATTGCCGTGGAAACCGTTGCGGCAGCGTGCACTGCGCGAAGCCAAGGCGTGGATGCTTAACCATATTGAGCGCACCGAGGGATTGGCCGCCATCTATCCGGCGATGATGAATTCGATCCTTGCCCTGGTCGCGCTCGACCATGGGCCGGATGACCCGCTGACCCGGCGCGAGATTCGAGAATTTGCGCGGTTCGAGATCGAAGAGGGCGACACGATTCGTCTGCAACCATGCGTTTCGCCGGTGTGGGACGCGTGTATTGCGATGGTCGCTCTCGAAGAAGCAGGGCTGCCGCCGGACCATCAGGCGCTGGTGAAGGCGGCGGATTGGATGCTTTCGAAGCAGGTGCTAGGGCCGGGCGACTGGCAGGTGAAGAACAAAGAGGCCGAGCCCGGCGGCTGGGCGTTTGAGTTCCGCAATGATTGGTTTCCCGACGTGGACGACACGGCATTCGTGCTGATGGCGCTGCAGGGTGTGAAATATCCCGACCCGAAGCGCATGGAAGTGGCGATGCGGCGCGGCATCCAATGGCTGTTGAGCATGCAGAATCGTGACGGTGGTTGGGGCGCGTTCGACCGCGACAACGACCGGAAGTTCCTCTGCAACATTCCGTTCGCCGATCACAACGCGATGATCGACCCTTCAACCGCAGACGTGACGGCGCGCGTCATGGAATGTCTCGGGCGTTTCGGCTGGCCCGCCGACCATCCGGCGATTCGGCGCGCGGTAGAGTTCCTGACGAAAGACCAGACCGAAGACGGCTCGTGGTTCGGCCGGTGGGGCGCGAACTACGTTTACGGGACGAGCGGAGTACTGCGCGCACTCGAGACGGTTTCGTTGACGGCGCAGGACTACAGCCAGCGGGCTGTGGCGTGGCTGCGCGGCGTGCAGAAGCCCGACGGAGGATTCGGCGAGTCGCTGCGATCTTATGAATTGCCCACGACGAAGGGGAATGGGAACAGCACCGCTTCGCAGACGGCTTGGGGTTTGATCGGTCTTCTTGCCGCTGCCGACCGGAGCGATCCTGCGATTGCCAAAGCAGTGGCATATCTGGTGGACCGACAGAATGAAGATGGATCGTGGTCGGAGAGCGAATTTACGGGCACGGGATTTCCCAGTGTTTTCTACCTGAAATACCACCTGTACCGGAACTCCTTCCCCTTGTATGCGCTGGCAAGATTCCGCAACAGGTCGCAGAACGTGGAAGAGGACCGCGCGCTGACTTTCAAACCCAGCGAATTTCGCCTGCGCAGCGGGTTCTGAGACTGTCCGGCGAAGTCTTGCGATTCCCATGACCACACTGGTGACAGGAGCGGCGGGCTTTTTGGGAAGCCACGTCGCCCGGCAACTGCTCGCGCGCAAAGAGAGTGTGCGCGTGTTACTCCGTCCAACGAGTCAGAATCGTGCGATTGCGGACCTTCCGCTCGAGTATGCCACTGGAGATTTGCGCGACCCAGCGTCACTCGACCGAGCCATGAACGGCGTCCGCCGTGTCTTTCATGTAGCGGCGGATTACCGGCTATGGGCGCGCAGGCCGAAGGAAATATATGAATCGAACGTCACCGGCACAAAAAATGTGTTGGAGGCTGCAAAACGTGCCGGCGTCGAGCAATTTATCTATACGAGTACGGTAGCGACCGTGGCCGTGGATCGTCCACAACTTCCAAACGAGGCTACGGAATCGCAGCTCGGCGAAATGGTAGGGCAGTACAAGCGGTCGAAATGGCTCGCCGAAAAGGAAGCGTTGAACGCGGCGAAGAGCGGGCTGCCCTTGATTGTGGTCATGCCGACGACGCCGGTCGGCCCCTGGGATTGGAAACCGACTCCGACGGGAAAGATTATTCTGGATTTTCTGAACGGGAAGATGCCCGGATACGTCGAGACGGGGCTGAACTTTGTCGGCGTGGAAGATTGCGCGGCGGGGCATTTGCTTGCGGCGGAAAAGGGCAAAATTGGCGAGCGGTATCTCCTTGGGGCGGAGAATCTGACGCTGAAACAGGTACTCGATGAGCTCGAGAAGATTACGGGACTTCCGGCGCCCCGCCTCAAGATTCCGCATGGTTTGGCGCTCGGCGCGGCCTATGTAGAGACGGCATTTTCGCGATTGGTCGGGCGCGAGCCGCAGATTCCGGTCGAGGGAGTCAAGATCGCGCGGCACTTGATGTTTGTGGATTGCTCGCGGGGGCAGCGCGAGCTGGGCTTTCGGCCGGGGCCGGTGGCGGCGGCACTTGAACGCGCGGTACGATGGTATGAAGCCAATGGCTATGTCACGGCGCGGCGCGCGAGGATGTTGGCCCGGGCGCACGCGGCATAGGGACTTGCGCAGCCGGTTTGACACGCGGTTGTCTTTCTGTAGGGTCTCGTGAGAATTCTCGTGACGTTCGCGGTAGAAGACGAGTTCGCCCCATGGCGAAAACTGCGGGAGTTCGGCACGCGGGATTACCCCAAAGTCGCATGCTACGAGACAAGAATCGCGGATATGCACCTTGATGTTCTTCTGACGGGTATCGGCGGCAAGAAGGCGTGGGTTGAAGCGACCAAGATCATTTGGAATGGGGATGTGGATTTCTGCATCTCGAGTGGTCTGGCGGGTGCTCTGCGTCCCGACCATCGCCCTGGCGAGACCCTGGTGGCGCGGAAAGTGCGCTCGGTGGATTGGAATCGAACAATTCATTGCGATTCTTGGCTTGTGAACCTGGCATCCGAGTGTGGGGCCAAAGTCGTAGATGCCTTTCATAGCGAAGACCGAGTCGTCGTTGATTCCGCCGAAAAGCGGGCACTTGGATCTGAGGCTGATGCGGTCGAGATGGAAAGCGGCGAAGTTCTTTTTGAGGCTGCTGCTTTTGGCGCAAGGGGCGTTGCAATCCGCGGAATTAGCGACACAGTAGAAGAGGATCTTCCTTTGGACTTTAATCGCGTGACGAATGCGTCGGGAGACGTGAGCATTCCCCGGGTAATGCGGGAAGTGTTCCGCAATCCTGGGGCGATTCCCGCCCTGATTCGATTCGGTCATCAGAGCCAGGAGGCAGCAGAAAGACTCGCGGCGTTTTTGGATGAATATGTCCAGCGGCTGAGCAGGACGGCTGTGGATGCGCGGCCTCGGGGGGCCTCGGCCACATGAACGGAGCAAGGCCAATTCTCGATTTGCCGGCAGCGCTGGGACCAATCCCGAAGACGATGCGCGCGGGCGTGTATCGCGGAAAGGGAATCGTCTGTGTGGAAGAAGTGCCGGTGCCGGAAGTCGGCGACGAGGAAGTGTTGATCAAAGTGGCCTGCTGCGGAGTTTGCGGAACGGACATCAAGAAAATATTCCACGCCTACGTCGAACCGCCGCAGATCCTCGGCCACGAAGTGGCGGGCACGGTGGCGGCGGTCGGCAAGGACGTGACCAAGTGGAAGCCTGGCGACCGCGTGCAGAGTTTTCATCATGTTCCTTGCGGCGCGTGCTTTTACTGCGAGAGGCGACTCTTCTCGCAGTGCCCGCGCTATAAGACGACGGGCCTCACGGGCGGGTTCACGCCGAACGGCGGCGGCTTTGCGGAATACGTGAAGGCCATGCCGTGGGTTGCCGAGCGCGGCATTGTGGCGCTCCCTGATGACGTGAGCTTCGAAGAGGGCACATTCATCGAGCCGGTGAACACGATCGCAAAGGCGGTACAGAAGGCACGTGTGACGTCGGGCGAGACGGTGCTCGTAATCGGCTGCGGGCCTGTAGGGCTCCTTCTGTTGATGGTCAGCAAACTTGCCGGCGCGCGGGTCTTCACGAGCGATCCCATGGCGGAGCGACGCGCAAAAAGTCTTCAGTTGGGAGCAAGCGAGGCTTTTGACCCAAGCAGTGGTAAGCTTGTGGAGGAAATTTGGGCACGGACGGAAGGCCGCGGGGCAGACGCCGTGCTGGTGGCCGTGGCGTTCCCCGAAGTTGTGACCGAGGCGCTGACGGCGCTGCGGCCCGGCGGGCGTGTCCTGCTCTTTGCGGCAAACGATCCGGTGACGAAGATCGACTTCCCAGCCGCCGCCGTGGGGATCGAAGAAAAGGAAATCCTGGGCAGCTACAGCGCGGCTGCAGACATCCAAGAGTCAGCGGCGGACCTGGTGTTGTCGAAAAGGCTGCCTGTGATGGAGCTGGTAACACACCGCTTTCGGCTGGATCGCATTCAAGAAGCCTTGGAGCTTGCAGCCAGGCCGACGGCCGAATCACTGAAGATTCTAGTTATGCATTCATGAAGGCCACGACGCACAAGAAAGCTGCGGTCGAGATGGAAGAAGGGCATACCACGGTTGCACCGCCGGCGTTGCCGGCGAAGATGATGGCTGCGGTGCTTTACGGAAGCGAAGACCTGCGCATCGAGCGGATCGAGGTGCCCGGAATCGCACCCGATGAAGTGCTGCTGCGGGTGCGCATTGCGCTGACCGACGGCACCGACCTGAAGGTCTGGAAACGCGGCTACCACGCGCGGATGATTCAGCCGCCCGCGGTATTCGGCCACGAAGTGGTGGGCGAGATTGTGAAGATCGGCCGCGAAGTCTCTCCGCGTTGGCACGCCGGAATGCGCGTGGTGGCGGCGAATTCGGCGCCCTGCCTGCGGTGCTACCACTGCCGCCGGGGACAGGAGAATCTCTGCGAGGATTTGCTCTTCAACAACGGCGCTTACGCCGAATACATGCGCATTCCGGGCCGGATCGTACGGGAGAACATGCTGGAGGTGGCCAATTCCGTCGATGACCGCGACGCGGCGCTCGCCGAACCGCTGGCGTGTGTTCTGCGCGGGATTCACGAGATGGATGTTCGCTCGGACGATGCCGTGGCGGTGATCGGTTGCGGCCCCATCGGACTGACGTTTGTTCGCATGCTTTCGCGGCGGGGCGCGCGCGTAATTGCCCTGGCGCGGCGAGCAGCGCCGCTGGAAGTGGCCCGGCGGCTGGGGGCGGCGGCGGTCGTCAACGTGAAGGAAGTGGCCGATCCGGTGGCTGCGGTGCGGGCGCTCACTGTGGACGGCCGCGGACCGGACGGCGTCATCGAAGCGGCGGGCAACCCTGCAACGTGGGAGTTGGCGCTGGCGATGGCGCGGCGAGGCGGCGTCGTGAATCTGTTCAGCGGCCTGCCGGCAGGCACGAAAGTGGAAGTCGAACCGGCGTCGATCCATTACGCGGAAATTCGGCTGATCTCACCCTTTCACCATACGCCGCGATTCTTCCGTGAAGCGCTCGAAGCCATCCGCCGCGGCGAAATTTCGGCGCGCGACTTCGTGACCGAAGAGATCCCGCTCCAGGAGCTGCCCCAGGCCTTTGAGCGCATGAAGACGCGCAGCGGCGAAATCAAGCTGGCCGTCCGGCCGTGATTCGGCTTCCGGGGGTCTTGAACCTTCAAACCGATTGAGGCGAGGAATTTCTTTATCCCCTGATGCTACATCCGCGTGAACTCGAAATCGCCCAGCATGCGCCGGCGGCGGGTTGCTCGCCCGCTGAGGCACAAGCCTATACGCGCTGGCTCGCGACACACCACTACGAAAACTTCAATGTTGTATCCTGGCTGCTGCCGCGCGAGCTGCACCAACACTTTTATAATGTGTACGCGTACTGCCGGTGGGCGGACGATTTGGGCGATGAAGTGCCCGATAGCGCGCGCGCGCTCGAACTGCTCGACTGGTGGGAGCACGAACTCGATGCCTGCTATGACGGGCGGCCTTCACACCCGGTATTCGTGGCGCTGCGGGGAACAATCTTGGCACGCGATATTCCGAAACAGCCCTTCGCTGATTTGCTGCGGGCTTTTCGGCAAGATCAAACCATCAAGCGCTATGCGGACTGGGAAGGCGTTCTTGACTATTGCCGGTATTCGGCGAATCCGGTGGGGCGGCTCGTCTTGTATGTGTGCGGCTATCGAGATGCTGAGAGGCAACGGCTATCGGACGCTACCTGCACCGCGTTGCAACTGGCGAATTTCTGGCAGGACGTTTCGCGCGATTTGGACAAGGGGCGGATTTACATTCCGCTCGGCGTGGCGGCAAAGCACGGGGTCGCGGAGCGCGACATCGTCGAGAGGCGATTCGACGAACGCTACGCCAACCTGATGAAGGAGCTGATTGCCTATACGCGCGGGCTTTTCGCGGAGGGACTGCCTCTGGCGCAGAAGGTGAATGCCCATCTGCGGGTAGACATCGAGATGTTCAGCCGCGGAGGAATGGCCGTGCTCGGCGCAATTGAAACAATGGGATATGACACACTGCGTCATCGTCCGGCGATGAGCCGCGGGAAGCAGATACAGCTGCTCGGGCGAGCGTTGATGAAGCGTTTGGTCGCGCGGGATGGCGCAGGATCTCCCTCCGCGAATGACGAGGGAGCTTCCACCGTGGCCGCGTCGTATGCGGAATGCCACCGCGTTGCTCGCGCGGCCCGCAGCAATTTCTACTATGCGTTTTATCTGCTACCGAAGCCGAAGCGGGATGCGCTCACTGCGCTCTATGCCTTCATGCGTTTGGTGGACGATGTCGCCGACCGGGGCGCAGATCTCGCCACCAAGCAGCGGGGCTTGGCCGAGTGGCGCTCGATGCTGGATACCGCGCTTGTCGGCAACGGCCGTCTGGGTCACGCGATACTTCCCGCACTTGTGGACACGGTGCGCTGTTTCCAAATGCCCGCGCGTTATCTCCATGACCTGATCCTCGGCGCGGAGATGGATCTCACCATCCGCCGGTATTCTACCTATGAACGCCTGCGCGAATACTGCTACCGGGTCGCAGGGACGGTCGGGCTTACCTGCACGCACGTGTTCGGCTTTCACGAACCCCGCGCGCTGGATCTGGCGGAGAAGCTGGGCCTCGCGTTTCAGTTGACGAATATCATTCGTGACGCGCGCGAAGACCGCGAGCTTGGACGAGTTTATTTGCCCGAAGAGGATCTCGCGCGATACGGCGTTTCACCGGAAGATCTCGGCCGCCGGGAGGTCTCGCTGGGAGTTCGCGAGCTGCTGCGCTTCGAAGCGGATCGCGCCTGGTCGTGCTACGAGGAAGGAGCCGCGCTACTTTCGAAGGTGGACGCGGATAGCCGCGCGGCGCTATGGCTTCTCATACGGACGTACAGCGCACTTCTTGCGCGGATGGAAGCGCTGGACTTCGCCGTGTTGGACGAGTTGGTGTGCGTTCCAACGACGGATAAACTTTATTTTGCGGGAATGGCGCGATTCGGGCGCCTGACGGAAGAGAATGTCCTCGAAAAGCGTGATCGTGATCGGCGGCGGGCTGGCGGGGCTGGCGGCCAGCGTCGCGCTGGCTGAAGCGGGATATCGCGTTCGGCTGCTGGAGAAGCGGCCATTTCTCGGCGGGCGCGCCGCATCCTATGTGCTTGCCGATGGCGAGCACGTGGACAATTGCCAGCACGTGACGTTCGGCTGCTGCACGAATCTCCAAGATTTCTATCGTCGTTCCGGTTCGGCCGACAAAATCCGTTTCTACGAACAGTTGGTTCTAATCGATCCGCAAGGCCGCCGCGGAATCATGCGGGCGGCGCCCGGCTGGCCCGCGCCCATCCACATGATGCCTTCGTTCGCGCTGTTTTCGCCGCTCGGCTGGGAGGACAAGCTCTGGATTGCGCGGGCGATGTTCGACATTGTTCGCTCTCAAGGCCACCCGCGCGATCTTGATGAGAGCGGCGGAATCTCGATGCTCGAATGGCTCCGCCGCCGCAGACAGACGCAACGAGCGCTCGATCGCTTCTGGCGCGTCGTGCTCGTGAGTGCTCTATCCGAAGAGCTTGACCGCACCGATGCGCGCTACGGCGTGGACGTTTTTTGGAAAGCGGTTCTCTCGAACCGCAGCGGGTACCGGATGGGCGTGCCCATGGTGCGGCTCGCGGAGCTGTATGACGGCTGCCAGGCGTCCCTCGAACGGAAGGGCGGGGAAGTGGTGCTTCGGGCCCCGGTGCGCGCACTGCGCCTCGAGAACGGGGCGATCGCCGGCGTGCGCTTTGACGACGGGCATGAAGAAGCCGCGGACGCATACGTGCTGGCGATTCCTCGCAACGCGGTTGCGGAAGTGCTTCCGGACAGCGTTGTGAAAAACCACGCCGCGTTCGCGAATCTTGAGAAACTGAGCGACGCGCCAATTACCGGAGTTCACTTGTGGTTCGACCGGCCGGTGATGTCCGAGCGATTTCTCACGCTGCTCGAGTCTACGACACAATGGATATTCAACAAGACGGCGCTGTACCAGGACGGGGGAGGGGAGAAAGACGAGAAGGGCGGCCAGTATCTCCAACTGGTGATCAGCGCGTCATACGATTTGCTGCCGATGCCGAGGCAGGAGATCATCGACGTTTGTTTGCGCGACGTACGCCAGGTTCTTCCGGACGCGAGGAACGCCCAACTCACCAAGGCGACGGTAATCAAAGAGGCTGCAGCAACGTTTTCGCCCGCACCGGGCTGCGATCGCTGGCGGCCGAAGCAGCAGACGGACATTCGCGGGCTTTTCCTGGCCGGCGACTGGACAAGTACTGGCTGGCCGGCGACGATGGAAGGCGCGGTCCGCAGTGGCTATTTGGCCGCCGAGGCCATCCTACGCGAAGCCGGAACTCCGCAGACATTCTTGCGGCCGGACTTGCCGGTGGAAATTTGGGGCGGGAATTTATTCGGGAAAGGCGTCCGACGCTGAAGAAGCTCGAGAAAAAATGTCCAAGCCGCCGAAAGGTGCCGTCTTGGTTCTCGCAGGCGCGCGAAAGGGAGCATTTATTTTTCGAAGCGATGCGCAGCGAAAGATATGGATGTTAGAAGGCTGGCATTTCGCCGCTAGTCACGCTCATTCTTGCTCGACCCGCACACGGGGAGGTCGAGGCGATTGTGGTCTAATGAAGCTGAACAGCGCTCTCGAACATACCCAGCCGAGTCTCGGCCGTGGTCAGCAATGCGCACTCGGCGTCAAGGGCTTCGTATTCGGCGCGATGCCGCCGCCGAAACGCCTCATAGGCTTCACGGCTGGACCAGAAGTCGAGCGTCACGTAGGAGCGCTCCGCCGCCGTGTCGCGGAGAAGCCGCGTCCCGCGGTATTCGGGGTCCCGGCGAAAGAAAACTGCCCAGTTGCCTTCGGGGCTATAGACTGTTTCAAAGCGCTCTTTGCAGTCCGGCTTGACTTCGAATTCCCAAAGGATTACAAACATAGATGTCCCATCTCCTGCTCTCGGACGTTCGCCATCCCCGCCGTAATTAAAAAGGACAAGCGCGCGAGCCGAGTGTAGCAATCCGGTCGGACTAAGGTCACGAAGCAAAGCGCGAGCCCTCGCGCAATTATGCGTAGTGGATGCGCCCGTTCACCCGAATGGCGTAGCTTGGAGGTAAGTGTGGATCGAGATCGCAAATATAGACATCGAGGCTATCGAGAGGCGGAGAGCCAGGAAAAGAAACCTGACCGCAAGCCCGAGTCCCGCCCGAAACAAGAGCAATTCGGCCCGCGCACGCCGCGCATGGTGGGAACCGTTACGCGCGCGCGGTGCTCGAATTGCGGCGCCGTCCTAGCACCCGGCTTTGATCCGAACGGGCCGTGCCCGCGCTGCAAATTCGAGCTGCACTGCTGCAAGCAATGCCGTTTCTTCGATACCGGAGCCCAATTCGAGTGCACGCAGCCGATCCCGGAACGCATCTCCCCCAAAGATGCAAAGAACAACTGCAAGTTCTACGAGTTTCGCATGACTGTCGAGAAGGACACAGCCCCAACCTCCTACCAGACGGCTGCGGCTCCCGGTCCAACGGTCCCGCCTGGTCGGCCGAACGACGCGCGCAAGGCCTTCGAGGACCTGTTCAAGAAGTAAGGCGAGTTCTTTCCGTTCCGGAAGAAATTCAGGCGGAAGGTTTCTCCGGGACCGGTTGCACGGCCATAAAATCTTCCTCGAATCGCACGGCATAGGATTCCAACAGCTCTTTCACTTGATCGGCTGTCTTCGCTTTCACGACAAACCCTGCGTGGTGATGCTTCGGAATGCGGAGCACGATTTCCGGGTCGTTGTATGCCGAGGTGTCCGGGTGCCCCTGGCGTGCCAGAGACAGGATCACGCCGGCGTATTCATTGCGCGGACGAGGGGGCTCGTAAGGTTTCTTGCCACCCGCGACTTCGATCCGCGCCCACTCCCGCCACAGATTGATCCCGCTGGCAGCCTCTACCATATCGGCGATGTACGCCCCGCCGACGCGCGCGGCGATCTCAATGAAATACAAGTTGCCATGGTCATGCGACTTCAGGAACTCGGCGTGCGTTACTCCCCGCACGAAGCCCAGCGCCTTGATGAGCTTGCGATTCAAGTGCAGAAGTTGTTTGGCAGGCTCCGAAGCGCGCGCTATGGAGTGGGAAGTGAAAACGCCGCCTTCATGGGCAACCTCGAATGGTGGCTTGCCGTAGGCGTGTGCCGCGGTGAAGACGACTTTCCGCTCGGAGACGATGCTGTCCACGTGAAAGACGTCGCCGGGAAGAAACTTCTCCAGCAGATAAAACGATTGCATGTCCCTGAGTTGGTCGAGCCACGGCCAGAGCTCGTCTGCCGCATGAATCTTCTTCATCCCGATGCCGGACGCTTGCGAACGCGGCTTCAGCAGCCACGGCGGCGCAACGCGAGCCATATATTCTCTGAGCGCGTCGTAATTCAGAACGTGAGCGAAGTCCGGCACAGGGATGCCTTCTTCCTGGGCGCGCATGCGCATGGCGAGCTTGTCGCGAAAATAGCGCGAAGTCGTCAAACCCATGCCGGGAATGCGCAGATGCTCGCGCAGCGCGGAGACGTTCTCAACATCGAACTCATCGAGCGCCACGATGCGGTCGATCCGCTGCGTGCGCGCCGCGCAACTCACCGCATGAATCAATTGCTCGAGCCGCAGCTCCTCCGGCATGTAGAAGAATTCATCGATGGATTCCCTGGGCCAGTTGGCATTTCGCAGTTTTTCGGCAGTCAACAAGAGCACTCGGCAGCCTTGATCCTTGCAGGCACGGAGAAATTCCTGGCCTTTCTCGTACGAGCTGACGCAGAGAATTGTGCGTGGATGCTCTTCGTACACGGCGTGCTCCGCGTGCCATTGTGCGGTCGATTTGCGCCTCTCCAGACGGAGGGGGAGTGATTATACTGTGGCCTTTGTGGCCGGGAAGAGATATCTCAGGAACGGGCCGACGCGGCGCGCCCACGCTTCTTCGTCGTGCGTGCCGCCAGGCACTTCTTCGTGGTGGAGTTCGAGTCCGGGTATCCAGCCTTTGGCCATCAGAACATCGCGGAATGCCCTGACGTCCTGCAGGACGCGCGCCCCTTCCTGCGTGCCGATGTCCAGCCACACGCGTGGCCGCACGGGAAACTTTTCTTTCCGCGCGAATTCATGAATCCAACGGCCGCCCCACCAAACCGAAGGCGAGAGAGCCGCGATTTTGCCAAACACCTCGGGATACCGCAGGCCAAGATAGAGACTCACCAGTCCGCCGAGCGAGGAGCCACCCAGCCCCGTGTTATGGGCGCCGGGGAGCGTTCGATACTCGGACTCGAGGAAGGGCTTCAGTTCTTTGAGCAGGAACCCGCCGTAACGCTCGGCTTTTCCGCCGCCGAGCTTCTTGCTGGGGATCGGTGTGTACTCCTCCGCTCGCTTCGGGCCGGCATGATCAATCCCCACGATGATCAGCGGCCGGATCTGGCCCGCGGCAATCAGCTCGTTCGTTGTCTCCGCCACTCTCCAGTATTTTCCCTGGACAAACGAAGTCGCGCCTTCAAACAAGTTTTGCCCGTCCTGCAGGTACAGCGCGGGAAAGCGCCTCTGGGGCTGCAGGTCGTATCCCGGCGGCAAATAGACGATTACGTCCCTCTTCCGCCGCAAAATTCGCGATGCAAATGCCGGATGCTTGTGCAGTTCGCCGATCGCAGTCCGCGCAGTTTCGCGAGCCATTCCTACT
>Ga0209761_1002452_pt1 | contig 12189 bp, 13 predicted proteins | sample GraSoi013_1_40cm_4_FD_185818 | JGI IMG/M metagenome (GOLD analysis project Ga0209761, IMG submission 185818) | Grasslands soil microbial communities from the Angelo Coastal Reserve, California, USA - Sample 09_25_2013_1_40cm (SPAdes) (version 2) | ecosystem: Environmental > Terrestrial > Soil >... | reverse complement strand
CTGGGACCGGGACCGGAGGCCTTGCTCATGCTGGCGCCACGCATGGGCGCGACGGGCAAGAGCGTCGTGGTGTTCGTGTACGAGCAGTTGCGTGCGGTCGCCGCGTCACAGGCGTAGCCACGCACGACGATCGATTTCGGCAAGACGCCCGGCGGCAGCACGGTGCCGAGGGCGAGGCTGGCCCGGCGCGTGACGTCGGTGAGGTTCCCGGCGCCCACAAAGATAGTGTCGAACTTGAGCAGCACACCGGGCGCTGGACCCGTGTCGACCCGGAATCCGATCCACGCAATGGCGCTGGCGTCGGTGGCGCGCACGATGACCGTGTCGTCGACCTCGACCCGCGGGTTGATCTTGTGGGCCACTTGCGGCGGAGTGATGTCGTTGGCTGCCGACTGAATCGTGACCGTGACGACGTTGCTGTACAGGCGTCGTCCCGCCGAGTCCTCGGCGAATCCGACCACGTCGAAGGTCCCCGTTGCGGCCAGGACCGTGAGCGTATCGGTGTAGTCGACGGTGTCCTGCAGGGTGCCGAGGAAGACGATCGAGTCGTTCGGCGGCGTCGTGGGGTTGCTGACGGAAGACCGCGGATTCACGAGGAAACCGATTTTGGCGATTCCCGAATTCTGGATCGCTCGGACCTCGACGGGGATCGAGCGGTTCTGCGACGCGACCGCACCAGCGGTAGGCGATATCAGCGTGATCTGGAGCGCCTGGACGTTCGAAAGGAAGATGGTGATCGTGTCTTCGGAGAAATTGCCGTTGCCGTCGGTGGCGCGGCCGATGATCGTGATGTTGCCGCCGTTGCCCGAGTTCGCACCGAACGTGAGGGTGTGAGCGACGTTGTAAACTGTGACCGCGGTGCGAAAAATGGTGTCGAGCACGCCGTTCAGACCGCCGCTGAACCGCAGGTCGATGGTCTTCAGACCCAGATTGTCGTTGGCCTGCACGTTGAAGCGCAGCCCGCCGGCGATGTCCTGCGTATCCCCCGCGGTGTTCGTGAGGGTGATCACCGGCGACTGGGTGTCGGGCTGGACGCCGCCAATACGGCGCGTCGTCTCGCACGCGTAGACCGCCAGCGCGAGCGAGCCGATACTCAGAATTGCGGTACTCCCTCTGACCAGCCGCATATCTACCCTCTCCGCTTTTATCGGCCCGCGGGATTACTGCCCGCTGGGCGCGACCAAATCGTCGATGATGTGTGGCGTGATCAGTATGAGCAGATCACGCCGACTCTCGATCTGGGACGTGAAGCCGAACAGCTTGCCCAGAATCGGCAGATCTACAAGGAACGGAATTCCGGACTTCGTTACCGTGACCTCGGTCACCGTAAGTCCACCAATTACGGCCGTTTCGCCGTCATTGACCAGGATTTGGTTGTCCGCCTGCTGCGTCTGGAAGGTGAATCCGATGTCCACCGACGCGGGACGGACGTTGGAGCGCTCGGCATGCACCTCCATCAGGATCTGGCGCGTGCCCGTCACGTGCGGTGTGACACGGAGGTTGATACCGGTCTGTTGGAATGACACCGTCGCGCGCGGCACCGGGGTGCCGGTCGCGCCGCCTGTGCTCACGGCGCTCACGTCGATGACCCGGATCGGCACACGGTCGCCGACGAGAATCTCCGCCTGCCGGTTATCGAGCGTGGTGATCGTCGGCTCTGCCTGGATGTCCGCCAGCTCGACGCTCTGCAGCGCCTGCAGGAACGCCGTCAGGTCGAAGTTGCCGATCGCCGACGAGAATCTCCGCCTGCCGGTTATCGAGCGTGGTGATCGTCGGCTCTGCCTGGATGTCCGCCAGCTCGACGCTCTGCAGCGCCTGCAGGAACGCCGTCAGATCGAAGTTGCCGATCGCCGTCGAGAAGATGAGGTCGAGCGCCGGATTCACGACTTCCTGGCTGGCGTTGCCGAGCGCCGAGAGGGAGTTGCCTCCCAGCGAGACGATGTTCTCGTTGGACGGGAAGTTCTCCGTGGGCACGAGCGCGTCGGGGACGCCGTCGAGGTCGGTATCGACCGGTTTGGCGGTGCGCGGGTCGGGGCGCTGAATGAGCTTGTTGAAGAACTGGGTCGTCGACCCGAGATCGTACTTGATGCCGATCTGCTCGACGTCCTGGCGGTCCACGAAGATGATCTTCGCCTGGATCGAGACCTGCGGCGTGCGCTGGTCCAGACCCTTCACGAATTCCACGACCTCGTCGATGCGCGAGGTGACCTCGGTGATCACGAGTGAGTTGCTCGACGAGTCCGCGACGACCTGACCGCGCTTGGTGACAATCGACGCGACGGACGGCACGAGCGAGGTCGCCTTCGCGTAGTTGACGCGCACGAGGCGCGTCGTGATCGGCACGGTCGAGTCAGCGCGCGCTAGCTCGATCTGACTCACGACATTCAGGATGCCGCCGGGCAGCGTCTTCACGGCGAGGCCCTGTGATTCGAGCACGGCGTACATGGCCAGGTCCCAGGGCTGGTTCTTGACCTCGGCGGTGACGTTGCCTTTGATGTCCTTGCCGAGAATGATCGTGCGGCCGCTGAACGCCGCGAAGCCCGCGACGACGTCCTCGATGCTCGCGTTGTCCCACTGCACCGTGATGCGCGCCGCCTGCGACTGCGCCACTTCGGCGCGGTGCGCCGCGAGGTATTCCTCGATGGACATCGGTTGGGCCAATGTCGGCGTGGTGACACGCGCGGCCTGGTCCGGACCGCTGGTTACCGCGGGGGGAGGCGCCGCTGCACGGCTCGCCACGGCGACCGGCGCCGCCGGCGCCACGGTGTTGCTCGACCACGCGGCGAACGCGGTGCGCTCGGTGCCGATGCGCACGCGGACCTGTCCGGCCCCACGCTCGACTTGATAGTCCTTCAGCGCGTCGAGATCGATCACGACGCGAACGACGTCGGGCTTGAACTGCGCGTAACGCACGTTGCGCACGCCGCCACGATTCTGCCCGTCGTACAACGCCACAGGCCCCGTGAGCCGAGTGCCCTGCAGGTCGATGACGAGCCGCGCGGGATTCGAGAGCGTGAAGTCCTGGATGAGCGCGGCCCCCTGCACATCGATGACGATCTCGACCCTGCCGGTGGCCGGCACTACGCTCACACCCCGCACCTCTCCGTCCCGCCCGTCCATCGTTGTCCCCGCAAGGGCCCGGGGAGCAACGACGGCGAGCAGGAGCGTGAGGCGACATAGAGCCTTCATGGCGTCTCCTCCTGCTTGGCGAGCGACAGCGTTTCCTGACGCTCGAACCCGAATTCCTGCACGGTGAATACGACCTCACGGGGCCGGATCTGCGTGACCTTCAAGCGCCCGATGATGTCGCCCGTTTTCACCCGGTAGATGCGGCGATTGGTGATGTCCCGCAGCACGGCGACGCTGCGGGATGCGAACCGCCCGTCGTACACGACGGTCGTCAGCTTCAAGTCGGAAATCAGCGGCCGCACGTCGCCCGATCTGAGCAGCGACATGAACGGATCGCGCCCGCCGCCTTCGTATGCGAACACCTCGCGGATCAGCGACTGCGGCGCCGCCGCGGCGGAGTCGCGCTCCTGCGCGGCGACCGGGCCGGCGAGCGCGACGCCGACGAGTGCGAGCGCGAGCGCGACGGCTGCCAGCCCAAGGCTAGCTGCGCGCACGAGGCGCTCCCGCGGGCTTGGGCGCCGGCGGTGCCGACGCCTTCACGAACGTCCGAATGGAGAATTCGCCCAGGAGCAACGCACCCGCCGTGTCGCCGAGCAGCTTTTGCGCGGCCGGCGATGCCGACGAGAGCATCACGTCCTGCGGCACGATGATGCGCGGCAGCGACGCGACGTCGGCGAGATACTCGCCGATCTGGTCGTAATGCCCGTAGACCTCGAGCCGATAGCGGTACGTATCGAAGGGCGAGCCGGGCTCGGGGAGCAGCGGCTGAATCTTCCCGATCGTGATTCCCCGCACCTTGGCCTTCGTCGAGATGTCGTCGATCAGCGTCGGCACTTCGTTGCGGTCCGGTACCAGTCGCCGCATCAGCTCGAGCGAGCCCTGGTATTGTTCCACGCGACGGCGCAGATCCTCGAGAGTGCCGCTCGCAATGTCGGCCTTCGCAGACGCGATGATCCGCTCGAGACTGTCGGATTGCTGATTCGCCTCGTTGATCCGCGCGATGTCGGGGGTGTGCTTCTTCGTCCAGAAGAAGTAGCCCCCGGCCAGCGCCGCAACGACGAGCAGCAGCATGATCTGGCCGCGTTGGTCGGTCGGCAAACCGAGTGCCATAGTCCTCTACCTCACCGATTGCACGAGCGGGATAGTGCGGATGTACACCGAATCCGCGACCCGATAGCGCACCGTCACCGTGAACGATGTGACGGGACGATCGGCTTCGATCACCGTCTGCGAGCTGGCGGGCGTCACGTCGGTGAACCACGGCGACGCGGCGAGCTGCCGCAGAAACGTCGTATACGCCTGGATATCGACCGTGCGCCCCTCGATCGAGACGCTCACCGCCGGCGCACCACTCGAGTCGCGCTCGATCGTGACCGGTCCATTGTTCGGTTGCCCGGCTCCGGGCGCGACGATGGCCGACGCGGAGCGCACCTGTGTGATCCAGGTGTACGGCGGCAGTGCCTTCGTCGCCTGGTCGAGGACGTGCGGCCAGATGTAGCGATCGGCGTCGATCTGGCGGATCACGTTGATTTCATAGAGCAGCGAATCGCGCACCTTTTGCGCCTGCCGCTTTTGGGCGATGACGATTTCCCAGCGGCGCGCCTCGGTGCGGTCCGTCTCGAGACGCGTCTCCGCGGCCGCAAGACGGGCGCGGTCGGTGATGAACAAGAGCGCCCCGCCGCCACCGACGAGCACCCACGCGCCAATCGCGCCGATCAGCCACGGATCTTTGACCTGCGCGATCAGGCCCTTGAAGTCCGGCATGGACAGCTTCATGCCGGCGCCCTTCGCGGCCTTCTTCTTTCCTGGGAGTAGGTTTATCTCAATCATGAGGCGCGCCTCAGCGCCAAACCGACGGCCAGCATGAGCAACGGCGCGACCTCGTCGACCGGTACCGTTTCGAACACGTCATCCCGCACGCGCAAGCGCTGCACCGGATTCGCCAGCTCGATCGGCACTCTCAGGCGTGCGCCGAGGACATCGTTGAGGCCCGGGATGCGCGCGCCGCCACCCGTCGTGTAGACGCGGGACAATCCGCCCGCCGAGCGCGACGCGGTCGCGAGGAACGCCGCCGCGCGCTCCACACCCGTCGCGATTTCTTCGCCTCGGGCGCTGACGTACCCGGCCAGGTCCGCGTGCTGCGACGACCCCTGAATGACCTTCTCGGCCTCTTCGCTCGCGAGCCCCTTTTCGCGTTGGAGATCCTCGCGGAACCGCCGCGTGCCGACCGAGAGGTCACGGGTCAGCACGGGGATGCCATCTTCGAGGATGTTCACGTTGGTCACTTCGTGACCGATGTTGACGAGTCCCACGACGCCCTGCATCGCGTCGGGGTGGTTCAGCTCGAAGGCGTTGTGGATCGCGAACGCATCGACGTCGATGACGGAGGGATCGAGCCCGGCCTCGGTTAACAACCCAACTCTGCTCTCCACCAATTCCCGTTTGGCGGCGACGAGCAGCACGTTCATTTGAAGGCCTTCGGCGTCCGGATCGAGGATCTGGAAGTCGAGCTCCACGTTGGCCATATCGAACGGCACATGCTGCTCGGCTTCCCAGCGGATGACCTCGCGGGCATCGGCTTCTTTCATCCGGTCCATCTGGATTTTCTTGACGATCACATCGCGGCCGCCGACCGCGGTGACGACCGATTTGCGCTTGACGCCGGCCGCCTCGAACAGACCCCGAATAGCCTCCGAAACCAGGCCGGGATCCATGACTTCGCCCTCGACGATGGCGTCGGCGGCGACTTCCGTTGTCGCGACCTTAGTCAGCTCGGCTTCGCTCCCCCCGTGGTCGATGACCACGAGTTTGATGATACCGGAGCCGATATCGAGGCCGACTGAGGTTTTTTTGCCGCCAAATAACCCAAAAAGGGCCATGTGCACCTTTTGGCGTAGAGACAAGAAGGGGCGAGGGCAAACTACAATAGGCCCCGCCCCTTATCCTGTCAAGCCTCGAATCGACTTGAGGCCGAAGCAACAACTGTCGTGGCTACTGCAACTTAGGTCACTTAGTAGAGCTGTACCCAGCCCCTGGAACGCATCATCGAAATCGGGCTCGTGGCCTGTAAGACCGCATTAATACTACAGCTAGAGAAGTTCAGCGTCGCCTTACCGCTCAGGTTCTGCACCGAGAGGTCGGCGTTCTTGGCCATCACGCCGCCCCAGAAGTGCGCGTCGGTTGCACCACCACCGGACGTCTTCAGGTCGCCTTGGATGATGACGATGCCGAAGAACTGATACGAACCCTGAATGTTCAAGTCCGTGTCTACCAACAAGATACCCTGTCCCTGGACGTTGTTGAGCGTAGCCGTCCCGGTGATGTGAATAATCGGGAAGTAATTGGAGCATAGGCTGCCGGGGTTCATCCCGTCACCCCAGTTCGTCAGTACGGTCTTATCGCACACGCCATTGGTGACGACCGCGTCGGTCGTATAGTTGCCCGGCGGAAGCGTAACCGTTGCACGCGCGGCGAGCTGGGCGTACGTCGCCCCGCCGAACGCGGTGAACGTGTTGTTGTTGACGGACGGGTCGTTCACGACCGGCGGCACCCCCAGCACGTTCGCATTACCGCTTTCAGTGACGTTACCGCCATTATCGCGGACACCCGCCTGCGGCGGACCTGGAGGATCGCAGCTTGTCCAACCGGTCGGGACCTGGTCCGCACCGTTGATGTTGGCATTACCACTCATGCTCACAAGACCCTGCGTTGTGAGCGACGCCTTGATGCCGAAGTCGACGGGCGCGATGCGGGTAATCATCCCGATGCGTTGCTGCGCGCCGCCGCCGCCGGCGATCGCCCCAGCAGCGCTCGCCCTGTCGCGACCGGTCACATCGATCAGGAAGAGGTTCGGCCCGACCCTGAAGCTATTTCCGAAGTAGCGACCGGAGCCGCCCGGTGCGACGGTATCCGCTCCCACTGACGGAATCGGCACCGAGTCACCGCCCGCGCACGGGCAGTACAGGGGCCGTTTGTTCATCGTCGACGGATCCCAGCTCAGCACCCGTTCCTGCGCGCCGGCTTCCGCAACGCCGAATGAAGTCTGGACGCGGCGCTGGTTTTCACCGACCCGCTGTTCCTGGGTTCCGGCAAAGAACGCTCCGGCGACCAGTGCCCCAACGACTACCATGGCAAAGATCGCGACTGCGAGCGCCATGCCGCGCTCATCCCGCAAGATCCGTTTCATGCCTCGCTCCTTCATGAGTTCCGGACGGCCCTAAAACCGCCGGTTATTCCGCAGTGCCACACTAGTGAGGACGCTATCGACCATCGTTGCCGCGGCTGCTTGTCCACCCGCGCGAACGGCCGCGGCGGTCCGCGCGCGGACCGTGATGTCGATCCGGGCGACCTGCGACCGGACGGCGGTGACGTTGCCGTTCGCGTCGTAGTACTGGAACGTCAAACCGTTCGTGAGTACGGGCCCGATGAGGGGCTGCATCGACTGGTTGGCCGGCTGAAAGCCGACGTACCAGGACGTGTCCCCTGCCGGCTGATACAGCTGGTAGACGACGCGCTCAAAGCCGCGCACCGGCGCACCCAGCGGGATCGCGCCGGCGACGTTGGGGCCGAGCCCGAGCAGGTTGACATTCAAGATCAGCCTTTGCCCATTCGTCCCGTCATTGCAGTTCTGCCCGTTGGGCGCCGCTGTGATCGAGCCCGTCGCCCAGAAATCGTCGGCTCGCGAGTTCACGTTGCCGTCGTAATAGATCAGCACGGAATCCCTGGTGTTGTCGATCCCGCGCGCGCCGAAGAACAGAGGCTGCCCCGGCGCACCGCCGCGGACGATGAGCGAGACGCCGTTCAGCGCGCCGCCCAAACCCGGCACATTGCAGGCAAACCCGAGCCACCGCATCGCGCGAATCGAGATGCTCGTGGCGGACATCGCCGTGATGTCGCCTTCCGACGCATCCAGCTCGCGGAACTCGGCTGGCAGAATCGAGCCGGCGGCCCGGATGTTCTGCGACAGGTCGATGCGCTGTGTCTGGGCCATGTAGAGGCGCTGGTTGTTGACCAGCACGCGGTACAGGGCGGCGCTCACCAGCCCGAGCAGCACGAGCGCGACGAGCAACTCGATCATCGTGAAACCGCGGCGGCCGCGGCTCATAGGAATGTGTTGCATGAAATCGTGGTCTCCGTAGAGTCTCTGCGAGTTTTATCCTGATCGGTCTTGTAAATGCTCACGATTTTGAGCCGGTAGTTCTGATTACCGGCATCCGTAAACGTCCAGTTGTTCAGCGCCACCCAGGTCGACCCGCGGTACAACGTATCGGAGCCGTTGACGCGCTGCACGTCAACGCATGCCGCAACGCGCATGCGCTCGAGCCGGCGGGACGCGAACGCCGAGGCCTGCGCAGACCGCTGCCCGCGCGCGATCATCCGCGTCACGAGGGCGGCGGTCGTCACCATGCCGAGCACACCGACGGTCAGCACGATGATCGCGATGATGACCTCGATGATCGTGAAACCTTGCTGATTCTTGATGGTCTTCATTGCTTGCTCACTCTCCCCACCTCGTTGATGATCACCGAGTCGCTATAATGCGGCCCGATGACGCGCACCGTGGTGGCCTGAAACTGCGTCGAGATGCCGCGCGGATCGTACACGACCGACCCGCCGGTCGAATTCAGCGTGACGCTGAACTCATCGCCCACAAGCTTCTTGGTTCCCACCTGGACCGAGGCGGCCGGCGGGTTCACGCCGCAGGCCGTCACCCAGATGCTGTCCACGGTGAGGTTCAGCGTGGCTGAACAGCCGCGCTGAATCGCCGCGCCGCGCGCCGTCGCGGCCAACGTCGCGACCAGCGCCTTGGCGCTGCGGACGTTTTGCTTCTCGAGCCCATCGCGCAGCCGCGGAAACCCGATCGACGCAATCAGGCCGATGAGGATGAGGACGACGATCATTTCGATGGTGCTGAAGCCTTTGCGACCCATGGAACCCCCTGTTCGACCGGTCCCTAGTACACGTTCTATGCCTGAGCGTAACTGCAAATACGTCAAGGAGATACGTCAAGATACGTCGTCGAGAAACACCGCAGAATACTGCACTTGTGCAGAATCTTGCATGCTGGCCTAGCTGATGCCGTAGCGATCGATCTTGTAAAACAGCGTCCGTAGGCTCACCCCCAGCCGCTGCGCCGCGGCTCGGCGGTTGCCGTCGGTCGCTTTCAGGGCGTCGACAATCGCCTCACGTTCCGCACGTTCGGTAGCGTCGCGGAGCGTACCACTCCCCATTTCCTTTTCCCCAGGATCTTGGGAGAGGGGAGATGGGAGAGGTTCGATCCGGAAATCGACCGGGCTCAGTATCTCATGGTTCGTGAGCACCGCGGCCCGCTCGATCGCGTTCTCGAGCTCGCGAACGTTGCCCGGCCAGGGCTGTTGCTCGAGCCAAGCAATCGCATCAGCGCTGAGTGATAACGGGCGGCCGAACCGCTGCGCCAACCGCGCCACGAAGTGCCGGGACAGCGGGGCGATGTCGTCCTCGCGTTCGCGCAGCGGCGGCAGCGCGATCACCACGACATGGATCCGATAGAACAGGTCCTCGCGAAACCGCCCCGCGCGGACTTCCGCCTCGAGGTCGCGCGCCGTGGCGGCGAGGACGCGCGCGTCCACGCGACGTGTCTTCTGGTCGCCGACGCGACGGATCTCATTCTCCTGCAACACGCGCAGCAGCTTCGCCTGCAACCCGAGCGGCAATTCGCCGATTTCGTCGAGGAGGATCGTCCCGCCGTTGGCGGCCTCGAACAGTCCCGTCTTGTCCGAGCTCGCACCGGTGAACGCGCCCCGCACGTGGCCGAACAGCTCCGACTCGAGCAATGCCTCAGGAATGGCCGCGCAGTTGATACCGACGAAGGCCTTGCCGGCGCGCGGGCTGGCGCGGTGGATCGCGCGCGCGACCACTTCCTTGCCCGTCCCGCTTTCACCCGTGATCAGGACGGTGGTGTTGTGCTCGGCGACGCGCGTGACGAGCTCGAGCGCCTGGCGCATCGCGGCGCTTTCGACGATGAGTCCCCGCTCGGCCGGCCCGGTCGCCAGCTGTGCTTTGAGGCCGGCGACTTCCTGCCGCAGCCGTTCCCGCTCCTCCGCCTTCCGGAGCGTGAGCACGACTTCGTCCGGACGGAACGGCTTGGGGAGATAGTCGTATGCACCTTCCTTCATCGCGGCGATCGCCGCATCTTCGCCCCCGTACGCGCTCATCACGATGACGAGTGCGCTGCCGCCGCGCTGGCGGTAATTGCGGAGGAATGTCAGGCCGTCCATTTCCGGCATGCGCACGTCGCAAAGCACGAGATCGAACGCATCCGCGGTGGCGCGCTCGAGTGCGCGCCGGCCGTTCTGCTCGGCTGTCACGGCATAGCCCGCGTCCGTCAGCAGGAGGCCGAGGCTTTGCCGCAGGCCCGGCTCGTCGTCGACGATCAGAACTTTCTTCATCGCGGGATGGCGATGGGGAAGAACATCTTGAACGCCGCGCCCCCTTCCCTGGCCCCATCCACCCAGACCACGCCGCCCATTTCGTGAACGGATCGCGCGACGATGGCGAGGCCCAGACCCGTCCCCCGACCTGGCTCCTTGGTGGTGTAGAACGGCTCGAAGACCTTCTCGCGATCTTCCGGCCCGACACCGGGCCCTGAATCAGCGACGAAGAGCAGCGCGCCCGGCTGCCCGGCGGCAAACTCGACGCGCGCCGGCCGCCGTTCTGACGTGCGCGGGAACCGGGCATAGCCGGGATCGCTGGCGCGCTTGGGCAGCGATTGTCCCGGCTCGTAGGCCCAGCGCCGAGCCCCGATGATAATCGTGCCGCCCGCCGGCGTCGCGTCGACTGCGTTGAGCAGCAGATTGACGAGTGTCTGCTCCAGGACGTGAGCGCGACCCATGATCTCGGGGACGTGTAGCCCGTCGTCGATCTCCGCACGCACGCTGCGGAACGCGCCTTGTGCCCGGAGCAGCTCGAAAGCACCGCGCACGATCCGTGACGGATCGACGGGGACGAGCGGATCCTCCTGGGGGCGGGCGTAATCGAGCAGGCTGCGAACGATCCGATCGAGTCGCTCGAGCTCCCGGGCGATCCCTGCGGTGACTTCCTGATCCGCGCCGCGGCGGCGCAGCACCTCCAGGTACGTGCCGGCGGCGCCGAGCGGATTGCCAACCTCGTGCGCGACGCCGGCGGCGAGACGTCCGATGCTCGCCAGCTTTTCCGAGCGAACCAGTTGGCTTTGTGCGTCGAGCAGCCGGTCCGTCATGCGATTCAGCCGTTCCGCGAGGGTCGCGAAATCCCGCGTGTCGGCATCGGGCGCACGGGTGGCGAGGTCGCCATCAGCGACGGCGTCTGCGGTCTCGATCACGCGAGCCAGCGGGCGGAGCACCAGGCGGCTCACGAGCGAGCGTCCATACAGCACGAAGATCCCCACTTCGGCTGCCACGAAGATCACAACCAGGATGACGCCGCGCTCCGGGGCGATCGCGAGGGCGAGCTGCGACGTCGCCACACCCACGAGGATCGCGAAGGCGGCGAGGAATGTCAGGTAGAAGAGCAGCTCGACGCGGAGCGCCGGCTTGGGGCGATTCATGGGACCCCAAGATAAGGCCAAAAAAGCGAGCGGCGGGGTTTCCCCGCCGCCCTGATACGTCAGACCAGAGGCCTCACGCGCACTTCGGCTCGCCTTCCTTGTTGGCAGGCGCGAGCGCCGTCGAACCCACGTAAATCGAGCAGGTCTTCGTGGTCGTGGTGTGGGTCACGTTGGCCGTCCAACCGTCAGCCGTCACGTTGATCGTGGGGCCAACGACGCCGGTGGTCGTCGCGTACGCCGTACCCAGGTTGTTCGTGTACTTCACCGAGTCGGCGAAATACGCCTCTTCGGCCGTCACGAGGTTCCGCAGGTCCGACTTCATCGAAGCCAGATAGGCCTTCTCTTTCGTGTTCGCGAACTTCGGAATCGCAATCGCGGCCAAGATGCCGATGATCACGACGACGATCAGAAGCTCGATCAATGTGAAACCCTTGCGGTTCATCTGGACTAACCTCCCAAGAGGGGACTTTTGATGCGGCGTCATCGAACTATTCGGA
>Ga0209761_1002449_pt1 | contig 12197 bp, 14 predicted proteins | sample GraSoi013_1_40cm_4_FD_185818 | JGI IMG/M metagenome (GOLD analysis project Ga0209761, IMG submission 185818) | Grasslands soil microbial communities from the Angelo Coastal Reserve, California, USA - Sample 09_25_2013_1_40cm (SPAdes) (version 2) | ecosystem: Environmental > Terrestrial > Soil >... | reverse complement strand
CGCGCCGAACGGCTCAGGCGGCACGGGGAGCTTGATGCCGAGTTCGTTCAACCGCTGCTCGGCGCTGGGGGGCCGAGAGCCTTCGCGGGTCACCATTTGCCGACGTGCGCACCGCCGTCCACGTGCAGCACCTCCCCGGTCACCTGACCGGCCTCCGTCAGATAAATGATCGCATCAACGATGTCTTTCACGTCGGAGATCCCTCCCATCGGCTGCAGCGTCTTGAGAAAATCCATTGGGTGATCGTCGTGCATGGGCGTATCGACGACGCCCGGCGCGACGGCGTTCACGCGGATGCCTTGTTTCACGTATTCCATCGCGAGGCTCCGCGTCACGGCCTCGAGACCGCCTTTCGTGATCATCGGAACCGCGGAGTTGATTCCCGCGATCGGGTGATCCACCATCGCCGACGTGATGTTGATGATGCTTCCGCCGGTCACGATCGCTGTTTTCATCGGTTTGATCCTCGTGTCGCGATGACGTGCAAGCATCGCGCCGCGCCTCCTTCCCTCGGCGGCACGTCGAATTGGAAGCTCCGCTGATCGGTTAGAGCCACGTCGCTGCCCAGAATCGATCACCCGCAACGAAGACGGTGATCGCCTTGAGTTTCAGATGGCGGAGCCCGCTCTTCTACCTTCCCGAGGGCAGCTCTCGCACGAGCGACGGAGCGCAGATTCGAGCTGCCGCTCTCGCCTCCTACCCCGTAGCCTGAAGTCGTCGACTGACGAGTTCCGCAAATTTCTGGGACACCGGGATGGGTCGAGCACCTCTCTCCGGAGTGTGCCGACGAAGCGGCGAGGCGCTCTTTCCTCATCGCGATCCATCAACCCCCGACTGCCCTCCGCGTGGCAAAACACGCGTCGGGTAGCTGGTCTACAGCCCGTCGTACCTGGAGTAGCCGCGCTCGTTCCAATAGTCGGCCGGCGCCTCGACGGAGTAGGCGATCGAGGTGATGGCCTTGATGTTCTTGAGTCCGAGTTTCATCGGCGCGAGCAGCCGCAGGGGCGCGCCGTGTTCGACCTGGAGCATCTTTCCGGACAGATGCGTAGCGAGCAGGGTTTGCGGGTGTCGAGCGGTCGGCAGGTCGATCGAGACGTAATACGGATCGGGACTGCTGGCGGCGTCCAGGTTGACCGAGGATTCGAGTTTCGCCCAGCGCGCGCTGGGCAGTGGGGGATAAGCCTGCAGGAGATCGGCGAAGCGCAGCCCGCCCCACCAGGCGATTGCGCTCCACCCCTCGACGCAGAACAGCCGCGTGACCTGATCGTGGTGCGCGAACCGGCCGAGCATGTCGGCGATGCCGAGGCGTTCGACGCGCCCCGAGGCCAGGCCGGAAACGGTCAGGGTCCATCCAGGCAGATAGGCCGGCGTGGGCGTTGCTCCGTTGTAGTTGTTCCTGAGCGGTGTGACGTCCGACCTGGAGTACGTGCGCACCGATCGCGTCGGCGAATAGAGGGCCTCAGCTACGTCGTCGTCGAGCGTCAAGACGCGGTTCAGGAACCTTTCGCGGCGGCGGCGGTCGGCGCCGAGACGCGCCTCGAGCGAGTCGATCCAGTCGCGCATTTCCGGCGTCAGATGGTGTTCACGCGTCCCGCCGCGAACAGACCTCCGGCGCTCCAGAGAAGGAAATCCCGTCGGGTCCTGGTGCGAACCTTCGAGAGCGGAAGCTCGACCGACGACTCGTCGGGCTCGGCCAGCCATTTGGCGAGTGTCATCCGGCGGCGCTCACCGGGGCGCTCACTCTCGTCCATGCCGCGCTCGGACCCGGTAGGACCAGCCTGTTACCATCGACCGGAGGGTGTCCCAGCCGTCCGCGACCGCCAGGACGACGTGCGGGATTACGAAGGTGGCGAATGCTACCATCGTCCAGAAATGAATGATGCGTGCCCCCTCGTAGTTCACGAACAGCCGCTCGAGCCATTTCAACTGGACCGGCTTGTGCATCGCCCAGCCGCTCGCGACCGCAAGGACGCCGAGCAGCGGCATCGCCAGGTAGGCAATGCGCTGCAGTGGATTGTACTTGGACTTGACCGGCGGATGCGGCCACGGGCGGCGCAGTAGCCTGGCTGGGGCCACGCCGAGGTAATACCGCAGCATCGCGAAGGCGCCCCCGACGTCCGAGCGCCGCGGCAACAGTGCCTTGAACCCGCCTCCCGATGCGAGCCCGATCGCGTAGAGAAGCCCGATCGTCATGAAGACGTAAGCGAGCAGCCAATGCAGCCGCAGCGCTTGCGCCAGACGAAACGTCCCCAAACCGAAATGGTCGTAGAACCAGGCGCCCGGATCGGCCGAGGTCCCGGGCGCCGGATGCGAGATCCAGAAGCCGAGATCCGCCAGGTAATCCGTGCTGTCGGTGGTCGGATCGACCGGGTGCTGGTGGACCGGAGAAGCCCAGTAGATCGAAAGGCCGCTCGCGACGAGTCCGAGAAGCACCGGCACGTTCGCCCAGTGCGCCAGACGCACCAGCGCATGGTGCCTGACGACGACCCTGCGGGTCGCGGCCGGATGTCCCTGATCCATGATTCGCATGGGCACGGCGCCTAGATCCGCGATACCAGACCGTCTTTGCCCGCTAAAATTAGAACCGCCGTCAGCGCTCTCCCGGCGTCGCGCGTGGCGACGACGAAGACGTACGCACCGGTCTGGATGTCGGCCAACTGCCCCGGCTCGACGGCGACCACGGGAACGTCAGAGGGAATGGCGATCGTCTGCGAGGCGGCCGACTTGCCGTTCTTGTACTGAAGTGTCAGCGACGATCCGCCTGCCTGCGAGGTCACGGTCCCGTTCGTCATCTTCGAGCGTGAGACCGTCCCGTTCGTCATTTTCGAGGCGGTCCCATTGGTCATCTTGCTGCCCCCCCGAGCACCCGGCCAATCCCAGTCAGCGGTTCCCTCGGCAGCCCCGCGCAGCGCTTCGGAGAATAGGAGGACTTCCACGCCTCGCCGCGAGCCGTCCGCCTGGGCGACGGAGACGATACCGAGGTAGCTGCCTTCGGTGATCTGCGCGCGATCGGATCGAACCAGCCTGTTGATGGGAGTCGACGGCTCAATCTGGATAGGCACCGATCCGGTCGATGTCGCCACCGTGAGAACGCCGTCCTGCAGGCTCTCGACAGTGCCGCGGATGTGTTCTGGTTTCTCCGGCGGTTGACGATCGGCTGCCTGGAGCAGGACCGCCGCGCAGAGCAACGCGGGAAGAGCTGCCCATCGAGCATCAATTTCGTGTTTCGGTTGCTTGCTTGCCATGATTTCTCCCCGCCATCCTAACCGCGGCTCCTCTACTCTGACTGCGTGTCTTTTACCGTTTCCCTGCAGAGACCAGGCGAGGCGTGTCGCCGCGCGGCATGGGCGCCTGGAGGGTGCATCAGGTTCAGTCGCTTCGGTCGAGACAGCATTGGCACGTGGCTGTTTCATCGGGCTTTTGGGCTCCATCGCGCTGCGAGAAAGCAACGCACGTGCCATCCGACGTCGCTTGAAGCGCAGCTGGAAGCCGATGAAACACCGGGCGCTGCTCGAGACGGATCGGTGGCTTGGGGTGCTCCGGCAGACGTGCCGCCCGCGACGGCGATCGGGGCCGGCCAGCAGGTCGGTAGGCAGGCTCAAGTCTCCAGGAGAGGTCGAGCATCGCAGCGACGCAATTGGCGATGGACAAGCGTCGCGCCACGCCTTGTCTCTCGCTCCGGCTCGTCGTTTGGAACGCCCCATTGATCAATTACAACCTGGTTGCTGCCCGAAATCGATCACTCAACGCGCCGTGCGCACTTGCGTGCCCGGCACTGCCGCACGGTTTCGCCGAGCGCGTTGAAATCCGGAGCCGCATTCGGCCATTTCTCAGCTCCGATTCAGAGGGCCGCGCTCACACCGCGTGATCTAGAATTGATCACACGAAGAGGGTGACGTCGACAGTAGACTTGGGTCGGATCGGAACTCGCGCACGCTCTCTGGCTACTCACGCCACGTGCCCGCGGCCTGCTGCGGCCGCCAAAAATCCGCATGGGACGCGCGCGTCTACATCGCCGATCAGTTCGCGCGAAAGCCATTCGGCTTTACCGATGATCGGCGCCCTGACCGCATGGCTCCAACTGGTACGCGATCTCTCGGACAAGTTCCGACCGCCCGGATCCCATCAGTCGGACGGTGGACCGCTCGCCATTCCGACCCCGCTCGATCTAACGTCATCGGTCGCCACCTCGTCGTCCATCAAGTTGCGGACCATAGTAAGCCAGGCGCCAAGGCCGTGCCCGAGGATATGCGCTCTGAACAGCGAGGAGTAACCGAGCGCGACGTTCACGCCGTTCCCGTCATCGCAGCAGCGCGATCCTAGGCGAGAAGTGGACGAATGGCCGCCCGGCGTTTCAACGCGCTCGGCGAAACCGTGCGCAGTGCCGCACTCGCAAGTGCGCACGGCGCGTTGAGTGATCGATTTCGGGCAGCAACCAGGTTGTACCTGATCAATGGGGCGTTCCAAACGACGAGCCGGAGCGAGAGACAAGGCGTGGCGCGACGCTTGCCCATCGCCATTTGCGTCGCTCCGATGCTCGACCCCTCCTGGATACTGAAGCCTTCCTACCGACCTGCTGGCCGGCTCCCGATCCACGCCGCGCAACCGGCTGCGCTTCAAGCGACGTCGGATGGCACATGCGTTGCTTTCTCGCAGACCGACGAGCCCGAACGACCGATCAACACGATCGCACCCGATCTGTTCTTCGTGCGTCGAGCCCTGATTCCGAGGAGAACAAATGACGAAATCATTGTTGCTGTCGATGCTCCTGTGTGGCGCAGCAAGTGCCCAGCAGACGCCGAACAAGACTGTAGTCCTCGTCCACGGCGCCTTCGCTGACGGATCGAGCTGGGACAAGGTCATTCCGCTGCTACAAGCCAAAGGACTGCGGGTCGTCGCGGTGCAGAATCCGCTGACTTCCCTTGCCGATGACGTGGCGGCCACCAAACGCGTCCTCGACGAGCAGAGGGGGCCCGTCGTCTTGGTCGGTCACTCGTGGGGAGGTACCGTGATAACTGAGGCGGGCGCCGACGACAAGGTATCGGCACTGGTGTTCGTGGCTGCGTTCGCCCCGGACGTCGGTGAATCGTCGAACGACCTCGGCAGCGGCGGCCCGCCGCCTCCGGGAGCCGCCAACATCCGGCCGGACAAGGCCGGTTTTCTCTATCTCACGCCCGAGGGCGTCGCGCGTGATTTTGCCCCCGATCTCCCGGCTGCGCAGACGAACGTGATGGCAGCCACGCAGGGGCCAATCTTCGGGAAGGCGTTCGACGAGAAAGTGACGAACGCCGCCTGGAAGATCAAGCCCTCGTGGTTCATCGTCGCGGAGAAGGATCGAATGATCCAGCCCGAGCTCCAGCGAGCGATGGCGAAGAAGATCGGCGCCAGCATGACGGCGCTGCCGACCAGCCACGTGGCAATGCTGTCGCGGCCGAAGGAGGTCGCGGCCGTGATCCTGGCCGCGGCGGGAATCGGGCCATCGACCGTACGTAATCCACCTGCACGTCCAACCAATTAAGCCATCTAAGGAGATTCAAAGTGTCTGAACAAATCAGGGCAACAGCGACAGTCACGAAGCAGGTATATCTTGCGCGGCGCTCAGACCATTATTGGCGCGTCACGATTGATCATCCGCCGCTCAACATCTTCGGTCCGGACACCATTCCGCAACTGAATGAGATCATCACAGCGGTTGAAACTGACAAGCACGTCAAAGTGGTCGTCTTTGACAGCGCGGTGCAAGGGTTCTTTCTGACTCATTACGACTTCCTTGCGCGACTCGAGGATACAACCGGTCTACCACCCGGACCGACGGGGCTGCAGCCTCTGCCCGACATGCTGGTACGGCTGAGTCGTGCCCCGGTCGTGTCGATTGCATCAATCCGGGGACGCGCTACCGGTGTCGGAAGCGAGCTGGCCCTGGCCTGTGACATGCGCTTCGCCAGCCGTGAAAAAGCAATCTTGTCTCACTTCGAAGTCGGGGCTGGTGTGGTGCCTGGAAGTGGCCCAATGGCACGGCTACCGCGTCTGATGGGACGAGGACGCGCACTGGAAGTGCTTCTGGGGGCCGATGACATCCCAGGCGATCTGGCCGAACTCTACGGATACGTCAACCGGTCATTGCCGGATTCCGACCTCGACGCGTTTGTCGAGTCCCTCGCAACCCGCATCGCATCGTTCGACAAGCAGGCGATCAGCGAGACCAAGCGCTTCGCCGACGTGGCCAGTTTGCCGCCTGACTTCGAAATCGCACCGGAGTGGGATGTGTGCCTTGCCTCGATCACGCGGCCGGCCGCGCAAGAGAGGATCAGGATGTTAATGGAGCGGGGATTTCACCGACCGGGTGATGTGGAAGACCGCTTGGGATATCACGTCGGCCAACTCGGGCGCTAAGCGTCTCAAGAAGAATCCAGATGTCACATCATGGGCGGAGGGACAGATAAGGCAGGTTGTGTCGCCCTCCTCCCTCGTCCCGGGTCCACTTTCAACCCTGGCAGACCGCGGCCGCGGGCTGGCCCCCCCCGCGGCGCAGGGTTGCTGTCGCGGATGATACGCTCGACAGCGGCGCGCCCTCGCCGACGTCTGGCTCGTCGCGGCCGAGCCATCGCAGGCACCCATTGTCCATTGCGGACGATGGCGGCGAGCGGCTGCTTCACCTCATGGGCAATGGATGCGCTCAGCTCCCCCATCGTCATGACGCGCGACAAGCGGGCCAGCTCAGCCTGCGCCTTGCGTAGTGGCTGGCCCGATCAGGAGCTACGCGCCTCGGCGACGGCATGAACTCCCCGGCAGCAGGTTGAGATCCACTGTTCCTGATCTGGAAGAGTGTTTTGAACTTGCTGGACGAACCGGCACTCCGCAACCGCATCCCATCGATACAAGGAGGAACACCCCATGCAACTCGCCTCACTGATGCTGATTGCCGCTTCGTACCTGGTCGACAGTTCGCACACTACTGCTGGCTTTGCCGTGAAGCACATGATGGTTGCAACGGTTCGTGGTCAGTTCGATACGGTCGCGGGCAAGGTGGAGATCGACGATGCTGACCTCACCCGCTGCCGCATCGATGTCACCATCGAAGCGGCATCGGTCGATACCCGCAACGCAAAGCGCGACGAACATCTGCGCGGCGCCGATTTCTTCGACGTGGCGAAGTATCCCTTCATCACCTTCAAATCGAGCCACTTCGAGAAGGCCGCTGACGGCAGGCTCCTCGCGATCGGGAACCTCACGATCCACGGGGTGACGAGGCCGGTCACCCTGACCGTCGACTCGATCGCGCCGCCTTCCAAAGCCCTGTCGGGCAATACGGTCCGGGGCGCCTCGGCGACCGGCAAGCTGTTCCGCAAGGACTTCGGCCTGGTCTGGAACAAGACCTTGGAAACTGGCGGTGTCGCCGTCGGCGACGAGGTGGAGTTGACCATCGACGTCGAGTTCGTGGAAGAAACGAAGTCCGCCGCAAACTAGAGTCGGCTGTGCGAATTTCGCCGCCGAAGGGAGAACGAAAACCGGCCGCGCTCGCGAAGGTGGCGCGAGCGCGCCGACTACGCCGAGACCCAGAACGGGCTTCGCCAGTCACGCAGCGCTTGCAGGAAGACTCGCATCTTCTCTGGCAGGAACTTGCGCGTGGGATACACGGCGTGAACCGACACCGGCGGCGAGCTCCACTTCGGCAGGAGGCGCACCAACGTGCCGTTCTCGATCTGCGAGTCGCAGTAGGTCGACGGCATGAGACCGATTCCGTGTCCGCGACCGACGAAGAAGCTGAGCGACTGAAAATCCCGGCTCGCGGCGGCGCCGATGACACGGACGCGCGCACGATGTCGGTCATTCACCAGCTCCCACTCAGCCTCGTTGTTGACGGCATTGAGCAGCACGCACGCGTGCTCGGCTAGCTCCGCCGGCTCGCGGGGCCGCGCGCGGCCGGCGAGATAGGCCGGCGCGGCGACGACGTACCGCACGGTGGTGCCAAGTTTGCGTGCGACGATGCTTGAGCTCTTGAGCTCACCGATGCGCAGCGCCACGTCGATGCTCTCCGCCACGAGGTCGAGCATCTGGTTCGTGATGAACAGGTCGAGGCGGATGCGCGGATGGTTGCGCAGGAAGTCGGAAAGAAAGCCAAGAAAAACCGGATCGCCGAGGATCACCGGCACGGAGATGCGCAGGATGCCCTCGGGCTGGCGCTGGCTGTGGGTCAGCACGCGTTCGGCATCGTAGAGGTGCGCGAGCGGCTCGCTGCATTGATCGAAGTAGTCGCGTCCTTGCGCCGTCAATGTGAGCTTTCGCGTCGTCCGCTGTATCAGTGTCACGCCGAGCTGTTGTTCGAGATCGGCAATCCGCCGGCTGACCGTCGACACTGGCATCGAAAGCGCGCGTGCAGCCCCGGTAAAGCTGCCGAGCTGCGCGACAGAGACAAAGACCGCGATCTCGTTGAGGTCGGTCATGTGGAGATTTTGTCACTCCTGCAAAACAGATTCCATCATTTTCCGTCTCATGGAAACTCGTCGAAGGCTAGATACTCCCCCGCGTCGCACGAGAGCGACAACGGAGGATGCAGATGGGCACGAAGACCGCGATCGTGACGGGAGCCTCGAGTGGAATCGGCCTGGCGCTGACTCAGGCATTTCTCGACCGCGGTTATGTGGTCATTGCCAACGCACGCACGCAATCGCGCCTGAAGAAGGTTCAAGGCACGCTCGGCTCGCCCGACCGCTTCGTCCCGGTCGAAGGGGACATCGGCCGACCCGAAGTCGGCAAGCGTTTGTTCGAGGTAGCGCTCGAACGATTCGGGCACGTCGACGTGCTCGTCAACAATGCGGGCGTCTTCATCGCAAAGCCGACCGCCGACTACGTCGTCGACGACGTCGAGCAGATGATCAGCACGAACCTGAAGGGCTTCTTCTATCCGAGCCAGCAAGCCGCGCGCCACATGGCCGAGCGCGGTTCCGGCTCGATCATCAACATCACCGCAAGCCTTGCGAGTCAGCCACAAGCGAACGTTCCTGCGCTCCTCGCCGTCCTCATCAAAGGCGGTATCGACCAGGCGACTCGCGCGCTTGCGCTCGAGCTGGCGCCGAAAGGCGTTCGGGTCAATGCGATCGCGCCTGGAGTCATAGATACGCCGATGCACGATCCGGCGACGCACGAGTTTCTGAAGACGATGTCGCCGATGAAGCGGATCGGCAATGTCGCCCAGATCGTCGACGCGGCGCTCTATCTCGCGGACGCCGAGTTCACGTCGGGCGTAGTCCTGCCGATCGATGGCGGGGCGACGGCGGGACGTTGGTGAGCGACTCCCTTAAAGACTGGCGTCACGGCATCCGGCGAACGTCCTCGAATCCGGGATGCCCGTCCCCCCACCCTAAGGAGCCGATGATGTCCGCAACCGTTTCGTCCACGTTCTCCCGCCGCTTCCGCCGAGTCGCGGCCGGCCTCGCCGCCAGCCTGGCGCTGGGCGCCCTGTCGGCGCGCGCCGCGCCCACGCCCTTCCCGGCCGACTTCCGCAGCTCGCAGGTGGTGAACGCCGACGCGACGATCAACGTCCGCGTCGGCGGCCACGGGCCCGCGGTCGTGCTGATCCACGGCTTCGGCAACACCGGCGACATGTGGTCGCCGATGGCCGCCGAGCTCGCGAAGGACCACACCGTCGTCGTGCCCGACCTGCGTGGCATGGGCCTGTCCTCGCACCCCGCCGGCGGCTACGACAAGTGGACGCAGGCCGGCGACATCCGCGCCGTCCTCGACAAGCTCGGCATCGAGCGCGCCGACATCGTGGGCCACGACATCGGCACGATGGTCGCGTATGCCTACGCGGCGCGCTATCCGGACAAGACAAGCCGCCTGGTCGTGATGGACTCGCCGGTGCCCGGCATCCCGCCGTGGAACCAGATCGTGCGCCTGCCCGCGTTGTGGCACTTCAACTTCGGCGGCCCGGACGCCGAGCGCCTGGTCGCCGGCCGCGAGCGCATCTACCTGGACCGCTTCTGGAACCAGTTCGCCGGCGACCCGTCGAAGATCGACGAAGCGACCCGCCGCCACTACGCCGCGATCTACGCCAGGCCCGGCGCGATGCATTCCGCGTTCGCCCAGTTCCTCGCGATCGGCCAGAAGGACGAGGCCGACAACCTCAAGGCGATGGAGACGAAGCTGGCGATGCCAGTGCTCGCCATCGGCGCCGCGAAGGCCTTCGGCGCCAACGTGGCGGTCGTCATGCGCAACGCGGCGACGAACGTGCAGGAACTCGTCGTGCCGAACGCCGGCCACTGGCTGATGGAGGAAGCGCCCGCGGCGACGATCGCCGCGGTGCAGGACTTCCTCGCAGCGCACTGAGTCCGGCGGCCGCTCCTTCGCTCAGGCCACCGCCCCGAGAAACCGCCTTGCACTCGCGACCATTGATGACAGTGAGAATTGCCGCAGCTCCACCGCAAAAGCTTGGTGCTGTCCCGCATGGCATTCGCAGCATCATTCCCGTGACGGGAGGCGACTTTGAAGGTCCGCGACTTCGCGGCGAGGTTCTGTCCGGAGGTGGTGACTGGTTGCTGCTGCGCGACGACGGCGTCCTGGAGCTCGATCTACGCGTCACGCTCGAGACCGACGATCATGCGCTGATCCACATGACGTTTCAGGGGCTGCGCCATGGCCCGCCCGATGTCATCGCCGCGCTCGGCCGTGGAGAAGCGATCGATCCCGCGCGCTATTATTTTCGAACGCTCCCGAGATTCGAAACCTCGACGGAAAGATACGCATATCTGAATCGAATCATTACCGTTGGTGTTGGTGAAGTCCGTCCCGACGGAGCGATCCACACCATCGACGAGATCCTGTAACGACTGTTCCTGATCTGGAAAAGTGTTTTGAACTTGCGGGACGAACCAGTGCCCCGCAACCGCATCCCATCGCCACAAGGAGGAATACCGCATGACCAGGTCGATTCTTGCATTGATGCTGCTGGGCGCTTCGGCTGTTGCTCAGGAGAAACGGGAGAAGACGGTGATTCTCGTCCACGGCGCATTCGCCGATGGATCGAGCTGGGACAAAGTGATTCCGTTGCTCGAGGCCAAAGGTCTGCACGTCGTCGCCGTGCAGAACCCGCTCACCTCGCTCGCTGATGATGTGGCGGCAACACAGCGCGCGATCGACGCGCAGAAAGGGCCCGTCATCCTGGTTGGCCACTCGTGGGGCGGCACCGTGATCACCGAGGCAGGAGCGAGCGACAAGGTCGCCGCGCTGGTGTACGTCGCCGCGTTCGCGCCGGACGTGGGCGAGTCCTCCAACGACCTCGGGAAGGCGGCGCCGCCACCACCCGGATTCTCCAGCGTCTATCCCGATCCTGCCGGCTACCTCTATCTGACCTCCGAGGGAGTCGCCCACGACTTCGCGTCGGACTTGCCGGCCGCGAAGACGGAAGTGATGGCCGTGACGCAGGGGCCCATCTTCGGCAAGGCCTTCGACGAGAAGGTGACGAACGCCGCGTGGAAGACGAAGCCGTCCTGGTACGTCGTCGCGGAAAAGGACCGGATGATCCAACCCGACGTCGAGCGCGCGATGGCGAGGAAGATCAACGCCCAGGTCACGTCACTGCCGACGAGTCACGTTCCCATGCTGTCGCGTCCGAAGGATGTCGCGGCGGTCATTCTCGCCGCTGCGGGGAAGAGCATTTCGAAAGTGGCGGTTTCAGCCGCGAAGGAATGAGTGTGGAAGGAGAACAACCTGTGCCGCTGAACCTCGCGAATCGAAATTGCCTGCCACCCAGAGGAGCCCTCATAACGAAAGCAAGCCGCGTTCCCGTGATCGGTATTCTGTTGATCGGAGTGATTTGTCCCTCGGCACGTGTGTCGGCGCAGCAGCGCCCGGCCATCGCCGACCAGATTGCCAAGACCTCCGGTCTCGACTCGTGTGATCATGCCCTCCAACTGCGCGCGGATCTCGTATAGCTGGCTCGTTCTCGTTCTGGGCTCTCTCATTTCCCTTGCGTTGCACGCACTGCGCCGGCCTCCATGGCACCGTTTTTGGAGACAGTTTGGAGACGGCTAGCGCCAGGTCCACAAACGCTAGCGATATCATGATGTTAGGCGGTAGCGCATGGGAATCGAACCCACCGAGGACGCCTCTCAGCGCCCGCCACCGGTTTTGAAGACCGGGCCAGTCACCAGATCCGGAAGCGCTACCGCGGTGTTCTTACTCTGAAGCTCGGCCAG
>Ga0209761_1002448_pt1 | contig 12198 bp, 11 predicted proteins | sample GraSoi013_1_40cm_4_FD_185818 | JGI IMG/M metagenome (GOLD analysis project Ga0209761, IMG submission 185818) | Grasslands soil microbial communities from the Angelo Coastal Reserve, California, USA - Sample 09_25_2013_1_40cm (SPAdes) (version 2) | ecosystem: Environmental > Terrestrial > Soil >... | reverse complement strand
GCGGCTGGTGCGCGGGCAGGTGCTCGTGGCGCGCGGGCTCGACTACGTGCAGGCGGCTCGCGCGCTCGGTGCATCCGACGCGCGGCTCGTGGCGCGGCACGTGCTCCCCAACGTGCTCGGGCCGGTGATCATCGCGGCGACCCTCGGCGTGGGCGGCGCGATCATGGCCGAGGCGGCCCTCTCGTTCGTGGGCCTGGGCGCGCAGCCGCCGACGCCGTCCTGGGGCGCCATGATCGCGGACGGGCGGGACCTGCTGCGCGTGGCACCGTGGGTGTCCCTCTTCCCCGGGCTCGCGATCGGTGTCACGGTGCTGGCCGTCAATCTCGTGGGCGACGGTCTGCGCGACGCGCTCGACGTCAGAGCATGACCGACATCGCCTACCATCCGACTCGGCTGCGTGCCCTGCGCGATCAGTTCCGCGCGCTGCGGGCCGCCGAGTTCCCGTGGACCGCGGACACCGTATACCTGAACAACGCTTCCATCGGTCCCATCCCCGAGCGCACGCGCCGCGCCCTGGACGAATTCACGGCGAAACGGACCGCTCCCCACCTCCTCCCGGACCGCGAGCTCCAGGCGGGACTGCAGGCGGCCCGAGTGGCCGTAGCGCGACTCATCAACGCGGACCCGAGCGAGATCGCGCTCGCCACCAACACCAGCCACGGCCTGAACCTCGCCGCTCGGGCGCTGCCGTTGCAGCGGGGCGACGTCGTCCTCATATCGGACCGCGAATTCCCGGCGAACGTGTATCCCTGGATGCTGCTCAAGAAACAAGGCATCGAAGTCGAGCTCGCCCCCTGCGCCCCCGAAGGTTGGCCCGACGAGGACTACCTCGTCGAGCGGCTGCACGACCCGCGGGTGCGTGCCCTCGCGGTGTCCTTCGTCCAGTTCTCCAACGGCTACCGCGCCGATCTCGGTCGGTTGGGCGCGGCCTGCCGTGCCAACGGCACGTTCCTCGTCGTCGACGGGATTCAGGGGGTGGGGAACTCGGTGCTCGACGTGCGCGAGACGCCGGTGGACATCCTGGCGTGCGGCGGGCAGAAGTGGCTGCTCGCGCCCTGGGGATCCGGGTTCGTGTACGTGCGGCGGGAGCTCATCCCCGCGCTCGAGCCCGCGGTCACCGGCTGGATGGCGTTCGAGGGGACCGACGACTTCTCGCGCCTGACCGAGTACAACCCCACGTTCCGCTCCGACGCCCGCCGCTTCGAGATGGTGACCCTCCCGTTCCAGGACTTCTACGGGATGACCGCCTCGGTCGGCATGCTGGCCGAGCTCGGCATCGACGACATCGCCCAGTATGCCCGCACGTTACACGAGTCGGTGTTCCGCTGGGCGGACGAGACCGGCGTGCGCGTCGTATCCCCGCGCGCGGACGCGCACCGCTCGGCGATCATTTGCCTCGCCCCCGCGCACCCCGTCGAGGCCTACCACGCACTGAAGCGCGCGCACGTCGTGTGCTCCCTGCGCGAGGGCGCCATCCGCCTCGCCCCGCACTGCTACAACACCGTGGAGGAGTTGGAACGGGTGATGGATGTGCTGGATCAGCTAGAGTAGCTCGTTACACGACGCCACGACGCTACGTTGCACGATGGACACCATGCGCACACTTGGAACGTGGCGTCGCGGCGTCATGCGACGCCTTCCCGATGTCGATCCGTCCACCCCGCCCACGCCACGAACAGCCAGCCGAAGATGATCCCGCCGACCGCGAGTGCGACGCGCGTCGGCGGCGGGGGACTGAAGAGCGACCCGACGTACGACAGCACCAGCACCGCGATGAGCGCCCAGAAGCCGTAAGTCCCGGTCCGGTCACGCGCCCGAGTGGCCGTGGCGTACAGCCACACGCCCGCGACGAACATCACTCCCTCGACGGCGACCGTCCCCGCGACGGAGTTCCACAGCCCGAGCCCCAGCGGCGTGCCGCCCGGATACAGCGGCATGTCGGGCCGATGGGTGACGTAGTCGAGCAGCCAGTGGCTCACGACGAGGAGTGCCACCACCTGCGCGGCGCGCCCGTCGCCCGTGCGTACGCGGTAGAGGTATGCGAACAGGGCGCCCCACCCGACGAGCGTGATCAGGCTGTGCGAGATCGGGATGGCGTCGAGCCACAGGGTCAGGAAGGGGTTCGGCCCCGGCACGACGTGCGCCTGCTCCCACCCCAACAGCAGGAAAACCGGCCAGAGCAGGTCCGCGAGGGACACGGCGGCAAACAGCGTGCCCAGCGACGTTCTCGGAGCGGCGCGTTTCGCCGCTAGGGCCAGGGCGTAATGGCCGATGAACATGTCAGCGCTCAGTGCGCAGCAGGGCGTAGTCCTTCTTGCCCTTGCGCAGCAGCAGGTTGCCACCGCTGAGCCAATCGACGGGCTCGACCTTCCGCGCGGGGTCCTTCACGCGCTGCTGGTTGACGTAGATCCCACCCTGCTCGATCGCACGGCGCGCCTCGCTCTTCGATTTCGCGAGCCCGGCGTGGATGACTGCGTCCACGAGAGAGAGGCCGTCGCCCTCAGGCACGCGTGCCGTGGGGATTTCTTGCGCCAGTAACTCCAACGCACTCGGCTCGACGTTGCGTGGATCCAGGTCACTGAAGAGAATGGCGTTCACCGCCCTGGCATTGTCGGCGGCCTGCTTCCCATGGACCATGCTGGTCACTGCAACAGCCAATTTGCCCTGAGCTTCACGACGGCTGGGGTCCTTCTTGTGCGCCTTCATCTGCGCTTCGATGTCCTGCCGGGGCAGCAACGTGAAGAGCTTGAGGTAGGACTCGACGTCTCGGTCGTCGGCGTTGTACCAGAACTGATAGAATTTGTACGGCGAGGTTAGCGCCGGATCGAGCCAGACCGCGCCGCCTTGGGTTTTCCCGAACTTCGCTCCCGACGCGGTCGTGAAGAGCGGGCCGACGAGCCCATGCGCCTCGCCGCCCTCCACGCGGCGGATCAGGTCGATTCCCGCCGTGATATTCCCCCACTGATCACTGCCGCCCACCTGGATCGTGCACTGCTCCTTCCGATACAGGTGCAGGAAGTCGTAGGCCTGGAGCAACATGTAGCTGAACTCGGTGTAGGAGATTCCGGCATCGAGTCGAGCCTTCACGGACTCCTTCTGCATCATCACATTGACGCTGAAGTGTTTCCCAACATCGCGCAGAAAGGCGAGGAGCCGCTGCCCCACGAGCCAGTCGGCGTTGTTCAAGACGAGCGCGCGCGTCTCCTTCGCGTCGAAGTCGAACAGGCGCACCAGCTGGTCGCGCTGGCGGCGCACGTTTTCCCGGATCTGCTCCTCGGAAAGGAGGGGCCGCTCGCTCTGCTTACCGCTGGGGTCGCCAATCAGACCGGTGCCCCCGCCCATCAGCACGATCGGCCGGTGGCCGGCCAGTTGAAAATGCCGCAGCAGCATCAGCGGCATCAGGTTCCCGACCTGGAAGCTGGGCGCGGTGGGGTCGAAGCCGCAGTACAGCGTGCGGCGATCCGTGGCGAGGTGCGCCGCCAGATCCTTCGTGGTGTGGTGCACGAAGCCCCGCCACTCGAGTTCGGCCAAGAGGTCTGGCATGGCGCGGAATCGTACGAGATGCCTCCACCGCTGGCAAGCGCCGAGCGGCCTCACTAGGTTGTAACGCGATGGCGTCCATTCCAGCGCCGCCACCCGTGACGCTCCCGGGGCCCATCTCCTGGTGGCAGAAACCAAAGGTCCGCCGCCGCGTCATCGCGGTCGCGGTACTCGCGGCCGCGTACCTTTTCGGCCTCTCGTACGGCGCCTGGACCCGGGTGTGCGCGGGCGAGCACTGCCCGAGCATCTCGCGGCTGTATCCTCAGGGAGCCGGCGGTAAGGTTCAGGTCCAGACGTCCAAGATGTACGCGGCGGACGGACGTCTCATCAGCGAGCTCGGCGCCGAGCGCCGTACCGTGTTGCCGCTCAGCGAGATCCCCACGCCGGTGCGTCAGGCGTTCATCGCGACCGAAGACAAGCGCTTCTACGATCACCACGGGATCGACTACTGGCGCATCGTCGGCGCCATCAAGAACGATCTCCTGACGATGAGCTTCGCGCAGGGGTTCTCGACCATCACCATGCAGCTGGCGCGCAACATCTTTCCGGAGGAGATCAGCCGCGAGAAGACGCTCACCCGCAAGCTCAAGGAGGCGCGGGTGGCGGTGGAAATCGAAAGCAACTTCCCCAAGGACACGATCCTCCAGCTGTACCTGAACCAGATCAACCTCGGGGCAGGGGCCCATGGTGTGGAGGCCGCCGCCCAGATCTACTTCGGGAAGCACGCGCAGCAGCTGAACGTCGCCGAGGCGGCGACGCTGGCGGCGCTCCCCAAGCTGCCGGCGTTCTACAACCCGCGGACCCATCCGGAGCGCGCCGTGCGCCGGCGCAACGTGGTGCTCGGGCTGATGCGCGACCAGGGCTTCCTCACACCCGAGGAAACCGAGCTCTGGCAGGCGTACCCCCTCGTGCTCACCGCGAACCGCACCAACTACGGCGACGTGGCTCCCTACTTCGTCGAGTGGCTGCGCGTCCAGCTCGACGCCCGCTTCGGGCGGGACCTGTACGAGGGCGGCCTGCGCATCTACACGACGCTCGACCTCGACATGCAGGAAGCGGCGGAGCGGGCGGTACAGTCGCAGCTCGACGCCATCGAAGCCGGCGTGTATTCGAACGGAAAGTTCCCGGGGCGCACCACCTATCGGGAATACCTCGAGTCGTCCAAGGCCTCAGGTGAGGACCATGGACCGTTCACGCCCTACATCCAGGGCGCGCTGGTCTCGCTCGAGGCGAACACCGGATACATCCGCGCGATGATCGGCGGCCGGGACTTCGATGACTCCAAGTACAACCGCGCGACCCAGGCCATCCGCCAGCCGGGCTCGACCTTCAAGCCGTTCGTGTACTCGGCGGCCGTCCGGGCGGGCCATCCGGTGACCGAGATCGTCGACGACACACCGCTCAACCCGCCCGTCATCCAGCTCGACTCCACGCTGTGGCAGCCGAAGGACGACGACGACACGACGCTCGGGCTGATCCCCATGCGCGAAGGGCTGTACCTGTCGCGCAACCTCGCCACGATCAAGCTCGGCATGGCGCTGGGCGAGCAGACGGTGATCGGTGAAGCGCGTCGCTACGGCATCACCACGCCCCTGCCGCCCTATCCCTCGATCCACATCGGCGCCCGGGGCGTGCGGCCGATCGAGATCATCGCCGCCTACACCGCTTTCGCCACACTCGGCACGCGCGCGGAGCCGGTCGGGATCCTGCGGGTGGAAGACCGGCAGGGCAACATCCTGTGGCAGCCCGCGATCCGCCGCGAGCCGGTCATGGATCCCGAGCACACGTGGCTCATGGTGGACATGATGAAGGACGTGATCCGCCGCGGCACCGCGTTCACCGCCGTCTGGAAAGCGGGGTTCACGCTCCCGGCGGCCGGCAAGACTGGGACGACCGACGACTACACCGACGCCTGGTTCATCGGGTACACGCCCGAGCTCGTGACCGGCATCTGGGTGGGCTACGACATCCAGCAGCGCATCCTCGAGCACAACGCGGGCGGAGGAAAGATCGTCGCGCCCGCGTGGACTGCGTTCATGCGCGATGTGTACGACCGCCGGCCAGCGCCGCCCGACTGGGAGCGGCCCGACTCGCTCATCACACGCGAGGTGGATTGGTCCAACGGCTACCTCGCCACGCCGTTCTGCCCCCAGGACGTGCGGCACTGGGACTGGTTCTACCCGGGCACCGAGCCGACCCAGGCCTGTCCGGTGCACGCGCCGTTCGGCATCGGGGTCTCGCCGTGAGAGGCAGGTGTTAGGCGTTGGGGGATTAGGTACCGGGGCGTGGTAACCCCTAACGCCAAGGCCCTAGCACCTATCCCCTGATGTTGCGTATCCGTGCAGGCTTTGTGCACCCCGTCACGGCGCCGCCCATCAAGGACGGCGCCGTTCTCGTTGACGACCGCGGCATCATCGCCGCCGTAGGAGCGCAGCCACTCGTTCCCACGCCCCCGGGAGTGCGGGAGCTCGCTTTCCCGGAAGCCAGCCTCGTTCCCGGACTCGTCAACACCCACACCCACCTCGAGCTGACCCACCTCGCCGGCCAGAATGCGGAGCGCGAGTTCGCCGGCTGGATCCGCGCGCTGCGCGCCCTCAAGGACGCGACGACCCCGGAGGAGTTTTCCCGCTCGGCGGAGCGGGGCGTGCGCGACGCGTGGGCCGCCGGCGTCACGTGCGTCGCCGACACGGGGAGCACCGGCGCTCCGCTCGAGGCGCTCGCGCGCCTCGGCGCGCGCGGGATCTACTACCAGGAGGTGTTCGGTCCCGATCCGGCAAAGTGCGCTGCGAGCATGGAGGAGCTGGAGCAAGCTCTCGCGCGACTCAGCCCCTTGGCCTCTTCGCATGTTCGGGTCGGTGTCTCCCCGCACGCGCCATACACGGTGAGCGAGCCGCTCTATCGGGCCGTCGCCGACTTGGCACGGCGTGAAGGGTGGCCGCTTGCAATGCATCTCGCCGAGTCACACGCGGAGAGTGAGTTGGTGCGTGCGGGGAGGGGACCGTTCGCCGACGTACTGCGTGCACGTGGCATCGCCGTCAGTGCGCACCACAGCTCGCCGGTGCAGTATCTGGTGCAACTGGGTGTCTTACAACGTGCAACGGGGTGGCTGTGCATCCATTGCGTCCAAGTAGACGAGCGGGACATCGATACGCTGCGGCAGGCAGGGGTGGGGCTGGCTCATTGTCCACGCTCGAACCGCGCGCACGGCCACGGCGCCGCCCCACTCGCGGCCTTCCGGCGGGCCGGCCTGCGCGTCGGCCTCGGCACCGATTCGGTGGTGAGCGTGGGGGACTCGAGTCTCTTGGCCGAGGCCGCGGCCGCCGGGCTCGAGGGAGCGGACGCGTTGCGAATGCTGACGCTCGAAGGCGCCCGGGCGCTCGGACTCGAGGATGAGATCGGCTCGCTCGAGGTTGGGAAGCAGGCGGACCTCGCGGTGTTTCCCTCCACCATCCTCCACCGCTCTCCACCGCCCTCCACCGCCCTGCTCACCGTCGTCGCCGGACGAGTGGTTCACGGCTAGATTCTGGCCCCATGAAAACCCAACGCCATGCGGCCATCCTGAGGATCGTACGTTCGGAGACGGTCGCGAGTCAGGAGCAGCTGCGAGAGCTGCTCAAGGCCGAGGGCTTCGGCGTCACCCAGGCGACCCTCTCCCGGGACATCCGCGAGCTGGGCCTCGCCAAGGTGGCCGCGCCGGACGGCGGGTCGCACTACGCGCCGCCACCAGAGGCCGGGGCGGCCATCCGGCCGCACCTCGGGCAGCTGCTCCCCGCGGTGCTGGTTTCGGTCGATGGGGTTGGTCCGCTGCTCGTGGTCAAGACGCCCGCGGGCGGCGCTCAGGGGCTCGGCCTCGCCATCGACGCCGCCGGGTGGACGGAGATCATCGGAACGATTGCGGGCGACGACGCCGTGCTTGTGATTACCAAGAGCGAGCGCGCTCGTCGCGCCGTGCAGACGCGGATCAAGGAGCTGGCCGGCATTCCCGACTAAACGAGGAGGCGACGTGAACCCCAGGACGATTCCCGTGATCCCTATCCGGCTGCTGCTGGCTTGCGCCGCGGCGGCCTCGATGGTCTCTCCGCGAGCGAGCCTCGCCCAACAAGCCGTGGCGAGCGGCCCTGCGGCCCTAAACACATTGACCGCCGCGGAGCGCTCCGGCGGCTGGCGCCTGCTGTTCGACGGCAAGACCACCGCCGGGTGGCGGGGCTTCAAGCAAGACTCGGCGCCGTCCGGCTGGCAAGTCGTGGACGGCGCGCTGACGCGCGCCGCCTCCGGAGGCGACATCATCACGCGGGACAAGTTTCGGAATTTCGAGCTGACGCTCGAATGGAACATCGCCCCCGCCGGGAACAGCGGGATCTTTTACCGCGGCAGCGAGGACGACGACGCCATCTACTGGAACGCGCCCGAGATGCAGGTGCTGGATGACGCGGGGCACGTGGACGGCAAGTCGCGTCTGACGGCGGCGGGCGCGGCGTACGACGTGTATCCCTCGCCGGCCGGAGTCGTGAAGCCGGCGGGCCAGTGGAATCAGGTGCGCCTCGTGGTGAAGGGGAAACACGTCGAGCACTGGCTGAACGGCCTCAAGGTCGTCGAGTACGAGTTCGGGAGCCCCGATTGGACGGCGAAGGTCAAGGCGAGCAAGTTCGCCGGTCACCCGCACTACGGGCGTAACACCACCGGCTACATCGGTCTCCAGGACCATGGCGACCAGGTCGCCTTCCGCAACATCAAGATCCGGGTGCTGCCGTGAGCGTCCGCTCCAGGCTGTCGGCGATGATGTTCCTGCAGTTCTTCATCTGGGGAGCCTGGTACACGACGATCGCCGTTTACATGACCCACCACGGGATGGAGGCACTGACGCACTGGCCCTATACCGTGAATCCGATCGCGGCCATCGTCGCGCCGTTCTTCCTGGGACTCGTCGCCGACCGCTACTTCGCGACCGAGAAGGTGTTGGGCGTGCTCCACCTGCTGGGCGGTGTAGTGATGTTCGCAGTGCCCCGGGCCACGGGCGCGCCCGCGGTGTTCATCCTGCTCCTGCTGTTCTACAACCTGTGCTACATGCCGACGCTCGGCCTCGCGAACAGCCTGGCGTTCCACCACATCCAGTCGCAGGAGCAGCAGTTTCCGCTGATCCGCGTGTTCGGCACCCTCGGCTGGATCGTGGCCGGGTTGTTCATCAGCCTTGTGCTGGGCAACCTGATCGCGTCGGTCCCGGAACAGACGGCGCTACCGCTCTACACTACCGCCACCGCCAGCGTGCTGCTCGGCCTGTACAGTTTCACACTCCCCCATACGCCTCCCCCGGGCGCGGGGCAGCGCGTTTCGCTGCGCAGCATCGCCGGCCTCGACGCGCTAACGCAGCTGGGCGACCGCGCGTTCTACGTCTTCATCGCCGCCTCGCTGTTACTCTGCATCCCCCTGGCGGCCTATTACAACTTCACCCAGATCTTCCTGGGCGATGCCGGGGTCAAGAAAATCGCGGCGACCCAGTCGTTTGGACAGATGTCCGAGGTCGTGTTCATGCTGCTCATGCCGCTCTTCTTCGCGCGGCTGGGCGTCAAGCGAATGCTGATGGCCGGCATGGCGGCCTGGGTCCTGCGCTACGCCCTGTTCGCGATCGCGGCGCCCGGTGCGGTGTTCTCGCTCATCATCATCGGTATCCTGCTCCACGGGGTTTGCTACGACTTCTTCTTCGTGACAGGCCAGATCTACGTGGACAAGAAGTCCACACCCGCTGTGCGCGGCCAGGCGCAGGGATTCCTCGTGCTGGTTACCTACGGCATCGGCATGCTCATCGGCGCCCAGGTGGCCGGCAACGTGTACAACTGGCTCCGGGGCGGCGCCGCCGGACTCACACTGGAGCGTTGGCCCAGCTTCTGGGTGCTGCCGGCCGGGTTCGCCGCCGTGGTCCTCATCCTGTTCGCCGCGTTGTTCCGGCCGCCCGCGACGGCCCCCGGCGCCGCGCGCGCCCCGGGGCAGGGGTCATGACGACGATACCGCGACGGCAGTTCGTGGGCAGCGTGGCGGCGGCCGCGGCATTCACCATCGTGCCGCGGCACGTCTTGGGGCGCGGCTACCGCGCTCCCAGCGACAAGCTCAACGTCGTCTGCATCGGCGTGGGCGGCATGGGCCGCAACGACGTGAAGGGCATGGAAGGCGAGAACATCTACGCGCTGTGCGACGTCGACTGGAAGTCCGCCGAGGACGCCTTTCAGAGCTACCCCAAAGCGAAACGCTACCAGGACTACCGCGAGCTGCTCGACAAAGAGTCGAAGAGCATCGACGCCGTCACGGTCTCCACGCCCGATCACTCGCACACGGCCGCCGGCCTGCTCGCCATGAAGGCCGGCAAGCACACCTACATCCAGAAGCCGCTGGCGCGGACCATGGGGGAGGTGCGGGTGTTGGGCGAGTACGCCCGTAGCCACCCCAAGCTCATGACCCAGATGGGAAATCAGGGCCATGCGCGCGAGGGGACGCGCCTGATCCGCGAATGGGTGGAGGCGGGCGCGATCGGCACGGTGCGCGAAGTGCATTTCTGGACGAACCGGCCGATCTGGCCCCAGGCGATCGATCGGCCGCTCGAGGAGTACTACGTCCCGGCGACGCTCGACTGGAATCTCTGGCTCGGGCCCGCTCCGGAGCGACCCTATCACCCTGCCTACGCCCCGTTCAAGTGGCGCGGCTGGTGGGACTTCGGAACCGGCGCGCTGGGCGACATGGCGTGCCACATCATGGACGCCGCCTACTGGGCCCTCGATCTCGGCCTTCCCGCGCGCGTCGAGCCCGAGTCGACGCCGCTGTTCAAGGAAACGGCGCCGGCCGGCTCGCGGATTACGTACACGTTCCGCGCCAAGGGCGCGCGCCCCGAGCTCCGGGCGGTGTGGCACGACGGCAGTCTCTATCCCCCGCGCCCGCCCGAGGTCGCCGACGACGCGCCCTGGCCGTTCGACCGGGGTGGCGGCCAGTTGTGGATCGGCACCGACGGTAAGCTGGTCGCCGGCACGTATGGCGACGACCCGAAGGTGCTCGACCCGGCGAAGCAGGCCGACCTGGTCGCCCACCCGCCCGCCCAAAAGTATCCCCGGTCGCCGGGCGTCTACCCGGAGTGGATCGCCGCCTGCAAGGGCGGCGCGCCGGCCGGCTCGACGTTCGATGGCCACGCCGGCGGGCTGACGTCCATGGTGCTGCTCGGCTGTCTCGCGGTGCGGCTGGGCCGGACGCTGGAGATCAATCCGGAGACCGGGCAGGTGACGAACCTCCGGGTCCCGGAGGAATACGTGCGGCCGACGTATCGGTCGGGGTGGGTATTTTAACGGATGGTCGATGGGCTGTCCGCCACCCTCAGTCATAACCCTCTGATCGCGCTGGTCACGCTGTTCGGTGCCGGACTCGTCACGAGTCTGACGCCGTGCATCTACCCGATGATCCCCATAACCGCAGGCATCCTGTCCGGGGCCACCGTCGGCCAGCCGTCGCGCGGCCGCACCGCCAGGCTCACGCTCGCCTACGCTACAGGCCTCGCGCTGTTCTATGCGATCCTCGGTCTCATCGCCGGGCTGTCTGGCTCGCTGTTTGGAACCGTGAGCGCGAGCCCGTGGGCCCGATTCGCGATCGGGAACCTGCTGCTCGTCTTCGCGCTTGCCATGCTGGACGTGATCCCGATCTCGGCGCCGCAGCGCCTGATGCGCTGGGTGTCGGGTCTCGGGGGCGGATCGTACCCGGCGGTCTTCTTGCTTGGGGCTACGTCCGGGATCGTCGCCGCACCATGCGGGGCTCCCGCGTTCGCGGCGGTCCTGACCTGGGTCGCGACCACGCGCAGTGGGGCATTGGGTTTCATGTACCTGTTCGTGTTTTCGCTCGGGATGACGGCGCTGCTCGTCGCGGTCGGCCTGTTCTCCGGAACCGTCGCTGCGCTTCCCCGGGCCGGCAGCTGGATGGTGTGGGTGAAGAAGCTTTCCGGGGTGGTGCTGCTCGGCATGGCGGAGTACTACTTCATTCAGATGGGAAAAGTGCTTTGATGCGATACGGCTGGGTGCTGGCGCTGGCGCTCGCGATGCCGAGCGTGCTCGGGGCGCAGGACATCGGTCTGCCCATTGGCACGAAGGCCCCTGCGGTCGCTGTCGAGGACCTGGACGGCAAGCCCGTGGACCTGGGCGCCTACGTCGGTAAGCAGCCGGTGCTGCTCGAGTTCTGGGCGACGTGGTGCCCCCTCTGTCAGGCGCTCGAGCCCACCCTCAAGGCGGCGCACGCACGCTTCGGCGGCACGGTGCGATTCGTGGCGATCGGCGTCGGTGTGAACCAGACGCCGCGGTCGATCCGGCGCCACCTGGAGGAACACCCCCTGCCGTTTCCGGTGCTGTTTGACGCCAGCGGCGCCGCCGTGCGCGCCTATCAGGCGCCCACCACGTCGTACATCGTCGTGCTGGACAAGTCAGGGAAGGTCAGCTACACGGGCGCCGGCGCGGAGCAGGACGTCGCGACGGCGCTGGCGCAGGTCGTCGGGCGCTAGCCCGTCTACTCTCCCTCGGCCGGCTTAGGCGTGATCCGGTCGATCGCACCAGCCAGGTCCTTGTACGCCTGCGGATCGATCTCCCGGAACGGCGCCATCCGGTAAACGATTTTCCCGTCCGGACCCACCACGAAGAGGTT